>Ga0265293_10004688_pt1 | contig 23835 bp, 25 predicted proteins | sample Munlanlewell138R_FD_192505 | JGI IMG/M metagenome (GOLD analysis project Ga0265293, IMG submission 192505) | Leachate microbial communities from a municipal landfill in Southern Ontario, Canada - Leachate well 138R | ecosystem: Engineered > Solid waste > Landfill > Unclassified | place: Canada... | reverse complement strand
GTTCCTATTAAATCTATAAAATCTTGGTAATTCTTGCAGGAATTATACGCCGAATGGCGTATAATATAAGTACGATTGAGTCTGCGTGAGGTCTTTGAACCCGAAAAAGTCTCCGTTATGAGTCCTGGAAGGTTCTCGGAACCAAATTGAACCGTGTTCAATCCTGAAACCCAAAGGTATGAAATCATACTCATAAGTCGTTCAACCATTTATGGTTGTAGTGTTTTGATTTGGATAATGGTTCCAGTCAAGACCATCAGTTGGAGCACTATAACTTTGGTTGGACACTGGGCATCCTACGGTAGCCCATGCAAACCTATAGATTTGTGTAAGTTTATAGGAACGGTTTCTTTTAATCTCTTTTTTGAATCTGTATCTAATTTATCTTTAGTCATAAATTTGTGTTTACAAGTTATGAGTAGCATTTCCTTCAATAGGCATAAAAAAAGAACCGACTTTTTCAAGTCGGTTCTTTTTTTATTGGCAAACTAGTTTCCGACAGGAATACCCTGAAGAAATCCGTCTTGGCTTCCAGATAGGTCTAATCGGCCTCTTTTGAAAATCTCGCTCGCATCAGTTTCAAGAACATAATTAATGCAAATGATAGCGGAAGACTCGTCCCTCCAAAAGTCTAGAGACTCGGGGTCGTCATAGATTTGTTGTCGGATTTTCGCACCAGCACCTACTTCAAGGTTCTTTGCTTTTACCATTCCTCTCGCCAAAATTTGAGGAGAAATTAGATGCCCATTTGAATTCGCCGCGGCACCGGCCTCTCCAGCCGAAGTAGTATATGACGCTTGGCTTGGGCCAGAAGAGTTAGTTGAACAACATTGTGAATATACATTGTCATTAATTTCAAATGGTTCAGGAGATGATATCTTTTGAATTGAAGTCCCGCCAGCACCCTTCAATCCTTTAATACCGGCTGATGAACAAAAATAAAATGTATCATCTGGTTCTGAAATTTTCGTTGACCATGCATCATTCCATCCAGGTCCTCCGAAACATCCGCCATGATATCCGGTAGATCTTAAGACAGTATTTATAACTGGTTGAGGTTTTTTATTCTTTGACAAGAAAAAAGACAGTCCTATTGCAAAGACCCGTTCTTCTCCTATGACATTGGAAGCAACGCCTCTCATCTTTTCAGCAGTTAAAATATACTGCCTAACTGCCCCGTCCGCAGCTCTGAACCCATCTAGCCAAAACTTACCATTAGGGGTTGCGGTTGTTGATAGATAGTTTTGTTTTGGCCAATGATATCCGCATTTTTCACAGAATCTAGATGGCCCAAATGCTACATCATGTTTGGGACATTTTTCAATGTACTGTTCAAGATGCTCGTCGCTTGTCATAAGTCCGGTAATCGCATTTACCCCCTGGACAGAAACAACAACTGCTACATGATAGTCATTATAACAATTCTTGTTAAAGTCTAACCACATTCCGGACCCTTCCAAAACAGGTACGAAATAACTTCTAGACTTCCCTCTGCTTGCAACCCAGTTACTTGGACATCCCGGGAACTCATCGACAGCATAAAATTTACGCTTTTTATATGGCGGTAAGCCATGCATTATATCTTCGCTAGACGAAATTGCCGGAGGCATATTAAGTCCTACGAAAAGGCCTTCTGATTCCATCAGATGTTCCGAATCTAAAATAGAATCAAAGTTGCTTGGTTGAGAAAAATGTTTCGGTTCTGGCTTCTTTGCTTTAGGAGCCTTTTTTACATTTGTTTTTGACATAATAATTCCTTTTTTTGAATAAAGAGGAGCCCCAGTTACGAGGCTCCTTTTATTAATTAGCGGCTACGGTTTCCAACGCCAAACGGCTGGTTCTTTCGACTAGCGCCTGGTACAACCTTCAATTTAGGAAGGTCCCCCGTTTGTTTGCGTTTCCGGAATTCAAGACCGACTTCTGGAAATTCGCCTTCTAGAGACTTAATTCCATCAAGGGCTGCAAGGTAGATATCCTTACTGTCCCTACGGCTTTCCGGTTCAATAGCTCCCATGTCAACAGCGACTCGAACGAACTGCCTGGACTCTCCCTTAATAGGGCTCCAGTCGATACGGTTCCCTCTTGTGGAGCGACCATTCTGTCTCAAAGCCTCTCCTACAAACAGAGGATCTTCTTCAAGAATCAGATGAGGTTTTTCTCCCACAGCAAAGGGTTCGACGAGAAGTCCGTCAATCATCACCTTGTCTGAAAGGCCCCTTCCTTCCTTATAGTCTGTCATAAGGTCGAGGGTGTCGGCTATTGCTACCGTTGGGGTTTCTGCATGGGGATCAAGAACGATAACTTTAGCATCTCCAAAACGTCTTTTAAGCTCGGCGCTTACTGGGTCGTCTGGTTCGTTGATGTCGTAATCTGCAACAAGGTCTTGCAACCTCGCCGTCTTAATACCTTCCTTAAGGCCGTACTTCGTCCTTAAGTTTTTGGAACGGTCACCTTCCGAGGATTTTCTTTCTCCGCGGAGGACTGCTACGATTTTCCTTATTTGAACCAACTTGAAACCGTTTCGTTCAAGTGAGGCTCTTAAGTCACCAAATGGAGTTGTACTCTCATTTGTTAGGTCCGAAAGACCTATATCGTCTTTTGTAAGACCGAGATCGTCAGCTAGTGCGATTTCGATTCTGTCGGTTGCTTCTGGGGCGCCGATGGCTTCGGCTGCTTGGCGGACGGTATTCGTCCAGTTTTGTGTATTACTCATTTGAGTTCTCTCTCCTTCTTTTACTTGCTCTTTCGCCCGAATCCCCGGCGACGGGAGTGACGTAACATACGTAACTGTTTTAGATATACGACAAGTATTGAGTTGGCGCAAAGGATTTTTTCAATTTTTTTTGCAATGTATAATTTAGGGACATTTCGAAACAAAAGATTGTGAGTTATCAAAGGAAACGATATGGAAAATAATGAGGAAGGCTTCAGAATGGATATTGATAAGGACTTCTTTGGGCCTGGAGAATGGAGAGAAATTCTTTCTGCGTTTTGCGACAATCCTGGAAAAACTGATACAGATGTAAAAGTATCTTATATAGCTAGGTTTGGAGTTTTTTCAGACCCAAAAGCTTGGGGAAGATTACTGGCAAGCCTTGTAAAGACAATCTCGGCTGGAGAGGTTAAAAGCAGGGGAGGGAAAGACTCTGAAATAGAAGTTATTGAGGCGAAAATCGTAGAGGGATTTAACGATGTTTTGATAGGTACTGATACCATAAAGATGCAACATATGGGAATATACGAAACTAAACTTCCTCCCTCTGTTCAGCCAGAAAAGAACTGGGATCCAAAGAAAAAAGACTGGGACGAATAGCCTATTCCCAATCCTTTTCTCGAATAATGCATCCCCATTTTTTGAAAACATCCAATGAATCTAGAGCTTTCTTTATTTTTGGCAATGTCTTTCCATCTGCCAGAAATGTCACAACTTCTGGTTGGTTATTCCACCCATATGCATTTTCGGGTTTGATATCTCTGCCGCCAGCATCTTTGATTGTTGTTGCAAAAAGGCCAAAATCATAGACATTGGACGGATTATCAAATATGCTTGAGTTGTCTAAATAGTATCTACAAATGTCTTTATTCCACATTTTTTGGTTATCAAATAGCTTTTCATATCTTTCGGCAAGATAATCAGGTACGAGGCCACCGCCGCCGCATAAAGTACATTTATTTACATCTTTAGGGTCCTTGAATGAAGACCCATACCCATTGCAATGAGGGCATTGTACAATCCTTCCAGAATCTAATTCTGATTGAGGAGTATCAAGAAAAGATGGTTTATTTTGTTCGTCTTCTGAAATCTTTTTCATGCCTATTCTTTCTTTTTGAGATAGTTTCATCCCTATGTTTCAAATTAGGTATAATTGGGGAAAGGAAATACATATGGCTAATCAATTCTATTTTTCTGAAGAACAAATGAGGATAATCATCACTGCCTTAATTTTTACATCTGGAGGTTGTATGATTGATGACGATAATACAGACATTCTAAACAGATGTGCAAAACTAGCTATTAAACTCGGAAATCAATATGGCCGGCCATTAGAATTGGGCAAGATGCTTTCATTCGACTACCCTGTAGATAATGAATATTCAGAAGAGATTCTAAAAGCGTTTCCAGAACTTAAGGAGTAAATATGAAGTTAATGATTATAGATGGCAATAACCTTGCAATCCGTTCGGCATTTGCGAATAGCGAACTTTCGGCACAAATTAATATTTCAGATGATGTCGAAATGAATCCAGATGATATTTTTGAATCTGGAGAGGATTTTCCGACTGGCGTTTTTCATGGTTTTTTCAGAACGCTTGCAATGCTTCGGAAGTCTTATCCAGAGCACAATTTTGTTATTGCTTGGGACGGAGGAAATACTCGTAGGAAAAATTTAACCATAGGACCAGTTAAGGATGGTCTGATTCCCGCTGGATATAAAGAGAACAGACTTACGGAAGAACCAAAACGGGAGATTGTCAATTTCCTGAAGCAAAAGGACGAGCTTAGAAAAGCATTGTCTTTTACAAATATCCCTCAAATAGTTGTAAAGGACGAAGAAGCCGACGATGTTGCCGCTTCCTATGTTAAAAAATATTCAAATATATGTGAGCAAATAATTCTATATACAACAGATAAGGATTATTACCAATTACTTTCCCCCGTAGTTTCTGTGTTGAGAGCAAATGATTTCGTAACAGAAGAGATGTTCACATCTCAATATGGAATCTCTCCTAAACTATGGGTTGATGTTGGAGCTTTTATGGGGGACGATAGCGATAATATCTTTGGAGTTCCTGGCTGGGGCGAAAAAACCTCTTTGGCAGCAATTCAACAGAACGGATCCTTTGAGGCCGTATACGAGTCGTTTCATAAAGAATGCGACGAATTAAGAGTCAAATATCCAGACTTGTCAGGTGAGGATTTCGTAGCTCTATGCGAAATGAAGTCCCCAACTGGAAAACTTAAATATCCAGGAGTGTTTGCAAGGACTCCATTTACAGGAGTTGCAATGGCTGTTGAGAAAAAGGCTGTCAAAAAGCCAAAGAGTGTAATAAATGCGTTGATGCATGAGGAAAGAGCGATATTGGCAAGACTACTAAAACAGATGATTGTGGATTTGCCTCTTCCTAACCTACCTGGAACTCTAGGAGTACCTTTGTGGGAAAGAAAAATGGAAAAAGAGTTCTTGGAATTCTGTAATCATTACAGCTTGAATGAAGTCTCGGATGAATATGAAGCTATTTGTTCTATTCAGCCAAATGTTGAAAATTCAGTTATTGTTTAGCGATATATTTTCCTAAACTGGTGGACGCCATGCTCTGCCACCCACTTTCCGTCATCCTTCCAAGCTGGGGCAACTTTCCCTGGACCTTTATATACATAATAGTGGTCAGCATCTACCGTTGGGGTAAACGACCCTGAAAACATTTCTTTTGCAATAGCTTGACAAGTGGCCCAAACAGGCTCCTTTTCGTTTACTTTTACATCTCCAGAATTCCAACAAGAGAATTGTTTAGGCTTTAGGGCTACTGATTTTAGTTTAGATATGTCTTTGCCAGCCCTTGTCCAAATGACGCTTGCAACATCCCTCATTCCAGATTCTCCTTGATTTCTGGCCTCTCCATAGAGAGTTTTTGCAATAACATTTATGTCCTCTTTCCATTTTGACAAGTCTACTTTCGGTTTTTCAGTCTCTGTTTTTGCTTGGGCAACTTCGTCTTTTGCTATATTTACCAATTCTGCGGCTACAGGGTCATTCGTTGTATTATTTAGGACTTCTTTAGCCTCTTGGAAAACCTCAGAAGTCAAGGCCTGTTTAATTTCTTCAGGAGATTTATTGAATTTTTTTGCAAAATGTAAAGCTACAACATCCAGCGGTAACATAAGTAAAGAAGTTAACGCTGCTACAAGTAGGTTCTGTTTTAGGCCAGCTTCCTTATCTATTTTTGAACTCTGATACCATGTTTTCATATTTTTCACCATTAATTTCTTCTTGAGGTCATTCTCTGGACAAACGACATAAAATCGGGGTCAGCTCTGGACAAAAGTCCGCGGTCTCTCATAATCCTTAAAAGTTTTGAAAAATTAGAAATTGAGAAAGATAAATTCCCAGTAATTGCTTCAACTTCGTTTGTTTCTCCATTTTCAAACATCTTTAGGATTTTATTATAGATATTCCTATTCGGCATTCTTGCAAGCTCTTTAACCAGTTCGCTTTTCGTGTCTTCATCCAAACTAGGATAGATTTCTTCGAATTTAGCTAATTTCACTTCTGGACTTATCTTGGAACTTTTTATCCAGTTTAGAAAAAGCTTATTTTTGTCTTCTCCAGGTTTTACTGGCCATGTTCCAGCAAATTGCATTTCCATAATTTTAGACATTACCTCTGGACTTTGAGAATCGGTTATGGCTTCTTTTTGTTCCTTACTTCCTTCGGTTCCAACGCCAAGTAAAAACCAATATGGAATAGTCGAAAGATTATGAATAATGGCTTTGAATTCGTTTATTGGTTTTTGCATAAAAGCTTTTGAAAGAAATATTCCGCTTCTTTCATTTTCCCATTTTCCAGTATTCTCAATAACTCTTTCAATCATTGATAGCGTTTTTGCTCTAGTTTCTACATTGTCTGCATAGACTTGACCAGCAAGCCCAGTATCTTTTGCTAAAATGTCAACTAATGCATCGGGAGTACCTTTGGCTGTCATAAGAATCGCAGGGGCAATAGTATCTTTATACTTTATCGAAATAGAGTGTAAAAGTTGGGTTTCTTGATTTTTTGGTTCTGAAGAAAGGATGTTTGCCAAAGTATCTATGCCAGGACCTCCGAGTCCATTCCTTTCAATAAATGATAGAATAAATCTTCTGGCTTCTAAATTGTTTGCTACTGTATTCAGTTCGCTCAATCCTCTGTAAATCTCGTTTGCTCTTCCAACAGAACTATTCCAGGCAAGTTGAGCAACCTTTGTGGCATTTGATTCAGAAAGAGAAGATTCTTGAATCAATTCGCTAGTCGTCATCTGACTTAACTTTTTAGAAATGATTTCGATTTTGGGAGTTTTTCTCTGCATAGTCATATATTCTTCAAAGACAGGGAACTTTCCTTATTTAATATTTAACATAATAGGATAACACATCTTTAATAATGAATAAAACATTAGAGATGTCTAAGACTTTACAATAGTCAATGGGCTAAAGGAGGTTATATGAAAGAAAAACCGTCAATATCATTAAAGTTCATGAATATCATACAGTGGATTGTTTACAAGTTCACAAGCGGCAGGTTCCTGATGTCTATTGCCGCAGGAATCGGCCTCTTGATGATGGAGAAGGCTGTAATTGACATCTTAGTGGCAAAGTCAAATTTAGAAGGAGGAATTACAGCGACAGAAATTTTAGCCTTCGCGTCGACCATATTTGTAGTTATTCAAAGCGTGTTTATGTCTTATTTCCAAATGAGAAGGACAGATGGATATAACAATAGGATTACTTCACATCCAGACGATGAAGACCGTCCAGAAACTCCAGAACCTTTGGACGAAGACCTTCCTGATGTTATAAAAAATCGCTCTAATTCATCCGATGAAAAAGATTAACATTTTTGATGTATAATAGGTAATGAATGAAAAAATGACAGCGAATAGTAAAAAGACAATAAAAAAAGATTCTGATTCAAGCGAGAATGCCTTGTTCATAAATATTCTCGAATCGAATCCTGTTGTTAAAATACTGGCATTGAAACCAGATGGTGATTTTGTTTTTTCTGTTCAAATTTCAGACCTAGGGCTGGATGCTGAATCTCTTGAAAAAGAACCAATTGCCCAGACTGTATTTTTTGCTAATTTTACAGGAGAGCTACTCGTCCGCAGAAATCTTATAGATTTTGTGACTATGTTAGACCAATTAGACCAAAAGACATACGACCAGATGATTAACCATTTTCAACACAAACATTTTGGATTAAGAAGACTTCCAGAAGACGAGACTGTAAGATTCGTTTTCCATAGCAGTCTTATACAGGATATCCTGACGGAAGATCTAGTTAATATGTTTTGCGCCTAAAGCACCATGTATCATATTGCCTAGAAGGTTTAACATGACACCATCACCAGCAGACAATGCATTGTTCGTCCTCCCCCCAGACATTAACGACGAGTACTGGCCAAGAATAAGACTGAAAAGCCTTAGAATGACTAACTTTCTTAAACACAAAGATGTCAAAATAGATTTCTTCCCAGATGATTTTCTAATGAATTGTTTGGTTGGTAAAAACGGAACTGGTAAGACAACCATCCTAAATGCAGTCCAACTTCTCTTTTCAAATTTTAGTGGATACGAGCCAGAAAGGCTTCGGGCGCTGTCATTAAAGAATGTAAGAAACTATATGTCTTTAACTCCAGAAGAAGCTGAAAAAGCAGACTTTTGTGTAGAGGGAGTTTTTATCGTTAGCGACGGAACTGAATATACAGTAACCGTTAAAAGGGACGGTTTTCATTCTCGTCATCCCGATTGTATTTTAGAAAATCTTCAGTATTATTGCTATTCTGCATCTTTTGATAGGGAGTTGCATCTCTTCCAATTAAAAAGAGACAGATGGCCAAAATTCAAAGAACTGATGGAGGCCGTTACTGGCTATACGATAGAAGAAGATGAGCAGACATTTGGCCTGGATTCAGACCCGAAATTTAAAAGGATAATGAGGGATTATGTTATCGCCTTTAAAATGGATAAAGGAAGGGAAATTATAGGGCATAGACAGTGTTCTGCTGGAGAAAGAAAGATTATAAGAACTTTCTCGGCTCTATTAAACAGGCCTGTAACTCCATCGATTATAATCATAGATAATGTAACTGACCATGTTGAAGCCGCTAGGCATATTTCCGTAATAGATGCACTTGAAAATACTTTCGATAATTCACAAATTATAGTTACCTGTCATAGTTCTTCTATTCAAAGGTATCTCCCGAATCCATCTCGCTTATTGGATATGAGGCTTTTAAATTCTGAAAACGAAAGTACAAGACAGATTTGGAGACTTAGATTGACGGACGAATTAGATGATTTGCTTTTGCGCCTTTCGTCTTTTGAAGCTGAAAATGACAAGGAAGAATTTCTAAAAGCCTCATTGATAGGTAGGGGTGTAGGTCTTCTATCTCTGATAAAAATGGATTCTTCACCTTCAGAAGAAATATATACAGAGCTAAAAATATTCGCAAAAGATGTTTTTGACGCAACTTTGAGATTTTCGTATGGAGAAGATTTGATAAGAATGCATGGCGGATAATTCAAATATATAGAGGCCAGGAACGATATTTCTTGGAATAACAACATTGGAAAATCCGAATGAATATTTGTATAAAAAGAAATGATGGAGACAGATACACATTTTCTGTAATTGAAGAAAAGAGTGATTTACCAGGCATGGAGTATAGAAGCGACAGGGATTTTTATCTCGTTGCCGGGGTAAAACCTCATTATCCAACCTATACCAAAGCTCATTCGGCAGCCCTTAGGATTGCTGAAAAACACCCAGAAGTTGTTATGGCTAAAAAGGCCGCCTTCTCCATGAATCAATTAAATAAAGAGAATACTCTTATAGATGGTTTTTTCTATTTTTGGAATTCATTTCTTACAGAGAGTCAATTAAAACCGTCAGACTTCCGTCTCCATGCAATTAGTGCATCTCGGGTTATGGGTTTGCAGAAGAACAGTTCTAAAACTCCAATTTTGAAAATTTGTTCAGAATATATTGAAGCTGAAAAAGAAGAAAATGAGAAAGAAAATATTTTAGACTGTATTCGATTCTTTGCAGAAGTTTCTGCAGATGCATTGAATCCAGTACATGAAAAAATACATATCCGATTAGCAGAATATGTTCCAAGTTCAGATTCGTATGACATCATTCTTGGGGATGACGAAGACGAGATTTGTTGCGTAAAACTTGATAATAAAATGCTTTTGGAAGATGTTCTTCCTTGTGGAAAAACGGCCTCTGTAACTCCTTATCATTCAAGAGCGTTTTTTGAAACATATTTTGAGCCAGTTATGACTGCTATTGGTCATATAAAACTTGATGAAGTTATTGCAGTTGTAAACCATCCGTCTAGCAAGAGAAGGAAATTGGCGGCCTTTTCCTCGGCAGACAATACTCCGAAATGGGTCAAATTAAGAATTCCTGATTCGGAAGATTCGGTTTGGGGATTTAAAGTGATGCCTCCTATTTCTTCTCAGGCGTCTTTAAAGAATAAGCAGGTAAGATGCATAAGACCAGACCTTCCGACCTATTATGGAAGGACTGGTGACGCAATAGAAGAGATAGATAGAGGATCCTATAAAGATGTCGTCGTTGATTTTCGACGAGGTCTAGGGATTGTTGTAATGACTGACTCTGATATAGAGCAAATTTAGGTTTGAGGAAAGTATGCCAGATTCTATTCTTGTAAGGAAATTCAAAGAGGATAGAGAAGTAATTGCCACTCTTCCCGGGAAGATTTCATTTATTTCTTATTATCGTCAATATGACTGCTGGTTTTTTTCAAAATCAGGAGAGAGCACTATTTTTATGCTTGATGGGTATGGAGAAGTAAGCGAATGGCTAATGAGAGAGGAGCTTACTGATATCTGCGGTCTTTGTTGCGGAATAAACGCCGTCTTTGTGTTAAACAAAAAGTGCGAGCTTTATGGCTTTGATATAGACACTAAGGATAGATATAGCGTTATTGGATTAAGAGGAATATTTGATATCCAAAACAAGATAAGGGACGGTTTTGCCGAAGGCGTTAATTATCTTTGTTACGACAAAGATAGGGACTCTCTTTATATCCCATTTCCGAAAAGAGGAGATGTCTGTGCAGTTACTGGCGGAAGTACGATTTCTGTTGAATTCGGCAGTAAAAACAAAGAGTTTTCAATAGGAACTCTTGCGACAGCTTGCGGAATTAATAATCCAATATGTGCATCCGCATCTAAAAAGGGGGAGATATCAATAGCTGATCAGAAAGCCCATGTAGTTTGGCTATTTAAAACAGACTCTAAAAAAAGTAGCGTCCATAAACTTTTAGGAGTATATGGATCGCCAAATGCAGAAGGAAGCCAAGACGGAGAGCTTTCAAAGTCCTCTTTCTCTTATCCGTCTTATGTGTTTTTCATTAAGAACAAACTATATGTTATTGACGACTCATCTAAAAGAATTAGGGCTCTGGATTTAGAGCAAAAGAGCTGCGAAACTATTTATAAAACAGAATCAGAGATATCCTGTTTAACAACCGATTACAATAACAACATATGTTGGATAGAGAACCCTTAATATGGCAATGAAAAAGAAAAAATCTATAGCAGAAGCAAATGCTTTAAGAGATGCCATTACCAAACTAAAAAGGTCCCATGGACTTTCTGGCGTAACCTCCCGAGATGCTGAACACGAAATCGTAGACATTATAACCTTTTGCGAAGACCCTCAACTTTTAAATCTTCCTGCTAATAACTTCAATCTATATCCTGCCCAAAGAATTATCCTAAAGAGTTTCTATATGGGAAGTTTGGGAAATGAAAATCTCAAATTAGAAGAAAGTGAATGGGAATGGCTTTACGAGAGGGAAGATGTCTATGAGACCCATGCCTTAATCGAAAAGATAAAAAGGCAAGAAAGGACAAAGGGGACTCCTGAATTCATAAGATTTCAAGAGCTAACGCTCGTTCTTGGAAGAAGATCCTCAAAAACAGCAATGACTTCAATTATCGCAGCCTATGAAGCTTATAAGATTCTTACCATAGGAAAAGGAGACCCCCACACTTATTACGGAATTCCTTTCGACAAAAAGATTGCGATAATCAATGTTGCAACTGCAAAGAAACAGGCCGCAGAACTTTGGGATGAAATAAAGGCTCGTATAAGAAACTCCCCGTTTTTCTCTGGCCGTATTGAAGGCGACGTTGCCGACGAAATCAATCTATTTACAGATAGAGATTTGAAAAAGAGAGAAGAAGGAATCGGGAATTTGGACATAGAGGGAAGCGTCATTATGAGATGCGGACATAGTAATCCAAAGTCTCTTCGTGGTGGTGCTGTAATTTGCCTAATGTTCGATGAGTTAGCCTTTTATGACGAAGGGGCTAAAGTTAGCGGGAAGGCTTTCTATGAAGCTCTGCAACCTTCTGTAGCTCAATTTGCAAATAAAGGAGGAGGGGTTATTGTTGAAATTTCTTCTCCAGGTCCAAGAACTGGACATTTCTATACCCTATATGACTTAAGTTTGAAACCGGAATCAACTCATAGAATATCTATGAGAATGCCGACCTGGAGATTCAATCCTGAATATACAGAAGACAATCCTGTTTTAAAAGATGCAAAATCCTCTGATGAAGCCTCTTATATGGTGGAATATGGAGCTGATTGGCCAGAAGGAGGGCTGTATGGAAGGTATTTCCCAGAAGAACTTGTTCTGAAATCTTTTGAGCTTGGAATGCAAAATGGGATTCTTCCAGAATCAGAGCCAAGGCTTGGCTGCGAATATTATGCCCATGTAGACCCTTCTGTAACTGGTGCTAATTTTGTTTGTGCGATGATGAGAAAACAAACCTATAGGGACCCGGCGACTGGGACTATTACTCCAAGATTGATATTGGTAGACCTTAAGGTTTGGATTCCTCAACCAGGTTCTGGTCTTGATATCTTGAAAATTAATGAGGATTTATTAGTGATGTTCAGGAAGTTCAATCCAAGAACAGTTTCATATGACCAATATCCAAGCGATGCAAGCTTGGCATATTTTAAACGAAATAGAGTCAATGTAATAAAGACTTCATACAATAGGGGCTTTAAAGAAAGGATTTATAACAACTTGAAAGACCTTATGACTAGGGGGGATTTATGGCTATTTGAACATCCTCTTTTACAAACAGAACTATCAGAGATTCGGTACAAATTTACGCCTAGGGGTAGGAGTATCGGAGCTGATAAAAGAGGGGATTGCCCGACTGACGATTGCGCTGATGCTTTAGCTGGGGCTTGTTTCATGGCTTGTACGAATTATTACAAGGGACTTCCAATGGCCACAACGGTATATACAGGATTGAGGTAGGGATTTTGACAAAGAATCGTAAATAACAATAAACAAAGTAGGAGAGGCTATAATTATGTCATTTAATCTAAAAAAATATGCAAGCCAAAAAAAGGCTGAAGAAATAACAGAAAATCAACTTGATGAAGCAAGAAGCCCTAAAGAAGTTTCAAATGATACAAGAGAGGTTCAACTGAAGGACTATCGTGCATCATCACCCTCTCAGTTAACAGAGGTTCAATTAGGTTCTTATAGCGTAAGAAACTCGAACGCAACAGACGAGACTCCTCTTGAGAAAAAGTTGAGAAAAGTAGACAAAGGAGAGCAAAAAGAGATGTCTACTAGCGAAATCCAACTTGAGAAATTTAGAGAAGGTGAACCTTCCGAATTGACAGAAAAACAATTGACTCCTGAAAGGAAAAGCTCAAACAAACAACCTTCTAAAGTTGCTTCTAAATCTAAAAATGTTGGAGACTCAAATATTGAGATGCGTTTAAACGACAGTAAATCTCCTAAAGAGATTCCAACAGAACTTATTGAAGGGCAATTAGACGACTATCATTTTGATTGGCCGACTCAAGTTGTAGAAAAACAATTAGATGCGCCGAGAAAAAGCGCAACTCAACAAACTGTACTTGTAGAAGGGCAGTTGAATGAAAGTAAGGGCGGTTTGGTAAAACATCGCAATGAAGACGCTTCAAAGGGCAATATTAATAAGTTAGAAGAGAAACGACTTGCTGGAGAGAAATCTTCTATTCAAGAAAAGCAAAAGGCAGAACTTGCTTCTGAAACTCCAAAAGACCAGAAGTGGAGCAAAAAGCCAGATGCTGACGGTCTCCGTTTAGCTCAAAGTATTTCCCAATTGATGGAACCCGAAAAAAAAAAGGTTTCGGAATTGATGGAACCAGGACAAGAATCTGAAACTAGTGCAGAAGGGATTGATAGCTTTGACATTTACGACTTGGATGAAGATACCGAGGAGTTAGAAGACGATGGAGATGACGAGAACGACAAATTCTATGTCTTAGATAATGGTTCTCCAACAGTCCAAGATGCCGGCGGAACGAAAATTATAACAGGTTCTGTATCATTTTTGATAAAATCGTTCTTGGATGACGACGGGAATCTTATGAAAGACTTCCTTGAACAAAAGGTAAAAGACCACTTATCATCAAGGCATTCTATCAAAGCTCCTAAACTTGGAGAAATCCGTTTAAATGTCCAAGAACAAACTGGCGTAATTGGATATTTAGCAACGATGTAACTATTTTTGATTCTTTGAACTATTTATTATATTTGATGTATAATAAGTCTTAACGGAGGTTCAAAAATATGTTCAAGATAACCAATCAATTAGAAGGACGGATAGTCCTCAACAGCCTTAATGTTATCCTTTCTTCAAAAGGACAGCATGGAGACTCTACTCTTATTAAAGAAGAAGACCGTTCAGACAGGGAAATATTAGGCCTTGAGCGTTCCGGAGTCTTAATTGTTGACAAGCCAAAATCAACTGATAAGGATTCCAAAAAAACACAAAAGAAGGTCAAAACCTCAAAGCCTAAAAAAAGGCGATATAAATCTGGCGGACCAGATGGAGAGAGAAACAAGGCTACATTTGTTTCAGAAGGGAAGGTCAAAAGCGGAAGAATGGTCCAGAGTATTGAACAAGACGGCGATTTACCGTCCCCCTTAACTGCGGACGACCAAGAGCGCGATAAAGACAATAGCCAAGACGATATCTTTGTTAATTAATTTCGCCAGTAGGACGATCCCCTCTCTTAATTGAAAGATTAGGAACAAAGGCGAATAGATGTTAACAAGAAAATCCTACAGAACAACAACTCCATTTCAAGGTGGATTAAGTCCAACGACTCCAAAATCTACTGGAGTACCTTTGTTTGGGGATACTCCATCTTTACAAGACCTTTCATTTGGGCAGGGTAAAGGTAACGACCTTCACGGAAGAGGCTCATGGGGAGAAGGGGAGGATGTTGATAAGTCCTATAGGGAGCAAGGGGACGATTATCGAATCGACATTAAGATAAAAGATATCATAAATCGTCTTAGGTCGAGACCGAAATCTAGGAAAGAAAAATGGGTTCTTGAAGGCTCGGATGGAAAAGAACAGGAATTTAGCTCCCAATTCTCATTACAAAGATATTTAAGACAAAATGGATTGTCTTATAACAAAGTTAGAACTAGGGTCGCTCAAAATGAACATATCGATGTTATTGGGAAAGCTTCTGACGCAACTGTAATGGTTCGTTCAATTTCTGGGAAATCAAATACTATGGAAATCGGTTCTGGATTTCATATAGGGAAGGGGATTTATATCACCTGTGCTCATGTAATAAAACGGTATAATAAATATGAACAGTCAAGCGGAAGTATCGTTAATAGCGATGCCGAAATCTTATTGTCAAGAAATGAAGAAGAGGCATATGGGAGACTTATTGCATCTGATTTAGGGCTCGACTTGGCTATAATTCAGTCGGATATGAAATCTGAAACTTTAGTACTTGAAATAGAACCGCTTCCTTCTGGTTCTGAAGTTTTTGCAGTCGGTAGTCCGAGAGGCTATGAGAATAATATCAGTGCTGGAATTATAGGAAGTAACAATCGAGAAATTTTCGATTATATTGGAGCTCCAAAATTTACATTCACAGATGCAAATGTTCTTCCCGGGAATAGCGGAGGCCCATTAATTTCATATGATAAGGGTACTGTTGTAGGAATGATGAGCCTTATCGTTGGAGCAGAAGGACTTTATGGGCTGAATGCTGCGTTGCCTTCTAAAAATATTTACGATTTCTTAAAGGGTAATGGACTGTTATAAGATAAATATTCAATAATAGGAGTTAAATATGAGCGGAAATAAATGTATTAAATCAGCAGCGACAGATGTTAATCTGCTTGCGGAATGTCTTAAGGAAGCTTTTCCTAATTTGGCGGCGAATTGGGAGGAATTGCTAGACCCTAAAAACGGTAATATCGCAAGGACTGGCGAGCCATTAATTCCTGTTGGAGATAGGTCATCATATTATAACACAGGGAGAGATGACAAGGCTAATATTCGACTGCCGAGTCATATAATGGGTTCAGGATGGGATATGGGACTTTATCAAGATCCTGAACTTGGAACCTGGGGATTGGTTGGTTGCGAAGAAGATATGAATTCCCGTTATGGACCTGGAGTAAAAATAATGAAGGCTTGGGATGCCGCCAAGGTCAATTATGCCGAAAAAGATTTGCTTCAAAAAGCAAGTTCAAAAGGTATGTCATTTGCTGGGGCAACTGATATCGAGTCGACTTCTATGCCGAAACATCTTGCAGGAAAAGTGGCTCCTGGAAAAATAAGAAGGGTTCGGTTAACTGTTGATTCAGACCTTCTGAGGGATTTAGGTGTTCAAATTAAAGGCGAAGGAAGAACAATATGAAAATAATTGCATTAGCAGGAAAGTCAATCGAAATCATTGGATATATCGATACGAAAGGAAATGTTGTTTTGGAACTTCCAGACGGCCAAGGGATTGAAAAGGGCTGCGAAGTAATCGGAGACCTTATGGCTCCTGGAAAAATGGATCATACGGGCTCTCTTGATTGGCAAAAGGAACTTCAGCTTTCTAATGCTAGGGTTATCCCCCAGGAAGACCCGAGATATCAAGCTCCTTCGACAGACAATCAACTTGGTTAATATTTAAAGGCCTATCCTAGTCTTCCTAGGTCTATACGTCTTTTTTGACGAAAGACTAGGAAGATATAGTCCAACTAAGGGCGAGGAATATGCCAATAAAAACAATTGAAAATCTATCTTCTGAACGAATAATCACAAAACAAACTCGTTTTGTCGATAAAACTGGAACAGAACTCGTTATAGTTGCCAAAAGAAAAATGCCTTTTGGCAATTGGATTTGTCATCAATCTATAGAATCTCATATAGATTCAAAAACGGGGTATCTTCTTAAAGATAAGGGTTCTAGAACAATTCCGAGAGCTTTGGCCAGCGAGGCAGAGATTGATTATCAAGGTATTTTAAAAAGACTCTCAAATAATGGATTTGTAGAGACTAGCACCTCAGCCAAGCCAGACAGAATATCTGAAGATAACTGGGAAATTAGTTCAAATTTACCAAGACATCTTTCTGTGTTTTGCAAGAATTCATTTGCAGAATTAGAAGAAAAAGGGATAGGAGTTAAGACTTCTCAATCTAATCCGGCCAGCTCTTGGTATTCTGGGGACTTGCCAGACCCCAAATCATTGACAGGATATGTCGGAAGCTCGTCTGTTGACGCCTCTCAATTAAGCGGCTTTAATGGAGTCCAAGACGCGATTCAATTAGTAAACCAATTCGATTCATCATTATTGAGGGATGTTGCTTTTATTTTTAACACCTCTGGAGGTGCATACGGCGTTTATGTTCCTTGGCTGGATGAACAAATAAAGAATGAAGAAGTGAAATCTTATCTAAAAAGCAAGGGCTTTGAGATAGACGATACTAATCCTAATTTCTTTACTACGAAGTCAAATTCTCAAAATGTTAGCGAAGAAGAAATCAAAAGAGAAATCAACAATGTCCAATCTCAAGTTCATATGCAAGGCGGGAATACTTTCGGCATTAATATGTCGAAAATAATGGCCGCTGCCCAGGCCAATGCTAATGAAGCGGGGATGACATCTCCAGAAGATTTATACGACATCGCAGTTCTTCATTTAGGAGGAACAATGGTTCATGAGGCGGTACATGCGAAAGGAAGCACTTCAGAAGGACCCTCTGAACAGGCGGAAATGGCATTTACTCAATGGGCTCTGGAAATTATAAACAAGAAAAGATTCCAAAAGGCTCAATCAGAAGGGAATCCAGATTACGCTCCATTGGTATCAGATCCAAACAACAGAAGGTCTTGGTATGACAAAGAGATTTCCAAAAAAATAGAGAAGACAGCCCAATATGGGGCTCAATTCTCCCTTCAGAATCCAACAGACGGGATTGCTCCTTGGGCTGGCATTTTATGGGACTCCGGAACTGGAGCTCTTGAAGATATGCTAAATAGAAGAAGGCAAGGTCCTCAGACAGGAAGCGGTTCTTTGGAAAAGAGATTGAGAAATCAAGATAGATTTTTACCAGACTTGAACCCTTCAGAGATTACGGAGATGTTATTAGAAAGAGACCATGATGAGTTCTCTTCCTACAATTCTATTGAAGGTCTATTAGAAGAACGCAGGCCAAAACCTCTAGCGATTATGTTGGGCAGTTCTAAAAATGGGTTGAAAAAACAAGCAAACGACAATTACAACTCTTCTTTCGGATGGATGAATAATTTAGACCTCCCAATGAGCGAGCGAATGATTCAAGACGAAGAGTCTGATGACTTTTTGAATTTTGATTGGAAAGCGATAAGAAAGCAACCTCGTTACAATCCTCAATATGATGCCTTAGGGATGTATTATAAATGGAACGAGCCAAGGATGAATTCTCCTGAATTATTTGACAGAATGGTTGCAGAGAGGCCGTCATCTTCCCCTGCCTTGAGGTTTGCGTCTGATAAAAATAGCGATGAAGAATTGTCGGAAATCGTAGATGTATTTTTTAGAACATTAGAGCTAACATCCGCCGGAGAAATTGCAGGGACTCGATTCTTATGCGGCTGGAACTTCCTTCCAATAATGGATAAGTTTTTCTCAGGTAAAGATGTTTCCATTTATTTACTACCTTCTCTTGGAGAATATAAAGGGGAGAAAATATATCCAGTTTGGGTTACAAGAAAGAGCATTCCAGAAAGAGCCGTTTCCGTAGCTGAAGCATATGCTTCTGGGCAAACTGACGAGCCGAAAGCTAGTGATATTTTTGAGAATATTACAGGACTTTCAAGGCAAAGAAAAAAGATTATAGATGAAGTCTTAGCGGTTGCAACAGAATTAGCTGCAAAAATGGGAATGGATGACCTGTTCCTACTTGGTGCATTTCCTAGAGCCTTTGTATCTAAAGAATCTTGGGCAAATGTATTCGACTTGGATTTTTCGTCATCATCTCCTAGAGAATGCGTTAAGTTCGGAAGCTTGCTTGCTCAAAAAGTCGGAGGGGAAGACCTAAAAATACTTAGAAGTTCGTCAACATTAACTTGGATGTACAAAGGTTTAAAATGCGACTTTAGAGGGAAATGGGTGCCAAAGGGGACTGTTGAACTAATGACCGAAGTTGGAATTCCAATGGCTCCGGTTAACATAGATGTTTATTCAAGAGATTTTACAATCAATATGTTTGCCTACAAAATATCTGACGGGAATGTTTATGATGTTTCGGGACAAAGTGCGAAAGATATGCAAAGAGGCGTTATAAGAACCTATTTTAATCCAAAAGAGGTCTTGAAAAGAAGTCCAATAACAATCTTAAGGGCTATCAAGTATTCTTGTAGGTTCCGTTTTAAAATCGCAGAAGACCTTAAAGAAGCAATGTTGGAAAATATCAACAATCTAATAAAAGAATGCGACCAAGGCAGGCTGTCTCTTGCATTAAGAGAAATTATAAGGGAGGGAGCCCAAAAAGCCGATGAGATGCTTTCTGAGTATGGTCTGCAGGGTCTCTATGAAATTGAAAAGTCTTTTGAGGAATAACTAATATGCCGAGTCCAATACAACCAAATAATTCTAACGGGTCTGGAATTTCATTTCTTCCAACGATTTCTCCGGAGTCATTAGATTTGAGCGGATTGTCATCTTATGTTTCAGCGTCAACGGGAGATACTGAAGCCGAAATGCTGATTGACCTTTGGAATAATGGTAAAAGAGTGTCAGGTCATAAATATTTACTTCCTACAGGATTCCCCAACAAGAATCTAATGAGGCTTAAAGCAAGCGGGCTTATCAATGTTAATGGAAGTAATGTGGAATTTACGAATAAGGCGTCTGGAGTTATTAAAACGATGGTTTTAGCGGAACAGAATCGCTTTTATCAAAGCCGGCAGAAGAAACCTTATAGCCTTATACTTGCTGAATCAAAACGACCAGTAAGAAAAAGTCACTTAACTCATACTGCTCAAAGAAGCGGAACTCAAAACAGAGCACCAACGATCGGAAGTACATACATTAGAACTAGAAGATATGCATTAATAAATCAAAGGGGGAGCAACGATAGTTTTAAAGAATACACAGTACGTATTTATATCAATGGCGATAGGTACGAAGTTTGGGGATTTTCAGGAAGAATCGGTGGAACTATGACCGCTTGGCCTAAAGGTAGTTTTTTATCTAGGTCAGCAGCACAAGAAGCCTATTCAAAACAATGTGATATTCAAACGTCAAGTGCAAAAGGATATGTCCCAGCTTCTAGTTATGGAGAAGTCGTTTCGCAGAATCCGTCAAGAGATGGTCGCAGGGCTTTTAATTTGGCGATAGAAAACGCCTCAATACCAGGACACTACGACCCAGATGCGATTCCGGGAGCGACAAATCAAATAAACGAGAGACCCGCCCCAGAACCTTCTAGGAATAGTCGTAGTCCAAGAAGACCCAGTAGACCCAGTAGGCCCTCTCCAGCCCCTACAGCCCCGGCTGTAGTCCCTACAAAGCATATTGAAGACAGGGAACTCCCAGAAGGGTATTCTATTGAAGGCCCATCCACCGTAGAAATCAGTCCTAGCGGGACTCCTCTTACTGGATATTATGTTAAGGATCCAGAAGGAAAACCAGTTATGCAAAGTATCGCAGATACTCCTGCTCAAGCAAGACAACGAGCCATACCTATGTTGGATTTAGTAGCCGAAGAGAAAAGACTTCCAGAAGGATATTCTATTGCTGGCCCTCCTAGGGACGAAACTCAAAAGAATCTATTTATAACTAGAGACCCGACTGGACTCCCTATCGGAATTGAACAGTCTGCAAAAGGAGCTGTCGATAAAGCTATAGCATGGGCTAAAGACCATCCAGATATCAAATCAATTAGAAATACAAAACAGACACCAGAAGAGAATCCAATCCTTATAGAGCAAAAGAAGAAAGCTAGTGAGTTATCTAGTCAATTGCCGAGCGGCTACAGATTTGAAAACGGAATGAATGGGGCTTCGTCAAACGCTTGGTTCGTAGTTAATAATGAAGGAAATCCTGTAAGTATAAACGATTCGGGGAAGGATTTATATGCAACTGGGAAATCTCCAGAAGAAGCTTTTGCGGCATTTGATAATATGCGAAAAGTACAAGCTAAACAGACAAGGGATGCCTTGCTTGAACAAATGAAAAACAGATTCAGAAGAGCGAGTACAGAGACCCAGATTGTAAAAACAGCCCAGGAAATTGCTGAAGACCCAATTCTTGGATTTTATAATGGAGCTGTAAATGGGAACAATCCAGAGAACCAAAAAAGGAAAGACGAGTTCTTGAAAAAGGCGTCCGACTTCCTTTCAAAAGTTGGGGAGGGGTTGAGGTCTTATGGTTTTTTAGAAATAACCCCCTTAGTATTTGAAGGAGGAACTGCAATCCCTGGTTGGGTTAGCTCTTCGTATTTTATGAAAAATTCTGAGAATGGGTTAAGGGCTATAATCGGGTTTGAATTAGATTCGTCAGATTCCGAGCCAGAGATTACTCCTTCTATAAGTTTCGTTCCTATTTCTGGAAAGAATAAAATTACAAGCGCTGGAGCTATTTATAAACACCCTGTAAATCAAGGACCTGAAGAAATGGTTAAGTCTATGGTTTCCGTTTTTAAAGACCTCAACCCAAATGAGAAGGTTAAGTTTTTACCTGAAACTGCGAGAAGTCTAGCTGAAATCTTATGGGGAAAGATGAACGAGAAAAGGCGATGAATTCTAAAGGAATTTCACTAAAACTTGGAGGCGTTAAAGCCAAGGATAGTCTCTCTTTGAAACTAGGAGAGGCCGAAAGAGGGTCTATATCTCTGAAACTAAAAGGGACAGTTATCAATAATGGGAATGTTTCAAAAAAGGTTGAGAATAAGCCAAGAAATCAAATTACAATAGAGATGTCTTCAAAAGCCTTAATTGAAGAAAAAGAGGCAATTAAGAATAATAAGTCTATATGGCCATATGGAATTGAAATTACTTCCTCTGGAAGGCTTAGGAATATAGAGGCTGATGAGGACGAAATTATTGAGATTGAAGAGTGGGCAGAATCAAAAGGTATGAATTGTTCATGACAGATAAGCTTCCATATATTCGAGCCGAGATAGCTTCAACCCCCCAGGAACAAGAGAAAGGATTGATGTGGAGAAAGCATCTCCCCAAAGAATCTGGTATGCTTTTTGATTTCAAAAGAGATATGCCATTAGCTTTTTGGATGAAAAATACATATATACCTCTTCAAATAGCTTTCATTAATAGCTCTGGAAGAATTTTGCAAGTAAGTAGTATGGCCCCTTTAAGTACAAAGCGCATCTTCTCAGCAAGAGAGTGCAGATATGCCCTTGAAGTTAACGAAGGCTGGTTTGATGAACACAAGATTAAAGTTGGAGACTATGTCGAGCACCCATCTGGAAAATGGCCGGAAAAGGAAGATGGAGTAAACTTATTTCATTTAGGACAAGTAGTAGTACCAACAAATACAACCCAACCCCCTCCTGGTTTTGAAGGGGCTGAAGTACAGAATCAAGAGCAGGGGCAACAAGAAGTGCCATTGCCAACAATGCAAATATTGGACAGTTGGAAGGACATTTTTAAAAGAGCTGACGAACTTTCGGTTCCATTAGTTATAGAATGGCATACGAAGGATGATTTCCAAATGCCAAGGACTCAAATATCCCCTCCGTATGAATTAGGGAAGACGGCTGATGGAGTTCATGAAGGACTTTTAATTGCCTGGAGCGATAGGGAAGGGCATGTAATAAGCCCTATGATAGAAAATATAGTAGGAGTATTTGACATCTCTGGAAACCCAGTCAATTCCGTAGCTCAAGTTGAAAAGATAGGATGGAATACCCCATTATCAAGAGAAGAAGAAAACCTTGCGCTAGGTGTGCAGGGAAAAACGCCAGAGACAGAGAATATATAAAAACATACATTGGTGAATAATGAAAAAAACATTTAATCTTAAGAAGTTCATGGAAAAAAAGGCCAACTATGAAGGGGCTCAAGGATATATGGTAGCCCAAACAAGAGCTTGGCAAAACTGCATAAGATGCAAGCAGTCTGATGGAAAAAGCGCCCAAGAATCTTGGGATAAATGCCTTGAAGAATATCAAAAGACTCAAGGAACTACTGATTGGATTGCACAAAATTGTCACAAAAGTGAGACAGAAGGACTTTCAAAATCTGCCCAACAGTTACAAATGGGCGGTTATTGGGACAAAATCAAAGGGTATAAGAGTAAAGGAATGACTACGGCAGAGGCTGTCACTTTTGCTTTGAAAGATTGCGAAAACGCAGCAAAAGCAATTCCTGTAGATTCGCCTCCGATGTCTCGTTCAGCAATTTAAAAAGAAAACACAGATTTTAAGAAGGAAAAAGACATAGTTATATGGAAGTATACATATGTATCTTTAAAAGATGCGAAAAACATATCGGTAATTAAAGAAAAAAATAGGAGAAAAGAAAAATGAGCGTAATCTTTCCAGCAGGTATAAATAGTAGAATTTCAGCAGCCACTCCGTTAAAGAAGCAGGCTCAAACTGATTTCGAAGAAGTAATTGAAAGCCCCGAAGAGCAGGAAGTCGAAGATGTTACAGGCGTAGAAGAAAATCCCGTCTCTGACATTATCGAAGTCGAAGAACCGAATCCAGCATTTGACGCAATTAGGACACTTCCTGGTTTTGAAGAAGATGTTGCAGAAATCGATGCT
>Ga0265293_10004685_pt1 | contig 23849 bp, 21 predicted proteins | sample Munlanlewell138R_FD_192505 | JGI IMG/M metagenome (GOLD analysis project Ga0265293, IMG submission 192505) | Leachate microbial communities from a municipal landfill in Southern Ontario, Canada - Leachate well 138R | ecosystem: Engineered > Solid waste > Landfill > Unclassified | place: Canada... | reverse complement strand
AGTTTACTGACTGCATTATCTTTAGCTATACCAATAGTTTTTCTAAGCTACCTATTCGGCAGTTTACATCAGTGCAGTAATTTATGGAGTAACGGGATTTTTCTAAGCTACCTATTCGGCAGTTTACCAGACGAAAACAACAATCCAACGCCTCTTAGATTTCTAAGCTACCTATTCGGCAGTTTACGTAAAAGTTACTTGCGATGAAGCTACAAAAGTTTTCTAAGCTACCTATTCGGCAGTTTACGGTGTTCAACTTCTGAACTCTGCCCCCCCTTTTTTCTAAGCTACCTATTCGGCAGTTTACAGCTATTAAGACTGCTGCTGATGAAAATTTAATTTCTAAGCTACCTATTCGGCAGTTTACTAATTCCTATATAGTCTGTAGTTCCACTTATTTTTCTAAGCTACCTATTCGGCAGTTTACTACAAGTGGAGAAGTCCATTGGGGTGCTACGATTTCTAAGCTACCTATTCGGCAGTTTACTTGATGCTTTGACAGCAACACTTGCAGCTTTATTTCTAAGCTACCTATTCGGCAGTTTACGTCGGATTTATCCGTCTAGAAACTTTCGTAATTTTCTAAGCTACCTATTCGGCAGTTTACCTAATAAATAATCAGCTTCGGGGTCGTAATCTTTTCTAAGCTACCTATTCGGCAGTTTACGTTTCTTGACTGCTGGTAGAGCTGTTTACGTATTTCTAAGCTACCTATTCGGCAGTTTACTAACATCACTATAATTCTGTTTGTTTGTTTTTTTTCTAAGCTACCTATTCGGCAGTTTACATTTAGTTTTGACTTCTTTTAAATACTGTTTATTTCTAAGCTACCTATTCGGCAGTTTACTTTATATAAGAGTATATGAGCCTCATAAAAGTTTTCTAAGCTACCTATTCGGCAGTTTACAAACTTCTCACTTAGCTCCGCTAACATCGTATTTTCTAAGCTACCTATTCGGCAGTTTACCTATAAAGTATTTTCTATAATGCTTGCCTTTATTTCTAAGCTACCTATTCGGCAGTTTACCTAGGTTCCCACCACATGTCACCGTAATGGTATTTCTAAGCTACCTATTCGGCAGTTTACTTCTTTATTTGAACTTAAACTAAATAAACTATTTTCTAAGCTACCTATTCGGCAGTTTACAGCAAATATGTACCCTTGTACTGCAGGCTACTTTTCTAAGCTACCTATTCGGCAGTTTACGCCCATGTATCTCTTAGTCTAACACTCCGAGTTTTCTAAGCTACCTATTCGGCAGTTTACTCAATCATCTCTTATCCTTTATGAGTGAATATTTTCTAAGCTACCTATTCGGCAGTTTACTCAACTTTAGCTTTAAGCTGTCTGGCACTTATTTTCTAAGCTACCTATTCGGCAGTTTACAGGTAGATGTAGTAAATGATTTAGGACTTACATTTCTAAGCTACCTATTCGGCAGTTTACTGGAGGTTCTTAAAGAGACAGTTACAGCCAATTTTCTAAGCTACCTATTCGGCAGTTTACAGCAAAATAATATCTCAAGAACATTACTATAGCGAGTGTTTGAGATATATTTACTTAAATGACCTTTATTTTTCACACCTTCTCAAAAGCACCTGTTTCTAGGCTTTTAAAAGATGCGAAAAAAATTAGGTATTTTTTACTAAAAGCATGGAACAGTTGAAGTTTTACTTAAACCATAAGTTGAAAAAAGACCTTCTTTTGGCTCTTTACTTATCTCTTTTACTATGAAAACCTTCATTTTGTTTTGGCTTGACAGACTATCTATATTGACATATGGAAGCTTATTATCACTTTTTTTCTTTTCCTCGTCAAACTCTTCATAGTTTTTCAATGCCTCCTCAAAACTAATACCTTTCCTTTTAGCTTGTCTTCGCGCTAAGCGTTCACTATTATATTTAAACTGCTTCCGACTAAAGGTTGCATAGTTTTTTACATTGTTTGGAACTTCTTTTATCTCATCTATTTTTACATAGTCTAAAAGATTTTTAAGTATCTCTTCTACCCTCAAAAGCTCTAAATCCTCTTTTGCATATGAAAACAAACGAAGAGTATCCCCCAATGGAAAAAGTTCTTCATAGCGAGGAAATGCGAAGCCCACTCTGCACAACCCTTCACTGTTTTTTTGCTCAACCAATGCTAGATGCATCTGTGCATAAACCTTTTGCCAGATAAACCCGAGCGATATTTCAGTATCGCCCAGTAGTTTTATATCTATATAGTACTTCATATCAGCTACTTTGAGCTCTCGCCAAAAACACCGCCACGAACCAATACAGCCATAACATAGTGTTCTTCATCTCTACTATCAAGTTTTGTACCTGTAGCAAACTTATCAAAGAGAGTAAAAAAGTCTTGCTTCTCTTTTGGTGTTCTAAAAGCACGACCTAGATTAGTAACGGCTCCGTATGGCTCTATGGCGATAGGTCTATTTTCAGTAGCGTATTCACTGTACCAAGTATCTATACTTCTTAGGGCATTTCCTAGTTTTTGAGAGTGCATTGATGCTACCCCATCTACAGTATAAAGAATTTTACTTTTTTTACTTTGACCTTTATCTAGCACCAGCTCTTCACTAGGATATACTTCTTGAGCTTTTCCAACTTGCGCATAGCAAGTAATGTCAAGCATCAAAAACTCATCTTCACTAGAGAGTGCGTTAGCTATTTTTTCGCCTAAAGATATTGCATCTTTATTTGTACTTTCCATAGTACGAATACCAAACTCTTTTGCATCAAATGTCCATATTTCATTGCTCTTTAAATCTTTAACTTGAACTTCTATCTGCTCCGCTCCGACACGATTTCGCCATAAAAAACGGGCATTTGCTAAGTTTAGTGCGTATCTGCGACCAAGTTCATTAAACTTTTCTTGCTCAATATATCCACCAACTGCTTCCTTATAGCTCTCTAAAAAAGTAGCATCATTACAAGCTGATGGCTCTTTTATACCACCCAACACTTTAAGAGTAAAGTGAAGCTTTAGCGTATCTTGCTCCTCTGCAAGTGCACAACTATCTACTGTTTGAAGATTTGCCTTTTCAACTTCAGCATTGAGTTTTAAAGGGTCATTTTTCACGGCATCTTTAAGGCGGTTGCTTATCGTTCCTCTTACAGACTTCTCAACCAACTTTAGAGGAGTAGCTTTATCTTTGTTCTCCCAAGTTGTTCCATACATATAACCATCAGATGGTACCAATTTTTTCTCAAACGCTAAAACAGATGCGATTGCATTTTTTACTTTTGCCATTTAATTATCCTTTTGTTGTTTATTTTGTTCACATAGATAAAGAGCACTCTCTTCATCATAACTATAGCGCCACAATATCTCATCTATAGATGTTATTTTGTAGGGCATCTTAAACTCTCCAAGAGTTACAACACTCTCCGCAAAACGGTGTGGAGTCTCTGCATCTCGTTGATTTTTAGCTTTACCTATAGGCGAAATACCTTGAAATCCTACAGCTATTGGAACTAGCCAGCCTGAGACCTTTCGCTCACTCTTCCAAACTACTTTTTCATCTTCTTTTGTGCAATTATGATGTAATGAAAGATAGTCTAAAATTGCTTCAACTGCATCTACTCCGCTCTCCATAGCCTCTAGCATCAAATCTTTTCTCTCTAGGAGAGCATAGCTAGGCATAAGTTTTTTTCTAAAACGAATCAACTCATCTTCTTCTTCATCATTGAGCCTAGACAGTGTAGGTTTTTTACATGACAAAATATCTCCACCTGCCATCTTCATACGACCAAGTAAATGATGATTAACCCTCTCTAAAAACCTATCTTCATCTATCTTTTGTAATCCCTCTAACTCTATAACTAAACTTACATCTAGATGTATCCGTGCTTCTTCTATAAAAGAGGGGCGATTACCATCTTTGTCTAGTGGATTACTAGTACCTACTATAGAGTGAACATAGTCTCCAACACCTTTAAAAGTTTGCAAATCAGCTTTATGACTAAGCACCCCAGTTGCTTTAAACCGCAATGCTTCAAACCCATCAGCATTTAACTTCCTTTGCAAGGCATGTGTAGCTCCTAGCCATGCAGTCATAGCAGGAAAACCTATAGTAAATGGACTTGAGAGTGCATTTGCATTATGTACCTTGATATGTGGCAAAAGCAATAATTGTCGTATCATCTTAGTGCCCCCCTGTGTTCATGTACTACTTTTGCTATATCTTTTTTCTCATCAGCCCCAAATTTTTTATTGGTTCGTTTTTCATAGCTTTTAATGATCCAGTCAGTTATATCATTTTCTAGTTTATCAAGCCATGTATCATCACTCTCTCGCTCTTCTTCATACTCATGAGATAGCCATATCTTTTGATGAGACTTTAGTTTTGAATTTTTCTCATAGTATTGATCTTCTGAAACTAAGCGAAGAGACCACATTTTTTCAATGACTTTATCCATTAACTGCCCATATCTACGGATGCGAGCATCTCTTATATCAACATTGTTATAATCTGTACTAGCAATGCGATGAAGTGCATCAAAAATTTCTGAAACCTCCCAAGCTCTTATAGATTCTTCAAAGAAATTACTTTTAGGAAAGTATATATCTCTCTTTTTAAGTACTGGTGGCATGGAGCGAAGCAGATAAGCTTTTCCTCCATTTTTAGAGTTTAATACAGAGATATTTTGAGGTTTTGTTCCACCAAAGCCAATAGTTGTTAAACTATAGATTTCACTGTATCCACTCTCAGAATATTCGCCTTTTTTTCTTTTGTCTCGTTTTTCTTTGACCTCATCGCCAAAACGCATAGTGTCAATACGCTTTTTAAGATGGTACATAATCCCAGAATTACTTAAAATAGAGAGCTGATGATAGTCATCTTTTACAGGAAAATAAACCTGCTTAATCTTCTCACTTGTAACTAAATCATTTGATGAGCTTATCATCTTTAAAAAACCATCTCTTAAGCTTTCATATCTATGATTTTCGATAGTTAAAAGTGATTTTGCAAGCTGACTCTCTAGCTCTATATGTTTTATAAGCATTTGACCATCACTCATTTCAAGATTTAAAAATTTATGAACATCTAAAGCTGCTGCATTTCCTAAGGCATCGCTCTCTACTTCAATATTTCCACTTCTAAGTAGCCCATCATTTTGCCTCTTTGCATCTGCAATAATAGGTGTTACATAGCCATTTTTGTTTTTTCTTGAACTTGGATGAGAAAAAGTACAAGGATGTGTTGATATAGAGATCTGCCCTGCTCTTTTTGCAGCATCAGGAAGCCATTTTTCGAGTGATATTGACTCCTCGCACTTTGCTTTAAGTCTTAACACTTCTTCATCAGACATAGAACTTGTCTGATTTTTTTTCATCCAGATCTCTTTCCTTTCGTCAAAAAATGCGGATATTGCTTCTTCTATCACAATATTTCCTCCTTAAAGTGAGTTATAATTACTTATCCAGTATTTTATCACTTAAAATCATATCTATATAAGCTTAAGTTACTCTTATACATATTATATTTATTCAGGCATAATAGCTTCTTGCTGCCTATTCGGCAGTTTAATTTCATATAATATTAATTCATTTCTAAGCTACCTATTCGGCAGTATAATATTATATTTCGGATTATATCTTATTTTCCTTATGCTCTTACCAGCCCAAACTGGTCACTATATTCAAACTCTTCATCTTCTTTATAGATTACAAAATTCAACTCTCCATATCTGAGTGATACTTCCTCTTTTGTTTGATTATTTCTTGATGCATACTCTTCTACTAGTTCATCATAATCTCGATATAACCATAATCTACTTATATCTATACTATCCTCATCCACTCTACTTATCTTCAGCATCTCTTCTCTATTTACAGGATATCCTGATTCATGAGTCATAAGATTACCATACTCATCTAGCTCTGAAAAACAGTAGTTATCTTCTTTTTCGTTATAGACTAAAAAAATGTTTGTATTTTTTAAACTCTCCCTAAAAGGATGTAAGTAGAGAGGATGTGCTGTTAAAAACCAACTTTCATTTAAGTAGCCCTCAAAAGTATCAGCCCCTTTTTTATCAAAAGAGGTTAATTCTTTTTGTGTCATGTAATGCTCTAAATCTATTAAAGAGTTTTTAGCATCTAGCTTTTGAGGTTTTTTGATTCTTGCTTGTGCATCTAGCCTGTTAGCAATTTTATCTGTATCTATAAGCTTTGAAATACTATGAGTGTTTAGAGTAATATTTTCCTCATACCCAGGTCTATTAAAATATCTCCTCCCTTCTTCATCACTACCCTTAAAAGCTTTATAGTTATACTGCATCAAGCCAATATTTGGTGCTACTATCTCACCTACTCTATGTCTTCGTACACGCCCTGCAAGTTGGATGATAGAGCGATAAGAAGATGGTTCTATAATTGCCCAGTCAAAATCATGATCTCGCCCTACTTCTTCTACAGGAGTAGCAACCAAGATAAATATAACATCTTGTGTTTTACTCGTATCTATATGTGAACGAATTATCTCATCTTCAAAAGCTTTTGCCTCTTCATCTTCTTTTTCTTTTCTCTTTAGCACACTATCGAGATGCTTCTCTTGCTCATGGCGTAAAAGCAGCACTTGATTGGAGTGATACGCCATAACCTTTAGCTCTACATCATCATTATCAACCATCGCCAAATATCTGCTCAATGCTACGCAAGGAGGCGTGTTTGCAACACGAACGACTCCAAAAGAGATGCGTTTAGCACTTTTCTTATCTATGGTGTGATGCTCTTGATGTTTTTGTATAATCGCATCTTTTATCTTAGAGAAGTAAACATCTGTTTTTGTTCCATTTTCATTCTTTTGCATCTCTTCATGACACTCTACTATCTCTACTTTTCTTTTTACAGGCTCTTTTTCTAGGTTTTGTATTCGCTTATCTATAAAATTGTTATGACTCTCTTCATACACTTCTAGTGCTTTTTTACTCTCAAAACTATCTATCTCTTTTACATCTGTTTTAAACTCATCTATCCATGCACTCACTATTTTATTTTTCGATTCATGACTCTTTACATAGAGTTGCCAGCCTTTTTTATAGGCGTTGAAATAACCTTTCGCCAAGTCAGGAGGAATTGTAGCCGATGAAATCATCACACCACGCCCTAGCATCCCAGCTAAGTGAACCAATCTACCGATAGCAATAAGATCCGAGCCACTAAAGTCATCTATCTCATCTATAACTAAGTCAGAAGAGAGCATCCGTAAACTAGGCAATATATATCGCCCACCTTTTTTAGTGGTCACTGCACCCATGAGGTGGTCTATTGTACAGACTAACACAGGTGCATAAAGAAACTTTTTATCTCGCTCTTTTTTTAAAACAGTTTTTAATGCATCATCTGGAATATCAAACTCATAGATAACTTCTTCATCAAGCAGACTCTCTAATGATTCAGAACCAAAATCACTTTTTTGTTCATCTTCTTTTTTTTGGTTTTCATGAAGTTCCATAATTGCTTTTGAACCTATCAAAACTGCCAAATCTTCTCTGCTTAACTCTATTCTCTCTCTATACTCATCCCCAGTTTGCAAAGTCAAAGTTCTAAGCCCCAAAGCTAAAACATATCGCAAAGAGTCTCCATCTTGGGAGATGGCTTGCATCACTTTAGCATTTGCAAAAGTTTTCCCACAACCTGTACTTGCCATATTTACAGCAAAAAAACCTCGTTTTTTAGACTCTTGGCTCATCACTTCTCTTATCTTTTTAACCGCTTTATCTTGCCAAATAAACTCTTTTGGGCTTGCTCTTTTTAAGACTTTGTTCTTTTCAACGAAAGGAGACTGAGATTCAAATATAGGAAGATAGTGAACAATTTGCATAGCACTTTTATATACACCGCATAAGTGGTCATCTAGTTTTTGATTTAGCTCTTTAGTTTGGGGATGTGTGTTTGCAAAAAGCCCTTTCGTGTCTTCTCTAAGGGAGGTTTTATCTTGCGATGAGTAGTTGTGGTCACCTAGCATCAAACAGAGGCGACAATGATGTAAAACGGCTCTATAGCTGCCATCCTTAATAGCTTCATCCAAGAGAGATTGTTGTGCTAAGAGTTTTGTTGCCCAGCGTTTGACAAGAGTTAACCATTTAGGTGAGTTACTCAAAAGTCCATGAGGAAATATAAAACATTGTTCTAAGCGTTTTTGATACTCTTTTTCATTCCTTTTATTTTCATATCCCCAAGATTTTTTAATATACTGAAGTGTTTCCTCTATAGAAAAAGAAGCAACTCCACCATATTCATCAGAAATAATCGATTTAGAAGTAGAAACACTAGGCAGTTTATGATGAGAGACTATCAACCACATTATAAGCTGTGCAGAAGAAGGTAGATTTTGCAATACTCTTTCATCAACATCTTTAGCACTAGCCATCAGTAAAGTCTCATCTATAATGCCATCGCTCAAACGATGCAACCAGTCCTCTTTGTTTTGTGAAATAAAAACATTTAGCAAGATGCAACTTATCCACTCATGCCGAATCGGGTCAGCTTTGATTTTGCTGTTTGGTTTTAACTTCTCTTGAAAAAGCTTTGTAGATTTTCCCCAATCATGAAACAAAGCAGAGAGTGCAGTTAGTGCTTTGATGAGGGGTATGTATTTCCATTCGCTCTCTTTATAGTTATCTAAGATAGTTTTAGCAGTCCAGTGAACAGGAACAACTCCCTCCTCGTTAAATCTATCCTTATTGCCAACTACCCACAAAAAGTCACTTCTACTACGACTTCGTATCCAATGGCAACTTACAGCTGTGCTTTTTGAAGCAGTTTTTCTTAATAGTTTTAAAACAGCTCCTAAACCCTCCCTAGTAATAATAGTCCGCCATGTATTGTCTCCGATGCGGTTGGCAAAACTATCTAAAATTCTTCTTGTTTTTTTAAGAGCATTTTTTTCACATTGTGAGACAAAAATAACCATCATGATATTTCATCTTTAGGCGAATAGTAAGCTGAGGCTTCTTTAACTTGTGTAAACATAAAGTCTAAAGCTTTATGCTCTACAAAGTTTTGCAAGCATTGTGAGCGAAACTCTTTTTCACTCATCTTCTCTTTAGCACAGATGAATGCCCACGGCAAGACTAAGGCATCTTTTATAAGGTCAGCCACATCAAAAACTAAGGCACCTCTTCTAGTTTTGCCGTGCATCACTGCAAATCCGTGAGGGATTCCTAAAACCCAAAGAGTTGTCGCTCCTAGTCCATACGCTAAATAATTTCCATGATTTAAAAAATCATTGGCTAAGTCAGCACTTTTATGTTCTCTTGTGAAACCAGATTGATTTGTTTTTTGTGCTGCATATTTGTAGAGTTTTTTTGTAAAATCTGCTTCAAGTTGTAGAAGTTTTCCAACATTATAAGCATTTGGGATATCTGTTAAAATAGTAGAAAACAGGCTTTCTAGTTCAGGGTCATCAGCATCAAAACCCTCCAACTTCAACTCGCGATCTTTAGACCATACTTTTTGTATAAATGCTATTCTTGCTATTTGAAACCTTTTAGCAGTTTCAAGTCGCTTAGCATCATCAAACCAAAACTGCATCCAGCCTTGTACATACTCTGTCGGTCTGTACTCACTTTGAGGAGTGAACCACTCTATCTCATTTGCCATTAAAAGAGGCGTGGCTCCACTTCCAGAAAATCCCACAAGAACACCAGCCTGTGCTAACATTCTCATAGCAGCTTGAGTTATAGAAGTTCCAGTTCCAAGAAGTAAGCAAGTAGTGTTCGCAATGGGAATATTCCAGTATTGGTACTCTTTTTTAACCTCGCTAAGATAGAGGACTCTTCCATCTTTTTGCATTACTCGGCAATACTCAAGATAGTATATATTTGCTCTTTTTGAGTGCAAAATAGCTTTTAAATCTGTTAAATTTTCCAAATTTAACTCCTAATATATAAGCAACATTTCTATTTTAAGCATCTGTATAATATATAATTGAACTCTCTCATTAATCTATAAACTAGATTCCGTGTCAAGCACGGAATGACGGACATGCGTCATCCTGAACTTGACGAAACGAGTGTCATCATGAACTTGACGGACATGCGTCATCCTAAATCAAATTCAGGATCCAACTTAATAATTATTTAGAGCATTCAGTTAAAATTCTACTTCTAAACCCCACAAATCCACCCACCGCCTATGAGTTTATCATCATCATAAAAAACAGCGGCTTGGCCTATGGCTACTCCAAAGACGCTCTCTTTTAAGGTTATAGCTGCTCTGTCGTTTTCTATCTTTACATGGCATCTGACCGCTTTTGTTCTGTATCTTAGCTTTACGCTTGTATCAAACTCATCTTTGTTATTAAACATATTTAGGTTATCTATGACCAAACTGCTACAAGCTAGATCCTCTTTTTTACCAACGGTTATCTGGTTTTTGGTGGCATCTATACTTAAGACATAGTGAGGTTCATGTGCACCTCGCACACTGAAGCCTTTTCTTTTTCCTATGGTGTAGTGCATATATCCCTTATGCTCGCCGACCACATTCCCATCTCCATCTATTACCTCTCCGAGCTGATCTACCTCAACATAATCTTTAAGCAGGTCTGTATAAGTAGTCTCAACAAAACAAATCTCACTCGACTCGCCTTGAGATGCAAAAGATTCTAAGCCTTTGATGGAAGCTGCAAACTCTTTTATATCGCTTTTTTTACGTTCACCTAGAGGAAAAATCAACCTTGGCAAAATCTCTTTTTTTACATAAAACAGAAAGTAGCTTTGATCTTTTGTGTCATCATCTGCTTGATAGAAGTACTCTCCATCGGTTTTAATGTAGTGCCCTGTTGCTAGATAGTCAGCGCCAATGCTATCAGCAAACTTTATCATCTCACCAAACTTTAGGTTTCTGTTACATAAAGCACAAGGATTTGGAGTTTCGCCTTTGGCATAAGTATCTATAAATGGTTGAAAAACTTTTTCATTAAAAGTCTCTTGCAAATCTAGAACATGGAGTTTCATCCCCACAAAAGCAGCTGCTTTTTTTGCACGTTCAAGGTGGATTTCATGATAGTTTGGCTTTGAGTGAAGCTTCATATAAAGTCCTTCAACTTCATAGCCTTCTTGTTTTAACAAGAGTGCTGAGACAGTGGAATCAACCCCTCCGCTCATGCCTACTAATACTTTTTTTTTCATTTACTTATCTTGTTTTATTTTTTTCTCTGTACAAAACTCATGAAGAGATTTGTAATAAGTAGAGTCTTCAAGCCCAACATTTTTGAGCATTTCCATCTGCTTAAAGAGCGACTGTTCTATCTCTTTTACAACAACTTTTAAGTCATCTGTAAGAGTAATAATATCTATATCAGCTTTATCAATCATCCCACTGCCAACAAGTTTATCTTCTATAAACTTCATAAGTGGTTTAAAAAAATCAACTCCAACTACAAAGACTCTAACGCCCGTTATTTTTTTAGTCTGTATAAGAGTAAGTGCTTCAAATAACTCATCAAGAGTTCCATAGCCACCTGGGAAAATTACATAAGCCATAGAGTATTTTACTAGCATAACTTTTCTTGAGAAAAAGTAGTCAAAACTGAGTTCTGTAGTAGTATATGGATTTGCTATTTGTTCTAAAGGTAGATCTATATTTAGTCCTATAGACTCTACATCTTTATGTTTAAAAGCACCTCTATTGGCAGCTTCCATAATGCCGCCTCCACCACCTGTCATGATGTTAAAACCTCTTGAAGCGAGCATTGATGCTACTTTTTGTGCTTTCTTATAAGAGGTTGCATTTTGTTTTGTTCTTGCACTACCAAAGATAGTTACAGTTGGACCTAGTTCACCTAAGTCATCATAGCCCTTTACAAAGTCAGCTAGTATTCTAAAAGCACTCCATGCATCAGCTGATTTTATATCTTTTAAATATTTTTTTGTTATTTCATTCTTTTTTGATCTCAATTTACGCCTTTAACTTGTTTAATCTATCTCTTTTTGAACCTATTGTTTTTATTTGGACTCCAAAGTTGCCATCAATGATAACAACCTCACCTTGAGCTATTACATGATTATCAACTAAAATATCTAGAGGATCATTTGCTAGTTGGTTAAGCTCTATAACTGAACCAATGTCCATATTTAAAACATCTTTTAGTAACATCTTTTTCTTTCCAATTCTTACACGAACAGGAAGCTTAACATCCATGATAAGCGCGATATTATTCATCTCATCAGAGTTAAGCTTTACTCCAGAGGAGTTACAGTTTTGCACAGAAGTTTCTTCAAATTGGCTTGAGTTTTCTTGTGGTTTATCTTTTTTTCCATCAAGAGAGTTGCGAAGTTTCTCATCTATGATAAACATAAATAGAGAATTCAAATCGCCTATATTGAACTTATAAACATACATTTTACTGTAATCTTCTAGGCTAATCTCACTATTATCTGAGACAAACTCTATATCATCTACCTTAAATGAGAGTACTGGTATCTCTTTTTGCGCCGAGAGACTATTTGCAATAGCACCAAAAATATTTGAAACTATCTCTTTTGAAGCATCTAAATCATCTTCGCCCACATCTTCTCTATCACTTGCATCTTCGCCCATCATCATATCAGAAAGTGATGCAGCTAAGTTTGGAGTAAGTGCTACCATAGCTTTAGCATCTACATCACCGCTAACACTTAGTTTTACAAGGACAATAGGAGGAATTATACTTGAGATAATGCTTAAATCTTGCTGCTCTTTTATCTCTAAGGTTGGTGCTTGGCCAATCAGAGCTTCTACTGTCCCAACAGTCTCATCTTCAAATAGTTTCATAAAATCAGTCATCTATTCTTTCCTCTTTTGTTTTTTCTTCACCATGCACTATATCTCTAACTCCAGAAATTTTCTCATGCCTTAAGTTTTCAAAATTTTCTAGTGCGCGTTTGACCGCATCTTTTTCTGTATCTATCATCTGAGTAACTTGGATAGATTTTCTAAATCTTCGAAGCCCTATCTCTCCTCTAAATCTATCTTTTCCATCTATACTCACAGTTACCACATCATCAGCTGGACTTGAGAGTCTTACAACATCTCCAACTTGAAGATCTAAAACATCTCTCATTGTAAGCTCTGCATCTCCTAGGTTTGCTTCTACATTTACTTTAGCACCACCAAGGAGCACTTGGAGTTCAGTGTTTCTACTCTTTTTAGAGCTTGTCTCATTTAACATCAAGTCTCTACTTGCTAACTTTGGTAAAACGGGTTCAAGCGCAATAACTGGATAACAGATGTTCATCATCCCTGAAGAGTGTCCGATAATTATCTCCATAACTACCATCACAACTATCTCATTTTGAGCAACAATTTGTACAACATTTGGGCTTGATTCTTTAGACTCTATCGCAGGAAAAACCTCCATAACAGGTCCCCATGCCTCTTTTAGAGTACTCATCATGACACGCAAAATCGTCTCAAAAAGACTTAACTCTATATCCGAGAACTCTCTATTTGCATCAAAAGGTTCACCTTTTCCGCCCAAAAGTCTGTCAAGCATCGGAAAAGCGATAGATGGATTTATCTCTATAATACCACTTCCCTCTAGTGGCTTTATTGAAAAAACATTAAAACTCGTTGGAGATGGCAGTGACATCAAAAACTCACCGTAGGTCATCTGATCGACTGAGTGAAGTTGTATCTCAACGATAGAGCGCATGATGGAAGAGATCTGAGATGCTAACGAGCGAGCCATCTTATCATGAACACCACGAAATGCACGAAGTTGTTCTTTTGAGACTCTGTTTGGTCTCTTAAAGTCGTAGAGCGTTACTTGTTGATTGTGTGTAAAGGAGCTGCTGCTCGTGTCATCTAAGACATCATCACCCTCATCATCAACGACATCTAGTAGCGCATCTATCTCTTCTTGTGAAAGTATATCTGCCATTTTATGCCCCTACACTCTCTCTGATTTTATGAATGACTGATTTATGAATCTGAGATATTCTAGACTCTGTAATATTTAAAATCTCGCTTATCTCTTTTAAAGTAAGCTCTTCAAAGTAGTAGAGCTGTATTATCATCTGTTCTCGTTCATTATAGTCTGCTAGAACACTCTTTATCGTCTCTATTAGTTCTTCTTTTTCTATAAGAGCTAGGGCAGCTCCCTCATCTCCAACATTTAGTTGGTCGTGCAGAGGCATAACTGTATATATAGTAGATGCTATCCTCGCTTCATGTATCTTCTCTACTGTCTCACCTAATAACTCTGATAACTCCTCATCAGTCGGCTCATCTTCATTTGTTAACCTATGCTCTTCTATAGCGTAGTCTATCGCTTTAACTAGTTTTCTACTAGCACGAGACAAGATATCTAAACTTCTTAAATAGTCAAGCATAGAGCCGTAAACTCTCTTTTTTGCATATCCCCAAAAAGAGTCATTTAAGCTCTCATCATATCTTCTTGCTAATTTTATAAGCTCTTCAGTTCCTATAGCTGAGAGATCCATATAGTCTATAGAACTCGGCAACCTCTCTTTGAGTCTAAATGCCATAGCCTTTACGGCAGGCAGGTACTGAAGTGCAAGTTCATCTTTTTTATATTTGATATCTTGTGTATAGGCGGAGATCATGGCTTTTGTCCTGATGAATCTTGTAAGTTTATCTTCATAACTGCATCTGTAATCTTATATACAGAATCTATAAGCTTTTCTCTCTTGTTTATCTCATTTACAAAAAGATCTAACTGTTTTTCATGCGTCTCTTTAGGAAAAAAGTATGATTTTGCAGTGAGAGTCTTAAAATACATAGCTATTATAACATGAGAAAAAAGATAGAAAAATATTGTGATAAAAAATGTGTATAGAAGAAGCCCTTCAGCATCAAAAGATTTCAAAATTCCAAAGATGATTCCTATAAAAAATCCTTGAACTGTAAAAAAGTATACAAAATTTTCACCTAGCATCTGTAACACCCCAAAAAAAAGACTAAAAATGTTGTATTAAGCGTTTAAATAAGCCACTTAACCCACTTTCATTAGGACTAACCAGCATATTGCGTTCCAATCTAGTAGCTATTTTACTCGCGATTGCTGTTATATCGATGTGTGGTTGTGAGTTTGGATAGACAGCGCTAAATAGCTCTCTTTTTTTGATAGATGAGCTTACTTTTATGTCACTATTTATCTTTCCTAAATATTGCAAATCTAAGTTTCCACCGATATTAGCCTTTGCAACTTTTTTGATTTTCTCAAATACGCCCTCAGCTTCTTTTTCACCTTTGACTTGATTCATTATCAAAGAGATATCATTTCTCAAAAGTGCTATTGTTTTGATAGTTGCATAAGCATCTGTAATAGCCGCTGGGTCTGGAACGGTTACAACTATAACATCATCAGCAGCGTTTATAAACATCTTTATATGATCGCCAATCCCAGCTCCCGTATCTATTATCAAAACATCAAGTTTATCAAGGACTTGTGCCTCTTGCATAAATCTTTCAAAGAGCGCTGCATCTGAGTATTTTAGTATCTCATCACCACTCTCTCCTGGGATAAGTATCAAGTTTCTTGTTATTGGTATAAGAATATCACTAACAGTTGCTTCACCTTTTAGCACATGTAAGATATTTTTTTTAATCTTTACATTAAACATTACATCAAGATTTGCTAAACCAATATCTGCATCAAAGATGCCAACATTCAATCCACTTTGGGATAAAACATAGGCTAAGTTAGAGCTTATCGTACTCTTACCAACTCCACCTTTGCCACTCGTTATAGCTATAAATCTTGTCTTTTTAGATTTTTTAGCTGAGTTTGTAGCCACTAACTCTTGTAGCTTTTGAGCTTGATTGCCCATCATGCTTTACTCCTATTAAAACCATTTAAAAGACACTCGACTAAAAAGTCGCTACTTGCGCAAACTAAGTCTTCTGGAACTTCTTGTCCGACTGAGAAGTAGCTGATGGGACTCTTTGTCTCATAAGCAAGCGAGAAAATATTGCCAAATCCTCTAGTCTCATCAAGCTTTGTAAACATTACAGTATCTATATTTAAGCTAGCAAAATTTTCATAAGTAGCTTTGAGATCTTCATACTTGATGGAGCTTGGCATTACAAGAACCACATCTACACTATATTCTGTATCATTAGCTTCAAGACACTCATATATCTTGGAGATTTTTCCCTTATCATAAGGGCTAGAACCCATTGTATCTATAAGAATATAATCGCAATAGCGTAGAGAGTTTAAAGCGCTTGAGAACTCTGGAGGATCAACTACCGTCTCAATGCCTAGTTTCATCATTCTAGCGTACTGCATCAACTGCTCGACCGCACCTATGCGGTAAGTATCTAAAACAACTAGCCCTACTTTATATCTTTTTTGCATCAAGTAAGAGTACCTTGCTGCTAGTTTTGCTATAGAAGTTGTTTTTCCAACTCCAGTTGGGCCGACTAGCATTATGACTTTTTTTGTTCCAACAATTGGAAGAGATTCTCGTCTAATTGGTATCATTTTTCTAAGGAGTGTTTGAAAGTATCTCTTTACCGTAGATGAATTTTCTCTCATCTTTGATGGCATATGTTCTAGTGTCATTTGCATGATAGCATCTAGATGCGCTCTATCCATTCCACTTTGAGATGCTAGTCTATATATCTCGGCAAATTCTGGAGGAATTTGACTTTGCAATACTGGTGCCTTTTCATCCCAAAACATATTTTGGATAAGTTTTACTTTGTCACCTAATTTATTTATCTCATTTTTTATCTCTTTTAACTCTTTTGGTTCATAAGAGGCTGGTTGTGACATCTTTTGAGGCGAGTATTCATAGAGAGGGTCTCGCACATTTGCGATCTCAGATATTTGAGCTGCTGCGCTTGAGATATCATAAAGAACATCTTGACTCTCCTCTTTTATAGATCTTTGCTGATTTAGAGGTTTTGTTGGCTTTTTAGGATAAGTTGGATGCATATCATCTTCTTCAATACCTATCACAATCTCATAAAGAGCATCTCTACCTAGTGCTTTTTTCTTGATCTCCCTAGTCTCTATGAGCATCCCATCGTTTCCAACTTCTAGCTTTGCTTTTTTCAGAGCTTCTGCTGGTGTACGACCTGTAAATGTAAGTATTTTCATTTTTTTATGCCCATCAGTGGAATTGTAACACTCTCTCTCTTGGACCAACTCTCGTGAGGAATGGTAAGTCTTGGAGTTTTTATAACCCTATTGTCAAAAAAGATAATATCCAAATCTAATGTCCTTGGAGCATTTGCAAAACTTCGTTTGCGTGCAAATTTTTTCTCTACCCTATGTAAGTAATCTAAAAAAACCAGAGGTTGCATACTTACTTTTAGTACAATGATTGAGTTTAAAAAATCATCTTGATTCATATAACCAAAAGGAGGATTTTTCAAAATCAATGAAGTTTCTAAGAGTTCTACTCTTTTGTCTCTTTTAAAAAATATATAGAGGTGTTCAAAGCGACGCTTTACATCTCCAACATTTCCGCCAATTCCTATGGTCACTCTATATCTGTGAGAAGATTTCTCTCTTAGTTTTGTAGGAAAACGTAAGCCTCTAAAAGTGCTTAGACTCTCATTTAGCTTACGCTTTATATACATTTTTACTCAGCTGATTGTGCGACTTGTTGTTGCTTTTGCATCTCATGAGCTGCTTTTATCTCATTCATGATTTGTAACATTCCAACCATTGCTAAGTGGTATCCAAAAGGACCAAAACCAACAACAGATGAAGTACAAACTGGAGCTATCATATTGTCTTTTCTAAACTCTTCACGACGGTGAATATTGCTGATATGAACTTCAATTGTTGGAAGATTTACCGCGGAGATAGCATCTCTAATTGCGATAGAAGTATGAGTATATGCAGCTGCATTAATGATGATACCATCTGCATCTCCATAACACTCTTGAACTTTGTCTACTATTTCGCCCTCTAAATTACTTTGAAAAAACTCAATCTCCATGCCATTTTGATTTGCGAACTCTTTCATTTGTGCATGAATCTGCTCTAACTTCATTGGACCATAGATTTGTTGCTCTCTAATACCTAGCATATTTAAGTTTGGACCTTGGATAACTACTAATTTCATTTTCTACCTTTTTGTAAATCTAAAATTTCAAGAGCTTATTTTAACGAAACTATTATTAAAAAGAGTTGCACCACTAATAGTGCTGTTTTTTTAATATTAAATTTTCACAATCTGTAATCATTTCATACAAATCCATCTCTCTTCCAGAGATATTACAAACATCCCTGCCCTTAGCATCTATAAAGATATATGCTTCAGACTCATGAAACTCTCCTTTCATATGTTCTGAAAAGATAACATATTCTGCTTCTTCAAGTTTAGGAAATTCTAAAGATAGTTTTTTAAATTTCTCACTACTCTTTAGAAGTTTTTTTATAGATAAAATATCCCTTTGCAAGCTATTTTTTAGAACATCTGAGAGTTCATGAAACTCTTCTTCCAAGTTTTCAAACTTTACAAATTCCTTCATGGAAATCTCCTTTTTTGCAGTTTTAAAATTAATTTAGATTATATCACATCCTAAACTTTGCATCTTAGCGCTTTTAAGTTTTTATGAATAGTTTTTATCGTAATATCTTGATAATAAGAACTAATAATTCAACCCCCTTAAAGAGAGATTATGACACAAAATCATTACAATGTTATTGTAGTAGGAGGCGGTATTTCTGGGTCCGCTTTATTTTACGAACTTGGGCGCTATACAGACATCAAAAACATCTGCTTACTTGAAAAATATGGCTCGCTCTCATCACTAAACTCTAACGGCTCTGCAAACTCACAAACTATCCACTGCGGAGATATTGAGACAAACTACACCTTAGAAAAAGCCAAAAAAGTCAAAAGAACTGCCAAAATGGTTGAGAAATACTGCCTTGCTAATGACTATGAAAATAAGGTGATATTTTCTCATCAAAAGATGGCTCTAGGCGTAGGTTATGAAGAGGTCACCTACATCAAAAACCGTTACAAAGAGTTCAAGTCTTTGTATCCTTACCTTGAGTTTTATACAAAAGAAGATTTAGCCATAATTGAGCCTGCTGTTATTTTTGATGAAAATGGTAAAGAGAGACCAGAAGATATAGTTGCCATGGGTGCTAGGGGCGAATACACAACAGTTGACTTTAAAGCTTTGAGCGACTCTTTTATAGACAACACTCTAAAGATAAAAGACAAGGTAACTGATATCTTTTTTAACAACGAAGTAAAAGAGATCCAAAAAATCGGAAGCACTTACCATATACAAACCACAATGAGTCAGTTTACAGCAGACTTTGTAGTTGTAGATGCTGGAGCACATTCACTCTTTTTAGCTCACAAAATGGGGCATGGACTAGATTTTGGTTGTCTTCCAATGGCTGGAAGTTTTTACATTGCAAACCGCAAAATTTTAAATGGCAAAGTCTATATGGTACAAAATCCAAAACTCCCTTTTGCTGCCCTCCATGGTGATCCCGATATCTTAGTAAGTGGCTTTACACGGTTTGGTCCAACTGCCTTAATGCTACCAAAATTAGAGAGATTTAAGCCTGGAACTTATCTTGATTTTTTCAAAACTCTAAGACTTGATGTTAATGTTTTGAAAATCTTCTATGACCTGCTAAAAGATTCAGATATAAGAAACTATGTGTTGAAAAATTTTATGCTTGAAGTTCCATTTATTAACAAAAAGCTCTTTATTGAAGATGCAAAGAAGATAGTCCCATCACTTAGCGTTGATGATATCTCTTATGCTAAGGGATTTGGCGGTGTAAGACCTCAGATTTTAGATAAAAAAAACCAGAAACTCCTTCTTGGTGAAGCTTCTATAAACACAGGCGAAGGGATAATTTTCAATATGACTCCATCACCTGGTGCCACTTCTTGCTTAGGAAATGCACTCCGTGATGTGGAACATATTTGTGAATATTTGGGTTATGAGTTTAACAAAAAGCTCTTCTATGATGAGTTAGTAGAAGAGGATATTGCAAAAGGAGATGAAGATGCAAAGTAAAAAGAGGCTTCTATATATTACAGACCAACAAGAGTACTCTGAACATGGCACAGTTGGGCCACTTTTTAAAGGTTATTTAAAAGAGTATTTAGATGTAAATATTGTCTATTTCACAAAATTTAAAAATAGTTTTCAAGAAAAAGAGAGTGATTTTGTAGTTCCGATACAGTACAAAAAAGAGATAAGTTGCTATCTTGACTCTAAGGGAGTTGACCTCTCTTCTTATGACTATGTTTTTGTTCGTAACAAGCCTGATATTCTAAAAAATATCTTAGAAAATAGGCAAAAATATGGTTACAAAGTTGGTTATAGACTCTCTTTTCCTAAAAAAGAGGAGTATTATGAGGCACAAAAAGCAAAAAAAAGTGCCACATTTATAGATAGTGTAAAAAATTATTTCACAGCTCAAAGCAAGAAAAATCTCTTAGCACAGTGTGATATATTTTTGCCAACATCTAAAGATATGGAAGATACTTTTTATGCAGATAGTGGGGTTCTTAGTTTTCCACTTCCAGTAGGCCTTGACCCAGCTAAAATAAAACCGTATAAAAGTTCATCTGGAGATAAAAGGCATTTTATATATGTTGGAACTCTAGACGCCCTAAGAGATTTTCAAAAGGTTTTAGTAGCTTTTAGTAAACTTGAGTCAAAAAATTGGCATCTAAGCATATCTACACCTGACTCAGAGTTTGCTAGAGCGGTGATAGCCAAATATCCTACTATTAATGACAAAATCAGTATTTTAAAAGCTGAAACTTTAGATGAACTTAGAGAGCAGATAGATGCTTGTGATGTGGGAATAGCTCTACTTCCAAACATCCCAATCTACTCAACTTCCATTCCCGCTAAGAGTATGGATTACTACACTTGTGCAATCCCTACACTTCTGACTGACAACCCGAAAAATCGCACACTCTTTAGTGATGAAGATGCCCTGTTTTGTGAATTTAAAAGTGATGAAATTGCTAAAAAATTAAGCTTTATTATAGAGATGAGACAAGAAGATATTGCAAAGATGGGACACGCTGGACAAGAAAAATTACTCCACCACAAACGAAACTACAAGATAATGGCAAAAGAACTCTATGAAAAACTAGAGTCACTTTAATAAGCTTTTTAAAGCTTATTAAATATAATCAGCATAACTTTAAAACTAAGATAAAAAATGCAAATAATCTCACCAAACTATATTTTAACACCAGATAATCTACTTAAAAATCAAGCGATTGCCTTTGATAAAATCATTTATAAAATAGCACCACTTAGTGAACTAAAAAAACTATACCCAGATGCAGAAGTAATAGAGCTTCAAGAAAACTCACTTATCATGCCAGGACTCATAAACTCTCACGTCCATATAGAGTTTAGTGCAAATAAAACCACTCTAAGTTATGGCGACTTTATGAACTGGCTCTATAGCGTTATAGAAAACCGTGAAGAGCTTGTTGGTGGATGTGATAGTGCTTGTATGAGCAAGGCGATTGAGTCTATGCTTGAGTCTGGCATCACAACATTTGGGGCCATTAGCTCACATGGAATGGATCTTGAAGCTTGTGCATCTTCACCTCAAAATGTTGTATATTTTAATGAGCTAATTGGCTCTCAAGCTACCATGGCAGATGCTCTCTTTGCGGACTTCCTCTCAAGGTTAGATGCATCTAAAGATATAAAAAGAGAAGGATTTTACCCAGCTGTAGCTATTCATTCTCCATATTCAGTTCACCCTGTTCTTATAAAAAAAGCTCTGGGCATTGTAAAGAGAGAAGATTTAAAACTAACCGCCCATTTTATGGAGAGTGAGCATGAGAGAGCTTGGCTTGATGATAGTAGTGGAGAGTTTAAAGATTTTTTCAACAAACTACTAAAACAAAATGTAAATGTTAGTGATTCATCACAGTTTCTAGAGCATTTCAACACTCATAGCACACTTCTAACTCATGCTGTTAAGGCAAACGAGGCTGAGTTAAGTAGCATTGCATCTAGCGCCCATACCATTATTCACTGCCCAATTTCTAACAGACTTTTAGGTAATGGCGCTCTTAATTTAGAAGCACTTGAAGCTAAAGGCATAAACTGGGTTTGTGCAACTGATGGGCTTAGTTCTAACTATAAACTTGACCTGTTTGAAGAGATGAAAGTAGCCCTCTTTATGCATCACAAGATGCCGCTTTTAGAGCTTGCGAAAAAACTCATACTCAGTGTTACAAAAAATGCAGCAAAAGCACTAAACTTAAATACTGGCGAGATAAAAGAGGGTAAAGCTGCTGATATGTTGGTGTTAGACTTAAAAAAAGAACCAAATGAAGAGTTAGCAATCCATTTAATCTTACATAGATATAATATCTCCAAAATTTACATAAATGGTAAAGCAATAAAAGGTTAATAATGCAATTTTTAAAAAAGATATTTTCTCCAATAGGTGCGACTTTAAAGTTTATTCAAGAACATTTCAAAGCTATGATTTTTGTGCTAATTTTATTTTTGATTTTTGCACCATCTAGTGAAGAAGACTTAACTCCAAATAACTTACAACAGATTAAATTGAGTGGTCCTATAATGGAAGTATCAGAAGTTTTAGCTGAGATTGAAAAAGCAGAGTCAAACAACAATGTAAAAGGAGTCTTACTTGTTGTTGACTCACCAGGTGGAGCAGTCTCTCCCTCTATCGAGATAGCTTATGCTATAAAAAGACTAAAAGAGAAAAAACCCGTAATCGTTTATGCGAGTGGAACACTAGCTAGTGGAAGCTACTATGCTAGCATCTGGGCAGATGAAATCATTGCAAATCCTGGTTCTATGGTTGGTAGCATCGGTGTTATTATGCAAGGAGCAAACTTTAGTGAGCTTATGGATAAAGTTGGCGTAAAGACCCAAAGTGTTCAAGCTGGAAAGTACAAGCAAGTCGGAACTCCAAACAGAGAGTGGGAAGCTTATGAAGTAAATGAGCTTAACAAAGTCATTCAAGGCACTTACGATATGTTTACAGAGGATGTAGCACAGGCAAGAGGTTTAGATATCAACAAAAGAGATATCTTTGCAAACGCACATATCTTTACAGCATCTCAAGCAAAAGAAGTTGGTTTAATTGACTCACTTGGAGTTAGTTATGACGCAAAGGTAAGACTTGTAAAACTAAGTGGTGTAGCAAATCCTATCTGGAACAAAGAGGATAAGTTTGATAAGTTTATGAAAAAGCTAACAGCATCTACTGCAGTTACTCTTCATACTTACTTTCCGTCTATAGTTTTGAAATAAAGGTAAAATTTTCAAGCCATATCTACGAGGTTAGAAACCTCGCTTCCAAAGAGATGTGTAACTTTGAAGTTGCCATGGCTTTAGGAAGCGAGGCTTTAGCCTCGCCTATTCTGCGGGACTCATCGTGGAGAACACCATTAGTTAGTATTTCTAAAAACTTAGCTTTTTTTAATTTTTTTTAAATATAGCTTTAATTTTCAACGCAATTTTGCATCTTACTTTTTTAAAAAAGTAAGCAAAAACCATGTCACGAGTTTGATTTCTTAACGCTTTTTTTCGGTCATTGCGTCTAAAAATGCAACTGTCTGAGCGAAGCGAGTTTTGGATTTTTAGATATTTGTAAGTTTTGTTTTGGGAACCTCACGAAGTGGGGCTCAAAGCCGTTGTAAGAGTTTTTGCTTACTTTTTGCGAACAAAAAGTAAGATATTCAAACTATTTTAAAAATCTCAAATTTATTCTAGAATTAAAAACTCTAAAACTCTAAAACTCTAAAACTCTAAAACTCTAAAACTTTAAAACCTCTAAACCTCCACAACCTCTACAACACTACTAGTATTTTCAAAAATCCTCTTTACTCTATCTTGCCAAAGTTCACCAAACTCTTTTATCTCCATAGGTTCAGCC
>Ga0265293_10004684_pt1 | contig 23849 bp, 14 predicted proteins | sample Munlanlewell138R_FD_192505 | JGI IMG/M metagenome (GOLD analysis project Ga0265293, IMG submission 192505) | Leachate microbial communities from a municipal landfill in Southern Ontario, Canada - Leachate well 138R | ecosystem: Engineered > Solid waste > Landfill > Unclassified | place: Canada... | reverse complement strand
AGCAATATATTGATGCATTAGAGACGATTGAAGAAATTGTGAACGAACGTGCCGATTTGCGTTTCAGAAGTTGGATGTTAAACGAAGGCATTCTGCGTGGCATTGAGTTTTCAACAATTCCCATCACTTCTGTTAATTTATTGATTGAAGCTATCAACACAAACAACGATGAGGCGAAGGAGAAATTCATGTTTGAGCTGATGTCAGATTATCGCAAATTTGCCGATAAGGATTACAGCAGCAATGTTGATAAAAAAGTTGCCAAGGTAATGTTAAAAGAGTATATAAATCTTATTCCCTACGAAGATTTACCCGAAGCATTGCGCGCTATTGATGACGACTATGAAGGTGATGTAGATGCATATGTAGACTATCTATTTGAAAACTCTATATTTGGAAGCGAAAAAAATATGCAAAGCTTCGTCTCAGGAACTCATCCCACAGCAGAATTGGAAAACGATCCCTTAATTAATTTTGCGAAATCGGTGAAGAAAGAGTCTGCTCAATTGAACGATTCATTAAGTGCCTACGATAATAAATTTAATAAAGCTCGCCGTGTCTATTTACAAGGCATGTTGGAAATGGATGGTCCTTACACCTATTTTCCGGATGCCAATTTAACACTACGTTTAAGCTATGGGCAAGTGAAAGGTTACGAACCTCGTGATTGCGTTTATTATGGTCATCAAACCACATTGGAAGGTGTGATGGAAAAAGAAGATCCTGATAATTGGGAGTTTGTGGTTCCCGAAAAGTTGAAACAACTTTACAATGCAAAAGATTTTGGCATTTACCAATTGCCTGGCGGCAAAATGCCGGTTGACTTTGCGGCCACTACACATACTACCGGTGGAAACTCCGGAAGTCCGGTGATGAACGGAAATGGTGAGCTAATTGGTATTAACTTCGACCGCAATTGGGAAGGTGTGGGCGGAGATATTCAATTTTTGCCCGATTTTCAACGTAGTATTATTGTAGATATTCGTTACGTATTGTTTGTGATAGATAAATATGCAGGAGCAACGCATTTGATAGAGGAGATGGAGATTGAATAGGGAACTATAAACTCCAACTGATAACAACAGTTTCTTCTGACCCTATGCTTAGTATATTGTCCGTCATTAATGCGGTGCCATTCGAAAACAGTATCATAGGATCTTTAAGCTCGAAAGGTGTAATAACTTTAACGTCTCTTTTTGAATCAGATTTATTTATTATTATACTGATATATTGTTCCCCATTCTTTAACGTTTTCATTAACATTTCATTCTGGAAGGGTTCAAAATGTATCTCGTCATTTATATTTACATATTTCTGTAGAAGCATAATTAATGATCCAAAATTATTTTCAATTCGTGTTCCCAAACCTATTAGCGATGGAATCCACACCACGCGTCCTTCTCCATATTGATTTAAGAGACCAATAGTTTTACCCTCTTCCAATCCGATCGACTTACCGGCTGCAGGAACTATATATCCTTTTAAAGAGTGAGAAACTAATTTATCTTGACCAACCTGAAGTTGAAATAAGTTGTCAGTGAATTTAAATTCGCTGACACTTCCTCCAAACAAATCCTTTAAGGGGAAATCATTCATCATCCTGCAAATCACATTTTCATCGTAGTACCCCGTAAGTCCATCGACAATTAGCTGCCCTCCATTTTTCACAAAATAGCGGAGTTTATCATGGTATTTAACTGGGATTGCAATTTGGTTTGAAAGCACCATTGTATGCCCTTTGTAAGTGGATTCATTAAAGTCAAATTCACCAAATTCCTCAAATGAAGGCTGCAAGCCCATTTGAGAAAAAGCCTCAAAATAACTCAAGGCTGATTTCATCACACCGCCCGGTTGTCTCATTTCGAAATCTCTTGAGCGTCCTACCATCCGATTCTCCACCCACATAGACTCCCTTATATAAATGATATGGATTTTGCTGTTCACAGGTCTTGCTTCGGAAAACAATCGCTTATGTTTATCGATTACCGACCCAATTCGTCCTGCTTCAAGCAATCTGTCTGTAGGTTTATTTTGAAAATCTACCATTGCCCATTCTCCTGCCTCCGTGCCTGATGCTCTTGGATTTAGACACCAATATATTGCACCTTTACTTCCCGAACCTATGTTTATCCAAAACCATTGGCTAATTTCTTCTTTAGTGGGACACATAGGCTGGTTACCACTGTATATATTATTCCCTCCCTGTAACTCAGTCATTAGCCAGGGAATATTATCGGCACCTGAACGAAGGATTTCACTATTTGCAGACATAGCTATGGCATACTTGTTTCTACGGAAAAAACCAAAATGCCAACTTGCATGGGCTGAACCTCCTAAGCTGGATAGAAAAGTTCTCCAACTTGGAAAATCATACTGTGAGGCAAGAGTGAAAATTTGATGATTATTTACATGTATAGGATTTTCTTTGTCGTATTTACGTATTTCATCCGACAGCCATTTTAAATACCATGTATTATAATACAATAAAAACCTCTCATTATTAAATGATAGATGTTGATAATCAGTTAATTTGTCGACGCTATGACTTAAGTTTTTATTATCATTTTGCCATTTCTCGTAAATTATTCTAGCCAAAGAATTATTTATATTTCCTCCTCCCGGTTCATTGATTGGCACCCAACCATAGAGGGATGAGAATTTTTTAAAATGAAGGACTACATTTTTTATGTAATCTGCTATACGAATTAAATGTTCTTCATCATTAGGAAATTTAAAACCTCCTACATCAGTAAAATCAGTAGCAGGAAAAAGATTAGCATAAACTTTAATATCATACTTTTCCGCATAAGAGAAAGCCCTGTCGAATAAGCTAAAATCCCATTCGCCATTGGCATCTTTCATATAATTCTCAAACATACGGATACGTGTAATATTCATATTATTCTCTCTGAGAGTTCTAAACCAGCTCTCTACATCATCACTGGACTGACCGGGTTCTATGAATATTTCAGCACCAATCAATGGTACATCATTAAGATTTATCTGCGCTTTTGTTTTATTGGATGGAATAAGCATAAAGATAATAAGAAATATCTTATAGCATTTTGTAAAGTTTAAATCCATATTTTAATTGAGTTTTGATATGTTTTCACTATTAACGCAAATCATTTACTAAATAATTGTAAGCTGTTCTTTTCAGGCTTTCTATTGGCTAATTCAACTGTTTCAAATTGTAACCGCTCTTGGATCGACAGGGGAAAAACCACTATTTCTCGATTTGTATTATTAAATGATTTGTATAGCCTATATATAAATTTATAAAAAATTGTCGTTTAAGATTTAAAACATTGTGTGATATGACCTCATAAGACCTATTATGGATTCATAAGATATCAAAAATGAGAAAATTAATGTCAGCACAAGTCCTGTATTTAACCAGAATCCCGCTTTATATTTTCCCATTATACTCTTTTGGTTTAATATATACATAATTGTAATTACTACAATCGGCAAAACAAAAATTTGAAACAATTGGCTGATTAACATTGCAAAAACCGACTTAAATCCCAAGGCAGGAACAATTAAACCAAATAGAAGTGCAATACCTGTTAGTAACCGAAATCGAGGACCTCTATAATCAACAGGTTTATTTTCGTAGTCACTGATTAATAAGGGGGCTAACATTACAATTGGAAAAACCGAGGACAATGCAGCTCCAAAAATACCCATAATAAAAACAGAAAGAGCCAAGCGCCCCAAGAGTGGTTCCAACATACTTACCATTGTGATTATATCCTCAATCGGTTTATTAACAATGTGTAAAGTGCCTGCAGCACATGCCATAATGGAACCACTTATGATAAACATTAATAATGCTCCTATAAAGGCATCTCTTGTTTGATGTCTCGATTGTTTCGATGTCCATTTTTTCTCTTTCATCAACATGCTTCTTACCACAAAGGAAGGTGCTGTTAAGGTTGTACCGACAAGTGCCGCAATTATCATTGGAGCATTTGCTTCATCTGGGATATTGGGAATAAGACCTCTTATCACAGTATTAGGATTAGGAAAAACAACAAACATGGTAATAATAAAACTGATTCCCATGATCGATACGAAGACAATCATTAGTTTCTCAAAAGAGGAGTATTTTCCCGTCAGCAGGAAAAGATATAAAAAAATAATTATTCCAAATGCAATGTAAAGTAGATTCCATCCCGGATTGCCAAATAGTCGAATGGATATTTCCCGCAAAAGATCGGAAGCAATCCCCATTATTCCAATAAGCGCCAAAATTTCAACAATAACTAATCCTACCAAAGTGATCAAGGCTACAGGTTTTCCAAAGATCTTGAAATGCTTTTTATAGCCGTATAAAGCACCCTCTCCTGTTACTATAGTATACCGACCATAAGCCTCCAACATAAAGAAGCTGAATATGCAGGAAAGAGCTAAAGCCCAAAGCATAGACATTCCGTAGCGGGATCCCGCAGATGCGATTGCAACAACACTTCCTGTACCAATACTATATCCTACAAGAAATAGACCAGGTCCTACGGAACTCAGAAAATTTCCAAATCGCTTCAAAATTGGCGTTTTTTCAGACATAAAAATTCTTGTTTTCCAGTTGTAGATTTTCTTTCATATGTTAACGTTATTATTGTTAAGCTGATTTCGGCGTCGGTAATACTTCGCTGCTATTCTGGACTATTCCAATTTGAATTTCATCATCCAAGCTGATACGTTTATCCAAATATTTTTGGACATCATCAATATTCAAATAATGAAATCCAAGCAGATTGGTCAGTACCGGATCCATTGTTAAAGTGGCTTTAAAATTCCGCTTTATATGATTCAGATACATACACTCCGAAGCTCCAAACCGATCTTCAATTACGTCATCATCCAACATTTTGAATAGGGTGTCATCATCATACTTAGCAAGACGGGCAATCTCTTTTCCATGAGTTGGAGCAATCCCTTCATCACATGGCGATAGAAGTATAATCTCCCCTTTGGGTTTGGTGGCAATCTCTGCCGAGAACAATCCTTTATCGGCCTGGGTGAAATCGTGATCAGAGGGATAGGCACTGCTGATGGTAATATCGGCTGCTTCTGAGAATTTGGCACCAAAAATTTTCATTCCCCACTTTACAGCTTCACGATGAGCTTCGATAAAGTGCCCAGCCATTACTCTAAGCAGTTCTCCTCTTTCAGTCTGTATGACATTTACTATAAAATGAAGCCCCACATCACGTGCGAAATCTTCCATCTCTTCACGGCAGGGTGTCAAAATCTTTCCAAGTTGCTGTTCTGTTGCTCCGAGAAGATGCATAGCATTCACGGTTTCCGTTCCCGCCACACCGGGAAGTAGAATTTTGGCTCCACCGCTCCAGCCCACAGGATGATGCGGCAGTACGCCACCTACTCCAATACGGATATCGGCTTCAAGAACTTCTTTATTGACAATGATACGGGTTCCTCGTTTGGTTATTCCCCTGTTCACCAAATTGTCGTAGCAATCATGATGTTTAATCTCAATCTGATCTATTATATCCTGACCAAACCGTTCCAGTATCTCTTCATCTGTCATTGGTCTGTGTGTGCCGTAGGCAATAACCAGCTTGATCTGTTCGTTGCAAATCCCCGCTTCGCGTAACTCATCAAGAATTAACGGAATAATTACTTTCTGAGGTGTAACTCTTGTCCTATCATCAGCAAGAATAACAACCGAGGAATCCTTTGAAACTATCTCGCTTAATCTTTTTGTTCCAATTGGATTCTGTAAGGCCCTTCTAATCTCATCACCAGGATTTTCAGGTGTATCAAATTCATTCCTTTGTAAGTTAAAACAAAGATTTTTTTCGGGTATTCGAAGTTCGATAAGCTTTTCTCCGAAATGGATAGGAATGATTTTCACAGATTTTTTTTTTGAATATTTCTTTTTCATTGATTAAATTACAGTTGTTTTATAATTTCCAGTATCTCGTTCTCATAAATATCTTGCCATTCGGGTGCCAAAATACAATTTGTCACTTCATATCCCCCTTTCTCATAGGCTTCTTTGTCAGGTGCATAATGTATGTAGCCGTTGGAATAAGCTGAAAGAAAAGTAAAAGGATATGGGGATAACTCTTTAATATGCAGTCCTACAGTCGCAAAAGCCTCTCCCGGAAAAGTAATAAGGATAAAATCCCCAATACGGATTCCTTGTATCTCGATGGGAATCTGCTTTTCTCCAATTCTATGGATCAACTCCTCTCTAAGTTTTAACCAATACATATCTTCTTGGATATGTGTTAGTTTCTCCATCACACTGATATTGTTGATATATTTATTGATATCTTTTCTATTTGATTCATCCAGCTTCTTTAAACCTTCTGCTCCTTTTTTCTCTTCATCCAGATACTGATATTTATAATTGCAAGGATAGGATTCAGAAATTCTGTATTTCAGATATAAGGGAAGAAACGTCTTTAAGTTCAGACTTGTTGACCGGAGAGAATCCAAAAGCATCTGATTTTCCATTTCTAAAACAGTCAACCTCTCTGTAATATCGGAACGAAGAGGAAGAAAAATGGTCTTGTTAACCACAGATAGCCGATTAGTTTCGCTGGTGGTTATTTCTTTTGCCCTGTTCAGTACATTTAGTCCGAGCATCTGCCCAAATAGTTCGCTATTCCTCGGATGGTTTACATCTTTATACAATATTTCTGTAATATCTCCTGCTGCTCCCTGAAGGAAAAAGGCCATGACTCCCTGCCCAAGTTGTTCCTCAATTAATCGGGAAGCAAATCCCGGGTATTCGGCAGTTACTCCTTTATCCGGCACACCTGTATAAGGATGGCAGGCATAATTATAGAGAACTGCTTTGGGCGTGCCGTCTAAGCGATCAAGTTTCAGTATTCCTATTTCGGGATCAATTTCTCCCAAACCGACAATTTCTTCATCCGGCAAATTCGGGTTAGCATGCCGAATAGTAAACACTTTCCCATTTTTAAGCTTGATACGGCGATTCATCGCGAATCTTTCTTCGATACTCGTTCCCACTCCAATCTTTACCGGCTCTAAGTTCATAAGAGCGTTTTCTACGGCCGAGACAGTTCTTTTTTGAATATTGTCGCACAACTTGTTTTCACCGATTAAAAATCCGTCATGATGATTATGTGATGCACTTACCAAAACATTATTAATAGCTAACTTGTATTCAATTTCATTTCGCACATCATCTAAAAAATCATCCGGGATATTCCCGATGGTTCCGATGGCAACTACATCCATGGTAATAATTGCCATCCTGAACTCCCCGTTTTCCAAAACCAAGGCTTTTACATACAGGGAATCATGGACATCACCTGAATCTGCTGTTATATTGCTTTTTCCTGTTCCTGCTCTTATTTGCGCCATCGCTTTGTAATGGATGAAAGAGAGGAAAATGAATAAAAGTAGAATGATTTTAATCGTTTCCCTATGTTTGCCTATAATCTTCTCTTTTAAAGTCATTGGGCTATTTTTTTATCATTGTTATTCTTCTTTGACGGAAATATTGGTCTTCTCCAGAACTGACAGAACAAATTCTCTGCTTTGGTATGCAGCTTCATCCGGACTTGATGTATAATCAAATCCCAATTCAACAGTCAGGAATCCTTTATACCCGGTTTCAAGCAAGGTTTGAAAAAACGGTGCAAAACAGATTGTTCCCTCTCCCGGAATCTTATGCTGATCGGTCAGACCATTGTTATCATCCAGGTGAATATGCAGTGGGATACTTTTCCCTTTCAAAAGGTACAGGCTGTCTATTAATGATTCTTTGTTTACGTGACAATGACCGGTATCCAAGGCAATACCCATATTTGGATATTTTTGATCCTCGATGAGCCTTACCCCGTCTTCCACTGTGAGAACCAAATCACTTTCCATCATATGAGCCGGTTCCAGTAACAGAAGTACCTCTTTGGCAACTGCATAGTCCACCAGCTCATCGAGACTACTCGTTAACTCAGCCATTCCACTGTTGTACCCTTGCCCATGCAGAGTGCGGCCGGGACAAAGACTTACTTTCCTGCATCCCAGTAAAAGAGATGTGCCAATACTCTTTTTGATATATTCCACGCTATCTTTCCTGATAGATGAGATCGGACTGCATAAACTTGTCGGATATCCAAACTGCGCCGGGATAAAGCCGGATATTTCAAGACCTCCTTTTTCAATTGATTCCCTTATAGATGAAACATTTGTCTGGTTGATATCTCGGCAATATGCGTGCGGACGCCCTCCCCATATCTCTATGCCATCGTAACCGAGTTTTGCAACCCGTTTTATGGTTTCTTCCAACCTGTAATTTTGATATAATTTTGATGATATACTTAACTTCATATTATTGATTGATTGATTGATTGATTAAATTGACATAAGAACTTACTCCGCTATCAGTTTTTCTAACATTTCCTTCATTTTGACAGCCTCTTGCATGATATTATCAATTCCGCTGATATCTACCACTACATACCCTTTATATTTCACTTTCTTTAAAGTGTTAATGATATTTCTGAAATCAATATTTCCCCTGCCCGGCTGGTAGTGGTACGGTCTGGTGCCATCATTATCAGAAAGATGAACCAGTTTCAGGTATTTATCCAGTTTATATATGCCTAAATCCAGGTATTCCCCGATAGCATTTGCATGAGCAACGTCGTACACCATACCGATATTATCCATCTTTGTGTCCCTGAAAACAGATATAACACCGTCAACGGATGAGATAAAATCGCCTGCCCTCATTTCCATGGCAAACTGGAGTCCGTTTTTTTCTGCTATTTCAGACGCTTTTCTTAGTTGGGCAATGACATTTTCCCTGAGTTCGTTCCATATAAAACCTTCTGGTATGGCGATTGCATCTGCAGGGCCACCTTTATACAGTGATGTTCTTTCTTTGGGAACCATTTCCGGAGGAAGATAAAAGCAGTTGGTCACCATTTTTGATCCTATGGCCGCTGTCATTTCACATATTTGGGAAAATCGTTCCAGAGAATTTTGCCGCTTTTCCTCATCAAATGAAAAAATCTCGTAGGTAACTGCCATGATACTTACAACATCCAGTTTCAGGCTCTTGGAACGGTCTATTATCGTTTGCCATTTATCAGCATATGTTTGACACCCATCGGCATCTATTTCCATTTCCATCGTCTTAAATCCGGCGTCGTTTATCTCTCCCATCACTTTTAAAAGATTATCTACACTGGGAGGTAAGCCATATAAGGTTATCGGAATCGTGAATCCACATGTTACTTTCATAATAATTTTTTTGTTCTAAATTGTTAAATTTCTTAATGGCTGTTTGTTAAATCACCATTATTTTTATATTTTTTTATTGTAAAATTGCTCGTGAAAATATCTCAATTACTTCTTCTCGAGGCAGATCAAATTGAACATACCTCCGGTTTCCAACAGGCAGATTAACCCCGTTACTATTTTCTTGTATTGGTATTTCTTTACCTAATTCTTCAAAAAGGATTAGATTTTTACTGTCCACCGGCAGCTTCATGTCCATTTCTCCCGAAGTATGCCAGTAAACAACCCAGGTTTTATTATCCCGTTCAAATATAAAAGTACGAACTTCTAGACTTCCATTAGCAACATTGGTAATCTGGTGGTAAGGAAGAAGTTCAAAATCTCCAATTTCATTGATCAATAATATATGTTCTTGTGCGGAATTTTGAAGTTCTTTCTTTTGCTCTGCCGTAAGAATATCTTTTGCTCGTACTTCTTCCCATCTTCGAATTACTTCTAGATTATCTCCCGTTCTGCGATGCGATTTAAGCTGTTCCAGATTTCCGATAAATGAAATAATCGAGTTCCATCCGACCGCACGGCTGGTAATATATTCAAGCATATCAGGCTGAATTCCTATGGTGCTTTCATCAGGTGCCACATAGCCTATCCAGCCGAAATCAATGCCAGTGAAATCATTTGAAACCAGTTTTGCTTCTGCTATAGGATGGAGCTGTGTGGCTTCTTTTATTACCTCAGGTCGAAATATGTCAAAAGCATTCCCTCGTGTCAAAATATGCCAGCTGAAGTGCGATTTACATGCCCCTTCCGAAAAGATGGGCTTATTTTCAAATGCATTATACAGATCTAATTGGGCTTTCGAAACATTATACCAATATGGAGGCGGAACATCTTCAGCTCCATCGAAATAAACGAATTTAAAACCTGCCTGATCATAAATACGCGCGAGCCTTTCAGCGACCTCTTCCTGAATACTGGTCCTCTGATTGAACCGTACAAAAACCGGCCATGTGTCTACATCCAATATTCCAATCATATACCCTGCTTCTGTATTGTTGGGCGATGTATTCAATGCACCTCGTTGACATCCGGTAAATTGATAGGGTGGAGAAGTGGTATAGTTCTCGTAACTGACCAATTCATTTCCAATCTTCAGATAACGTCTTCCATCCTCCAAAGTAGATCCGTCCGGATTTTCTTCTACCGTGATAACAGTGTCTCTCCTATTAACATCTTCTGCCAGTGTAAAAATTTCCTGCACGTTTAACCGGGAATCAGGGGTAGGAGTAACATAGGGGTCGTTTATCCCCGCTTTGTTATAATGAATATGAAAACCGGGAATCATGCCAGCCTCTTTTATTTTACGGGTTATCTCCTGCAAATCTTTCATTCCATTGGGGTATTGAGATCTCCACGGAAAATGCCCCATAGATGCAGCAAAATCAGTGTAATAAATCACCATCTGCCTGAACCCTCCTTGCTTTGCGAATGAGATATGTTCATCTATATTTTGTGTGGTGACATTTCTAAGCTCATAGTATGAATTTTTATATTCTTCGCTCCGTCTGCTCTCAACTCCCAAGGGGAGATTGTAGTCTCGCTCAACCTTATCGATACGGTCGAGAAGTGTAGCAGTTTCTGTGGTTATTAATGCTGCTCCTATCTTTTCAATCTTAACTTCTGTAATACCACCTGCTTTGACAATTCTATAACCGGGTCTTGTTTCTGATTCAATTTTAGTCTGATGATTGGTTGACAGCAAATTTATCGCAACATTTTCATCCCACATCACATTCAACCACTCCCCAAAATTGCTTCTCTCTTTCAATGGTATTTGCAACAGTGTGAATTCATCAATTTCAGTTTTTCGCTTTATACCGATATCAGCCATATGGTATTCCAGTTTCTCAAGAGCAAAACCGATATAATCATCCGTTATTTTCAGATCAATATATGCCTGATAATCTATCAACTCAAAACCGACAACAAGTTTATCTTCAAACCAGTAAATTGTATCTGAAGAGAACTCTTTGCTGATCGCCGGAAAAGCCAATTGATGCTCATTGTCATACGGCCTTTCCTGTGTAATTGAAAAAGCCGGCAAATCTATCCCTTTCATTAAACACTCTTGGCCGGTTGGTTTATGAATAAGGCTTTTTGTGATTCCTTTACTGCTCAAAATGAATTTTAGCTCGTTATTCTCAATGACAATATCGTTGTCTTGTTTTTCACTGCTGTTACTGCAACCTACTATGTTCAGAATAAGTGCTATAAATATAGCGGGCAGTATTGTTATTTTAAAAATTGTCTTTTTCTTCATTTGATAAATTGATTTATTTCCTATTTGTATGTGTGTGGAAGTATTGATAATCAGGTTTTTGTCTTTAATGTTTGTCTAATAAAAAATTACTCCTCCGTTTTTTTAAGATGTTTATCTAGGAACTCAAGCGTTCCCACTCCGTTGATTCTGTGCCCTCCGTTGAAGAACTCAATATCCGTACAGTTTCTGATGCCTAATTGTGTATACAACTTTCTCACTTTAGCATATTCATACGCTACCCATTCATCAGGCGCTACCGGATCCCAGTGTCCCCGTTCAACCATAAACGCTCTTGGGGCAATCAGACCTGCCATTTCCGCATAATTTACCGTGTTGGCAAGATTGAATTCGAATACTTCGTATTCCTCTACAAACATATAGCTGGCAGGAAAATCCAATGAGGTCGTTTTCCACACCCATTCATTAAAATCTCCCGAACAAACTACCACTTTATAATCTTTTAGAACAGCAGGTATCCGGACGGCACTTTTTCCACCATAAGACAACCCATAAAACCCTATGCGTTCTCCATCGACAAAAGGTAATGTTTTTAACCATTGTAGTGTCTGGTCATGTTGACCGATAGTGACTGAAAACACCGATTGTTTCAACGGATTGGCCATTCGCTGAAATATTCTGAAATTTTCTAAACCGTAAGGATTCTGCGGTGCATATACAATGTAGCCCAAGTCGGCCAATTTAGAACCGAATGAGTTCCTTTCAGGATCTACATAAGGTTCGGCACGTCCGCCCAAGCCATGCTGAAGCACCACAAGAGGATGACGTTCTTCTGGTTTCAGGTTGTTTGGAATTAACAGGATTCCCCCTGCAGGGATTCCGTTCCATACATCCAGCTTTACCAGATAACCTTTCCAATTGGGGGTATCGTACATCAATTTGGATTGAGGGTTAAAAGGTTGATCAGGTGTCGCCATTTTACCGATAACTTCTTCCCAAAAATAATCTCTGTAAAACTCTGTTGATTCTTCCCATCGCTCCACTGACGAAGGATCTGCTTTATTCCAAAATTTTTCTCGCTGCTTTGAACTTTTCCTAACAAGTAGGTCAATGTGATTCAGCAACTCAGAAAATTGCTGGTGCATACGCGCATCAGTATCGAAGCCTGTCTTTAAATCGGTCAGCAGTTGGTTTGACCCGTTTGATAACTCAGATTCGACTCCAAGGCCGGTTAGTAATTTTTCTAAGGCAGCTCTTGAGCCTGGGAGGCCGTTACCTTGTTCGTTTACCACCAACTGGAATTTTGCCGGGATACCCAATTTTTGAAACAGTTCTTCTGCTTCGCGAGCTTCATCCAGCACCAAATTCAATGACGGAGTAGTTAAACGTCCCGGAGCGGCAACCTCTTTCCGGTCGTCTGTAGCGTTTGGAGGACCCTCAATCTCCGGTCCTTTACAGGCTTCTACCACTAATAACCTGGGAGATATCAATCCGGCAATCTCCGCATCTCCGAACTCCTCCAGCAATCCCCACACATTTCTGTATATAGGTTCTTCCCATACTCCCTCACGCTCTTGAAAATAACCACTTATCAACATTCCGTCAATACGAGTATCTGCCGCACCGCTGTAAAATGCCAACAGTCCTCCCTCTCCATATCCGGCTACTCCTATGGGCAGTTCGGCAGTTTGCTTCTTGAACCAGTCAACGGCTGCCAACACTTTCTGAACTTCATATCCAATGATATGCCTTCCTACCTGAAAGGCACGTCGGTAAATAAATTCCCTGTGGGGCTGGTTTGTCATTGCAACTTCGGGGTTTCCCGACCAAGTATCATTCCTATCGATTATCAATGGAATAATCAATCTGCAACCGGCATCCGCCAGTTGTGGCGCAAACAGAGCTTCCGTTAATATTCCAGGGCGTAATCCCATTAACATTTCGGGAGATTGATCTGCATCAGGTATAACCACTATCTGTGCCTGAACATTTTCATGTGGTTCAACCCATAGCCCTGTGCCTGTAACACCCTCTAAGACTGGCCATTTCACGCGGTAAACCGAGTAGTTGGCTGTTTGGGCTACCAGTGCCTTTTGAGCCGTACTTTCCAAGAGAATTAATCCATCAAACTGCTCACGCTCATCAATTATCCCGGTAATTTTTTTAAACCTTTCTCTGTTGGAGATGACTGATTTTTCATACTCTTCTACGGAAGAATAATTTCTATTCCAATGTTTCTCCCGATTTATAGAAGTCGATTTAAGTTCCTGTTCAAAATACCTGAACATCCCTCCTATCATTTGTGAGCGGAGCTCTCTGGGATCAGTAAGGGATAACAGTTCCGTCCCAGTTAAATGATCTCCTTCACTCAAGTTTTGTTCCTGCGCTGCAACCGATCTTGCAAAACCGAACTGCATAATTAGAACGATACCTATATATTTTATCTTCATAGGATATTATATCTATTTTTTTGTAGTGTCTGAAATTTGTAAATCAATATGAAAATGTTGTTATTCAGCCAACTCACTCAAACGGAAAAATTTAACAGAATGGCCATCAAGTACAAGATTTTCTAATTGATTGACTTCTCCAATATTCTCGTGTTCCCAAATGTCATACACTGTCATATTATTTTTGATACCAATCTCTTCCCAAAGAGTTGGAAAATTGAACTGACGTTGATTTCTATTGAAATAGATCACGGCAATGTCACCATTGTGGAGTTCTTTTTTCCATATCTCAAAGTCTCCCTCATCATATACTTTACTCCCCTGAATACCCGCTACATCCTGATTGATGGCAATGGCATCTTTATTCATAAGAATTTCTTTGGTTGAATCATCCATTTTGCGAAGATCATTTCCCGCCATTAAAGGTGCAGCAAGCAAACACCAAAAGCTGAAGTGAGCAACATATTCATTGTAACTCATTTTCCCATTTCCCACTTCAAGCATGTCAGGGTCATTCCAATGTCCCGGACCGGCAAATTTTTCCAATCCAACCTGCGCATCTAGTATGATTGTCCAGCCCATGCCTCCCCATTCTCGTCTGCAATCCCAACAATCCAAAATATCGTTTGTTGTACGCCATAAATGACCCACATTTTGTACCCAGACCCAAGGGCGACTGTTGCCCCATTCACATATGCTGAAAACTATAGGTCTCCCTGTATCAACAAGAGCTTTACTCATATCAGTGTATGCTTTATGTGGGTCAATACCTTCAGAATTGCACCAATCATACTTTAAATAATCAACCCCCCATTCAGCATAGGTGTTTGCATCAATTGTCTCATATCCATTACTCCCAGGACGATTTTGACATGTTTTTGTTCCGGCGCACGAGTAGATGCCAAATTTCAACCCCTTTGAGTGGACGTAATCTGCAAGAGCTTTAATGCCTGAAGGAAAACGTTCCGGATCAGGTACTATTTTCCCATTTTCATCTCGACTTACTTGCCAGCAGTCATCAATTACGATGTACTCATAACCTGCATCCTTCATACCCGATTCTATAAACTTATCGGCAATTTCCTTAATTAAATCTTCACTAATATCACATCTGAATGCGTTCCAGGAGTTCCATCCCATAGGAGGAGTTAATGCCAATCCTTCATACTTTTGTCCATAAGTGTATACTCCTATGAATAATAACAGAACAATAATTATTTTTTTCATAATTAATTTTTATTTTTTAGTTTAAATGTTTAGATAATTTTTATTAATAACCGTAATCTTCGTTTCTACTTTCATTATCTGGAATTGCAATTGTCTGATGATCTATCGAATAGTGATTTTATTCAACTATTCCAGAGATAATATCTAACCTGCCGGTTCACTACTCCTCTCATTTTCGTTTAAGGGGATGTTTTACTATTTCAATTTCCGCAATCGAACAGCCACACTTTCCTTAACAATTGGAGTTGCCTGTACAATTTGATGATTTCTGCTCTCGATAATTTCTGTTTTGATTTTCGTTGCATCAACGGTGTTCAACCACTCAACAATCCAATTACCATCTGCAACACCTTTCAAATGCAACAATCCTTCCGGTTGAGGCTGAATATTCACCCCAACCAAGCTGTGTAGAAGTGTAAACTTTTGATTTTTAAACCATAATAAAACGTGATCTTCTGTTTGAAGTCCTCTTATCTCCAAATCGTTGTTTTTAGGAACATAGTTTTTTAGTTCAAACGAAGTTACAAAACTACCATTCCCCGAATTTTTAATTCTGATCCTATGATTACCTTTCGAAACAGGAATCGAGTAGGACTGGTTATGTAAAAAAGGTTGATAATTATCAATATTTAAAGGAAGAACATCCTCTTTGAGTACTTCCTGTTCATCCAATAAAACAGTTAATTGCGGTGTTTGCCTGCTGCTCCGTACTTCACAGATGTAGACCATAAACTCTCCGTCAGTCGGATAGTCGACCTGAAACTCAACAGCAGAATTACTTCTGGCACCAAGCACAGCGTTTAATGACTCAGGGTGATCAACGCGTCCTGCTTCATCTATTTTAAAGACATCCGGTACATATTTCGATAAATAGAAATTTCCCGTCCATCCTTCTACAATAACATCACTATATTCTGATTTAATATCATGACTGTTTTTGAACCGGAAAGAATCCACTTCAACCGGTCTCCATTTACGTTTGCTGAATGGAATATTTTCAACAAATGTTGATACAGCTTTGATGTACGTGTAGAATATTTCATGATCCAACCAGTTAAACTCCCAAGGTAATGCCGTGCTGGCGCTTCCACCCATCAGTGCTCCCCAAAAACCGTTATGAATCATTCTCCGCTCCGGGTCCACACCTGAATATCCGCCTACGGCCCGCTCTCTACCATGTCCTGTCCCAAATTCCGTGAGCACGTAAGGTTTATCAAACTGTTCCGTAAGCTTCCCGGACCAGGTATAAGCCACATCTGCCATATTCCTGATCATATAAATATTGGTTGAGATAAGCTCCATCTCCGGTAATGTGTGCATCCAGTCAAATCCGTTCAGATAGGCATCATTGGTATGGATTACATGATTGAATACATCAATTGAATCTAAATACCGGGACATACGTTGATGCCATGGGATGGATAAAGTTGAATCGGTACCTCCAGGCATGGCACTGTATTCATTCCATAAATCCCACGAAAAAACAGAAGTGGAATATCCCCATCTTGCTACAATATAATGCAGGTATCTTTTAAAATATTTTAAAGCTTCTTCATTATTCCAATATTCAACAGGCGAGTTTAAAACACCTCCATTGCTCTGATTGTAGGCGTGGCTTTCCCATTTCTGATTAAACGTCCATTGGTTGGTTAATGAAAGCATGTGATATATCCCCAGTTTTTCTCCGGCCTCAAGCACCTGATCCAAATGCCATGCGCCCTCAAGGTTTATTTTCCCTATTCCACGGTCGGGACGCGGATTATTCGGGTTGATCTCTCCAAGGTTAAGAGTCCCGTTTGTTAAAAACAACCTGTTAAAATTTCCACCTGCATTGGCAAATCGGTGATAAATTTTCTCATTGGGATATGTATTGCCCTGTTCCCTATCCATCCCAACCCCGAAGAAAGGAGTACCGTCGACAAATTCAAAATAGAGTGGGTTATCCTTGGAAATTTGCAAAAAACCATGACTGGTATTATAGTTTATACTTTCAAAAACCTCTCTGTTAGTTCGGATCTCTCTTCCTTTGTTGTTAACTACTATGTGCCAAGTGTATTCACCCGGTTGTGTAGGTGCAAATCGTACTTTCCATTCTCTGTTTCCAACCATCTCAAGTCTTCTGCCATCTTTCGGATAGTACTCCTGATAAAAAAATCCGGGAACTATAAGACTGTCACCATCAGGAGTGTAAAAATGAGCATTGACTTCAATTTGATCCAAATCAAATGGATTGTCCCAATCTCCGGATAAATCAAAAGTGATCTCAAACTTTTCATACAGGCCGATCCGCTTTGAGTTAACCCAAAGTTTCTTAATCTCCAAAAGATCCTCTGATGAAAGTTGAACAAATTGGGTGCTTTTAACAGGCTGAGATTTTAACGTTATAGGTTGTATAACCAATAACATAACCAGAAATAGGAAATAGATAAAAACCTTAAATTTATTTTCTAATAACTTCATAGTATCGCACTAAATGAATCTTACATTAATTTCTCTGGGAAATGTTAGTCACTACGAGATCAGATATCTCTTACGGAGCAGATGAGGGTGTTACATACACATTTTGGAGACTTACCTGATTGGGTGGTACCGTGCTCGCTATGGTCACACCTCCGGGACCGGGTGAGAGTACATCTGAAATAATTTCCATATCTTTAACAAGAACATTGGAAGTACGAGAACCTTCAATCAGGAATGGTTTTGCACTATTTGAGACGATCTTTCCGGAGAAAACTGTATTTATATTGTTTTTTGCCCATATCAATGTCTCCGGCCGTTCACCCGATGCATAAATATTTACCTCTGAATTGTCGAACACATTATGCGTGCCACCAAAACTTGAACCTTTTCCATTATACCCGGAAGGATTGGTCAGCTCAAAGTTCTTAATCTTCACGTTATTCGCGAGGTCTACCTGAATACCGAAGCCATTCGAATCTACGCTCTTACAGTTTTCTATCACCAGAGAAGGATTTACCGAACGAGTAGGAAGGCTATAGTAACCGGCGGGTACCCGATAGGAAAAATCAGTTCTCCCTATCCCGGTCTCTTTCTCTATACAGTTGAACAGCTTACCGCCATTCGTCGTATAAAATCCGTTCATGGAGTTGGCTTCTGCGGTACAATTAATGAACGTTACATCGGCATTGGGTGCATAATAACCACATCCGAAGTAGTGGGTTGACGGATCGCTATTGTCGTAAGGTTTCGACGGATAGGGTTTGTTGCCGTTATTGCGGCTCACGCAGTTCTCAAGAACGGCATTAGTCACCTTGGGGTCAAACTCAAAATGGAACCCGGATTCCAGGTTGCCTTCCGCAAGGCAGTCCGTCACCCGGAGGCCATCCATATCGTTTAATTCCGCGAAGTCGAACCCAGTCACCCAGGGGTTGAATGCACCATATCTACCGCAGTTGACTGCCTGGCAGTTATCGTAGCGAATGTTCTTTATCACCTTATTCTCCGTTCCCCAGGCATTATGCAGGAATCCATAGGTCCCCGTATCTATTGCCTTGCAATGAATAAACTCTACATCTTCGAGGGTTGGAGAGTAAATCGAAGGATCGTGAATCAGAAGAAATACTGCCTGAATGCTTGCATCTGCCGTTCCAGTAATGTTGTGAATTTTCGCATGGCTCGCACGTATGGTTAATACGCCCAGCCATTTAACACCTGCACTATAATTACTTCCCTGGATGTTAAAGCCATCCAAAGTAACATTCTCTTTATCCACGTTGATACGTCCATCGTTGGTGAACTTCAGGTATGTTTCCGATTCACCCTTACCCTTGAGAGTTGATCCTGTTTTAGGGACGATGATCCCTGCACAGTGGAATGTGCCACTGTGCAGGTTGACCACACCTCCTGATGAAGGTAATTTGTTTATTGCCGATTGTATCTCCTCCTGATCATTAGACCCGTCACAGATGTAGTCGGCCTGGGCCTTATCTGCTGCGCTGCTGTTACTAGCCGCAATCCATGACACATTGGACACTGGCGGTTTTTTTGGTTCATCAGGCTCGCTGTTTACAGGAGGCTTTTCCGTGATGCCATTTTCTGAACATAATGTAAAAATGAAAAGAATAATGAGAAGGATCGATGACATATTTTTCATTTTTTCTCTTTTGATTTTATTCCCAACAAATATTCAGATAATAATTAGTCTCTCACGCAACGAACTGATAACCCTATTTCTTTAGGGATTCCGTTCCTATTTACATGCCATTGATCACGATAGATGCCCCTACGCCAAGCATTACTGGCGCTGCTCTCGGTAGCACACCACCAGTAACCAGCATTGCCAAGGTCGAAAAATGTTCCGATGTTGCGGTTACCACCCGGGAGGGCTGAAAAACCGACTTGATTGCTAGCTCCGGTGTTGGGGCTGTTCCATAATCCTGTGCCTTCCTGTATTGTTCCGGTTGCTTTCAACCTGGCTCCGGCTCCACCTTCACCACCCAAGTAAGTAGTTAACTGAGTCCACTCTGCATCACTGGGCAGGTGCCAGCCCGAAGGACAAGCATTCATGGCTGCAGGCCAATTGTATAACACACCGTAAGTTTCGTAGTTACTTGTAGCCTTTGCTTCTGAAACATCGGTGCCATTGTAAGCAGAAACATAGTAATATGTATCAGTATTTGAACCTGTTGAACGATCTACTACACTGGGCAGATATTTGAGGTTTTCTGACATCCACACCTGCTCGCCAATCGTAACAAAGTTATAGACATTGTCATCACGACTGTCTGTAAAGGCACTCGTAGCATCAAATACCTTAACTGAACAGGTGGCTGTCATATTGCCATCTTCGGTAGTTGCGGTGATTGTTGCGCTGCCAGCCTTATGAGCAGTTACCTTACCATTAGAATCAACAGTGGCAATGGCATCGTCACTTGACTCCCACGTAACTTTTTTGTTGGTTGCATTTGCGGGAGCAATCGTGGCAGTAAGGGTTCCGCTGTTGCTTTCAATTAACGACATAGAAGTTTTGTCCAATGAGACTCCGGTTACGGCAACGGTTACTGCTTCAACTGTTACGTTGCAAGTCGCAGTTTTGTTGCTATCATCGGTTGTTACGGTGATTGTTGCACTGCCGGCTTTATGGGCAGTTACTTTACCGTCGCCTTCAGCAGTAGCAACAGCATCATTACTTGATTCCCATGTGAATTTTTTGTTAGTTGCATTTACGGGGGCAATTGTGACAGTCAGAGATTCGCTGTCTCCTTCTTCCAGTGCCATAGTAGTTTTATCCAATGAAACCCCGGTTACGGCAACGGTTACTGCTTCAACTGTTACGTTGCAAGTTGCGGTTTTGTTGCCATCTTCGGTAGTTACAGTGATTGTTGCGTTACCGGCTTTCTGGGCGGCTATTTTACCTTTGGAGTCAACAGTGGCAATGGCATCATTACTTGACTTCCATGTAACTTTTTTGTTGGTGGCATCGGAAGGAGCTATCGACGCTGTCAGGGTTTCACTGTCGCCTTCGATCATCGTTACAGAAGTTTTATATAGTGTAACACTTGTAACTTTAATCACAGGCTCTTCGTCTCCGCAAGAAAAAAAGAGGGGAATAGCCAAAATGAATAATAGCAGAATTGAATATTTTGTTTTCATATGATTATTTTACTGTGTTAAATGTTTACAGGTTCTAATTAACCCACCTGCTGTAGGTTTTTAAAAGGAAGTTCTTATTTTCTAAAAACAATCTTTTAGTTATGGTATAACAACAACCTTTTCTGCAATAGCTTGATTCATTGAGCCTAATATACCTTTGGTTGTTAGTGTTACAATATAATTCCCGGACGATGAATATGTATGAGATAAGTTTTTAACGGTTCTTCTTTCACCATCTCCGAAATTCCAAAAATAGTTCATACCAAAGGTTGAATTATTGGAAAATGTCACTGTTTTCCCGTTGATGGAATAAGAAAAATCAGCCGTTGGAATAAGTAATTTGGTGTAAATAACAATTATTGTAGTAGAGATACTCATATTCACTTCCAATTCATCGGATGAGATACCGACACCTAAAGCAAATATCTCATTAGGTCGGGATAGTAGGTAGTCGAGATTAATTTCAAGATCGAATCCTCCGAGTTCTCTACCATCTTCAACCGTTACTGATGTTGGAAGGTTGTATTGACTCGCAGGCAGTATTTCAGTTGATTCCGGAATTTCTTCACTTAATCTGAGCATGTTAATTGTATCATTTCTTACTTCAATATTCACATTGATATTTCCTTTACGCTCGATGCCGGAACGATATACTCCCAAGGGGACGATGAATTTATTATTCTCTTTATCAATTTTGAAATCGTATTCATACCCTGGTGTAGGTAACCATTCCACCCGTTGTGGAACATTATCGATTGTAAAAACACCTCTCACGGCTGCCGGCATATAGAGTTTTGATGCTGTATACTCTGTAGGCTTAAATTCCTCGTAATCACATGAACTCATATTATATGTAAATACAACCAACAGGAGTAATATTTTTATGCTAATGGTAGGATTCTTTTTCATATCTTTATTTTATTATTTTAATAGAAAATCAAATCATTGTTTCCTTTTATTTCGAAATTGACCAGCGTCACCAAAGTGGGTTTTGTTTCCATTCAGGCATTTTGAGTAACTCTTGTTGAGGTATAGGATAAAAATACATTTTCGGTTGAAAACTTCTCTCTTCCACATCAATTTTAGCGTAATCAAATGTCCCTGATGGCGTTTTGGTGATTTCTACTCCTTTTAAAGGGGAATTAAAAACTGAAGTTGCGATCATCCATCTACGGGCATCCCAAAACCGATGACCTTCAAATGCAAGTTCAACGAAACGTTCATGTCTTATCGCACTACGCATCTGTTGCTGTGTTAAGCCCGAAGGCAGAATAGGCATATTAACTCCTTGTCTTTGCCTAACCAGATCGACATATGTTTTTATATCCGGATGGGAAGGGTTGTATTCATTCAATGCTTCGGCATACCATAAATAAACATCGGCCAAACGGATAAGACTCCAGCTGTGAACACTCACCGTGTTTGTTAGAAGATTTATGTTTTCATCCAGATACTTTTTCAAATAATAACCCGTTCTAGTGGCAAGAGGTATCGGTTTTCCATCTCTACCGCCTCTCCAAATCTCCACATTGCGTCCTTTATAATTACTGTTGTTTGTGATAACATTCATATTAAGACGAGGATCTCGGTTGGAATATGGTACAGCTGTATGCTCCGGATTGTTCCAGTCGAAAGGTACGGCAGTACTGCCTTCTACCACCTCATAAGCATCTACGAGATTTTGAGAGGGGGTTGTTCCGCTTTGTCCTCTATCAAACCCAATCGGGTAGTTTGCTATCTCGAAAGAATTAATTGTTCCTCCTCTTCGAACAAGAATATGCTCCGAACTTTGATAAGAATCTCCACGAAGAAACATATTCCTGTAGTCATTAGCTAGTGCATATCCGGTTCCGGAAAGATCAATAACATCCTTTGCTGCGTCTGCTGCGGCTTTCCAGCGTGAAGCCCTTTCACCTGCGGATAATGATATCAGTTCAGGATTGGCATAATTCTCTGCCCATGCGGGGGTATTCCACAAATCGGAAGCTGCATATAATAGAACTTTTGCTTTTAGTGCCAATGCTGCACCTTTAGTTGCTCTACCAAGCTCGGCAGAGGATTGTACTACATACAGCTTCGATGCAGCGGCATTACATTCAGAAATTATATAATTAACGCATTCCGATAATGTATTTCTTTTTACATTTGCAACATCATCACCCCATTCTAATGCCTTTTCAATGATTGGAACACCACCATAACGTTTTATCAATTCAAAGTAATAAAATGCTCTCAAAAAACGCGCCTGGTATTTCCATTGTTCTATCTCTTCCAATCTTTGTTCATAGATCATTTGTTGCGACTCCCTTGGGTCAAGCCGGTACATATCAAGATTGATGTTATCTACATTAACTAAAAACAAATTCACATTTCGTATTCCCGTATAGTATTGACCCCAAGTATCACCAGGATTAACGAGTGGATTCCAGCTTCCGATATTAAATAAGTGGATCATAGAATTTTGGTAAGTGTGTTCAGCTTCATCTGTTGCAGATGCTATCATTGCACCGTCTATTTCAAAAAAACCACTTGGGAGTGTTGTATATAAGCCGTTTAATCGGCTTCGGGAATATGAGTAGACGGTATTTACCAATTCTTCATCAATTGCAGTACTAATATCCCGCTCCAAGTAATCACTACATGACGAGGTTACAATGAAAGATGATATCAGACTCACTAAAAATATATATTTTTTCATACTATTGTTAATTATTTAAATGATATACAATGATTATAATTGAATTTTAACCCCCATACTATAGCTTCTGGTTGCAGGATATCCATATTCAATCTCAGGATCACGATATCCCTTCATATAATCCCATGAAAACAGATTAGTTCCGTTAACAAATATTCTCACATCTCCTAAACCAATTGATTCAATGATTTTAGATGGGAAAGTATATCCAACTTCTATACTCCGCAATTTTATAAAACTTCCATCCCGTTGCCATAAGGTTGAATACCTGTAATTATTTTCGTTATTCTGAGCCGTCAATCTTGGATAGGCAGCAGTATTCGCTGTCTCC
>Ga0265293_10004683_pt1 | contig 23853 bp, 20 predicted proteins | sample Munlanlewell138R_FD_192505 | JGI IMG/M metagenome (GOLD analysis project Ga0265293, IMG submission 192505) | Leachate microbial communities from a municipal landfill in Southern Ontario, Canada - Leachate well 138R | ecosystem: Engineered > Solid waste > Landfill > Unclassified | place: Canada... | reverse complement strand
CCATCGATAATGCAATCTTCCGGGTTGCGAACCTTGAAAAAGATCTGAACCAGTCCGACTCACTTAAAGAGTTGCCAAATCCGGATATTATTGTAGTCGACCCGCCACGCGGCGGTTTGACACCGCAATTAATTAATATCATGCGCCACGTAAATCCCGCCCGAATTGTCTATGTTTCCTGCAATCCGGCGAGTCAGGTGCGTGATTTGAAATTGCTCACTGCAAACGATGTTTATCGGATCACCCGCGTTCAACCACTGGATTTATTTCCGCACACTCCCCATATTGAAACAGTTGCGTTGCTGGAGCGATAGCCCAATTCATCAATCCCTTTCTCAAAAACATTTTATTGATATTTCTGATAATCTTCACTAAAATGAATCGAATTTAATTTGGGATTTAAACAGGGAGAGACACTATGGAAATTATAGACAATGGTGCCGGCATTCTGACCGTGGTTGTCGATAGGAAATTCGACACGGTCACCGCGCCGGCGGTTGAAAAGGCTATGCTAGCGGCGATCAACGACGGCGCTCGCAAGATGATCTGCAATTTCGAGAAGTGCGAATATATCTCGAGTATGGCTTTACGGGTGGTGCTGAATGTTGCTAAAATTATCCAAAAAAGCGACGGCCAGTTAATTCTCTGTAATTTATCAACATATATAATGGAGATATTCGAATTGGCGGGCTTTACCCGTATTCTGACTATTGTCGATAAACATCCAACCGCTCTTGAAAAATTAAGCGCCTGAGAGAAAGGACCTGTCTATGAAATTGAAATTCGCGGATGTATTGTTGAAATATCTGGAGGCCGAAGGTGTTGAATATGTTTTCGGCGTTCCGGGCACGACGGTTGTGCCTTTTCTAGCGGCGTTCAACCGCACCCAGACGATCCGTCCGATCCTGGCCAAACACGAAGAGGGCGCGGCTTTTATGGCCGATGGCTATGCCCGGGTAAAAAACACGCTCGGAGCCTGTTTTTCAACTTCCGGCCCGGGAGCGACCAACCTGGTGACCGGAGTGGCGAATGCCTATATGGATAACGTTCCCATTCTCGTACTGACCGGTCAGGTCGAGACCACCATGCAGGGCAAGGGCGCTTTCCAGGATTCCTCAAAAGGAGGAATTGACTCGGTTAAAATGTTCGAGCCGATTACGAAATCTTCTTCCATGATTATCAATCACCATAAAGCTATCGAAGACCTGCAATCGGCATTGCGACGGGCTTTGACTGGAAAAAGGGGGCCGGTACATCTGACAATACCCAAAGATATTCAGGGCGCTGAAGTCGAATTTGATCAGGTCGCTCCGTCCACTTATCGCTTTTCACCGGAATATTTCGACCGCCGCTTAGTCATCAATGCAGTTGAAGAATTGGTTAAGGCTAAATGTCCGGCGATTCTGGTCGGTTCGGGAGCTGTAGCTTCGGGAGCTTGCGCCGAAATTCTCGAATTAGCCGAAATGCTGAGTATTCCGGTGGCCACCACTCCCAAGGCTAAAGGTGCATTTCCGGAAGATCACCCGCTGGCACTGGGCGTCCTGGGACTGTGTGGCTCACCGCTGGCTGAAGCATTTTTAAAATCTGACGAAGTTGATGTTCTGTTCGTCATCGGCGCCAGTCTGAACCAGATCACGACCTTATCCTGGGACCCGCGTCTGGCTCCCCAAAAATGCCTGATACACGTCAATATCGATCCCAACGAGCTGGGTAAATCGTATGAAACCCATTTACCTCTCGTCGGTGATGTCCGCACCATTGTCAGCGAAATGAATTTCCGCATTTTACGCTATATAAACGATAACGAAAGTTACTGGCGGGAGCGTGAAAAAATACTGAGTCGTTTTCGCAATCAGACCGGCATGTACACCGATTCGGAAAAACTCCATTCGGACGCGATGCCGCTTAAACCGCAACGTCTGATCAGCGACTTGCAGGATAGTTTGCCACCAGACGCTATTCTTTTTGTAGACGTTGGAAATTCAATCACCTGGGCAACCCATTATATGCAGATTAAAACGCCCGGCTCTTTAATTACGCCATTTGGCATGCTGAGCATGGGTTATGGCATAGCCGCTTCGATCGGCGGTAAATTAGCCGCCGGGTCGCGACCGGTCGTCTGCGTGGCGGGTGATGGTTGTTTTCTGATGAATGGTATGGAGATTGCCACGGCTGTTAGCAATGACATTCCAATGGTTTTCGTTATCGTCCGCAACAATAAACTCGGACTGGTGAACGATCTGCAGACATTTGTGCTTGGCAAAAATACCGTTGCAACCCGTTTCAAACCGATCGACGCCGCGAAAGTCGCGGAAGGATTAGGCGCCGAAGCCTGTAAAGCCGACCGCCCGGGCGAGCTCAAAACCATTTTGCCGCAGGCGATCAGCTCCGGCAAGGTGGTTGTAATTGATTGTTTTGTCGATCCGGAAGAGGTGCCGCCCCTGGTGCCTTTTGTAGAAGGCGCCAAGAGCTTTGCCCAGCGGATCGATTTCGCATAGCAAGTCATTTCAAATTAACAGTCAGACATTTGTCTTATTCGTAGAACAGCCTTTCCAAGCTGTTCTTTATATACTCAACCAGCTGATCTAATACTTTTCACATTTGCGGTCGGGGGACGCTGTATGATTCCCCGCCTGACCGACTAACGTCGCTCAATCGGGCAGGGAACTTACGACCACCGCCTTGTAAAGGCGATGTTCTAACCAGCTGAGCTGGTACTTTTCACATTTGTAGATGGTGGACGCTGTAAGATTCGAACTTACGACCCCCGCCTTGTAAGGGCGATGCTCTAACCAGCTGAGCTAAGCGTCCATAAAAGCAAAAAGCGGGCAAATTTACATAAATAATATCAAAGCGGCATTTATTTTCTGACTGCCATATCCAGAATTTCTGACATCTCCTTCGCAAAATCGAAGCGCATCTCGCTTTTGATCTGGCGCGGAATCTCGATCAAATCCTTACGGTTCTGCTCCGGCAGAATGACCCGGCGCAACCCGGCGCGATGCGCCGCCAGAACTTTTTCCTTAACACCGCCAATCGGCAGAACCGCGCCGCGCAAGGTAATTTCACCGGTCATGGCGAGGTTATCTTTGACCTTACGTTTTTTCAACAGCGAATACATTGCCACTAGAATTGTCACACCGGCTGAGGGACCGTCCTTGGGAATTGCTCCAGCCGGAACGTGGATATGAATGTCTGTCTTAGCAAAGGCTTCTTCGTCTAATCCGAGTTCAATCGCATTGGAGCGAATATAACTCAGAGCGGCTTCGGCCGATTCCTTCATTACATCGCCCAATTGACCGGTCAGATGCAGTTTGCCGGTACCGCGCATACCGGTAGCTTCAATGAATAGAATATCGCCGCCAACCGAAGTCCAGGCCAATCCGATTGCAACTCCGGGTTTGGATAATCTTTCGGCAATATCGACGAAAAAGCGTTGTGGTCCCAAATAATTTTCTACCGCTTTTTCATCGATAACAAAGCGTTTTTTCCGTTTGTTGGCGGCTACTTCGCGCGCGACCTTGCGACACACATTAGCGATTTCCCGTTCGAGATTACGCACCCCGGCCTCGCGCGTATAACTGTTAATAATAAAGCGAATCGCCTTATCGGCGAATTCGATTTTTAATTTGGTCAGACCGTGTTCTTTAACCTGCTTGGGAATCAGGAAGGTTTTAGCTATGTTGAGTTTTTCCTCTTCGATGTAACCACTGAATTCAAGCATTTCCATACGGTCTCGCAGAGCCGGTAAAATCGTATCTATCATGTTCGCTGTAGCAATGAACATGGTTTTGGAAAGATCGTAAGTGACTTCGAGATAATGGTCGCTGAAAGTCGAATTTTGTTCGGGATCGAGGACTTCCAGCAGGGCGGAACTCGGATCGCCGCGGAAATCCGCGCCAACCTTATCGATCTCATCGAGCATAAAGATCGGATTGCTTGACTCGGATTTGCGAATACTTTGCAGGATGCGGCCGGGCAAAGCCCCGATATAGGTTCGGCGATGCCCGCGAATCTCGGCTTCGTCACGCACCCCGCCAAGTGAAATGCGCACGAATTTGCGCCCCATGGCACGGGCGATCGATTTACCCATCGAGGTTTTACCAACTCCGGGCGGACCGACGAAACAGAGAATCGGCCCCTTGACGCTGGCGTTGGGATCCTGCTCCTGTTTCAGTTTGCGGATCGCCAGATATTCGAGAATACGATCTTTGACTTTTTCCAGTCCGTAGTGGTCTTCGTCCAGAATTTTCTGGGCGTCTGAAATATCAACGTTATCCGTGGTATATACGCCCCAGGGCAGGTCAACCAGCCAGTCCAGATAGGTGCGCGAGACGGTATATTCCGGTGAAGCGGCCGGAATTTTCTTAAGCCGATCGAGCTCTTTCTCAGCAATTTTACGGGCTTCATCGGTCATTTTCGACTGGTTGATTTTCTCTTCCAGTTCCTTTAATTCCAGGGTGCCTTCATCTTCACCCAGCTCTTTGCGGATGGCTTTTAACTGCTCCCGTAGAAAATATTCGCGCTGGGTTTTGGATATTTCATCCTGAACTTCCGATTGAATCTGGTCGCCCAGCTGGATGCGCTGGATTTCGCGATTAATGATAACAGTCGCCTTTTCGAGACGTTTCCGAACCTCTAATTCTTCCAGGATTTCCTGCTTCTCGGTGACCGGTGCATTAAGTAAGTGGATAACGCGATCGATCAGTCGCCCGGGATGTTGAAATGATGAAAAAATCGAAGATTGCTCTTCGCTCAGATAGGAGGCGATTTTAATCAGTTTTTGATAAAGTTGACGAATATTCGCCAGCATGGCATCGATTTCAATGCCCGGCTGATAAATTTCCTGGGCTTTGAGGATCGCACCCTTGAAATAGGGATCGACCTGAATGAAAGATTGAATTTTGGCGCGTTCCAAACCCTGGACGATGGCACTTTTACTGCCGTCCGGCATATTGAAAATCTTCAATACCTGGGCGATCGTGCCCCATTCAAATAAATCCTCTTTCTCCGGATTTTCAAGCGAGCCCTCTTTCTGGGCTACCACAACGATCCGTTTTTTGGATTCGGGTAGTTCTTCAATCAATCGCAGAGACCTTTCCCGTCCGATATAAATCGGAATGACTTGCTGGGGAAATAGCACCGTGTTGCGCAAGGCCATTATCGGTAGGATCTCCGGCACGCCGAGTCCTGTATCAAATATTACGTTATTGTTTTTTTCTGATTCCGCCATTTTCAGTTACCTTTCAAATCAATTCGGTCTACTTCATTTAGAAGCGCCATCACCCGATAGGTTACTTTGTAATCGCCTTCCGTAGATCGTCCGGCAATCGCCGGCCAGAGTCCCGAGGGCATCTGCTGGTCAATCAGCCAGTTCAGGGCTTTTTTAAAATTAGGATGTTCATAGCAATCTGGCAAGGGGGCCAGCGCCTCAAGAAATCGCAACGTTCCGCCACGGAACAAACCATTTTCCGAATAATCAATGTACAAATGATTCCAGGCGTCCGGTTCCGGGAAAAGAGCTGTATGATTCTTTTTAAGAAACATATCCAGCAGAAAAGCGGCTCCTTTATGACAGACTTCGGTATTACGTAAACGAGAATGGGCGCTAAACGCCTGGGTGATTATCAGAGTCGTCCAAATGCAACTGGGGACATTTTTTATCGAAGCCCCCTCAGCCAGCATGGTTTGTGACAGCCAACCGCCGTCTTCCCGTTGACGCTTGGTCAGAAAGCGAAAACCCTTCTCCACAAATGGATTTCCCGCCAGACCGTATTTCACCAAAAGCCATAAAGATAATCCCTGATGATGTTGTAGCAGGGGAAACTTTCCGTCCGATTTCTGATTTTTTAAAATAGCGATCAACCCTTTCTGAATGGCGGGCAGTTCCTTGGTACAACCGAGGTCGAGCAACTGTATCATATTCTGTAACTGCTGAAAAAATTGCATCGACTTCTGTTGCTCTTCAATCTGGTAGTTTTTCTTCAGGTTCCAGAGACCATCTTCTCGCTGAGACTCGAGGAGGCGTTCGCGCGGTTTGTAGCGTTGGATTTCATAGCGCAGGCGATTGAGGAATTCATTTTCGTGCGACAGAAAACGATCCACCGATAAATACTGAACCGGCAGAGGCGCCTTTTCAACGAGTAAGGGAATAGGATCGATTTTTATTAAGTATGACCAGCGTTTTCTCATTTTTGTTATATGACCTTCATGATACTTTATTTAAAAATTAGCGCTAAGCTTCCTGATTGGTATTTAGCTTTGGATTCAACCGGCTATAAATTCTATGGATTTAATGGTCTGGGCGATTGCGGCAAAACCGCCCTTCTAAAAACCGATTCTGTATGACAGAGGATTCTCGTTCTCATTATAAATATCGCAAAAATCAAATAAAAAGCGTGTAAATATCCTTTTAATTGACTTGAAATGCAAGAATTATTTGATTTCATTCCGTTTAAACTGCCCTGCGCCCGAGTATCCGATTTACCCTAATCTTGTCAGTATTTCACCGATTTCGTCATAACTGCGGGCGTGAAAATGAACTTGCGGCAGGTCGCTATTGCTCAGACTACTTAGAAATCCAATTACCACCGCACCGGAGGCGACTGCGGCCTGGGTACCGTTCAGTGAATCCTCGATTATCAGGCTTTCCACCGGGCTTACCCGTAGCTGATTCATCGCAGTCAGATAAGGTTCGGGATGCGGTTTAGCCTGCTGAACATCGTCGGCGGTAATCGTCAGGTCAAAGCAATTCTTGATCGCCGTATGGCGAAAGACCCAGCGTAAAAACTTGGCAGAAGTTGACGTCACTAACGCCGTCCGGTAACGGCCAGCTATGCTCTGCCAAAAATCCATAAATCCCGGATAGTAGTCGATCCCTTTGCGGAATTCCTCTTTAATATAGCGTCGTCCGATTTTAATTAATTTTTCCGGATCGGTTTGGATGTTATACTTTGCCATGCTCAATTGAAAGAACTCCTCCTCGGTCGTTCCCTTAAAATATTTCCAGTCCTCGTCCGGCACATTAATTCCGCACAGATCAAAAATCCGGCGTTCAGCGGTTACATATATTGGTTCGGAATCAATTACAACCCCGTCAAAATCGAAAATTATTGCCTTTATAGCCACACATTCACCTAATCAAATTAAATGACCGCCAATTAAAAAAAATAAAAAAGCCAGACCGGCGCTAACCAGCGCATAAGGTAACTGGGTATTGACGTGATCGATGTGATCGCAGGCCGCGGCCATCGAAGCTACAATCGTAGTATCTGAAATCGGCGAACAATGATCTCCGAAAACACCACCCGCCAACACCGCCGAAACCACCAGCGGCAGATAACCATGGGTCGCGGCCGCCAACGGGATTGCCAGTGGGATCATCAGTGCGAAAGTTCCAAAACTCGTCCCGGTTGCAAAAGCTACCAGCGCTGACACCGTAAAAATCAAAGCCGGAACGCTTTTCGTACTTAATAACGGCGCTGTAAGCGTTGCTATGTAATCACCAGTACCTAATAATTTACAGGTCTGCCCGAGTGCAAAAGCCAGTATCATTAAAATAGCCAGCGAAATCATACCGCCGGCGCCTTTCATTATTAAATCCATGATTTCTTTAATCGACATCAATTTTTGGGCCCGGTATAAAACGCCGGCGGTGGCTATTGCCAGCAAGACCGACCATAAGACCGCCGTCGAGCCGGAACCGCGGGTAATATTTCCCTGACCGGTAATTAAAAGAAATAGCGGCATTGCCAGACTCATTACCAGAACCGGGATTACCATATTACGGGCTAAATGGGAATGACTTTCGATCGGTTTCATTTCTATGATATTTTGATCGACGGGCGGTATGGCTCCGTCTCGCACCAATTTGCCTTCTTTGGACACCCGGCATTCAGCCCGGCGCATCGGTCCAAAATCCAATCCAGTCAAGGCCATAACCAACACCATTAAAACCGTAATTATAGCATAAAAATTTAACGGAATGGATTTTATCAATACGCTTATCGGCTCCTCAACGCCCTGTGTAGCTAGTAATCCAATCACGAAAGCGCCCCAGGCGTTTAATGGTATAAGCATGCAAATCGGCGCCGAGGTCGAATCGGCGATATAAGCTAATTTCTCGCGCGAAATTTTCATCTTATCGAAGATCGGGCGGCAGATTGTGCCGACGACCAGAATTTTTATGCTCGATTCAATGAATATGATAATCCCCAGTAGCCAGGCTAACAGGCGCGCCCCGCGACGGTTCCTGATCCAGTTACGATCGTCAAGATATTTAACGAATCCACTGACTCCTCCCGAACGCTGAGTCAAGGCAATCAGACTGCCAATCAAAGCGCAGAAGAGAATGATTCGGGTATTATCGGCATCCTGAAACACTTTCACCAACGCCTCCAGAGTGGCGGACATTCCGCTTAAAGGATTACCGTGCGATAATATTATCCATCCGATCCAGATTCCCAGTCCGAGTGAAATGAATACCTGACGAGTCATTATCGCCAGAATAATCGCCATCAGCGGTGGCAATATCGCTAACCAACCGATTGTATTCATAGTCTAGACCACAGATTGAATTATAATCAGTGGCCCGGAATAATTAAATACCCTAAATATCAGGATCGGGCGGTTTGAAATCATCTGTAACTTTTTCCAGGCTTACCGATCTTGTTCGACCGGAAACAGGATTCGGAAGGTTGTGCCGCCTTCGGGATTATTAACAGCGGAAAATTTTGCACCATAACCGTTCAATAACATATAGGCATTATAAAGATTGAATTTTGTCAGTGCGACCTGGTCGGTAGATTCATCCACCCCCTGGGACGGTCGAAAATAACCGGGAGTAAAAAACTCTTCGATATTTCCCGAAATAATCGGCTCGCCGGTAGTTATGATTTCCACATAAATAGCGTCGGGAGCAGTGCCGGTCTCGATCGTCAGTTTTTTTTCGGGAATGTCTCGTGTCGATTCGACACAGCAATGAATGATATTCATCAAGCCCTGCGAAAAGTCGCTGTAATAACCGACGATTGAAGGCAGGTCGCGTTGTAAATATAACTCTTTCACAATCTGAGTCTTGAAAAATGATTCGGTCTCCAGAAATAGCAATTCGTTTTTTAACAAGTCGCTTAAATTAATCGGGATCTTTTTATTTTCCCGCTCGAGGGCAATTTTTTCCACGAAGCTCGTCAACAGCGATTCGATTTTTTTGACATTATTGACGATAATATCCGGCTCTTTTAATTCCGGCAGGCGGGTTTTTAGCAATTGAGCCCGCCCCATGACCACCGTGAGGGTATTTTTTATATTATGAATGATACCGCTTATCATCAGCGTCAAAGCCATCAGCCGTTGTTGTTTGAGTAATTTTACTTCCATAGTTTGCTGGGCCAGATTGAGCCGTTTGTATTCGGTAATGTCATTGATTACGCTGAAAGTTGCCAGTGCGCCCCGATAATCGGTTACTACCGAACTGATTTCCACATCGATTGTATGCCCATCCTTGCATTTGAATGTGGTTTCAAAGCGCTGAGGTGGATTTTTTCCAAGCTGACGCAGGCGTCGGCGTTCTTCGAGAAGATCGAGGCCGCGCCTGGTATATATTTCACGATAATCTTTTCCGATCAGTTCATCAACCTTAAAGCCGAGCATCTCTGCCAGATTATTATTAATAAAAATAAAACGGTCATTTTGATGAACGGCGATTCCTTCATTGATCGTATTCATAAATACCTGGTACAGCGATTCGGTATCGGTCAGGTTTTTTTCAGTCTTTTTTCGCTCGAGGGCACTAGTAAAAATATCAGCGATCATTTTAAGTAGTACAACTTCTTGGCTTTGCCAGCGCCGCGGGGCCTTCACCACATCCAATTCTAATAATCCAATCCTGGTTTTATTATAGATCATCGGCACGATCAGCAAGGACTTAATTTCCCGCGACTGAAATTCCCGTTTTTCATTTTTGGCCCCAGCCGGCAGTCGCTCAAGATTATTGATCACGACTGGCGTTTTGCGCCGCAATTGAGCTTTCAACCAGGGGAAATTTTTCAGGGGAATATTTTTTAAGCGGTTGATCTGGGGTTCGACTCCTTTGCCACACCATTCGTGGGTATTGGACATCTGTTTTCCATCCGGTGAGAAAAGGAAAACGCCACAGCGATCCACCTGGTAGAATTTACCCAGATCCTGTAGAGCCATCTCGATCCAATAGCCCATCTCCTCTCCGGCAATACTCATAAAACGCGTAGTAACCTTAACGATTAAATCCAGCATTTTTTTCATATCCGGGGTTTCCTTCATTCTGGGTTAAAGGTATTGGTTTTAAAAATAAAATGCAATTTCGACTGCCAGTTTAATATTTTTTCTGCGGTGATGAAGGTATTTTCAGAGTCGAAAACCAAATTTTCGTAGAAATTCTTTTAGATCAGGTGAAGTTGAAAATTGATGGGCGTGCATACCAAGTTTTTCAGCGCCGGCGACATTTTCCGGTAAATCATCGATAAAGACAGCTTCCCGACCGGTTACTCCAGTTTTCCGCAATGCATATTCGTAGATTTGCGGTTCGGGCTTGAGAAAACCAACCTCATACGATAAAATTAATCCATCCATTTTGTCCAGGATATCATATTTACGGCGAATAGCCCGGATATGCAGGGCATTGGTATTCGACAGAAGATAAAGGGGAACCTGCTTACGAAGTCGTTGAACTATCTGCCAGACGTCTGGCTTCAGGTCAAATGCAACCTGCCAGATTTTTTCCAGGTCATCGATCGTAACCTGGCCGTCAGATTTAAAAATCTTTTTTACGGCTGTCAGATGTTCCTCAACGGTCAGGCGCCCTCTCTCGAATTCCTTTTCGCTGGCAAGGAGGGATGGTTGCATGATCAAATTTTCGGATATATGAAACGTATCTGCGATTTTAGCGATCATGTCGGCATAATTAACCTTGACGATAACATTCCCCAGGTCAAAAAATACCACTTTGATATTATCGACTTTTCCCCGCATCGAAGATGTATTTAGCGGCTACTCGACAATCACTTCGGTCACGTATTTTCCGACTTCTGCATCGGTGTAGCTTTTCACACCCGCATTCAGATAATTATCGAGCTTTTTAGTAGTTTCATCGTCGATCAACCGCATGTGTTTCAACACGGCGACCGCCATTGAGTCACAGGCTTCCCAACTCCCGCTTAAAACTTTAATGGCAATACCGATCGGGTTGTTATCATCGTTTCTCAGACCGATGCCGCGCACTCCTTCGGCACCAACCTTCGAAACTCCCCGTCCACCCATAAGGGCTCCAAAATCAGTATCGAAACGGCCGCGCCCACCGATCATCCTCGGATGAAGTGACATGCTATGGAAGATACGCCGCAAGTGATCATCGCCGCCTTCCACCAATTTCTTGTACATCATCGCTAAGTTATAAATCGGTATAAAGTAGGTCGGAGTATTACTGTTATCGACCGCGACCGGAATGCGCTCTTTGCCGGAATATAATTTTATTTTCTCAAAAATCTTTTGTTGAACCGGGTGGTTGATCTCGGTGTAATTCGACAATTCATATTTCAGGACTTTGGCGATAGCCAGCATCCCGGCATGTGAACCGGAATGGGCATTGTGAAGAGCGGTTGGGCGCCGCCCCTGAATGGCTAATTGTTCATAACTCTGGCGATCCAGGGGCGGATGAATCCCACAATGCAAATTATCGATACTGAGATCGAGTTTCTTCAAAATGGAATTTGCCAGATCGATATGATAGTGTTCGCCATTGTGAGTCGCGCAAATCAAGGCCAGTTCTTCATCACTGAAATTGTATTTCTCCATCGCACCGGATTCGAGCAGGGCGATCGCCTGAAAGGGCTTGGCGGCCGCATCAATAAAGATTGGATACTCGGGATCGCCGGCTGAAAACAAGACGCCGCCATTCTCATCGACCACGACAGCGTAGCCGATATGAAAACTTTCCACGGCGCTTCCTCTAACAAACTTACTTACCAGTAACATACTAATAACATCTCCTTTATCTATTTTCAATAATTGCGAGTAATTCTCTTAAAGCCGGTTCGAGTCCGGTAATCAGAGTCTGACCAAGCAAAGCCCGGCCAATTGAAATAAATTCTACGTCCAGCACTTCAAGCAAAGCTAATATCAGGCGCTTGTGCAATAGTCCGCCGAGCGAGACCCGCAGATGATTATGAGTTGCCATACGTGCCGCCAGAATGATTTTTTCAAGCTCCGCAGTATAGGCCGCCTGTAATTCCTGGGCGGCCAGGGCGTTTGTGGCCAGTTCCACTTCATCGACTTTCAGACGGTAGGCGGATTTCAGGTCGCGCATTTCCGGCTTCAGGCGTAACACTAAATTGAAATCTTCGGCGCTCTGGATGGTTTCGACGAGGTTGCGCACCATTTGATCCTTTGGATCAACTGTCAAATCGGCTTCGGCTAAATTTACCAGCGTGATGAAGTCGGGCTTAACGGACATAGCCCGCTGAACAGCCTGATTTTCGATGTTAGTGCGGATATTGAGACGACATTTGCTCATCGAGCGCAACGCCGTAATATTAATCAGACTCTCATATTCCGGCCGGTTGGTGTAGCTGATCCCGGCGACGCCGACCGCCTCGATAAACCCAAGCAAATTCAACGGATTATAAAGCGGCGAATCACTCATATTGGCGAGCGTCAGAAAAGGATCAAGATTTACTTCTAAGTAGCGCATTCTATAATCTTAAAAAGTCACCTCGGAAGCGAAGGCCAACTCGACTTCGTTTATCAGGTCTGACTTTAGCAAATCGTTTAAAGCTGCCAGAGTTTCCGGATAAACATGGCCGATAGCTACTGCCCGTCCACTGCGCCGGGCTATTTCGATCGCCTTTTCAAATTGCGCCTGAATTTCGCTTTTATCTCTAACATTATCAAGAAATACCGAACGCAGTGCCGCCGGAATTTTATTGCGGGTCGCAATTTCGTAAGCCACACTGCGGGGCGACGTCAGGCTATCGATAAAGTAAAGCCCCTTGGCTTTCAGGCTGGTTATCACGACCTGCATCAGTTCCGGATCGGCTGTAAAAAGAGAGCCCATGTGATTGTTCATTCCAATCGCCTCGGGTAGTTCGGCATGAGCCATTTCGATCCGTCGCTTTATCTCATCCGGCGTCATACTGGTCAAAAGCATATATTTGTCTTCACCGCCCTTAAGGTTGCCCTCTTCCGGTTCCATCGGCATATGAATGATGACTTCCTTGCCGGCCAGTTTGGCGTTGCCGGCCGCCCATTTCGAATAGGGATGTCCGGGAATGACCGAGACGGTCAGTTTGCCGGGTAATCTTAAAAAATTCCGGATTACTTCCTGGTTACTATAGCCAAAGTCGTCGATAACAATCACCAGTTTTGGCTTAATTGCCAGGAGAGGCGCCCTGACAGCGGATGGTTTGTCCAATCGGATAAATGCCAGAGTACCAATCGGGATAGTCTGAAAATCAATGAAAATTGTAAAGCCGGCGTCTTTAGCAATGTTGTCAACCTTTTTTACGAAAAAACCCTGTCGCTTTAAATAATTATTGACCTTTTTAGCAAGCAGATCTTTATCTTCACTGGCGGGTAATTCATAACTCAGTGTCACACGACCTGGCGCAACCGCAGAGCCTTTTAGCTCGTGATAGCCTTGTTGTTGCAGGTAAGCGCGCACATTTTCCACCAGGCGATTCTTACCTTCGGAAAACAACATGCTCCGGGAGGGCGCCGATTTCGGCAGAAAATACGCCAGAAGAACTATCAGCACCGCGACCATTGTCAAGAAAAGCGCGCCGAGTCTTTTTTCGTCCCGACGACGTTTTTTTATGACTTTCGTAGGTTTTTTTAAGTAGCGGCTCGTTTTCATTTTATATTTTTTATCAACGCAAAACTACAAAATTCCGACTGATTGTCAAAGTCGATTAGAATAGGATTTAAATATTTTTTGTTGAATGAATTGCCAGCCGGGATCGAGGCTAAGATCAAGTCGCCTCGCTGGCGGCGGTTTGCCGGGCTGACTTCTCAAATCTTCCGAGGAGAAAAGCGAAAATCAACCCACAGAATCCGAGAGTCGAGAATATCCACATCCCGAGGTTATAGCCGCCCGGATTGCTTGCACCGGCTTGCGCAAAATCATTGGCAATCCCAATTATTAGATTAAAACTGAATAATCCAATATTCTGAACCATGGTCATCAAACCGTATGCCGTTCCGAGTCGACTGTTATCCACCAACAGGGCGACAGTCGGCCACATAACGGCCGGAACCAACGAGAATGCGATTCCCATCATCGCCATGGGAATTATCAGATAAGCCGGAATACTGGAATTTATATCGAAGAAACTCATTTCAATATTGAGGGTGCCGTGTATTCCCAGGGGCGTCGCCAGATCGACATGATAGGCCATTATCAGATAAACCGGAATGATCAATAGTGAACCAAACGCCATCAACAGGGCTTTGCGCCGGGTGCGGTCAGCCAACAATCCGAAAAGCGGCGTAAAAACCATAGCCGCCAGAGTCAACATACTGGACAGATTGCCGCCCACCTCGCGCGTCGTTCCATGCGCCTCCTGGAAATATTTAATGGCAAAGGTCTGGAAAGGAAACATCGCCGAATAAAAAGTAACACACAGGGCGGTGATATACCAGAATCCGGCTCCAAACCGGAAAATTTCCCGAATCTTGATCTTGTCTTGTTGGCCTTCGTCGGGAAGTACGAATCGGCGGGAAGCCATCAAATCCAGAAAAAAATATATACTAATAAATACCACCGCAACGACTCCCGCCCCAGCCGTTACGAAAAGTGGCTTTTGCCAGCTTGTATATAGGTTGTTACCCCAGGTTGGCGAATTGAGCGCCAGAAACGAACCCAACCGGGCAAAAGTCAGATTCAGTCCGAAAGCGAATGATAATTCCTTGCCCTTGAACCAACGCGCCAGAATAGTCGTAATCGCCACGATCATCGACTCCGCTCCCAATCCGAAAATCAAGCGCCCGGTGACCATTAAAACCAGGTTGCCGCGCCAGGCCGTAATCAACGCGCCTAACATTACCAGCAACGTAAAAAATAAAACCGACTTGCGGGTGCCGACCCGGTCGATTATCAAGCCTCCGACCAATACCATAATAATATTCGGAAAACTGTAAATAGCATTCAACAAACCGATGTTGGCGTCGGTAAAGCCCAACTGCGTCTTCAGAACGTCCGCCAGCGGACTGATACTGTCGTAAATGTAGTAATTGCCGAACATCGCCATACTGATAAAAAAGAAAACCAGCCAGCGATACCAACCGCTGGGCGACTTCAATTCTGAAGCAGAAATCGTATTATTCATTGACATTTATTCACCTATTAATTCCAAAAACCGACGCGGCAGTCAAGCGGCTGTTAATCTAAGCACACCCATTTTTATTACAAAGGAATCAATCCGAATTGTTGTCTGGATTACTGGCATTCTGTAAATTCGGCCTGATTTCTGAAAAAATGATAAGGAGTTTTGATAATGGCTTATGTAATTAACGATGATTGCATCGCGTGTGGTACCTGTATCGATGAATGCCCGGTTGAGGCCATCAGCGAAGGCGATATCTATAAAATCGACCCTGATCTTTGTACCGATTGCGGCGCTTGTGCGGACGTCTGCCCATCCGAAGCGATCCATCCGGCGTGATATATCTTCCCAGTGGTACATTCAACGATCCGATAAATTTAATAAATGACATTTTTACGCTTTCCCTGCCATAACGGAAAGTAGTTTTCTATTGTTGACCCACACACCAGTGGTCGAGTAGCCGATAGTCGCGATCAGATCTGTTTGTAATTCCTATTGATTACCCATATGCCTTCCCTGCCGATTTCCCTATTTGAAAAAATACCAGAATTAAACCAGACCCTGGGTGCCCGGAGAAATCTTTGTCTGATATTTAATTTCGAATGTTTTGACACCTCGCACCGTACACAGAACAGTCAAAATCTCAACAGTATCCAGCGCTACATTCACTGGATCGCTGATTTACCTGACGTCACTATGGCTATTTTGAGTAATGGCACGCTCGAAGAACTTAAGGTTTTTTTCGATAATCGCCGGATCATTCTGGCGCCCAACAATGGCGCCGAAATCCATTCGTCCAGTTTCAACTGGGTTCAGCCGGATCTAAACCTGATTCGCAGTGAATTGACCGAACTCTTTACCGCCGTCCGCGAGTCCGTCGGTTCTGATCTGCGACCGGAACATCTGAGTTTTTCGCAGGGTGAATTATGGCTAAAAGTCTCTGCGGGCGCTAAAATGGTGCGAGAAATCCTTATTAAACAGTATAACGTCCTGAAATCAACGCGGCTCCGCCTTTCAATTGTCAATCAGCAGGTAATCGTGTCTCCCGACAATCCCTGGAATCGCGGAAGGGCTATTCAGAAAATTTTCGATCTTATTCCCCGCGCCGCCCAGCAGGCACCAACAATTATCTATTTCGGGCTGGAAGATGAGGACGAGCCGGCTTTTCAGATAGTCAATAATCTGGGCTTGTCGGTTATTATCTACAATCGCTTGCCGCGGACTACTAATGCCCGCTATTTCCTGCGCAATAGCGCAGAACTACGCAAATTTCTGTTTTGGGTACATTCCCGTTGACACTTTGTTCTGATAAATAAAAAATCCTCCGATCGGAGGATTTTTTATAATTTTATTTTGAGCCAGAATCAGGCGACGATGCTGACGATTTTCTTGTCGCGCCCTTTCCGGTCGAATTGCACTTTGCCGTCGATCAATGCAAAAAGCGTATTGTCCCGGCCAATTCCGACATTCTCTCCAGGATGAATGTTGGTTCCATGCTGGCGGACGATAATCGCGCCGGAGGTCACTTTTTCACCGCCAAAGCGTTTAACGCCCAATTTTTGTCCGCGACTGTCGCGGCCGTTGCGTGAGCTTCCAACCCCTTTTTTATGTGCCATGATTAATTACTCCTTATTTTCCTGCGTTGCGGATTCTGCCGGTTGGGCCGCGGTCTTTGCTTTAGCCCGGCTTTTACGGGCGGGTGCGACTTTGGCCGGTTTGGCGGTATTTTCGCCGAACTCGCCAACTTTCAGTACTGTGTACGGTTGACGATGTCCCTTCTTAACCTGGTAACCTTTCCGTCTCTTTTTCTTAAAAACCATGACTTTATCAGCGCGCCGGTGTTCAAGCACTATGGTTTCGATGGTTACGTCACTCAGATAGGGGCGGCCAACTTTAATATCTGCACCGGAATGCAGAAATAAAATTTTATCAGCAATGAATTGAGCCCCGACTTCCAGATCCACTTTGGGAATCGAAACGTTTTTCCCCGGCTCCAGGATGACCTGATCTCCGGCGATTTCAGCGATTGCATAACTTTGGTTGTTCATATTTCTCTCTGTTGATACTATCAAAAAAGGCTGGCAAATTTAGTTATAAGGAGTGAATAAAGCAAGGTGGTCGCCATAGTTTTATTAACTCTTGGTAAAGATTCCGTCATTCGGGATAAATTTCAGTATTCATTGGTCACATCGCGACCGGATTTTCTCAGTAAGACCCGGAATTCATCAATATTGACGGTACTATCCTCGACTAATTTGATGCGAATAAGATTGCGTAATTGAATTTTAAAGAGGATTCGGCTGGTCGATTCTTTTAAATAGGAGGCAAAATCGGGGTGAACGTGCAAATCCAAACGTCTTTCGCGGGATTTGATTTTGAAGCGCCGGAACCAGCTTTCGATTTTGGTCACGATCGAACCTTTGGAGGTAACCCGTCCGGAGCCGTGACAGGTGGGGCATTCTTCGCTGACAGAATGCAAAAGATTCAAGCGCGTACGTTGGCGAGTCATTTCGAGTATTCCGAAGTCCGAGATGTTGGCGACCGATACTTTGGCGCGGTCTTTATGGAGCTCGCGTTTCGTCTCCTGGACGACTTTACGTTTATTTTCATCAATTTCCATATCGATGAAGTCAATCATGATCAAACCGCCGACATCGCGCAGACGCAATTGTCGGGCAATCTCCTTGGCGGCCTGTAAATTGATTTTGAGGGAGTTGGCTTCCTGATCATTTTTTCCGATAAATTTACCACTGTTAACGTCGATGGTGGTCATGGCTTCGGTATGTTCTATCACTATGAAACCGCCGCTTTTCAGCCAGATTTTTTTGCTCAGGCTTTTCTCGAATTCCTTTTCGACATTGTACTGTTCGAAAAGCGGATTTTTGGAATGATAATACTCCAGCTTGTTGACAAACTCGGGTGAGGTGCTCTTTATATAAGCCAGGATATTGCGGTACAAATCTTTAGTATCGACGATGATTTTGTCAACGTCCGGGGTCAGCAGATCGCGGATTATGGTGGCGCTCATTTCCATATCGGCATAAACACAAGCGGGCGCCTGACTGTTTTTAACATTCTCCTCGAGTTGTTTCCATTTGCGCATCATAGCCGTCAAATCAGCGCGCAAAGACTTGGCGTCTTTGCCCTGGGCAACGGTTCGGATGATGATCCCAAACTTGGGCGGCTTAATCGATTTAGCTATCTGACGCAAACGCCTTTTTTCATTGACCTGGAATATTTTCCTGGAAATTCCGATATAGTCGGCATTCGGTACCAGCACCAGAAATCGGCCTGGCAGGGAAATATTGGTCGTGACCCGCGCCCCCTTTTTGGCAAATGGTTCCTTTATTACCTGTACCAGAATTTCCTGATTCTTTTTCAGATTGACATCGCCGCTCCGCAGGTGGATTTTTCGGGATGGTTTGAGATCCATCTCGACATCCTGTTCATCCTCCTCTTCGTCACGACTGATATTTTCGATGTACGCCAGGGCGGACGAATCCTCTATTTCGGAAAATGGCAGAAAGGCATTTGTTGCATAACCGATATCGACAAACGCGGCCTGAATTCCTTCTATTACATTCTCCACTTTTCCTTTAAAGATTGACCCGACCAGGCGGTTCTTTTCAGGTTTTTCGACGAAAAATTCGACTAGTTCGCCGTTCTCCAGGATGGCGATACGGGTCTCTTTAGCCATCTCGCTGATTAAAATTGTTTTCTCCATTGTGTATGTCCTAAATTTCTATTTCACAGGCGCCAGACAGGTTTTCAGCCGAACGATCCGGCATGTGGTTTCATCTATCTGGAGAGCCTGTAAGATTTCTTTAATTTTTACGGTGCGTCCTTCGAGTACTTTGATATTTATCAACAGCTTGTTGCCTTTAATACAGAGTTTTTCCATAAACGGACGCAGATTGATTGTTTGATTGGCTTTAACCGATTTGCGGCTAATTGCAATTTCCGTCGCTGATAAAAATTCGGCAATCAGCCGGTCCAATTCCGGCGGGGTGCCCCCGCTTATCTCAACCGAATAGTGAAAGCCAATCGTGGCCGCGAACGCAGACGGTTGATTTAGAGGAATCGCCTTACACTCGACGACTTCGAAGCCGTTCGGCAGAACCCGGTTCAGCCGCCCGGCGAGATTTTTCTCTTTACCTTTCAGATAAATATCGAGCACTTCATCCTGCGAGGTATAACCGAACGGCAGTGGAAACCCCGCCGAGATTTTCGGGCGCGGATTAAAACCCTGCGTAAAAACCGACTCCAAGCCGGCGCGTCTTAAAATCCGCGGCATCATACGCAGTGTGTCCAAATGTGAGGTGACCATTGCATGGCTAAATTTACGATAATGCAGGCGGTAACGCACTGGAATTAATTCCACCGGGATTTTGGCACTGCTTGAAAGTTGAAACGGCGATGGCGATCCTTCAGCATAGATCATTTGAGATCCACCGGTTGAACAGATCCCGCACAGGTTACAACCATTCCGGCAATCGGATGTATTTACGCCCTGCCAGGCTTTGCGGCGTTCATCAAGCAGATACTCGCGCTTAACGCCGCAATCAATATGTTCCCAGGCCAGTGGCATTTCAGGAGCGATTTCACCTGTGAATAGCCGTTTGTCAAGACCATGATGCTGAAAAGCTTCTTCCCAGCGGGTCGGATTGAAATGTTCATGCCAGGCATCAAATCCGGCTCCCATTCTCCAGGCTGTTTCCAGAACGTCGGCAACCTTCCGATCGCCGCGAGCGAATACGCCTTCCAGCTCCGAGGCTCGCGGATCACGCGCCATGACTTTAACATTCTTCAAAGCCCGCAGGCGCGGTTTAAGAAAATCGAGCTTGCGTTGAATTTCCGCCGGCTCATCCATAGCATCCCACTGGAAAGGCGTATGAGCTTTAGGAATAAACGTCGAAAGCGTGATGTTAAGTTCCAGGCGTTTTTCACCAACTGCCAAAACTTTTTGAACAAGCGCGATGATCGCTTCCAGATCGACGTCGGTTTCGGTCGGCAGACCAAGCATGAAATAAAGCTTTAGCAGACGCCAACCATAACGCCGCGCGATTTCAGTCGCTTCCAAAAGACTTTCTTCGGTAATTTGCTTATTGATAACCCGCCTCAGACGTTCCGAACCGGCTTCCGGCGCGAAGGTTAAGCCAGAACGTCGGGTAGCCTTTCCAAGTCGGGCTACGGTTTCGCCAAAGCTGTCAACCCTTAACGACGGGTACGAAAGCCCAACATTCTGGGATTCGAGAACCGGCTCTAAGGCAAGCAGAAGGGGCATGATCCGACTGTAATCGGAAGTTGAAAGCGACATAAGCGATACTTCATCATAGCCGGTCTGATCCAGAGAAGCGGCAATTTGCCGGGTAATTTCATCCGGCGCGCGTTCCCGCACAGGTCGATAGAGCATCCCGGCCTGACAAAAGCGGCACCCCTCGGTACAGCCGCGCATTAATTCCACTGTCAAGCGATCCTGGGCAATCTCGATCAGTGGTATCAGCGGAGCTATTGGATAGTATTCGCTTTTAAGCTTCAACACCTTATTGGCTTTAATTGTCGACGGAGCGAATGCGGTGATCGGCTCCGGTTTTCCATTCTCTGCCTGATAAAATGCCGGAACGTAAATCCCTTCAAATCGCATAAGCACTGCTTCCAATACCTTCAACCGGGGCTCGCCCTGCCGACGCCTTTCCGCCAGAAATCGTACCAGCGGCACCACGATTTCCTCGGCGTCACCCACAACGAACAAATCGAAGAATGGGGCGAGCGGTTCGGGATTGAAAGCTCCGCTCCCGCCGCCGATTATATATGGCTCCTGGGGCTTCCGTTCTTGACTTCGGGGCGAAATGCCAGCCAGATCGATCATAGTCAGAATATTGGTATAAGTTAATTCATAGGGCAGAGTGAATCCGATAACATCAAACTGGGCGAGCGCTTTCCGGGTTTCGAGGCTGGTAAGTTTTTGCCGATAAGCTCGAATGCTGCGTGCCATGTCCGGCCAGGGAGTATATACCCGCTCGGCCGCAATATCGTTCTCACGATTCAGAATGTGATATAAAATCTGAAAGCCATAGTACGACATGCCGACGTCGTATAGATCCGGAAAGACCAGCGCAATCGTTGCGGTTACTTGGGCCTGATCTTTACGAATAATATTAAATTCATTGCCGGCGTATCGGCCGGGTTTTTCGACCTGCAACAGAAGGGTATTCTGCAGATCGTCAGCATAAAAGGTGGTATTCAATTTTCAAAACATTTCTATAGTCAATTCCGTGCGGAAGGTAAGCACACTGAGAAGGATAGACAAGGATTTTATTTTTAAGTGCTTATAAATACCTGACATTTCTTTTAAGTGCTTTTAAAAAAATGATATTGGAAATAGCATCATTGGAAAACATTCAAAACCGCACTCTGAAATTTTCTTCTTATTTGAAAAAATAATAGATAAATTTTCTCGCGGTTCTTTTTTTATTAGTAGGATATATAGTTATTTCACCCCGACATGGAGGATCTATGAAAAAGATGTTTTGTGTGTTGTTTGGTATTTTGTTGCTGGTTTCATCTGTAATTCAGGCTCAGGTTCTCGAGGCTGAAAACGTACAGGAACTTTCCAAAGACGCCCGTAAGGGCGAATTGGTGAACTTCTGGTACAATCCGGAAGCCCGAGATTTTGTCCTGATCTTCGCCAGAGAAAAAGGGAAAAATGTAATCAACGAAGTTTATCAGTTCGATTACGACTTGAAATTGACTAATCAGGAAACTCTGGAGCAGTCGGCAATTCGGGATAAGTACCCGGATGCGGTCGTGGTTGAAACTGCGCCCTCCGGAACCTGGAATAATCCCAAGGTCGTACGAACCGATCCAGCCATCACCGGTCAGATTGTTCTGGCCCAGGGAACTCTGACCAGGGAGTGGGCAAAAATGGTAGAAGATAAAGGCAACTATCGTTATACCACCCATTATTGGAAGTACAATTTCGAGGAGCAACAGCGCGTAACGCCCAAATTTGAAGGCATTTTCCAGTTGCCCGAAGGCGCACCGGCATTGGTCGTCAAAATGGCTAAAAAAGCCGCCGAGAAAATCGTACAATTGGCGGTTTCGACCGACGAACCAACGGCTGAAGTCACCACCGGTCGCCAGAATTTCGTTTACCCCAGTCTCTGGACGCGCACCAGGGATTACGCCGGCGCCAGTGGCGACATTCTAATTGTTGGACGGTCCGATCAGATGGATTATAAAACCAAGGAACCCAAACAGGTATTTGTCTTATTGCAATATTCCGCCGAAGATCTTTCGCAAAAACATTATGAGACTTTCGAGTTGGAATTCCTGCAAGATGTGGCTTTCAAACAGGTTCTGCCGGACGGTTCGATGGTACTGGTTTTCGCCCCGATTGGCGGTCCGGGCGTGAAGGGCAAATCGCCTAATCCGTCCGCTTATTTTTACGTCCGGGTCGGCAAAGACGCCACCCTGATGGAAAAAATCCCGTTTGAGAGCAAAGGCGGACTTTGGGTCATTCAGAATGCCGTGCTCAATAATAACAATGAAGTCATCCTTTACGGCGCCGCGGTCGAAAAGAAAAAGGATAAATATTTCAATATGGCCGGCGGCGTGGTGCAGGGCAGTTGCGATAATATTCAAATCATGAAAATCGCCAACGGCGCGGTCAGCTATCTGACCAGCGTCAATCTCAAGGATTTAGAGGGCAAGGTGAAGAAACCCGGCAACCAGAAAAAAGCCGAATCCTACGCCGGAAAGGACTTCACCATGAGCAATTCCTGCACTCAAACGACGTCCGGCGATTTCCTTTTTTCCGGACAGACGGCAGATCATTCGGCGCTCCATATATTCCAATTTGGAGCCAACGGTGATTTCAAGGGGCAATACGTCATCAATACCGAAAAACAGGTCAAGGAAACTCCGATCGACTACACGCTTTTCGAGAATCCGGATAAACAAACCGTGACGATTTACCTGGCTGAATTGACCGGGGTCGATAAGGGTCGGCAACTCAAGTATCCGCGCCTGGCGACAATTAATGTCGGCAATATTTCAGTATCGGAGATTATGTCCTGTGGTTTTGGTAAAAAAGGCGAATTTTTCTTAGACGATATGTACCCGACCACCCTGATCGATGACGGCGCAAAGGTAGTTTTCTTCAGCCGCGACGCCAAAGATGCCAATATCTGGCTCGGTCGCGTCAAACTTGGTAATTAACTTTATTCCAAATTAAATGAAAAGGGCTGATTTAATCGTCAGCCCTTTTTGATTCTATAAAAAATAAACGCTTATTGTCCGGCCAGTCCAAGTTCGTCGGCTACGCTTTTCAAAGCCTCTATAACGCGCTGAATATGTTCGGTTTCGTCCACGCCGAGTTCGGCGATGCCTTGCCGGATTTCCTCGCGGTTGACTTTAGCGGCGAAGGCTTTATCCTTGAATTTCTTCCGCACCGAGCGCGGCTCGACTTCAAAGATACTTTTGGAAGGCCGCACCAGAG
>Ga0265293_10004680_pt1 | contig 23868 bp, 24 predicted proteins | sample Munlanlewell138R_FD_192505 | JGI IMG/M metagenome (GOLD analysis project Ga0265293, IMG submission 192505) | Leachate microbial communities from a municipal landfill in Southern Ontario, Canada - Leachate well 138R | ecosystem: Engineered > Solid waste > Landfill > Unclassified | place: Canada... | reverse complement strand
GCGTGACGGTAAAATTGTAAAAGTAGTTGCAAACAAGTCCAATTATACTCCCAGGGATGAGCAAGGCAACTTGATTTATGATGAGCAAGGCGAGGTTGTTACCAATTACGGCTATGGATTTATCAGCAGCATTGCGCCTGTTAAGCTAAATTTCTTTTTGTCATTTGCAAGGTCATTTTCCTTTGGATTCTTTATAGTGTATAAGATACTTGCCGCTTTAGCCGGGCTTATTACCGGCTCTATTGGGCTGAGTTCTGCAGGCGGACCTATTACAGTTATTAGTATTATGGCGGATGCCACCAAATCAGGGTTTGCAATGATTATCTATATTGTTATGATTATTTCTGCCAACCTTGCAGTAATGAATTTGCTGCCTTTGCCTGCTTTAGATGGTGCAAGGATGGTTTTTGTAATAATCGAATGGATAAGAGGTAAGCCTATTAATCCAAAGGTGGAGGGTATTATCCATTTTGCGGGATTTATTTTGTTAATTGGGTTTGCCCTATTGGCGGATGTTTATCAATTGCTTTTGAATAAGTTATGAAAAAGGTTGTAAACATAGGAAAAGCGCAAATAGGCGGGGGCAATCGTATAGCTATTCAATCTATGACCAATACCCTTACTGCTGATGCCGCCTCTACAATTGCGCAAATTAATGCTTTGGAGCATGCGGGCGCTTTGCTTGTGCGCATTGCTGTCCCTGACCTGCAAAGTGTGCAAGCTATCCCCTCCATTATAAAAGGTGTTAATGTTCCTATAATTGGGGATTTTCATTTTAGTAGTGCAGATTTGGCTATAGAAGGAATAAAAAAAGGGCTTCATAAAATTAGGATTAACCCGGGCAATATGAGCAAGCGCACCATAGCGCAAATTGTAGCTTGCGCAAAAGACTACAATATTCCTATTAGAGTAGGGGTAAACAAAGGCAGTGTAAAAGGGCACAATTCCCCCTCTAAGTTAGCACAGTTGACTGCAGATTGTGCAAAGCTGATAGAGGATTTAGGCTATGATAATATTGTGCTTGCTGTAAAAAGCTCTAATGTGCTGCAAACTATCGAAGCTAACAGACACTTAGACAAGCTAAGCCGCTATCCTTTGCATATAGGGCTAACGGAGTCAGGCTATGGTGAGTTTGCGGCTATTAAGAGCGCCATTGCCATTGGTGCGCTGTTAGCTGATGGGATAGGGGATACTATTAGAGTTTCTATTGCCGGCAACCCAATAAAGGAAGTTGAGATTGCCAAATCCATTTTACGGGCTGCAGGCAAAGAGCAGGATTTTGCAGAAATTATAGCTTGTCCGACTTGTGCCCGTTGTACTGTTGATATAGAATATTTGGCACAAGAAATTGATGCTCTTGCCCAAAAGCTGACTATTCCATTGAAAATTGCAGTAATGGGGTGTATAGTAAATGGTATAGGCGAAGGTAAGGACGCTGATTTTGGAGTAGCGGCAGGCAAAGAAAGGAGTGTTATTTTTCTAAAGGGCAAGCCTTACAAAACTGTGGAAAACAATCAAATTTTAGAGGAAATAAAAGCACTTTTGGAGAAAATTGCTAAATGATACAAGTACAAAGCGGCTTTATAGAAAGGTTAAATGCTAAGCTGCAAGCAAATGAGCGTATTTTTAAGGTACATAAAGCGGAGTTGGCGGAGCAATCCTTTGTTATTACTTTACTGGTAAACAGCTATGACTATAAAAAAATGGTAAATGCTGAGTTTAAGGAGCGTTTATACCAATTTGCTTTAGAGATATTGCCTTCGGAGCTTCCCTTACTAACTATAAAATATAAAAAAACTATAACCGATGAAGATATAGTTTTACGAACCTTGCTTGTATATATTTATGATGAGTTTAATATCCTTACTCAAAAGGTTTCAAAAGATTTTATAGACATTGACATCAATAAAAACACAATTACCATTCGCGTTCGAATGCCGCGCTATATTTACAATTTTTGCGAAAGCAATCAATTTGCCGACAAAGTTACAGCTTATCTTGAGCATGAATTTATGGAAAGCGTGGAATGTGAACTTATAGTAGATGATACCCTAATAGAAGAAACTTTAGAGCCGCAAAATAAGTCCACTAAGCAAATGCTTGGGCTAATTGAAGCTGAGGTAAAAGAGAGCATTTTGCCCGGGGTCATTGCTAAAGCTCCCATTTATATTAAAAATGCTAAACTCAAGCCTTCTTCAGATGTGGTGATTTGCGGAAAAGTTAAATCTATAATGCAAAAACAAGCTAAAAGTTCGGGCAAGCCGTTCTTTACTCTTATTTTGGACGATACTACTGATGCTATCAATGTTACGGTTTTTCCAAGAAGGGAGCAAGAGCTTGATAAATTAGCCGAGTTGGAGGAAAATGAAATCATTATAGCTTCCGGCAACATTAAATTCAGCATTTATGAGCGTGCTAACTCTATGATTGCCAATAAGCTAAGCTATTGCAGCGTTGATTTTGATAAGCTAAAAAAGGATTTGCATTACAAGGATGCACCGGAAGAATATCAGACAATAACCCCTCAGCCTTACATAGAACAAGAGCAAGCCGAAATATTTGATATCCTTTCCGCACCTGTTGCGGATACAATAGAGTATGTGGTATTTGACTTTGAAACTACCGGCCTTTACATCAGCGAAGGGGCAGAGCCAATTGAGTTGGGAGCGGTAAAGATTAAAGACGGTAAAATTGTGGAGCAATTTAACTCCTTTATTAAAATTAACAAGCCTCTTAGCAAAGAAATTGTTAACTTGACCGGTATAACCGACAAAGATTTAAAAAATGCGCCAACTATAGATTTAATAATTGCGGATTTTTTCAAATTCACCAGAGGCGCTACACTTATTGGACACAATATAGCTTTTGATATGACATTTTTGGATAAGTACTCTAAGCCGCTGGGATATGTATTCGATAATGATATTATCGATACGCTAAACTTGGCAAGATTAAAAATAAAGTCTAAAGATTATAAACTGGCTACCTTAATTGAGGAGTTTAATATACAAAATCATATAGCGCACAGAGCAGCTTACGATGCTATTGCTACTGCAAAATTATTTTTACGCTTAAACAATATGGTAGACCTATAAGTTTGGGCTGTGCTTGACTAAAACAAAGCGCAAATGTTATAATAATTAGTAATTAAAAGAAAAAAGAGCATCAGTTAAGCTGCATTATGAGGTATACATGATATTTAGTATTTTAAGGGCAACAGACAATTTATCTGAAATGTTGGTTTTGCTTTTAGCAGTTGTACTTGCTGCACTTATTGCAATTATTTTTCATGAAGTGGCACATGGGTATGTGGCACTAAAGTTTGGCGATGATACTGCAAAGTTGGCTGGGAGACTAACCTTAAATCCTGTTGCTCATTTTGATTTGCTGGGATTGGGGCTGTTGCTGCTTGTGGGATTTGGTTGGGCTAGACCTGTTCCGATTAATCCAAACAATTTTAGGAATTATCGTAAAGGAATGATTTGGGTTTCCGCCGCCGGCGTTGTGACTAATATTATATTAGGCGGTATCTTTTTGCTACTGCTGTATTTGCTTGCTCCTATTTTAACCTCTACTGCAGGCACCTCAGCGGTGTATCTTTTTAAGCAATTAGTTTTCAATTTTATTTTATATGCCATTCTTATCAATTTTATTTTAGCGTTTTTTAATATGTTGCCTATTTATCCTTTGGACGGATTTCGCTTGCTCAGCATGTATTTAAAACCGGGCAACAGATATGCAGTATTTATGTATAAATACGGGCTGCATGTGCTGATTGGACTAATAATTTTGGGCAGGATATTTTCTTCTTTTGGGCTGCAATTTTTGGATATTTTTCAGCATATATTCAATTTGATATATAAATTGATAATTATTACGCTTAATGCTGCGGGAATAGGGGCTTAAATGAAACAGCTTGTCTTTAACAATTCCATTGGCGATATAAGTTATCAGCTTGAAGTGCTTGATTCTCCTAAACCGCTAGATGTTATTTTGGATATGATTAAGGATGCGAAAATAAACATTAAAGATATTTTTATTTCGGATATTACCGAACAATACTTACAATATGTGGAGCAATTGCAGCAAACTGACTACGAATATTTAAGCGAATTCTTAGTTTTTGCCGCTACGCTCTTAGAAGCTAAATCAGGCTCTATGCTGCCCCGAATAGATATTTTTGAGCAAGAAGAGGATGCGCTAAGCGCACAACAGCGGCTGGTAATTCAGCTGGAAAATTACAAGCTATTCAAGGAGTCGGCGGAAAAGCTGGCTAATTTAGAAATACTTTGGCGCTTTTATCGAGAGCCAAAGTTTAGCGAGGATGACTATAGGTTCGTAGTTACCGACTTTAATTTGGATAAGCTAATCAACGCTTTCAAAAGTATACTTGAAAAGCTTGAATACCGTTCTAAAGATGAGCCTGCACCAAAAACAATAATAAAAGAAACTTATACAATAGTAGATAGCATAAAAACTATTATTGACCTTATCCGTTCTGAAAAGCAAATTAGCTTTTTTACCCTTTTTGCCTCTTCTTTTTCTAAAGCTGAAGTTATCACTATGTTTTTAGCTTTGCTTGAAGTAGTAAAACGCCAAATTGCAACATTTGAACAAGACACCCAAGGGGATATATTGCTATTTCACAACCCTAAGGGCGACCAGTACAGCTATGTAGATATTGAGGAGTTGCTTGCTGATGTTGAAGAATAAAATTGAATCTCTGCTATTTGCCAGCGGACAAGGGTTAAAAATTGACTATCTTTTACAATATTTTGCAGAGGATTATACCGAAGTAGATATAGAAAAAGCGCTTGCGGAGTTAAGCTACCAATATGCCGGCAATAGCGGGATATTATTAATTAAGTATAACGATAAATACCAATTTCAAACCAATCCGCAATATGGAGAAGAAATTGCCGATATACTTACACCAATAAAGGAAAAGGCGCTTTCAAAAACTTTGCTGGAGGTGCTTGCCATTGTGGCTTACCAGCAGCCTGTTACCAGAGCGGACATTGAATCAATCAGAGGGGTAGACCCTGATTATGCTTGCACGGTACTGCAAAAACTTGGCTTAATTGAAGTAATAGGCAGGAAGGAAACTTTAGGCAGGCCGCTGTTGCTGGGAACAACAGAGGAGTTTTTGCGTAAGTTTGGGTTGGAATCTTTAGACGAATTGCCGGATAAGGAATACTTGCTTAGTGAAATAAGGAATAACTTTGACAAATACTATCAAGAATCCGAAATGCTGTTCCGCCCTAGGCAACTGGGAGAAGCAAATACAGCAGCGGAAGTTGAGGTTGAGCAGCTGCAGGCAAAACAAGAGGTTGCTAGCGACACTCTTGATAATATTAATACCGAAATACCGGATTTTCTTAAAGATGAGGACTTTATTGTTATAGAATAACAGCTAAATTAGAATTATTTATTTTATTTCCTAAATACTATTCTTATGATAACAGCTTTAATAATTGCATTTGGGCTTACGCTGATTTTATTTGCGCCATTTAATACACAATTGCGCTTTTATATATCTGATTACAAGTTTTCTTTTTCCTTTTCATTAAAAATTGGCAAACTGCCACCCGAATATGTGCTTGCTGTTCAAAATGGCGATATAGTGGATATGCAAGGCAGCACTAAGCAAGGGCTACAAAATATAAATATGGATACCGAATTAGGGCTAAATATGCAGGATTTAAAAAGTATTGTAAGATTTGTGCCGCTAAATTATGCCCATATCCTTATATATTTTGGCGATAAAGAAAATGCAATGCGAACTGCGCTGCTTTTGAAAACAACTGATATCTTTTTGACTTTGCTAGAGACTGCTTTGCCTTTTCCAAAAGGAAAGGCAAGCCATACAATTATTCCTGAGTATACTGCAAATAAGCTATTTATTCAAAGTGAAATCAGATTTTCTGTTACGCTTTTTGTTATATTTTTGACCTTATATAAGATACTAAAAAAACAGAGGTTAGGTTATGAGCATAAATAGCATTAACGAAATGTTATCGAGCACTATAGAGAAATTGCGCAGCTTAGTGGATGTGGACGCAATAGTTGGCAAACCTATTGTTACAGCTGACAATATCACAATTGTGCCAATTACTAAAGTCTGCTTTGGGTTTTTAACAGGCGGAGGAGAAATAGGGAGCAAAAAAGAAGTAAGCGAGCCCTCTGACCCTTTTGCCGGCATAGGCGGCGGAGTCAGCCTTATGCCAATTGGCTTTTTGGTAGTTTCAAGCGAAGGAGCTTCAATTGTAAAACCTAAAGGAGACAATACAGATAAATGGTTGGATATATTGCAATCAGGGATAAAAAGCATCTTAAAAAAATAGCAATTTTTTTAGTTGCAATACTTACTTTTACCATATTTAATGTAAATATGCCACCAGCATGTGCGGCAGGTTCTGCTGAAATTGTTATGGAAGCTGAAAGCCTAAGAGTGCTTGAGGGAGCCAATATCCATTGCCGCTTGCCTATGGCAAGCACCACTAAGGCAATGACTTTGCTTGTAGCTGTAGAAAAAGGCAACTTGAATAAGGTTGTCACTATACCTAAAGAAGCGGTTGGCATAGAAGGCAGCAGTATTTATTTGCAGGCTGGCGAAAAGCTGACTTTAAGAGAACTTTGTTATGGGCTAATGCTCTCTAGCGGCAACGATGCGGCAGTAGCGGTAGCTATAGCTGTGGCAGGCAACCTAGAGAGTTTTGTTGCGCTAATGAACGATAAGGCAAAGGAGTTGCAGCTAAAAGATACCCATTTTACCAATCCGCACGGGCTGCATAATGACAATCATTATACCAGTGCCTATGACCTTGCAGTAATTTCGTGCTGCGGTATGCGCAACAAGGATTTTCGTTCAATTGTAGCAACTCAAAATGTAAAAATCACTGGCATAAATGGCGGAGTAAGATACCTTTCTAATAAAAATAAAATACTTAAACTTTATAAAGACAGCAACGGTATAAAAACAGGGTTTACAAAAAAAGCGGGCAGATGCTTTATTGCTTCCAGCCAAAGGGACGGAATGCAGCTTGTGTGCGTGCTGCTCAATGTTCCTGCAATGTTTGAGCGCAGTATGCAACTTATGGATAAGGCACATAAAAGTTATTTTATAAAGAAAATTGCCTTGCCGCATCAAAGTATTTTCGGCATAAATATTAAAGACGGGACTTGCTCTCGTATGGGCTTATGTTTATATGAAGAAGTGAACATACCAATAAGAAAAGACGACACCGAGACGGTTAGCGCTAAGCTAAAGCTGCCTGACTACATTGCCGCCCCTCATAAAAAAGAAAACTCCGTAGGGACAATAGAAATCTATATTGATAATAACTTGATTTTTACTAAAAAACTTTATACAATGAGTGATATAAAGGAAAAAGGAGTTTTAGACCATTTTAATGACATTATCAAGAAATGGTGATTCTCATATTAGGATAAATAAATATTTAGCTGACTCCGGAGTAGCCTCCAGAAGAGAAGCTGATAGGATAATTCAAGAAGGACGGGTTAAGCTAAATGGCAAGCCTGTGCAAACTTTATCTGTTAAAGTCAATGCTGACAACGATACTGTTACGGTAGACGGTATAAAGGTAAAGCCTGAAACAAATCAAGTCTATATTATGCTTAATAAACCAAAAGGTTGTGTGGTAAGCCTAAAGGATGAAAAGGGACGAAGAACCGTAATGGATTATATTCATATCACCGAAAAGAGAGTTTTTCCTGTAGGCAGACTGGATTATGACTCGCAAGGCTTGCTTCTGTTGACCAATGACGGAAAGCTTGCTCACAAGCTGACCCATCCCGTCTTTGAAATCCCTAAAACTTATGTTGTTAGAGTCGAGGGCGAACTAAGCAGTACGGAAATTGACAAACTTAAAAGAGGTATTGTATTGGATGGCAAACAGCTTAACAGGTGCAAAATTAAGCATACTGAAAGCAAAAACGGCTTGGCTACCTATGAGGTCACAATAACGCAAGGCAAAAACCGGCAAATCAAGCGTATGTTTGAAGCTATACAAAAAAATGTTGTATTCTTAAATCGTATCAGCATAGGCGAACTGAGTTTAGGCGGGCTCTCCAGGGGCGGCGCACGCTTTTTGAATGAATATGAAATTGAATATCTAAAGAAGATTTAGTATTTTTAGAACTTTATTTTTTATTGTTGTATCATTAAATTTTAGCCGCCTCTTAATTTATTTTTGACTGCTTTTATTCTTGATTTAATATTGGATTTGGTATATAATGGTATTTGTCGTAAATTTGGCTATTCTCAAGTCAAACTCCTAAGATAAAGACATGGAGGTATAGAATGAGCGGACTAGGCATACTCCGTGATAAAGAAAGTAAAATTGAAAAAGCAACTAGGGAAATTCGTGCCTTTATTGCTGAAATTGCCGACCAACAATCATTTGTACAAGCAAATGTCTTTATGGCAGGTCAATCTTATTTGGATGAGCAAGATGCGCTGGGAGAAGGTGTAATTACAGGGTATGCCTCAATTAAGGATTACCCTGTTACAATAATTGCACAAAATGCTCAGGTTTTAGGCGGAAGCCTTGGCAAAGCACATGCTGAAAAAATTGCAAAAGCCATAGACAGAGCAGAAAAAACAAATACTCCGCTTATTTCGATAATAGACAGTATTGGCGCTCGGCTGGGCGAAGGGTTAGGAGTGCTGGAGGGTTATGGCAGCATTATTGCAAAAGTATCCAATCTAAAACGAAAAGTACCTCATATTGCTATAATAAAAGGGGTAGCGGTAGGGCTAATAAGCACTTATGCGCTTACTGCCGATATTGTGTTTATGGGCAAAGATTCTGTTTTATCTTATGCGCCGCCAATGGTAGCTTCTGCAGCTGCTGGCAACAATAAAAATAGCAAAGATATACTTGGCTTGTCCGCACATTGCAAAAATAACAGTACTTGCACTTTTGCCTATAAAGAAGCAGGCGAAGTTAGGGACAAACTTGCGTTGCTGTTTGACTATATTCAAAAGCCAATTATAGAAAATGAAGATGACCCTAACAGGGTATCACCTGAATTAAACAAACAAATAACGCCAAGCTTGCTTTTAGAAGCTCTTTGTGACGATAAAAAATATTTAGAGCTTTTTGCTGATTTTGCGACCGATATTAAAGTTGCCCTTACCAGCATTAATTCAATTGCGGTAGGGATAGTACAAACTAATGCTAACGGTAAAGAAAATAAGCTAAATAAAGCAGGATTAGCTAAAATTAAAAAGTTTATAGCGTTTTTGCAAGCCTATCATATACCTTTGATTACCCTAATTGATTGCAATGGTATAGAAAGTAATTTAGCTGCGGAGTTAGACGGTATTTCTATTGCAAGTGCAGAGCTTGCAGAAGCTGTTGCCTTATCCGACATTGCAAAAATTGCTGTTGTTACAGGCAGCGCCATAGGGTACGCATATACTGCTCTTTGCTCAAAGTCCATTGGGTTTGACTATGTTTTGGCTTTTGCGCAAAGTACAATTATCCCCATTACCGCCGAAGTTGCAGTTAGCGTTGCCAATGCTACTACAATTGAAGAATCAAAAGACCCTGTGGCAGCAAGGGCAAAATTAATTGAGTATTATAAATCCAGAGAAGGCAATCCATTTTTGGCAGGCAAAGAGGGTTTTATTGACAATATAGTAGAACCTGCCCTGCTTAGGCCTTATGTTGCAAGTATATTGACAGCTTTAGTGCGTTAGAGGCTAGGTATGGGTTTTGCAGCAATGGATTTTAATAGTATTATCAATCTGGGGTCTCTTACTACGCTGATAGGGATGGGCATTACTTTTATAATGCTATATGTTTTAGTTGTAGTAATCAGCTTGATTTCTAAACTTAATAGTACTTCAAAAAAAATACCCAAAAATAAGCTAAAAATCGCAAAGAATGAGAATAGTCTTATAGATAGTGGGCTAAATGAGAATAATTTAGAGCTTATTGCCGCTATTGCGGCAGTATATGCTATGCTGGAGGATAGCGGCGAGCATATCCCCAAAGCAAATTTTGTAGTTAGGTCAGTTAGAAGAATTTCATCCGGAGGACAATAATGCGTAACTTTAAAGTATATGTCAATGGTCAAGAGTATGAGGTGGCAATTGAGGAGATGCAGCCTAGCACGCCTGCACCTCAACCCCAAACAGTAGAGACAAAGCCAGTTGTACAAGAGCCGCCTAAACCAATTGCAGCTGCAAAAGCAGGTGTTGCTAGCGGTAGCATACAAGACGGGGAAAAAGTTGAAGCACCATTCCCCGGTGTTGTGTTAAAAATCTTAAAAGCTAACGGGGATAAGGTAAAGAAAGGAGAAGCTGTCCTTGTAATTGAAGCTATGAAGATGGAAAATGATATTGCCGCTCCTATTGACGGTACTTTATTACTAAAGGTGCAAGCCGGCGCTAATGTAGAAACCGGAGAAACGCTGGCTATTATTAATTAAAGATTTAGATATGAGTAATTATATTTGCGCAACTTTATTAGAGTCACTTAAAAAATTATGGGAAAGCACAGGATTTACCGCTCAAGTTCAAGCTGACAATTATTATTTAGGTATATGGGGGCTACTTATAATGATAGGCATTGCCTGCCTATTAATTTATCTTGCCATAGTAAAGAAGTTTGAGCCCAATCTACTATTAGCAATTGCTTTTGGTATGTTTTTAGTCAATATTCCCGGAGCATATAATATTTTATTTGCTCCTCACTCCCCCGGTACTGCGGGAGGACTGTTTACCTACTTTTATATGGGCGTGGAGCTTGTTATTTTTCCGCCTTTAATATTTCTGGGGATAGGGGCTATGACCGATTTTGGACCTTTAATTGCCAATCCTAAAAGTCTATTGCTTGGAGCAGCCGCACAATTTGGCATTTTTATTACTTTCTTTGGCGCATTATTTCTAGGTTTTATTGATAAACAGGCGGCTAGCATTGCAATTATCGGCGGCGCTGACGGTCCTACCGCCATTTATTTGACAAGCAAACTTGCTTCCGAGCTTTTACCGGCAATAGCCATTGCCGCATACTCATATATGGCACTTGTGCCTGTTATTCAGCCTCCAATTATGAGAGCTTTAACTACAAAAAAAGAAAGACTTGTAAAAATGGAGCAATTGCGTGTAGTTTCAAAAAAAGAAAAGGTGCTTTTTCCAATTGTTACTACTGCAGTTACTGGCATTGTTTTGCCTGCGGCTTTGCCTTTGATAGGAATGTTAATGCTGGGCAATCTTATGAAAGAATCCGGTGTTGTTCCCCGCTTAACTAATACTGCCAAAAATGAGTTAATTAATATTGTCACAATTTTCTTAGGCATTGCAGTTGGGGCTAAGGCTTATGCACCTGCTTTTTTACAACTTAATACTATTTTGATACTTATACTTGGCGTATTTGCATTTAGTATGGGGACTGCGGGAGGCGTGCTGCTTGGCAAGCTGATGTATAAGCTATCAGGCGGCAAGATTAACCCGCTGATTGGTGCGGCGGGTGTATCTGCTGTACCTATGGCAGCAAGAGTTGCTCAAGATGTTGGGGCTAAAGAAGATCCAAACAATTACTTATTAATGCATGCAATGGGCCCAAATGTGGCAGGTGTGATAGGCTCGGCAGTAGCGGCAGGCGTGTTACTTGCTATGTTTGGATAGTCAAGGAGAAGGAAATGGCAAAAATAAAAATTACAGAAACTATCCTAAGAGATGCGCATCAATCTCAAGCGGCTACCAGAATGCGGCTAGAAGATATGTTGCCTATTACAGAAAAACTGGATAAGATAGGCTATCATTCTTTGGAATGCTGGGGTGGTGCTACCTTTGATACTGCTATACGCTATTTGAATGAAGACCCTTGGGACAGGCTAAAGGCTTTGCGGAAAGCATTGCCAAAAACTAAATTACAAATGCTTTTGCGAGGACAAAATTTGCTTGGATACAAACATTACTCCGATGATGTTGTAGATATGTTTGTAAAAAAGGCTCTAGATAACGGTATAGATATAGTTAGGGTATTTGATGCATTAAACGATTTAAGGAATTTGGAACAATCCATTACATCTATTAAAAAATATGGGGGAATATGCGAAGCCGCTTTTTGCTATACGATAAGCCCTATCCATAATATTGAGTACTTTGTTGGTCTTGCTCAATCGTTGCAGAAAATGGGGGCAGATATTATTTGCATTAAGGATATGGCTAATTTGCTGTTGCCTTATCCTGCCTATGAGCTGGTAAAAGCAATTAAAAGCAAGATTGACTTACCAATTCATGTCCATACACACAATACTGCCGGGACAGGCGCAATGGTTTATCTTAAAGCAATTGAAGCAGGCGCAGAAATTATTGATACTGCTTTATCGCCTTTTGGAAATGGCACAAGCCAACCTTCCACCGAATCTTTGGTGGCTTCCTTAGCTGATACACAATATGATACCGGCTTGAGTTTAGCAGAGATGTTTCCGGTAGCACAGCATTTTGAAAGCGTTGCTGCTAGGTTAAAAAAAGAGGGTTATATCAGCGATAAGGTTATGACAACTGATGTAAATGCGCTAATTTATCAAGTTCCCGGCGGAATGATTAGCAATTTGATTTCTCAATTAGAAAAACAAGGTGCGCTTGACCGCTATCTGGAAGTTATGAATGAAGTGCCGCAAGTGCGCAAAGATGTCGGATATCCGCCGCTGGTTACGCCCAGCAGCCAAATTGTAGGCATTCAAGCGGTGCTAAATGTGCTGTCTGGTGAAAGATATAAGCTGGTTACTAAAGAGTTCAAATCTTTAGTGCGTGGCGAATATGGTGCTCTTTTAACTCCTGTAAGTCAAGATTTGCTTGATAAAATCGGACTTTCTGCTAATGAATTGGTTACAGGCAGACCCGCAGATTTAATACCTAAAGAATATGATAAATTAAAATCAGAAATCAAACAATACTATATTAAGGAAGAAGATGTGCTCACTTATGCTATGTTTCCTCAAGTGGCGCTGGATTACTTCAAATGGAGACAAGCCCGAGACTATGGAGTAGATGCCACTCTTATGGACCAAGAGCACAATATACATCCTGTATAAATGAGAATATTAATTGTAAATGATGACGGATATAAATCTGAAGGGATAAATATACTGGCCGAAAGGCTGCATAAAGAGCATATTGTTGTTATGGTAGCCCCTCGTTTTTGTTGTAGCGGCTTTAGTCACTCCTTAACTTTTTACCGTCCTATATATGTCAAGAAAATCCCCAACCCTCCATGGGAATGTTACTCTGTTGAAGGTACTCCCGCAGATTGCGTTAAAGTTGCGGTAAGGGAGTTGCTAAAAGAGCCGCCGGATTTGATAATTAGCGGAATAAACAATCGCCCCAACATAGGTACCGATGTCTTTTATTCTGGCACGGTGCATGCTGCAATCGAAGGTTGCCTGCTTAGGATACCGTCGCTTGCTGTAAGCGGTTATTTTTTTGATGAGCTTACTTTAGAAAGCGATTTAAGAAAAGCATGTGATTTTATTGCAAATAATTTGACTGTTCTTTATGAGGATTGCAAGGGTTGTGTGCCCATTAACTTAAACTTTCCTCCCAATATCAATGATATTAAAGGGGTAAAAGTGACTGCAATAGGGGTAAAAGCGTACGCTGACTATTACGAAGTTGACTCAAGCCTGCAAGATAATGTCGTAAGTTACACCTTAAAAGGTGAGCAAATTTTATATAAGGACAATCCCATAGATTGCGACACCAATTGGAATAGGTTGGGATATATCACTATTAGTCCCGTAGCGATGGACAATACTGATTATGCCGCTTTGCCAAAATTGAAAGATACTTACTTTTTGTAATCAAAGGATATAAATATTGAAAGCTATTGTATGCGGAGGCGGAGCATCGGGAATGATTTGCGCTATAGAAGCGGCAAAGTCAGGCCTGGATGTAACTTTAATAGAAAAAAATGAGCGTTTAGGCAAAAAGCTCTTTATAACAGGTAAAGGCAGATGTAACCTTACTAATATTGCCGAGAAGCAAGAGTTTTTTGCCAATATTGTCTCCAATCCAAAATTTTTATTTTCCGCATTTAATAAGTTTTCGAACCATGATACTATAGCTTATTTTGAACGGATTGGAGTGCGGCTTGCAATAGAGCAAGGCGGCAGGGTTTTTCCTGCCAGCGGAAAATCTAATGATATTATAAAAGTATTGCAAAATGAGCTAGAAAGAGTAGGCGTTAAAATTGTATATTGCGAACAAATCGAAAAGCTGGAGACGGACAACAATAAGATTTGCAAGGCATATACAAATAAAAGCGTTTATACTGCCGACAAATTTGTATTGGCATTGGGCGGCAGTAGCTATAAGGCAACCGGCAGTACCGGAGACGGATATGCGCTTGCAAAAAGTTTGGGGCACACAATAGTGCGACCTGTGGCTGCATTAACCGGTATTGAACTGGGCAGCGTAAAGGGTGCAAAAAGCACTTTTAGGCTAAAAGATTTGCCTTCCTTAGAGGGGCTTAGCTTAAAAAATGTGATTGCTACGGTATATTCTCAAAATGGCAAAGCGATAAAATCAGAGTTTGGGGAAATGCTTTTTACTGATAAGGGCGTAAGCGGGCCTATTATTCTTACCCTTAGCAGCTATATTAATAGATTGGATTCAAACGAACTAAGGCTGGCAATAGACCTTAAACCTGCTCTTGATTACAACACTTTAGATGCAAGACTGCTTAGAGATTTTGAAAAGTTTTGCAATAAAATGTATAAGAATTCGTTGCATGAGCTATTGCCAAGCAAACTAATAGGGTTTATAATTACTTTATCCGATATAGGCGCAGAAAAAAGTGTAAATGCAATAACCAAAGAAGAAAGGATGCAGTTAGTTAAGCTGCTAAAGAGCCTTACTTTTGAAATAAAAGGGCTGGCCGATATTAATTCTGCTGTAATTACAGCCGGCGGAGTGGACACACGAGAAATAAATCCTTCTACTATGCGCAGCAAGATTATTGGAAATTTAGCTTTTGCAGGTGAAATAATCGATGTTGATGCACTAACCGGAGGATATAACTTGCAAATTGCTTTTTCTACCGGTTACTTAGCAGGAATTAATTTGGCTGATGAGGAGAGAAAATGAAACTGAATATAGCTATTGACGGACCAAGCGGAGCGGGCAAAAGCACTTTTGCAAAGTATATGGCAAAAGAGCTGGGTATCCTTTATTTGGATACGGGAGCTATGTATAGAGGCGTAGCGTGGTATGTGATAAACAAAGGGATTGACCCTGAAAACGAAAAAGATGTCATTAGCATACTCAATGATATAGATATAAAAATAAAATATCATAACGGAGCGCAAAGAGTAATAATTTGCAAAAAAGATGTAACTGACTACTTAAGAGAACATAATATTTCTATGGGTGCTTCCACAATTTCGAAAATTCGTGAAGTGCGGCTAAAATTGGTAGAATTGCAGCAAAAGATTGCAAGCGAAAATGATTGCGTGCTTGACGGCAGAGATATTGGCTCATTTGTTTTGCCTAATGCTACTGTTAAGATTTTTTTAACTGCTCAGCCTGAGGAGCGCGCAAGGCGAAGGTATTTAGAACTTGTAGAAAAGGGCAGCTTGATTAGTTATGAACAGGTATTAGCCGATACAATAGCACGAGATAAGCAAGACAGCACCAGAGCTTTTGCGCCTTTAGTTGCCGCTGCAGATGCTTTAGTTATAGACACAACCCACTTGAGTATTGAGCAAACAAAAAGGGAGTTTGATAAGATTATATGCAAATTAAAATAGCCCAAAATATAGGCTATTGTCAAGGCGTAAGCAGAGCTTTGCAGCTAGCATTGGAAGCTAGTGAAAAATATGGTAAAGTCTATACTTATGGGGATTTAATACACAATAAGGAGATAGTCCGCAAGTTAAGCAGTAAAGGGATAGTAAGCATTAACGATATAGAGGCTATGCCAAAGGGTAGCACAGTTATTACTCGTGCTCATGGGGTTTCGCCTCAAGTTATCAAGGCTTTACAAGATAGGGAGGCTACGATAATTGATGCAAGTTGCCAGTATATTCAAAGGATTCATAAAAAGGTTAATGAATATAGCAATAAAGGCTATACTATTGTAATTGTAGGGCATAAAGGGCATCCTGAAGTTGAAGGCATTGCAGGCTGGGGAAAAAAAGTCTTTATTGTACAAGATGAGCAGGATTTTGCGAGCATAGAAGACGAAAATATATTTTGGGTGGCGCAAACTACTTTTAACATAGAAAACTACCGTAATCTTAAAGAAAAATATACCGTTTATGCAAAAGATACCTGCAAAAAGGTTGTTTTCTTCGATAGTATTTGCTATACTACTGTTAAAAGACAAACCGAAGCAAAACAAATAGCGCAGGAAGCCGACACTACCATTATAGTAGGCGATAAAGGCAGTTCCAATGCAAATAGATTGTTGGAAATTTGCGCTAAAGAAAGTAGCAAGGTATATCTTATAGAGAATGTAAACGATTTAATATCGTTGCAAAATATACATATTGCAAAGCTGGGCATAGTATCCAGCGCTTCAGTTCCTAAGGAACTGATAACGGAGGTCCTAAACAAGATGGTCGAACTTAACCCTAACACTCAACCCAAACCGGAAGCGGAAGAAACCGCTCAAACAAAAGAAGAAGCAAACAATACTGCAGAATTACCGCAAAAAGAAGAAGAGTCTATTGAAGAAATTATTAAAGTGCCAGAAGTAGTAGCACAAGCAGAACCCGAGCCTTTAGCCAAACCTAAAGCTAAAAAAGAAGAAGTGCTTACAATGGCGGAAGGAATGAAGAAGTTCGCTCCCAAGTCTTATAAAAAAGGCGCTAAATTAAAAGTAAGAGTAATAAGTGCTGACCCCTCCGGGATTTCAGTAGCAATAGAAAGCGGTGCTGTCGGCAAGAATGACAGCGGCTTTATCGATAAGGACGAAGTGGAGCTAGAAGGTGAATATAATCCTGAGAATTTTCAGACAGGCGACATTTTAGAAGTTATTATTATTGCAAAGACCCAAGATAGCAGGTCAAAGGCTATTAACCTTTCTAAAAAAGATTTCGATGCTCTTAAGATAGATGACGAAAAAGTTAAAGGTATCTTAGAAGGGGAAGAATTTACTTTAGCATGCTATAAAGAAATTAAAGGCGGACTGCTTGGCAGGCTGGGGAGTTATACGATTTTTGTACCCGCAAGCCAAATTAAGATAGGGTATGTTAAAAATTTAGCCGATTATCTTAATAAGCCATTGCGATTAAAGATGCTCCCTCCTAAAGAAGTGCAGGAAGATGAGGAAGGAGAAAAGCGCCGCATTAACCCTAAGAGGATAGTTGCCAGCCAAAGGATTGTTTTAGAGCAAGAAAAGAAAGAAAAAGAGGATGAGTTCTGGGACAACCTTAATGTGGATACCGTAGTGCAAGGCAAGGTAAAAAGATTCTCTGCTTTTGGCGCATTTGTAAGTGTAAATGGATTTGATTGTCTTGCTCATATCAGTGATTTATCTTGGACAAAAATCAATAGTCCTGCAGAAGTTTTAGAGCTTAATCAAACTTATGACTTCTTGGTACTGCGTATTGACAGAGCTAATAATAAAGTGAGTATAGGCTATAAGCAGTTGCAAAAGCAACCTTATGAGATTGCGGCGGAAAAATATCCGGTGGGCAGTATAGTAAAGGGCAGAGTTGAGCGCATTAAACCTTACGGTGCTTTTGTGGAAATTGAACCGGGTGTAGACGGACTGGTACATGTCAGTCAAATAGGTCACAAGTGGATTAAGGATGCCAATGAAGCTCTTAAAGAGGGCGACGAAATAGAAGCCAAGATTATTGGATTTGAAGATAATAAAATTACTTTGTCTATAAAGGAGCTTTTGCCTGAAGAAGAAGTGGCAGAAGCAGAGGCCGAAACAGTTCAAGAAGACACTCAATCCGCCGAAGTTGTTACCAAAAAAGGCAGGCCTACAAAGGGCAAAGGTAGCAAAAAGGACAACGCACAGGAAGAGATTCCCAGACAATATGTTTCGCAAAGTAACGGTGCAACTTTTGCCGATGTATTCAAAGACTTAAATCTTGCGGACTTTGAAGATAATTAAGAATTTGAACCACCGCAAGGTGGTTTTTAATTATAAGATGAGGAACAATGGAAATATACGCTAATCCTTTAGTTACCAGGTATGCCGGCAGGGAAATGTCAGAGCTATTTTCTGAAAAAAAGAGAATAGGGCTTTTTCGAAGACTTTGGTTAGCTTTGGCTACTGCGCAAAAAGAGCTGGGGCTAAATATATCACAAGCACAAATTGACGAACTTGCAGCCAATCTTGACAATATCAATTTTGCAGCTGCACAAGAGAGAGAAAAAGCTGTCAGGCATGATGTAATGGCGCATATTTATGCGCTTTCCTTACAATGCCCAAAGGCCGCGCCTATTATTCATTTAGGTGCTACCAGCTGTTTTGTTACAGATAATGCAGACCTTATTATTTATTATGAAGCGCTTAATTTAGTAAATGAGAAAATCGTCAGCGTTATGGCAAATCTTGCGGAATTTGCCAAAAAATATAAAGATTTGCCCACTTTAGGTTTTACACATTTGCAGCCTGCGCAACTTGTTACAGTAGGTAAAAGAGCTACTCTTTGGCTGCAAGACTTTTTGCTTGACTACTATAATATTACTGATTTTATAAGTAATTTTAAGCTAAGAGGCATAAAAGGCACTACCGGCACGCAAGCAAGTTTTCTGCAACTGTTTGAGGGTGACCATGCAAAGGTAGCACAATTAGAGCAAAAAATACTTGAAAAAATGGGCTTTAAACAGGCTTTTGCAGTATCAGGACAGACTTATACTCGCAAATACGACTACAATATTACTTGCCTGCTAAGTATGCTAGCTCAAAGTGCTGCCAAGTTTGGCAACGATATACGCATCTTGCAAAGTATGAAAGAGTTAGAAGAGCCTTTTGAAAGTACGCAAATAGGTTCTAGCGCTATGGCATACAAAAGGAATCCTATGCGTACAGAACGCATTTGCTCTCTGGCGCGTTATCTTATATCACTGCCTGCCAATTGTGCCGCAACTGCTTGTACTCAATGGCTGGAGCGCACCTTAGACGACTCTGCCAACCGCAGGATAGTTATGGGGCAAGCATTCTTAGCCGCTGATGCTATTTTAGAACTTATGCTTAATGTAACTAGCGGTTTAGTTGTTTACCCAAAAATTATTGCCAAGCATATTGAGCAAGAGCTGCCCTTTATGGCAACTGAAAATATCTTAATGCAATGCGTAAAGGCAGGCGGTGACAGGCAAAAGTTGCATGAGCAAATAAGGTTGCATTCTATAGAGGCAGGCAAAAGGGTTAAAGAAGAAGGCAAAGATAACGATTTAATAGAAAGGATTAAAAAAGACAATGCCTTTGCCGCTGTCCATAGCAATATAGAGGAGCTTTTATCTGCTAAAAGGTATATTGGGCGCAGCAGCGGCCAGGTGGATGAGTTTATCAATAAGTACATTGAGCCTATTGTAGCTGCTCATATCTTAAAGCAGGGCGGGGATATAAAAGTTTAGCAAACAAAAGTGCGCCAAACAAAAAAGGCGCAAGTGCGCCTTACGCTTTATGGCAGGGGAGACGCGATTCGAACACGCAACCAATGGTTTTGGAGACCACTACTCTACCGTTGAGCCACTCCCCTTCAGCCCGAATATTATAACTTAAAATACTGCCCTATGTCAAACATTAACGGAGGGTTTATGAAATTTAAGATTGGCTTTATAGGTGCCGGAGTTATGGCAGGCACAATAATAGATAGGATGCTTGCCAGCAAGCAGTTTAGTGCAGCTAAAATATGCGCTTTTGATATATCTACCGAGCGAAGACAAGAGTTAGCAGCTAAAAAAATATATATCCCAAAAAATATAAATGAACTTGTAAGCTCTTCCGATATAGCCCTGCTGGCAGTTAAACCGCAAAATTATACTCAAGTGCTTGCTGACCTTGACACAACGGGGATTAATAATTTAGCCAGCATTATGGCAGGGGTTAAAATTAATAGCTTAAAGTCTAAACTTGCCAATAAAAATGCTGGTATAGCCCGTATTATGCCCAATACGCCTGCGGCTATTGGCGAAGGCATTAGTGCTGTTTGCTTTGACGGTATGGGTAAAGAGTACAAAGATTACTTAATAAAGATTTTATCCGCCTGCGGAGAAGTAATTAAGCTGACAGAGGAAAAATTTGATGCTTTTACTTGTATTTGCGGCAGCGGTCCTGCTTATGTGTATATGATTATGGATGCTATGATTAAAGCAGGCTGTAAAGGCGGCCTAACTGCAGACGAAAGCAAAAAAATGGCGGCGGCAACTCTAATCGGCTCTGCTAAGTTTGCTGCACTTTCTAGCACCTCTTTAGACCTAATGGTGGAAAAAGTTTGCAGCAAAGGCGGCACTACCATAGAAGCTGTACAAGTTTTTAAGCAAAAAGGACTGCAAGAGATACTTATAGAAGGTATTGACGCTTGCAGAATGCGCTCTGCAGACCTTTCGGAGAACAGTTAGTGAAAAAGGTGGAGATTTACACAGATGGTGCTTGCAGCGGCAATCCGGGAAAAGGTGGTTGGGCAGCCATACTTATTTATAAAGATACGGAAAAGATTATTTCCGGCGGGCATGATAATACTACCAATAACCGAATGGAACTGCTTGCTATACTTAGCGGGCTTACGCAATTAAAAGAGCAATGCAATGTAACTGTTTATAGCGATAGCGCTTATGCTCTTAATCCCTTTATTAAAGGCTGGATATATGAGTGGCGCTTAAAGGATTGGAAGCATAAGGGAAATGATAGAAAAAATGCAGATATTTGGAAACCTCTTTATGATATTGTGCAAAAACATAAGGTGACTTTTGTTAAAGTAAAAGCGCATTCGGATAACGAATATAATAACAAATGCGACAAGCTGGCAAAAGACGAAATTAAAAAGTTGCATTAGTAGGTTGGAATATGCTAAAAGTAATTAAAAGATTGTTCAAAAAAAAGAAAAAGGGCGAAGTAGCAGAAAATCCTTTAGATGATAGCCAATTATTAAAAAAAATGCCTATTTCTACACAAGTAAAAGAAATAATTGACCAAGCATCTAACAATATCAAAGGACCGTATTAAGCCTTATATCGCAGATTTGCAATGGTATCTTTTGGATACAAAAAGTTGCCTGTATATCAATTGATAAACCACTAAGTTGGAAAGTATCAGCCAAGGAGCGTAAAATAAGGGGTCTGTAAATGTTACGCCTAAATCAGGAGATACAATAAACAGTATTGAGCTTAAACTAATACATAAGAAAAATATTATTAGCGAAGCTAGTGCAGAAATATAGAAGTTGTAATTGAGAAGTTGCCGAGCTTTGGGAGCAACAGCATAACGGGTTGCTTGAAAATAGGGGAATGCCGCAAGAGCAATAACAGGATATACATAACCCGGTAAAGTTAAGTAATCATTAAAAAAGTATAGCAAAGCCAATTCTGCTGCAAGGATTATAAAAGTCAGCATGGCCGCAATGAATTTTATTTTATTGATTATTATAAAGTTATTCTTATAAAAAGCTACCCTATCTAAAGAATTATAAGGTTGGAGCGCTATCCCTTGATTCTTATATGCAACAGCTAAATCATTAAAGTGCATTGCTTTAGGGCGAATGTTCACCATTTTGGGCTTTTCGTGGAATCTCTCCATAGATTCGGTAAAGATTTTATGAAAAATAGTATTTCTGCTCTTTGCAGCAGGGTTTTTAATACTGTCATCAGTAATTTTATAGCCGGGCTTGGGCGCATATTTGCCTATACACAGCATTCGGCTTGCTTTATCTCGGTTTTCTTTATCTTCTTCAAGCACTTCAGTGGCTTGGGGAGTTGAGGCAAGATAGGGCTTAGTCACAAATAAAGGCACTCTTTCTTTTTCCTTAGGAGCAAACTCTGTTTGGTCCTCAGCATCACTTTCTGACTCATCTTCTTCTACCCTTGCCCTTTTAGTCAAAGGACGCAAGGCGGAAGCATCAAAAGGCGGGGTGTAATTTTCTAAATCAATTTGTTCGCTGCTTATAAGAGTATCAAGCAAGGTTCTGGTGTAAATCCAATCATTTTGATAGCTTTCTAAATACTCTTTACCTTCTGCAGTCAACTTAAAATACTTGCGTTTTGCACCTAAAGATTCTTCCCCATCGTAGCTTTCTATCAGCCCTTGTTTTTCTAACCTTTTTAAGATATTGTAAAGAGTAGGCTGCTTTATTTCGTATTTAGCGGCGCTGGCGTCGGTAACAGCGGCAAGTATTTCCAATCCGTATCTATCTTCTTGCTCTAAGGTTTTGAGTACAATAATATCTACATGAACTCTTATTAAATCAGTAACAGCAGTATTCATATTTTCCTTAACTTATGTTATATATATTTATATCAAAATGATAACAAAAAAAAGATAAAAAGTCAAATATTGCGCAATATCCCAACGACCTTTCCTAGTATCATAACATTTTGCGAATAAATAGGCAACATATTGTCATTTGCAGGCATTAATTTGATTTGATTTTCCTCTTTATAAAAGCGTTTTACCGTACAATTCTCCTCGTCAATCCTTGCTACAACAATTTCACCGTTATTTGCGGTATTCTGGCTTCGCACAATAATTTTATCTCCGTCTAAAATGCCGTCGTTTATCATGCTTGAACCTATAACATCCAGCATAAAAAGCTCGCCTTTGGCATTAAAAAGTCCGTTGGGCAAATAAAAAACTTCCATATCATCACTAAAAGCAAGCCGGGGCGCGCCGGCAGGGACTCTGCCGATATAGGGCACTTTGACAGTGCCTTTAGGCTGCAACTGCTTAGCGGAAATACCAATAGCTCTGGATTTATTCTTATCAATGGCAAGCTTCCCCGCTTTTTGCAGCTTTTTTACATAGTAATGCGCCGAAGAGGTGGAACTAATTTGCAATCCGTCGCAAATCTCCCTAATGGTAGGCGGATACCCGTTTTGTTCTGTCCATTGAATAATAAAATCCAATATATCTTGCAGCTTTTCCTTCATTTCCAATCTTTTTGTCATAAAATAACCCTCCTTATAAAATAAGAACAAATAATCGTATTTAGTTTATCATAATGAAAATATAAATGCAATAAAAAAGTGAAAAATATTTACTTTTGTTTACGCAAAATTACTTTATTAGATGCTTCTTTTTTAATATCCTCGCTTATTGCCGCATAATGCTTTTTGGTTGTGTTAATATCCTTATGCCCAAGCACTTCTGCAACTACATATATATCTTTGGTGTTGCGATATAGCTGTGTGCCATAAGTGCTCCTTAACTTATGGGGCGAAATCTCTTTAAGCGGTGCGCTTATTGTGGCATACTTTTTAACTATATTTTGAATAGCTCTAACGCTTAGACGCTTGTTTTGCAAAGAAAGGAATAGAGGACCTTGAATAGACTTGCCAAGAGAAGATAATTTAACTTCACGCTCATCAAAATATGCCTCAAGAGCTTGCGCTGTTTCATTAGAAAAATAGAGTATTGCTCTATTGCCGCCTTTGCGTGTCACCAAAAAAGAGCGATTTTCTAAATCTATATCTTGAAAATCCAAGCCCGCACATTCGCTTATCCTTATACCTGTGGTAAGCATTAGCGTAATTATAGCATTATCTCTTATATGTGTATGTTTATTGTATGTCCTTTGCCTATCAGAGGGGAATGCGGCCTCATCAATATTGTCTAGCATTGTTACTATCTCAATTTCATTTAGCCGCACAATTTCCTTGCTATGCAGTTTTGGAGTTTGCACCTTTTCAGACACATTTTCTGGCAATAAGTCCTT
>Ga0265293_10004679_pt1 | contig 23871 bp, 25 predicted proteins | sample Munlanlewell138R_FD_192505 | JGI IMG/M metagenome (GOLD analysis project Ga0265293, IMG submission 192505) | Leachate microbial communities from a municipal landfill in Southern Ontario, Canada - Leachate well 138R | ecosystem: Engineered > Solid waste > Landfill > Unclassified | place: Canada... | reverse complement strand
GAAGGGTACGGAGGTCGCCGGCCATGTCATCGAGTTCGTCGCCAATATGAAGGTCGGGGTGCTCGGCAGCGTCGGTCTGGCACTGCTGATCTACACCGTGCTGTCGCTGCTGCAGAAGATCGAGGCCTCATTCAACTATGTCTGGCGCATCGAGCGCCTGCGCAGCATCGGGCAGCGCTTCAGCAACTATCTCAGCGTCATTCTGGTCGGGCCGGTGCTGATCTTCACCGCCATCGGCATCACGGCCACGGTGATGAACAACGCGCTCGTGCTGCGGCTGCTGGAGATTGAACCGCTGGGCACGCTGATCCTGGAGTCCTCGCGGCTGGCGCCCTACCTGCTGGTGGTCGCCGCCTTCACGTTCATCTATGTGTTCATCCCCAATACCCGGGTCAGGCTGGGTGCGGCGCTGGTGGGGGGGCTGGTCGCCGGCATACTGTGGCAGAGTACCGGCTGGGCGTTCGCCGTCTTCATCGCCTCGTCGACCCGGTACGCCGCCATCTATTCCAGCTTCGCCATCCTGGTGCTGCTGCTGATCTGGTTGTACATCAACTGGCTGGTGCTGCTGCTCGGTGCGCAGATCGCCTTCTACGTACAGCATCCGCAGTACCTGGTACAGACGCGCGTGCGCCTGACGCTGAGCAATCGGCTGAAGGAGCGGCTGAGTCTGACACTGATGTATCTGATCGCCGACCACCACCGCCGTGACCGGCCAGCCTGGGGCGCCGAGGTGCTGGCCCGGCATCTGGGTATGCCCATCGCGCCACTGCAGCGCCTGATCGACAACCTGATGGAGCAGGGCTATCTGGTCGAGCTCAACAGTGAGCCCGTGACCTATATGCCGGCGCGCGACATCGCCACCATTCGCGTCGCCGATCTCATCGAGGACGTGCGGGCCGCGGACGAGAGTCGTTTTCTCAGCAAGGACCGGTTGATGCCGCTGCCGGCCGTGGATGCCGTCATCGAACGCGCCGATCATGCCCGCACCGACAGCTTCGGCGCGTTGACCTTGGGGGACCTGCTGGCGGAAGGTGCAGCGGACTGACGGGCGTCAGTCAGCGCCATGCAGCGCAATGGCGGAATACGGCGGCGCGTCCTGATGATAGAGCGCCGTGCCGCGGTGGAACAGCGCCAGCGGTTGGCTGGACTGAGTCATCATCCACTCGGGCAGGTGCTCGCTCACGGCGAGCGCATAGCGCTGCGGACTGACGCCGCACTCGGCGACGTGCGGTGCCCAGCGGATGCGTACCTGCCAGCCGGTGAAACCACCGAGCGACTCGGGGGCCACGGCGAGCACGGCCCGACTGTCCTGCTCGAGCGTGCCCGAAAACAACCAGGTGCCGCCGCACAACTCTGCCTCGGCGGCGCGCTTGGCCTTGGCCAGCGCGATATGCGCGGCCGCCTCGGCGACGGCCCCGGTCTGGGCACGCTCGCGCGGCACCCAGGCGAGGACCAGATCGTGACCGGGGCTCAGATGAGGCAGCTCGGCGTGGTGATCGCCCGTGCCGATGCCGGCGCAGCCGGCGCACAGGCCGATGATCGCAGCGAGCGGAAGGCGGGTGGCGGCAGCGGTGCGTGTCGTCATTGATCGGCTCGGCTGGGGGTGGGAGGTGGTTACAGGGTAAGATAACGCCATCGCTGTGACCGGAACAGCGTCAACATATCGCCATTCCGGCAGGTAGATGCCGCCGGATTCTGTGAACGAACGCACACTGGGTGGTGTTACGACCGTGCATACGCAGGCTGATACCCAGGCCAGGCAGTCGCGTTACTGGCGCTGGCTGCGCGATGCGCTGCTGCTGGCGGCCGTGCTGTTCGCGGTGCATCTCTATCAGACGCGGGATGCGGTCGTCGGCCGCGCCCCGCTGCTCCAGGGCGTGGACCTTGATGGCACGCCACGCGCACTCGCGGATTTCCACGGCCGACCGGTGCTGGTCTACTTCTGGGCGACCTGGTGCCCGGTGTGCCGGGCCGAGCAGGGCACCATCCGGTCCATCGCGGCGGACTACCCGGTATTGAGCGTGGCACTGGAGGATACCGCACCGGCCGCGCTGCGCGCCTATATGGAAGAGCATGAGCTGGATTTTGCCGTGCTGCGCGACACCGACGGCGAGCTTGCGCAGCGCTACGGCGTGCGCGGTGTGCCCGCGTTCTTCGTCATCGATGGCGCCGGGATGATCCGTTCCACTGCCGCCGGTTACACCACCGGTCCCGGGCTGAGGCTGCGGCTGTGGTGGGCCGGCCGAGCGGCTGTTCGCGGCGCACGGGTCGTCAGAGCGGCCGCGCCATGACGACCGGCGATGCCAGCGTCGACCGCTGTGTCGAAGAGTTTTGCGAGCAGGGCTGCGGTTCCGTCCGCGGCTATATCCGGGCCCTGCGGGAAGGGCAGCCGCTGCCGCAGTTCGAGGGTCTGGATGCAGCGCAGCGGCGGCTGCTGCAGCGCGAACTCGAGGCCATCATGGGCGTCTACGACGAACCACCGGGCGACACCTGAGGGACCTCTGCAAAAGTCCCTGAGTACGGGCAGGGTAGCAGCAGGGCCGCCCGCCACCAGGGCCCGCGCGCGCTGCGCCCCGATGTGAGACAATACCGCCCTCGCACGACCCGTCCCCCTCCTGCAGTACGCATGCCGTATCCGGCTTTTCAGGGACCTCACCCGGCAACAGGCCGCGGTCTGCCGTCGTGCACGTTCAACATTCATGACTTTGGAAACAGTACATTGATCATCACCGCCAATCTCACCATGCAGTTCGGGCCCAAGCCCCTGTTCGAGAATATCTCGGTCAAATTCGGCAATGGCAACCGCTACGGCCTCATCGGCGCCAACGGCTGCGGCAAGTCGACCTTGATGAAGATCCTCGGCGGCGACCTGCAGCCGACCTCGGGCAACGTCAGCGTCGATGCCGACGAGCGGGTCGGCAAGCTGCGCCAGGATCAGTTCGCCTTCGAGCATTTCACGGTCCTCGACACCGTCATCATGGGGCACACCGAGCTCTGGGAGGTGAAGCAGGAACGCGAACGCATCTACGCGCTGCCCGAGATGACCGAAGAGGACGGCATGCGCGTCGCCGATCTCGAGGTGCGCTTCGCCGAGCTGGACGGCTATACCGCCGAGGCGCGCGCCGGCGAGCTGCTGTTCGGCCTGGATATCCCGCTGGAGCAGCACACCGGACCGATGAGTGCGGTGGCACCCGGCTGGAAGCTGCGCGTGCTGCTGGCGCAGGCGCTGTTCGCCGACCCCGACATCCTGCTGCTCGACGAGCCGACCAACAACCTGGACATCAACACCATCCGCTGGCTGGAGGGCGTGCTCAACGCCCGCAACAGCACCATGGTGATCATCTCCCATGATCGTCACTTCCTGAACAGCGTGTGTACGCACATGGCCGATCTGGACTACGGCGAACTGCGCATCTATCCGGGCAATTACGACGAGTACATGAGCGCCTCGACCCAGGCACGCGAGCGCCTGTACGCCGACAATGCCAAGAAGAAGGCGCAGATCGCTGACCTGCAGGCCTTCGTCAGCCGCTTCTCCGCCAACGCCTCCAAGGCGAAGCAGGCGACCTCACGCGCCCGGCAGATCGAGAAGATCAAGCTCGACGAAATCAAACCGTCGAGCCGCGTGAATCCCTTCATCCGCTTCGACCAGGCCAAGAAACTCTATCGTCTGGCGCTGGAGCTCGACGGAGTGAGCAAGGGTTATGGTGGGACGCCGTTGTTCCGCAACCTCGATCTGATGGTCGAGGTCGGCGAGCGCGTCGCGGTGATCGGTCCGAATGGCATCGGCAAGAGCACGCTGCTGCGCACACTGGTCGGCGAGCTGCCGCCCGACGACGGGACCGTGAAATGGTCGGAGAATGTCGACATCGGCTATTTCGCCCAGGACCATGCCGCCGACTTCGCGACCGACATGACGCTGTTCGACTGGATGAGTCAGTGGCAGAGACCCGGGGACGACGAACAGGTGATCCGCGGCACCCTGGGCCGCCTGCTGTTCTCGTCGGACGAGACCGGCAAGTCCGTGAAGGTCCTGTCCGGCGGCGAGCAGGGCCGCATGCTGTTCGGCAAGTTGATGCTCGCGCGCCCGAACATCCTGGTGATGGACGAACCGACCAACCACCTCGACATGGAATCCATCGAGTCGCTCAACAGCGCCCTGGAAAACTATCCCGGCACACTGATCTTCGTCAGCCACGACCGCGAGTTCGTCTCGTCCCTGGCGACGCGCATCATCGAACTGACGCCGACCGGCGTCGTCGATTTCAGTGGCAGCTACGACGATTATCTGCACAGCCAGGGCGTCGAGCTGATGGGCCGGACCGGGACCTAGGAGCCAAGAGCACCGCCGGCCTGGCGTGGTTTGTCGCCCGGCTCAGCCCCCGGCCGCGCGCATGGCGCGCTTGCGGTCGTGCTCGTGCAGGAATTTCTTGCGCAGCCGGATGTGGTTGGGCGTCACCTCCACCAGTTCATCGTCGTCGATGAACTCCAGCGCCTGTTCCAGCGACATGCGGATCGGCGGCGTGAGGATGATGTTCTCATCGCTGCCGGCGGCACGGATGTTGGTGAGCTGCTTGGCCTTGAGCGGGTTGACCACCAGGTCGTTGTCACGCGCATGGATGCCGATGACCATACCCTCATACACCTCTTCACCATGACCGATGAACAGACGGCCGCGCTCCTGCAGGTTGAACAGGGCGTAGGCCAGTGCCTTGCCGGGGCCGTTGGCGATCAGCACGCCGTTGTTGCGGGTCCCGTATTCACCCTTCTTCACCGAGCCATAGTGATCGAATACGCTGTAGAGCAGACCGGTACCCTGGGTGGCGGTGAGAAACTCGGTACGGAAACCGATCAGGCCGCGTGAGGGGATGCTGTAGTCGAGGCGCACACGGCCCTTGCCGTCGGGCAGCATGTCCTTGATTTCGCCGCCACGCTGGCCCAGCCGCTCCATCACGGTGCCCTGATGCTGCTCTTCGACATCGACGGTGAGCTGCTCGTAGGGTTCCTGCCGCTCGCCGTCCTGCTCGCGGAAGATGACCTCCGGGCGCGACACACCCAGCTCATAACCCTCGCGACGCATATTCTCGATCAGGATCGACAGGTGCAGTTCGCCGCGGCCGGAGACGCGGAATCTGTCGGGGTCGTCGGTCTCGGCGACGCGCAGCGCGACGTTGTGCAGCAATTCACGCTCCAGGCGTTCCTTGATCTGGCGGGAGGTGACGTACTTGCCGTCCTTACCGGCGAACGGCGAGGTGTTGACCTGAAAGGTCATACTCACGGTAGGTTCGTCCACCGACAGCGGCGCGAGCGCCTCGACGGCATTGGGATCGCACAGGGTATCGGAGATATGGAGTTCGCTGATGCCGTTGAAGGCGATGATGTCACCGGCGTTCGCCTCCGCCACCTCGATCCGCTGCAGGCCGAGGAAGTCGAAGATCTGCATGATGCGCCCGTTCCGGCGTGCGCCGTCACGACCGACGATGGCGACCTGGGTGTTGGTCTTTACGCGCCCGCGCACAATCCGGCCGATGCCGATCAGTCCCACGTAGCTGTTGTAGTCGAGCTGCGAGATCTGCATCTGGAACGGGCCCTCGATGTCGACCTGCGGCGGATGCACCTTGTCGACGATGGTCTCGAACAGATAGGTCATGTCACCGCCGCGCACGTCCGCGGTCGGCCCGGCGTACCCGTTCAGGCCGGAGGCGTAGACGACTGGAAAATCCAGTTGCTCCTCGGTGGCGCCGAGACGGTCGAACAGGTCGAAGGTCTGATCCAGTACCCAGTGGGCGCGGGCACCGTCGCGATCGACCTTGTTGATGACGACGATGGGCTTGAGGCCGCGCGCCAGGGCCTTCTGTGTCACGAAACGGGTCTGCGGCATGGGGCCGTCGACGGCGTCGACCAGCAACAGGACGGAGTCGACCATCGACAGCACGCGCTCCACCTCACCGCCGAAGTCGGCGTGGCCGGGGGTGTCGACGATGTTGATGCGGTAATCCTTGCCGCCATGGTGCCAGCGCACGCCGGTGTTCTTGGCCAGGATGGTGATGCCGCGTTCCTTCTCCAGCGCGCCGGAGTCCATGGCGCGTTCCTCGAGCTGGGTGCGCGCGTCGAGGGTGTCCGACTGTTTGAGCAGCTGATCGACCAGGGTGGTCTTGCCGTGGTCGACGTGGGCGATGATGGCGATGTTGCGGAGGTGTTCAATCACGGCGGCACTACCTGAGCGAAAAAGAGGGCGGATTATACAGTAGCGGCGTTCTGCGCGACGGGATTTCTGCGGCGCCCACCCGGAGGACGGTATCCAGGGTGTATCAGAGGGGTTCCGAGGTGGTGTCCCACCATCCAAGTAATTATATGATAAATAACTAAATTAGGGAAATCCTGAGTTGCCAGGCTGACGCAACACAGAGGCGCAGGGGCGCAGAAAAAATGCATGAATTCAGAGCGGTCCTGCGTACTGTGGGGTGGCCGCTGGGGGTGCGCATGCGGTCCGGTACCCAGCCCGGACGGCGCGAGCGCCGCCAGCTGACCGTGACGGTGTGTCGGCGAGCAAGGTGCTGGAAGTGCGGCGGTGGTCTATTGCCCTGCTTCCCGAACGGGTTCCGACCGGTAACGTCGGGCAGCTCGTGACTTACCGCTGAGGCGTGTCCTGCCCGCGATCGTCCAGTGTCGGTACCTGCGGTGCATCGCCCAGATACGTGTCGTCCTGGTCGGTGGGCCCGGTCGGGAGGACCAGATCCACCGCTGGGGTGTCCGCGTGCGGGTCGCTCTCGGGGTCGACGAGGTCGTCCTCGGCTGGGCGCGGCACCGGCGGGGACGTGCCGCCGGCTGCGGTGTCCGTAAGCCGGCCGTGGTCGACGATCTCCAGCTGCAGGGCCGGCGGCTGGTCCTCACATAGCGTCTGCGCACCCTGCGCCATATGCCGATAGACAGCCCGGTAGCGGTCCGTCATGTCGCCGAAGAGCTCCGCAGTCTTCTGGAAATGCCGGTTCACCTCGCCGCGGTAGTTCTCGAGGGCCGTACGCGCGGTCGCCAGTTCCTCCTCGAGTTCGCGCAGGCGCTGGCCGCGTGGGAAGAGTACATAGGCGACCGCAAAGCCGATGCCCAAGCCGAAGGCGAAGGTGATGATGCCGATTCCCCAGTTCCAGGCCATGCCGAGTTCCACCGCTGTGTCGCGTCGTTGCGGGGCTAGTATATCGACCTCGCTGCCGATTGGGCAGGGTCGCTCTGCCGGGTATGATCCCGCGCGACGGGCGTGGTTGGTGCCTGGGTGTACAGGCGGGGTCGGTGCGTTATGATACGCGCCCGGCAGCGGGGGCGGCCGTGTCCCGGCGCCCGCTGCGAACTCGAGATCACCCATAAACCGCGAGGCACGGGGCGCGATTCCGGTCGCAGATCCTACACCTGCTCACCTCGACTCACGTACCCGCTCACTATGTTTCAGACTTGGTTCGACTACCTCGGCATCGAGCCCGATACCACCGGCTATGGCGAAAAAATCATTTCAGGAGTCAGTGGCTTTCTGGGGGTCTTCGCGATCTTCCTGGCCAGTGCCGCGGTGCTCGCCGACAGCAGCGTGCCGTATGTGGTCGCCTCCATGGGCGCCTCCGCAGTGCTGTTGTTCGCCGCCCCACACGGCAAGCTCTCCCAGCCCTGGAACCTGATCGGGGGGCATCTGATCTCTGCGGCCATCGGCGTTGCCTGCGCCCAGGCGATCCCGGACATTCATCTGGCCAGCGCGATCGCCGTCGGCAGTGCGATCATAGCGATGTATTTTCTCGGCTGCGTCCATCCGCCCGGCGGGGCGAGCGCGCTGGTGGCGGTGATCGGTGGCGCGGAGATCCAGTCACTCGGCTATGGATATCTGTTGCTGCCGGTGGGGCTCAACGTCCTGGTGATCCTGGTGGCGGCCATCGCCGTGAACTTCATCTTCTCCTGGCGGCGCTATCCGGCGCATCTACATCGCGTGCTGCAGCCGGTGCAGTCTTCGAAACCGCTGCCGCCGGTGTTGTCGACCAAGGATCTCGACCTGGCCCTGCGTCAGGTGGGTACCTATGTCGATGTCTCCGGCGACGATCTCTCCAGCATCTATCGCCTGGCCGAGCATCACGCCCAGAGCACGCATGTGCCGGTCGAGGCGCTGCGCGTCGGCCACTGCTACTCGAACGGCAAGTATGGCGCCGCGTGGTCGGTGCGGCAGATTACTGCAGAGAGCGCCGGGGAGGAGTCAGAGACACTGATCGATTACCGGGTCGTTGCCGGCAGCGGCCGGCGTCGCAACGGGACTTCCAGCCGGATCGACTTCGCTCGCTGGGCGAAGCACGAGGTGTGCCGCCACGGAACCAATTGGCAACGCGTGCAACCCTCGCCGCGGGACTGAGCGCCACGGCCGTCAGCAGACACGGTTGCGCACCTCACCCGCGCAGAAGGCGCGGATGTTGGCAGCGACGCCATCGACCAGCCGCTGGCGCGCCTCGCGGCTCGCCCAGGCGATGTGCGGGGTGACGATCAGGTTCGGCAGAGCGGGCGCCAGCAGCGGATTGCCATGGCGGGGCGGCTCCTCCGTCAGCACATCCAGGCCGGCGCCGCCCGGCCGCCCGGCACGCAGGGCGGCGAGCAGGGCGGCCTCGTCGACGAGACCGCCGCGGGCGGTGTTGATCAACAGCGCGCCCGGCTTCATCAACGCCAGTTCGTCGCTGCCGATGAGGTTGCGCGTCGCCGGCGTGAGTGGGCAATGCAGGCTGACCACGTCCGCCACGCGCAACAGTTCGCTCAGCGGCAGGCGCCCGGCGCGGTCATCGCCACCGGGACGTTGGGCGATCACGACCTCCATGCCGAAGGCGCGGCCGAGCGCCGCCGCCGCCCGGCCCAGTTCCCCGTACCCGACGATGCCCAGGATCCCGCCTGCCAGTTCCGTGGTGGGATAATCGAGCATGCAGAAGTCCGCCTGCTGCCGCCAGCGTTCCATGGCGGCCTGCCGATGCTCGGCTAGACGGCGTTTGAGTGCCAGGATCAGTGCGAAGGTGTGTTCGATCACCGAGGGTGTGCCATAGCCCGTGACGTTGGTGACCGCGATGCCGTGTGCCGCGGCGGCCGCGAGATCGACGTTGTTGGTGCCGGTGGCGGCGATGCAGATGAGGCGTAGCGACTCGGCCTGGGCCAGTGCCGCCGCATCGATAATCGCTTTGTTGGTGACCGCCACCTGTGCACCTTGCAGGTGGGCAGCGGCCTCTGCGGGCGCCGTGCGCGCGTGGCTGGTCCAATCGGGCAGGGTCGCGTACAGGTCCGACAGGTCAAGGTCGCTGGGGTGCAGCGTATCCAGATCGAGAATTACACCAGTGTGCATGACGGGACACCCGGCTGAGAGGGTGGCGACAGTGTAGCAGTTCGCCCCTGTTGCTCAGAACGGCGGAGCGTTCCAGCGCTGCTGGGTCAAGGGGATCGGCGCGCCGCGCAGAACAGACCCAGCAGCGTCTTCGCATCGCGGATCTCGCCACGATCGGCCATGGCGAGTGCCGCATCGAACGGTCGCCAGTGGACCTCGATGCATTCGTGCGCCTCGTGCCGCACCGGCACGGTGCGCAGATCCCGGGCGAGAAACAGATGGATGACCTCGTCGCAGAAGCCGGGCGTGGTGAATACCTGGGCGAGTGCCTGCCAGTCGCCGGCCTCGAGCCCGGCCTCTTCGGCGAGTTCGCGCTGCGCCGTCCGCAGGGCCGATTCGCCCGACTCGAGCTTGCCGGCCGGCAGTTCCCACAACCAGCCGCCCGCCGCGTGGCGGTACTGGCGCAGCAGACAGACCGCGCCGCGCGCGTCGAATGCACAGACGGCCGCACCGCCCGGGTGTCGTACGACCTCCAGTTCGATGTCGTTGCCGTCCGGCAGGGTGACGGACTCGATGCCGAGATCGACGACGGCACCGCGGTAGATGGATCGGCGTGTAGTCACGACGGGTCTCCAGGGAAAGGCTGTTACTAAGGCAGTCATTAACAAAGCCTCACGCCGCGTCGGCAGGACACCGTGAATACATGCCCCAGGGCACCCTCTCGACCGCTCCGCGGCCTCACCTTGTGCCCCAGGGCACCTTCTCGACCGCTCCGCGGCCTCACCTCGTCCATGTAGGCTTGACGGCCGCGTCCATGCGGCCGACACCTGCCGACACGGCGTGAGGTTTTGTTAATGCAGGTTTTGGTAACATACACAGGACGCCAGCAAGGCTCCAGCCGCGGGTTTCATCGTCACCGGACAGAGGGATCATCGATGTTTTTCGAGCTCGAACCGTTGCGTTTCCAGTGCACGGAGTGCGGCCGCTGCTGCAGTGGCGGTGGGGATTATCATGTCTTTCTGAAGCGGGGTGAGGCCGAGGCGATACGCACACTGCTGGGGCTGAGCCGCCTCTGGTTCCGGCGCCGCTATCTGCGGTACCTGGGCAGTGGTGAGCTGACCATCGCCCTGCGCCGCGACGGGCGCTGCAGCTTCCTCGACGCCCGCGGACGCTGCCGCGTCTATGCCGCGCGTCCGACCCAGTGCCGTACCTATCCGTTCTGGCCCGAGGTGCTGCGCAGCCGTGGTGCGTGGCGTGCCGAGGCCACCCGCTGCGAAGGCATCGATCGCGGTACCGTCGTGCCGCTTGCCCAGGTGCGTGCGGCCTTGCTGGCGCAGCGCGCCTATGAAAGCAGTGCAGGGTGACCGGAGTCGCACGTCGCCTGCGTTCCAGGTGTTCAGCGGGTGCTCGTCGGCGTGGGCAGGTCGTAGCAGGCCAGCAGCTGGCCGGCATCTGCGGGTGCATGGGCATCGTAGAACAGTGAACGCAGCCGCAGTGTCGGCGCCGGTGCCAGCTCGGGACCCCAGATGACGGTGTCGAAATCCTTACCGCCGAGCAGGCGGTGCGCGAAGCTGATATACAGACGGTTGAGAACACCGGCGCATACCAGGGCATGAAATACCGAGGGACCGGCGATCGCATAGATGCGCCGATAGCCCGCCGCCTGCAAGGCGGCGATGGCCAGCCCCCCGTCGGCCGTGGCGCCGCCGCCCACCTGATGGACCTCGATCCCCGCCGCCTGCAGTGCCGCGATGCGCCCCCGGTCGGCACCGGCGCCCGTCATGACGTGCAGCCGCCGCTCGGCATAGATCGCGATCGCCTCCGCGGGGATCTCCAGGCTGGCACTGAAGATGGCGAGGTCGGGCTGGGCGCCCAGACCGTTGGCCCGCCGCCAGGCCTGCAGATCGCCGAACCGATCCGCCGGCCCCACCGGCAGCAGATCCTGGGCCTCGCCCTGTGCGAGCTGGCGGAAGTAGCGCGCGCTGGTGATCAGCAGGTCGGCCTGTGCGCCGAGCTCCTGGTAGAGCCGCCAGTCGCGCGCATTGCCGATGGCCGGCGGGACCCGGTGGCTTCTGCGGCCAGGACTGGGCAGGGCGATGCGCCCGTCGAGGCTGCTGATGAAATTGCTGTAGACCAGCGGTGCGTCCGTCGCCGTGAGGCGATGCAGCGGGTGCTGGAGGTACAGCCCCTGCAGCTGCGGGTGATCACTCGACGGGGGATAGAGTTGCAGCAGATCGCCAGGCATGGGTGATATCCGCGGGGTTGGTCACGGGCAGTGTAACTGAATCGGCGTGTGCGGACGTCGGCAGCAGCAGGCCCGTGCCGGTCAACGCGAGCAGGGCGAAGGCGAAGCGGCGCATGGGCAGCGGGCCGATACGCGGCGCGAGCAGTGCGCCCCCCTGTGCGGCGAGCAGCACCGGCAGGGTGCAGTACAACGCCGTCTCCACCATCGTGAAGTGGAGTTCGCCGCGGGCGGACTGCAGGCTGATGCGGGCCAGTGTGCTCAACAGGAATACCGTCAGCAGCGTCGAGCGGATGCGAACCGAGGTCCAGGGCTGGCGGTAGAGATGAAAGACGATGGGTGGCCCGGCCGTACTGAACAGGCCACCGAGCAACCCGCCCAGGGCGCCGCTGATGACATTGGCGCTGCGGCCGGCCGCGTGCGCACGTGGGTGCGGGCGCAGCATCAGCAGCACGCCGGCGCCGAGGATCACCGCGCCGGCGAGCTGGCGGAGCCGCACCGGCGTGCTGGCGTCGAGGTATGCGAGCCCGGCCAGCCCCAGCGCCACCGCCGGCACCAGCGCGGCCGTGATCCAGACGACGCTCGGCCAGTGGATGTCGCGCGGGTGGCGTGCCAGCACCCAGCCACCGTTGAGCAGCGAGACGATGCTGATGACCGCCGCCGTGAAGGGGATGGGCGCAAGCTGCAGCAGGGTCACGCTGCCCAACACGATCAGTCCCAGGGCGAAGCCACTGAGTGCCTGGACGAAGCTGCCCAGGGTGGCGATCAGAATGAATACCGTCAGCTCGGTGGGAGACATGCTGCTGCACCGTGTGCGCAAAGGTCGGGCAGTCTACGGGCGCGGTGGTGGAAAATACAATGGCCGCGGCGGGGCCGATCAGACCGGACGCACCCGGACCGCGCCCGCTCAGGCAGTGCGCAGATCCAGGAAGCGCCGTACCAGCCCGCTGTTGTGGTGCACGAGGCTGCGCAATTGCTTGGGCAGATCGAGCTGGAGGTGGTGCTCCAGTGCCTGTGCACGTGGCCGCAGTGCCTGCAGTTCCCGGCGTGTGTAGCTCCGGTCCAGCGCCAGGGTGATGATGTTGGCCCGCTTTTCCACCGGCAGGCGCAGAATCTGGTGGTCGAAGCCCGCTGTCATGTTCGCCAGGATCGCTTTCAATGCCGCGTCCGGGGACGCCCACAGATTCGTGGAGACCACCCCGCCAGGCGCCAGGGCGCGGCGGCAGGCACTGAAAAAGGCGGGCGGACAGACACTCGGATGGATGCCGTCGCCGTCGAAGGCGTCGATCAGGATAAGGTCGTACTGCGCGGTGGGACAGGTCTCCAGGAAACCGGCGCCATCCCCGACCTGGATGTCGAGGCGGTCATGTCGCGGCAGTTGGAAAAAACGCCGGGCGAGGTCGACGACGGCGGGTCTGGATTCGATGCAGTCGAGGAACGCCTCGGGAAAGTGTCCGTGCAGGAAGCGCACCAGGGAGCCGCCGCCCAGCCCGACGAGCAGGATGTGCTGCGGCTGCGGCTGAAACAGCAGCGCCGCCAGCATGGTGCGCGTGTAGCTGAGCTGCAGGGCCAGTGGATCGGTGAGCCGCATGCTGCTTTGCCGGGCGCGGGTGCCGAAATACAGTGAACGCGTGCCGGCGGCGTCATCGATCACCTCGATCAAGCCGTCGGCATCGCGGGTTGCATGGATCAGAATGCCGCGGTCAGTGAGCATAACGGCATTCTAGCAGTGATCGCCGCGCGCCGGTCCGCGCCCCCGGACGCAACGCCCCGGACATTCGCGAAGAACCAAAAAAAAAACCGGGGCTGAGCCCCGGCGTTTTTCGGTGTTGGGCGGTGCCGCCCGGATGTCAGGCGACGGCGATCCGCTGTGCGGAGCCACCGATGCCCTTGTCGCTGGGGACGCCGACCACGTCCTTCTGCGTGATCGCCTGAGCCAGGCTGATGCTGTCCAGATACGCATAGATCTGGTGACTCAGCTGATCCCACAGCACCAGGCTCGGCCCACGCATCTCGGGCACCAGGGTGCTCGGCTCTGCCTGGGCGGCCGCCTCCACACTCTCGTCGACCGCCCGCAGGATGTCGGCGATGCTGATTTCGCTGGCGGGGCGGCGCAGGCAGTAACCGCCCCCCGGACCACGCAGACCGGTGACCAGACCGTGCTTGCGCAGCAGGGCGAACAGCTGCTCGAGGTACGACACCGAGATGGACTGCTCAACGGAAATGTCGGCCAGAGTCACCGGCCCCTGCTTGTGGCGCAGGGCGAGTTCCAACATGGCGGTGATTGCATAACGTCCTTTGGTCGAAAGTTTCATGGCTAACCTCGCTTCGTAAATGGCTTCCGGTGTATGGGCCATATCAGAGCGTAAAACCTGACTGGCATGGTCGGGTATTCTAGCTATTGTTGACCAAATCAGTCAAGTTCTTTTACAGGGCCTGGGTGCGGGATAGATGCCTTGTTATTTGGGGAATTAGTATTTAACTTATTGTTTTAACTAATATAAAATATTATGCCTGCCCTATCGGTATATCCCGTAAGGGATAAATCCCCGTCATGCAAAGCGGCTGTTCGGCCGTATCAGATGCACGGTTTTGGCTCAGGCGACCATCCGGGCGAGGTCGTCGAGTTCAGTACTGCCGGTCCAGAGCGCCTCTGCCGCAGCGGCCACCTGTTGCTCATTCAAGCCCAGCATCTCCAGGGTACCCGCCGGAAGATCCGTGGTGGTACCGGTGCCGATGCCATGGCGGGCCAGCAGGCGGTTGGCGATCAGCACCAGTTGCGCATACAGCGCGTGATCGCCGCGGTAGGCTTCATCGTGATGACGGTGGGCGGCCGTGACCAGTTCCTCCGGCAGCCCCCAGGCGGCCAGGAGCCAGGCACCGATCTGATCGTGGCCGACGCCCAGGAGGTACTTCTCCACCGTCTCCAGCGGGACGTCGGGGTTGGCTGCCAGGTAGCGGTTGAGCAGAAAGAACTCCGTCTGAAAGGCATGGCCGAGCAGCAGGATGCCCATGTCGTGCAGCAACCCGGCCAGGTAGGCTGTGCCGCGGTTCGGGCGGATCGCGGCAGGCATCAGCGTCGCCAGGCGTTCCACCAGGGAGGCGGCATAGACCGAATGCCGCCAGAACGCGTCCAGGCCCAGCGGACCATCGGTCGCGATATGCAACGATTTCCCGATGGTGATGCCCAGTGCAAGATTGAGTACGAAATCGAATCCCAGCACGCGCGCGATCGCCCCGCGCAGATCCTTGATCTTTCCAGGGTAGCCATAGAGCGGTGAATTCGCATAGCGCAGGATACGCGCCGCCAGAGGGGCGTCTTGTTCGATCGCTGCGGCAAGGTCCTGTGCATCGGCGCGCGGATTGCGGGCGATATCGAGGATCCGCAGGGCCGCACCCGGCAGGGCCGGCAGGTCATGGAACGCCTCGACGCGGCGTTTGATCCTGGTGGGCGTGAACTGCTCGAGGGTCGTATTCAGCATCCGGCTCGAGTCCCGTCCCGCCAGCGCGGAGAAGGGGTGGGAGAAACGGCCACGGTGGGCGTTCGCGAGCAGCCGCTGGAACTCAGCGGTGGAGAATTTCAGGAGGGTCGAGTGGCTGCCGGGTTCCACGTAGACGACGTCGGCCGCGAATACGGCCTCGTCGACCACCGTGTCGAGGCCATAGGCACCACCCAGGGGCGGACAGCACAGCGCTTCACAATCATCGAAGAGACCGGTCAGGTGCTCCGCCGGCAGCGGCTCGAGTTCGCGGTGAAGCCAGCTGCACAGCGACCTGAAATCGAGGAGGTGATCACTGGGCAGTACTGCCAGCAACGGGCCATCGGCATCGCTGAGCACCAGCGCGCGGGCGATCCGTGCGCTCGGTACGCCGCACACGCCGGCGGTCTGCGCCAGGGTCCGGGTGGGTGGATGCCGGATCTGTTCGAAACGGGCCTCGCGATCGTTCAGAAACTGTAGGATGGTGGTCGGTAGCACGGCAGGTCCCTCCAGCCAGGTGTCGTTGGTCATTTTTTGATCAATGACAGCAATAAGTGGGCCACCTCCATAAAAACCTATTTACATCATGCAATTGATACGTATCCTTGGCATCAGTGTTGCATGCGGAATGTGACGTACGACAAGTTTATGGCATGGGCCAACGCACGCAGGCGCGTGCGGCCATAACAGACAAACAGCAAACACGTGGGGAGAGACGGCCGATGGCATTCGATCACGCAGGCGGAACCGATCGCCGCGCCCGCTCCAAAGAGCGCGTCGCGACCTTGGTCCATTCACGCAATGAGACGCTCGCCCTGTATTCCGATCTGGCGAACAACCGACCCTATCAGCCGGGCGAGCAGACGGAAGAGATGCTGCGGCGATTCTGCCAGGCGTTGGTCGACTATGCCGCCAGCGCCCATTTCCAGCTCTATCGCTACATCGTCGAGAATAAGGAGCGCCGCCAGGCGGTGGTCTCCCTCGCCGAGCACATTTATCCGCAGATCGCGGCGAGCACCGATGCCATCCTGGATTTCAATGATCGCTACGATGTCACGCCGCTGGATACGCGCCTGCCCGCGCTGGCCGGCGATCTGTCCGAGTTGGGGGAGATGCTCGCCGACCGCATCCAGCTCGAGGACCGGGTAATCGCGGCACTCGACGGCGCGCGGCAAGACCGCTAGGAGCCTGTCGGACTTGAGCGGTCGTAGCGAGCAAGGTGGGGGAGCGAGATCAGTCTCAAGTCCGACAGGCTCCTAGACCGTCTTCGTCCCCGACTCGCCGGCCCGCAGGCGGTCGTACTCGCTGTGGGAGAGGTAGCGCCAGGGGCGCGGGATCAGCCCCGGGACCTGGCGGTGATAGCGTCGATACGGCTCGCCGAGGGCGCGCGCGAGTTTGCGGTCTTCCAGGTACGATCCGATCACGATGTAGGCCGTGATTACCACGGCCGCCGTCAGCCGCGCACTGTCCATGTCGCGCGTCCACAACCACACCAGTCCGAAGAAATACCAGGGGTGGCGCACGAACCGGTGCACCGCCGAGAGCCCCAGTGCCTGGGAGGGCCGTGACGGACTCAGCCCCAGGAATTCCCCCAGATCATAGGCCCGGCTGCTCCAGACGACACCCGCCAGCGCCAGGGCACCCAGGGTGTTGGATACCCAGGCCCAGGTGCCGTGCCAGGACCACAAGGGGACAGCGTCCCGCCATTCGGTGGCGGCGATGAGCGGCAGGATGAGTAGGGTCGCGACCCCGTTGTAGAACAGGCGGTAGCGTTGCCAAAGCAACGGCCAGCGGGCCGCGACTGCGGCCTTGCAGGAGTCGGCCGCCAGCAGGGAGTGGAGGGCGAAGTAGAGCGCCCAGACCAGGCCCAGCCAGACCATGTCCATAGTAAAGAAGTCGGAAATCATGGTGTTGTACACCCTCTCCTGCTCGGCGTTCCTTGGATAAGAATGTTCTGATAAACTTTGCAACCTATTGAATTTGAGTGCGTCCCGTCCCGTCAGGCGCTCACCCATCTGCTGACATCGAGGATTCGACGATGGATCACGGTACCACCCTAACCCAGTTTATTATTGAAGAGCAGCGCCGCATCCCGGGTGCGACCGGTGACTTCACCTCGCTGCTCAACGACGTCCTGACCGCCTGCAAGAAGATCGCCTGCGCGGTGAACCGCGGTGGCCTGATCGGCATCCTCGGCTCCGCCGACACCGAGAACGTGCAGGGCGAGACCCAGAAGAAGCTCGACGTCATCTCCAACGACATCATGGTCAGCTCGCTGGAGTGGACCGGGCACCTGGCCGGTATGGCCTCCGAGGAGATGGACGACCCACTGCCGATCCCGGCCCTGTATCCGAAGGGCAAGTACCTCATCCTGTTCGATCCGCTGGACGGCTCGTCGAACATCGACGTGAACGTCTCGGTCGGCACCATCTTCTCCATCCTGCGCTGCCCCGAAGGCGTGCAGGAACCCAGGGCCGGGGATTTCCTGCAGCCCGGTACCCGCCAGGTCTGCGCCGGCTATGCCATCTACGGGCCGACCACCATGCTGGTGCTGACCTCCGGTCACGGCGTCAACGGTTTCACCCTGGACCGCTCCATCGGCGAATTCATCCTGACCCATCCCGACATGAAGATTCCCACGGACACCCGGGAATTCGCCATCAACATGTCCAACCAGCGCTTCTGGGACGTGCCCATCAAGCGCTATGTCGACGAGTGCATCGCCGGTAAGGATGGTCCGCGCAAGAAGGATTTCAACATGCGCTGGGTCGCGTCGATGGTCGCCGAGGTGCACCGCATTCTGACCCGCGGGGGCATCTTCATGTACCCGCTGGACAGCAAGCTCGAGGCCAAGGGTCAGACCGGCAAGCTGCGCCTGATGTATGAGGCCAATCCGATGAGCTTCATCGTTGAGCAGGCCGGTGGAGCCAGCAGCACTGGCACCGAACGCATCATGGACCTGCAGCCCAACGACCTGCACCAACGCGTACCCGTGGTGCTGGGCTCGAAGAACGAGGTCGAGCATGTGGTGGCCTATCATCGTGAGCACACGGCTGCCGCCTGACGACACCGCGGCAGGGGTGGCCATCACGTACGGATCGATCCCTTTTTGTGCGCCACTGCACGGACTGGCGGACGAAAAGCTGGATAGTTGATCCCGCTTGTTCTTTATCTCCGGCAGGGAGCGCCGGTTACCCGGACTCCCTTTCCGCCGGTGGACAACCCCCGTCCACCGGTTTTTTTTTGCCTGGATACAGGCGCCCCTGGCGGCACCCTTGCGGTTGCTGCAGTTACCGGTCCACACGCACGTCGAAGCCGCGCCTGGCAAGCACGGGGAAGAGAGCGGCCACGGTCGCTGGCCTGTCGGAAAATGCGGCCTGACACCCAGCCGCTCGACGCCGTGTCGGTGGATGGGGCGGGATCAGGTCGGTGCCGTGAACCGGCGGAGAAAATGGTCGGGGTGATAGGATTTGAACCTACGGCCCCTGCCTCCCGAAGGCAGTGCTCTACCAGGCTGAGCTACACCCCGAATCAATACGTTCTACTGGCTGAAAATTCCGCGAGGGCGTACAGGGCATCCCGGTAGGGGGACGCGGGCACTACCTGTAATGCTTGCATGGCTCGATCGGCGGCCGCGCGCGCGGATTGCGCAGTGTACGCGATGGCCCCTACCGATTCAATGGCCTGTTGGACGGCGTCGATGTTGTCGCGGCCACCCTGTTCGATGGCCTTGCGCACCACCGCGGCCTGCGCGGGCGTGCCGTTTCTGATCACGTAGATCAGTGGCAGGGTGGGCTTGCCTTCGGCGAGGTCGTCGCCGATGTTCTTGCCGGTTTCGGCAGCATCCGCGCTGTAGTCGAGCACGTCGTCGATGAGCTGAAACGCCGTGCCGAGGTGCATGCCGTAGGCCGCCATGGCCGCTTCGATCGAGGCCGGTTGCTCGCCGAGCACGGCGCCGATGCGGGCCGCGGCCTCGAATAACTTGGCGGTCTTACAGCGGATCACCTTGAGATAATGTGTCTCGGTGGTGTCGGGGTCATGACAGTTGAGCAACTGCATGACCTCGCCTTCGGCGATGGTGTTCGTGGTCTGCGCCATGATCTCCATGATGCGCATGTTGCCGACCTCGACCATCATCTCGAAGGATCGGGAATACAGGAAATCACCAACCAGCACACTGGCCTCGTTGCCCCAGATGGCGTTGGCGGTCTCGCGGCCGCGGCGCAGATCCGAGGCATCGACGACGTCATCGTGCAGGAGTGTCGCGGTGTGGATGAATTCCACGATCGCGGCCAGGTCGTGATGGCGCCGGCCGCCATAGCCGGCGGCGTGTGCGGCCAGCAGGACCAGCAAGGGGCGCAGGCGTTTGCCGCCGCTGTTGATGATATAGAGGCTCAGCTGATTGATCAGCAGGACGTCGGACCGCAGTCGGTCCTCAATGAGCTGGTTGACCGCCTGCATGTCCGCCGCCACCAGGTCGCGGACCTGGTCCAAGCTCATGAGGAGGCTGTCCTTTCGCAGTGGTTCGCGCATCGGCTGGGTTGACCTTAACCGCCTGGCCGGGGTCCCGGAGAGGCCCCGGCCTCGCAGGCGACGGGCCGCCTAGTGTAACCCCAGGTCCGTTTACAGACCAAGCGAATCCCGTTTGACCTGGGACCGTCCCGCCTATAGAATTGGCGCCCTTTCAGGGCTGTGGCGCGTGGCGCCCGGTCCACTGAAGCCGATTTGGGCAGGTTTTCGGAGATTTCGCGATGTATGCTGTGATCGTCACCGGCGGTAAGCAATACCGGGTCGCACCCGGCGACACCCTCAAGATCGAGAAGCTGGAGGCGGCCGCAGGCGATGCGGTGGAATTCGATCGCGTGCTCATGGTGGCCGACGGCGATGCCGTCAAGCTCGGCACGCCGTATGTGGCGGGCGGCAAGGTCAGCGCCACGGTGACAGCGCACGGTCGCCACGACAAGGTGATGATCGTCAAATTCCGCCGCCGCAAGCACTCCATGAAGCGTCAGGGGCACCGTCAGCACTTCACCGAGGTGCAGATTACCGGTGTTTCCGCGTAAGGCATTCGAACCAGAGGTAGGCAGCAATGGCACATAAAAAGGCAGGCGGCAGCTCGCGCAACGGTCGCGATTCGGAATCCAAGCGACTCGGCGTCAAGCGATACGGCGGCGAGCAGGTGGCCGCAGGCAATATCATCGTCCGTCAGCGCGGCACGCATTTCCACCCCGGCTTGAATGTCGGCTGCGGCAAGGACCATACCCTGTTCGCCAAGGCCGAGGGTAAGGTGCAGTTCATCACCCGTGGCGCGCGCAACCGCAAGTTTGTGGACGTGGTCGCCAGCGAGTAACGGTCCGGTCCGGAGCGGGAATTACGAGGCCCCGTCCTGGACGGGGCCTTTTGTTTTGGCGGCCACCGGACAGGTCGGTAACTTTCACCGCAAAGGACGCGAAGGCGCGCAAAGGAAATCTTAAAAAAACCCAAAGACTGCATATGCCACGGAAACACACGGAAATACACGGAATGCAAAACTCGCTGTATCCCCACCTTCCGTGTATTTCCGTGTGCTTCCGTGGCTGAAATGAATTTTAGGTTTACTACTCGTTAACGATTTTCCTTTGCGCGCCTTTGCGTCCTTTGCGGTAATAGTTCGAAGGCCCGGATCTGAATCAATCAACATGAAATTCATTGACGAAGCGACCATTCAGGTGGCGGCCGGTGACGGCGGCAATGGCTGTGTGAGCTTCCGGCGCGAGAAGTTCATCCCCTTTGGGGGGCCGAACGGTGGTGACGGTGGCGACGGTGGCAGTGTCTTCATGGTCGCCGATGAGAACATCAATACGCTGGTGGATTTCCGTTACGAGCGGCACTATCGGGCGCAGCGTGGCGAGAACGGCAAGGGCAGCAATTGTACCGGCAAGAAGGGCGACGACCTGACCATCCGCGTCCCGGTCGGCACCCTGATCTATGACAACGATACCGGTGAGCTGATCGCGGATCTGGTCACTGCCGGGCAGCCGCTGCGGATTGCGCAGGGTGGCTGGCATGGCATCGGCAATACCCGTTTCAAGAGTTCCACCAACCGTGCACCGCGGCAGTCGACGCCCGGCACGCCGGGCGAGCAGCGCGAGCTGCGCCTCGAGCTGAAGCTGCTGGCTGACGTCGGCCTGTTGGGCATGCCCAATGCCGGCAAGTCGACCCTGATCCGCGCCATCTCCGCGGCCCGGCCGAAGGTCGCCGATTACCCCTTCACGACGCTCTATCCCAACCTGGGTGTGGTGCGGCTGGCGCCGCACCGCTCCTTCGTCATGGCCGACATCCCGGGCCTGATCGAGGGCGCGGCCGAATGTGCGGGCCTGGGCATCCAATTCCTGAAGCACCTGGCGCGTACGCGGTTGCTGCTGCACCTGGTCGATGTCGCGCCCTATGGCGGCAGCGGCGATCCGATCGACGACGCCCGCAAGATCGTCGCCGAGCTGGAGAAGTACAGCGCGGAACTGGCGGCCAAGGAACGCTGGCTGGTACTGAACAAGATCGACCAGCTGCCCGAAGAGGAGCGCGAGGCGCGTTGCCGGATGGTCGTGGACGGCCTGGGCTGGACGGGACCCGTCTTCAGGATCAGCGCCCTGAGCGCGCTGGGTACACAACAACTGGTGTACCGCATTATGGAGCACCTCGAGGCGCAGCCGCCCGCGTCGCCGGACCCGGTGACAGACGCAGTGCCCTTGGATTAACGTAGCGCCCCATGAACGCACGCGTGAAACTCGGTAACAGCCGCCGCTGGGTCATCAAGATCGGCAGCAGCCTGCTGACCAACGACGGTCGCGGCCTGGACACCGACGCCATCGCCGGCTGGGTGGAGCAGATGGTCGGGCTCAAGCAGTCCGGGCGGGAGCTGGTGCTGGTGTCGTCCGGTGCGGTCGCCGAGGGCATGTGCCGGCTGGGCTGGAAGAAGCGCCCGCGCGCGCTCCACGAATTGCAGGCCGCCGCTGCCGTGGGTCAGATGGGTCTGGTACAGGCCTACGAATCACGCTTTAAAAAACACCAGCTGCATACCGCCCAGGTACTGCTCACCCACGACGATCTCGTCGACCGACGCCGCTATCTGAATGCCCGCAGCACGCTGCGCACGCTGCTCAAGCTCAATGTCGTGCCGGTGGTCAACGAAAACGACACCGTCGCCACCGACGAAATCAAGTTCGGCGACAACGACACCCTGGCGGCGCTGGTCGCCAACCTGGTCGAGGCCGATCTGCTGGTGATCCTCACCGATCAGAAGGGCGTGTTCGACTGCGATCCGCGCCTGAATCCCGCTGCCAGGCTGCTCACCCAGGTCGCGGCCGACGATCCGGAGCTGGAACGCGTCGCCGGTGGCGGTGGCAGCGGGCTGGGGCGTGGTGGCATGATCACCAAGGTGCGCGCGGCCCGGCGCGCGGCCCGTTCGGGCGCCAGCACGCTGATCGTGTCCGGCCGCGAACCCGAGGTGCTGCGCCAGATCAGCGCCGGCGTTGAGGTCGGTACACTGCTGACGCCGGTGCAGGGCCCGATCGCCGCGCGCAAGCAGTGGCTCGCCGGGCAGATGACGGCGCGCGGGCGCCTCACCCTCGATGCCGGTGCGGTTACGGTGCTGCGCCAGTCGGGCCGCAGCCTGCTGCCGGTCGGCGTGACGGCGGTGGACGGCGGCTTCAAGCGCGGCGAGCTGGTGGTGTGCGCGGGGCCGGACGGCACCGAGGTCGCCCGCGGCCTGGTGAACTACAGCGCCGAGGAGGCCCGGCGCATCATCGGCCAGCCCAGCGATCGTATCGAGGCCATCCTCGGCTACGTCGATGAGCCGGAGCTGATCCATCGGGACAATCTGGTGTTGGTGTGAGGCGTGAGGCGTAAAAGACAAACCCTTTTTAGCCACGGAAACACACGGGAAAACACAGAAAAATTCAATGAGCAAAATCCCGGGTTGTGAGCAAATGGGTTGATTGCCGGGCTTTTACATCAGGCGTTTTCCGTGTTGTTCCGTGTGTTTCCGTGGCCAGAGATGGTTTTTATTTTTCTGGGCTTGCTGACCGATTGACAGGGGCATATGCGGCCTGCGGCTGCGAACGGTGCGGCAGATCGCGGTTCATGGCCAGTGCTTCGGGGCAGCCTCTTGGCGTACGCGCCTTACCTTCAGGCCGCTCCGACAAGGTATGTCAAAGCATTTGGTTAAGATCACCCGATTTTTCCGTGGATTCCGTGGCTAGGGTCTTTTCCTTCGCGTCCGTTTGCAGTCGCAATGTCTTTCCCTGACCAGGCACAAAAAAAACCGGCCAGTGGCCGGTTTTGAGTGTCTGAAGGCCGGGCGCCCTCAGCCAGTGGCCAGCGCTTTGAGACGCGCATTCAGGCGACTCTTGTGGCGCGCGGCCTTGTTCTTGTGGATGAGACCCTTACGTGTCATGGCGTCGATCACCGGCACGGCAGCGACATAGGTGGCACGGGCAACGTCGGCGTCGCCGGCGGCGAGAGCCTTGACCGTCTTCTTGATCTCGGTGCGCAGTTTGGAGCGCTGGCTGGCATTCAGGGCGCGATGCTTCTCCGCCTGGCGGGCGCGCTTCCTCGCTTGTGCAGTGTTGGCCAAGATACGACTCCTTAATGCGTGGGCCTGAAAGGAGGCGTACTATGCGGATTTTTGCGCCGCTTGTCAACGCCGGGGCAGTGCCCGCGCGGACCCCCTGCGGGTCCCGGCGGGGCACCGTGCGTAAGCTTTAAAGACATACGATTTCAATTACATAACACCATTAACACGGGGTCGGTCATGGGGCGAGGTTTGGTCCGGGATACGGCGGTTGTCA
>Ga0265293_10004678_pt1 | contig 23872 bp, 21 predicted proteins | sample Munlanlewell138R_FD_192505 | JGI IMG/M metagenome (GOLD analysis project Ga0265293, IMG submission 192505) | Leachate microbial communities from a municipal landfill in Southern Ontario, Canada - Leachate well 138R | ecosystem: Engineered > Solid waste > Landfill > Unclassified | place: Canada... | reverse complement strand
TGACGCTTCCTCTTATTGCCAGATCGTGCCAGACAAAAAAAGAAAAAAGCCCGCAATTACGCGGGCTTATCGGCTTTTTTTGCCTTCAGGTGCCTGGCTGTGCCAGACGCGGGATCATTCCCACTCGATAGTAGCCGGCGGCTTACTCGAAATATCATAAGTAACCCGTGATATCCCGCTGATTTCATTGATGATCCGGTTCGAGACCTTCTCCAGCAGCTCATAGGGTAGATGCGCCCAGCGGGCAGTCATGAAGTCGACCGTCTCCACCGCGCGCAGGGCGATGACGTATTCGTAGCGGCGGGCGTCGCCCACTACGCCGACGGATTTCACCGGCAGGAAGACGGCGAAGGCCTGGCTGGTTTTGTGGTACCAGTCGGCGCTGTGCAGCTCTTCGATAAAGATGGCGTCGGCTTCGCGGAGGATGTCGGCGTAGGTTTTCTTCACTTCGCCGAGGATGCGCACTCCAAGGCCGGGGCCGGGGAAGGGATGGCGGTAGACCATATCGTAGGGCAGGCCGAGCTCGAGGCCGATCTTGCGCACCTCGTCCTTGAACAGTTCCCGCAGGGGCTCCACCAGGGACATTTTCATATCGTCCGGCAGGCCGCCGACGTTGTGGTGGGATTTGATCACGTGGGCCTTGCCTGTTTTGGAGGCGGCGGATTCGATCACGTCGGGGTAGATGGTGCCTTGGGCCAGCCAGTTGACGTCCCGCAGTTTTCCGGCCTCTTCATCGAAAATCTCGATAAAGGTATTGCCGATGATCTTGCGTTTGGCCTCGGGGTCGGCAACGCCTGCCAGTTTGCCGAGGAACAGGGCTTCGGCATCGACGCGGATCACCTTCACCCCCATGTTCCTGGCGAACATATCCATCACCTGGTCGCCCTCGTGCTTGCGCAGCAGGCCGTTGTCGACGAACACACAGGTGAGCTGGTCGCCGATGGCGCGGTGCAGCAGTGCCGCCACCACGGAGGAGTCGACGCCGCCGGAGAGGCCGAGCAGCACCTTGTCGGTGCCCACCTGGTCGCGCACCTGGGCGATGGCGTCGTCGATGATATTGGCGGCGGTCCACAGGGGTCGGCAGTGGCAGATCTGCAGGGCGAAATGCTCGAATATGCGCTTGCCCTGGAGGGTGTGGGTCACCTCGGGGTGGAACTGGATGCCGTAGAAGGGCTTGCTGGTGGAATAGATGCCGGCGATGGGACAGCTCGCCGTGGAGGCCATCAGCGCAAAGCCCTCGGGCATCGCCGCCACTTTATCGCCATGGCTCATCCACACGTCGAGCAGGCTGGCGCAGTCATCGTGGTCGACGTGATCCCTGATGTCGCGCAACAGGTCGCTGTCGCCGTGGACCTTGACCTGCGCGTAGCCGAATTCCCGCAGCTCCGAGCTCTGCACCTTGCCGCCGAAGTACTCCGCCATGGCCTGCATGCCATAGCAGATACCGAGCACCGGCACCCCCAGTTCGAACACCAGATTCGATACCCGCGGCGCATCGCCTACCGTCACCGACTCGGGGCCACCGGAGAGGATGATACCCCGCGGCTGGAAATCACCAATGTCCGCCGCCGTCACGTCATGGGGGTAGATCTCGCAGTAGACACCGATCTCGCGAATGCGACGAGCGATCAGCTGCGTGTACTGGGAGCCGAAATCGAGGATAAGGATCTTGTGGGCGTGGATATCGTGGCTCATGGTGACGTGTTTTGCCTGCTGGTGATTGGTGCGTTTCCGGGAAGGAAAACGGGGCTGTAAGAAGCCCCGCTGATCCTTTTAATTCAACTGCTTAGCAACGATTTGCATATTCAACAATTAAACTGATTCCTGCCTCAGCGGCTGCCCACCGGGTAGTTGGGAGCTTCCTTGGTGATCGCCACGTCGTGGACATGGCTCTCGCCCATGCCGGCGGCGGTCACCCGCACGAAGCTCGGCCGGGTGCGCATCGCGTCGATATCGAGGCAACCGGTGTAACCCATGGCGGAGCGCACGCCACCCATCAGCTGATGGATGATGGCCGATATCGGCCCCTTGTAGGGCACCCGACCTTCGATGCCTTCCGGCACCAGCTTTTCGACCCCGGCGCTGGAATCCTGAAAATAGCGATCGCTGGAGCCCTGGGTGCGCGACATGGCGCCGAGCGAACCCATGCCCCGGTACGCCTTGTAGGTGCGGCCCTGGTAGAGTTCGATTTCGCCGGGCGCCTCTTCAGTGCCGGCAAACATGGAGCCCATCATCACCGCGTGGGCGCCGGCGGCAATCGCCTTGGCGATATCGCCGGAAAAACGGATGCCGCCATCGGAAATCACCGGGACGTCGCGCCCGTCGAGTGCCCGAACAACTTCGGAAATCGCTGAAATCTGCGGGACACCCACTCCTGTCACGATACGGGTGGTACAGATGGAGCCCGGCCCGATACCGACCTTGACGGCGTCGACGCCCGCTTCGACAAGGGCTATCGCCGCGTCACCGCTGGCGATGTTGCCGCCGATCACCTGAATGCCGGGATACTGGTTCTTGATGCGCCGCACCCGGTCGAGCACATTGCGGGAGTGGCCGTGGGCGGTATCCACCACCAGCACGTCGACACCGGCGGCGACCAGGGCATCGACACGATCGTCGGTGTCGGGGCTGGTGCCCACCGAGGCGCCGACCCGCAACTGTCCCTCGTCGTCCTTGCAGGAGTTGGGAAAACGCTGGGCCTTGTCGATATCCTTGACGGTAATGAGGCCCTTCAACTCGAACTGGTCATTGACCACCAGTACTTTCTCGATCCGGTAACGGTGCAGCAGACCCTTGACCTGCTCGGATTCGGCACCCTCCTGGACAGTCACCAGGCGGTCCTTGGCGGTCATCACATCGGCAACCTTGGCATCGAGATTGGTTTCGAAACGCACGTCGCGGCGGGTGACGATACCCACCAGCTCGCCATTGCGCAGTACCGGCACGCCGGAGATGTTGTGCGCTCCGGTCAGGGTGATCAGGTCGCGGATGGTGTCCTCGGCGTCGATGCAGATCGGATCCCTGACCACACCACTTTCGTACTTTTTGACCGCCCGCACTTCGAGCGCCTGCTGTTCGACACTCATGCTCTTGTGGATGATGCCGATGCCGCCCTCCTGGGCGAGGGCGATCGCCAAGCGGGATTCGGTCACAGTGTCCATGGCGGCGGACAACAGCGGGATATTGAGGTAAATGTCGCGGGTGAGACGGGTCCTGAGGCTGACATCCTTCGCCACCACCTCGGAATAGCCAGGCACCAGTAACACATCATCGAACGTCAGGGCTTCGTAGGCGATTCTCGGCATAACCAATACATCCTGGGGTGTTTCAGGAAACGGGCAATTATATCGGTGCGGCCAGTCGCGGTAAACCGGAAGTTACGCGGGAGTGCATATGCGGACCGCGGGTTTGTTCCACTCCCGAAACCGGAGACCAGCACAATAACCCGTTACCTCACCGTTTCGGCCGGCGCGCTGCTGGCCTACAATGGCACCATGACACAAGCATCGCACGACCGCCAGATCCTCACCATCTCGCAGCTCAACCGCCGGGCACGGCAGTTGCTGGAAACCCATTTTTCGCTGCTCTGGGTCAGGGGCGAGATTTCCAACCTGTCGCGGCCGAGTTCGGGGCATTGGTATTTCACCCTCAAGGACAACGATGCCCAGATTCGCTGCGCGATGTTCCGCAACCGCAACAGCCTGGTGGCCAGCGCGCCACGGGATGGCGATCAAGTGCTGGTGCGCGGCCGGGTCAGCCTCTATGAAAACCGCGGCGACTACCAGCTGATCGCCGAGCACCTGGAGCCCGACGGCGCCGGCCTGCTGCAGCAGCGCTTCGAGGAACTGAAAAGACGCCTCGCCGCCGAGGGCCTGTTCAGCGAGGAGCGCAAGCGCCCGCTGCCCCTCCACCCGGCGCGGATCGGGGTGATCACTTCGCCCACCGGGGCGGCGATCCGCGACATCCTCCATGTGCTGGCGCGCCGGGCACCGTGGATTCCGGTTGCCCTCTACCCCGCAGCCGTCCAGGGGCGGGATGCCCCGAATGAGTTGATGTCCGCTATCGAAGCTGCCAACCAGGACGGTCGCTGCGACGTATTGCTGCTCGCCCGGGGGGGCGGTTCCATCGAGGATCTGTGGGCTTTCAATGATGAACGGCTGGCCAGGGCGATCGTCGCCAGCCGGCTGCCAGTGATCAGCGCTGTAGGTCATGAGACCGATTTCACCATCGCCGACTTCGTCGCCGACTGGCGGGCGCCGACTCCCTCGGCGGCGGCAGAGCTGGTCAGTCCCGACGGCGCGCAGCTACTGGCGCAGTTCGAGCAGCGCGAAACAGCTCTGGCAGTACGGATGCGCGGCCGGCTCGCGCTGCTCCACCAGCAACTGGCATGGCTCGGCAAACGCCTGCGCAGCCCGTCCGACCAGCTACGGGAGCAAACGCAGCATCTCGATCACCTGGAAATCCGGCTGGTACGGGCCATTCATCGCCAACTGGACCACTACCGGGCGCGCCTGGTCCAGGCAGACGCGGGACTGCAGAGCGCCGGCCCCGGCAAGCGCTACAGCCTGTACAGCGTGCAGCTCGGCAACCTGGATGAGCGCCTGATGCGCACCCTCCGCCACCAGCTCAGCTACCGGAGTGAACGGCTGCGCGCCCTGGCGGCGACGCTCCACGCCGTGAGCCCTCTCGCCACCCTGGACCGGGGCTATGCAATTGCAAGGGACGCCAACAATAACCTGGTGCGCACCACCGGAGCGGTAGCGGCGGGTGATCCGCTCAGGCTGATGGTTGCAGACGGGGATATCCTCTGCACCGTCGACGGCACCGTCCCTGGCGCCAGACGCTGACTCAGAAACTGTAGGTAAGCCCCACGCTGCTCAGCGTGTCGGTATTCTTGGTACCCACGGGCACGTCGGTATTGTGCTTGACGGTGTAGGCGACCTTGAGCGCGAGGCGGGAATTGATCTTGACACGGATCCCCATCAGCCCTTCGACATAGGTATTGTCGTCACCGGCCTCGGCGTTGAGGTTGCTTTCGAAGCGGGTGGTTTCGGTCAGTTCACGGTGATACTTGCCGGCCAGCAGCAGGATCGCCTCGTTGAACGTTTCGCCGGTATTCTGCTCTTCACTGCGCCGATAACCGGCGCCGCCTTCGAGATCGAACAAGGCCTTGTCGGTGGCGATGACATGGACCCCCACACCCATGGTGAGCGCGGCCTGGTACTCGTAGCCGCTGAAGCGGTTATCCTCGTAACGGCCGTTGCCAAAGGTGTAGTAGCGGTCGGTGATGTCGTAGGCCGTCTTGCCTCTCAGGGTATAGGCTTCGGCGCTGCGGGTATCGTCTTCCGAGGCGTTGACCGCCTCGATCTGTCCGCTGTAGGTCCAGCGGTGCACGCTGTAGGACAGCAGCAGCTTGGCGCGCAGGGTCGCGTTGCGCGAGTTGCCCGAGGATTTGCTGAAGGCGAGATCGCCTTCGCCGCTCCACGGACTCTCGGTCGCACCCTCCGCGGCAACCAGGGGGCCAATCGTCAGGAGTGCCAGAGGCAGCCATTTCTTCATCATCGGTTTCTCCTTGTCATCAACTACAGCACCGCGCTCCGCCTGCGGCAGTCCGGAATGGACTTGGGAGTGGTTTTGGGGCGAAGCTATTTGCGGCCTTTGACATGCTTCATGAGACGTCGTTTCTTGGCGACCTGGCGGGCGGTAAGGACGTTCTTCTTGCCCGCGTAGGGGTTTTCGCTGGAACGGAATTCGATCTTGACCGGCGTCCCATGGAGCTCGAGAGCGCGGCGGTAGGTTTTTTCCAGATAGCGGATGTAGTGGTTGGGAACATCCTCGGTCTGGTTGCCGTGGATGATGATCAGCGGCGGGTTGCGGCCGCCGGCGTGGGCATAGCGCAGCTTGATGCGCCGCCCGTTGACCAGGGGCGGCGGGTGATCGCTGATCGCATCTTCCAGAATACGGGTGAGGTGATTGGTGCTGAGCTTGTTGGTGGCGGCGGCATAGGCCTTGTGTACCGACTTGTAGAGGTTGCCAACGCCGCTGCCGTGCAGCGCGGAGATAAAGTGGATATCGGCAAAATCCACAAACCGCAGGCGGCGTTCCAGCTCGACCTTGACCCAGTCCTTCTGCTGCTGTTCGAGGCCATCCCATTTGTTGACCGCCACCACCAGCGCCCGGCCCGCGTCGACCACGTAGCCCATCAGGTGCATGTCCTGATCGACCAGCCCCTCGCTGGCGTCGATCAACAGGATCACCACGTTGGCGTCGCTCACCGCCTGCAGTGTCTTGACGATGGAAAACTTTTCGACCGTCAACGAGATGTTTTTGCGGCGGCGAATGCCGGCCGTGTCGATCAGCGTGTAGTGCCTGCCATCGCGCTCGAAATCGATGTAGATACTGTCGCGGGTGGTGCCGGGCTGGTCGTAGACCACCACCCGGTCCTCGCCGAGCATCCGATTGACCAGGGTCGACTTACCCACATTGGGGCGGCCGACGATGGCGATCTTGATGCCTCTGTCCTGCTGTTCGTCCGGCTCGCCGGTCGCTTCGGCAGCAGCCTCCAACTCCTCGGCGGCGTCGCCGGGGAAGGCTTCCAGCACCACCTGCATCAGCGCCGAGATACCGCGCCCGTGGGTCGCCGTGGTGGCAAACACCCGCTCGAAGCCAAGGCGGTAGAAATCCGCCAGGGCAATATCGGGATTGAGACCATCGATCTTGTTGGCCACCAGAAAAAATGTCTTGCCGCTTTCCCGCAGATGACGCGCCAGGGCCTCGTCGGTGGAGGTCAGACCATCGCGGCAGTCGACCATGAACAGCACCACATCGGCCTCGTCCATGGCCATCATCGACTGCGCGGCCATGGCGGCATCGATCCCCGCTTCCTCGCCGGTAATCCCCCCGGTGTCCACCACCATGAAGCGCCGGCCGTTGAGCTCCCCTTCCCCGTATTTGCGGTCGCGGGTCAAGCCGGTATAGTTGGCCACCAGGGCGTCCCGGGTGCGGGTAAGGCGGTTGAACAGGGTGGATTTGCCCACGTTGGGGCGGCCCACGAGGGCGATTACAGGTAGCATGGATTGGTCAACAGTGGCGGGTATATGGGATTGGCGCGTATTTTACATGTAAAACCGTACGTTTATAAAATCAGCGCCCGTTTTCATCGAAAAGAAGCATAAAAGATATCCGGCACTGCCGTCGGCCGCGAAATACCTTCCCGCCACACCGATATCACCCTCAGGCGCCGGCGCGGCCGGGCGATGCCAATTGACGGCAACCGGCCGCGTTGATGGCGCAGCCGGCGGTGATCCGCAAGGTAACGGGCCGCAGGGCCCGGCGAGAGCGGGCGACGTCCCGCCGGCTACCGGTTGACCCGATTGGCAATCAATTCCTCCACCACCACCGGATCGGCGAGGGTCGAGGTATCGCCCAGGGTATCGAGCTCATTGCAGGCCACCTTGCGCAGAATCCGCCGCATGATCTTGCCTGACCGGGTCTTGGGCAGCCCCGGCGCCCACTGGATGATGTCGGGCTTGGCGATATGGCCGATTTCCTCGGCACAGAGGGCGATCAGCGCCCGACGCAGCTCATCGTCGGGCTCCACGCCATCCATCAGGGTGACGAACGCATAGACGCCCTGGCCCTTGATGTCGTGCGGATAGCCCACCACAGCGGCTTCGGCGACCTTCTCGTGCAGCACCAGGGCACTTTCGATCTCCGCGGTGCCGAGGCGATGGCCGGAGACATTGAGCACATCGTCGACCCGCCCGGTGATCCAGTAGTAGCCGTCCTCGTCGCGCCGCGCGCCGTCGCCGCTGAAGTAATACCCTGGATAGGTGCTGAAATAGGTGTCCACCAGGCGCTGGTGATCGCCGTACACCGTGCGGATCTGTGCCGGCCAGGAGGCTTTCATCACCAGCACGCCCTGACCCGGACCGTCGATTTCCTTGCCCTGCTCGTCGAGGATGGCGGGCTGGACACCAAAGAACGGTTGCGATGCCGACCCCGGCTTGAGATCCGTAGCCCCCGGCAGCGGCGTGATCATGTGGGCGCCGGTCTCGGTCTGCCACCAGGTGTCGACCACCGGGCAGCGCTCGCGGCCCACCACCCGATAATACCACTCCCAGGCCTCGGGATTGATCGGCTCGCCCACGGAACCGAGCAACTTCAGCGATGCCAGGGAATGTTTGTCGACGAAGTGGTCGCCCGCCCCCATCAGTGCGCGAATGGCCGTGGGCGCGGTATAGAACTGGTTGACCTTGTGCTTGTCGATGACCTGCCAGAACCGGGAGGCATCCGGATAGGTGGGCACCCCTTCGAAGATCAGGCTGGTGGCGCCATTGCACAGAGGGCCGTAGACGATGTAAGAGTGGCCGGTGACCCAACCTACGTCGGCGGTGCACCAGAAGATATCGCCCTCGTGGTAATCGAAGGTGTAGCGATGGGTCATGGCGGACTGCAGCAGGTAGCCGCCGGTGGTGTGGACCACGCCTTTGGGCATGCCGGTGGAGCCCGAGGTATAGAGGATGAACAGTGGATCCTCGGCATCCATGCTCTCCGCGGGACATTCGCTGGACACCGCGGATACCGCATCGTCGTACCACAGGTCGCGCCCCTCCCGCCACTTTACCTCGCCGCCAGTGCGACGCACGACCAGGCAGGTATGGACATTCGGGCACTGGGCCATGGCCTTGTCGGCGTTGGCCTTGAGGGGCAGAGCGCGACCGCCGCGCATGCCCTCATCGGCGGTAATCATCACCCGGCAGTCGGAGTCGAGAATACGGTCGCGAATGGCGTCGGAGGAAAACCCGCCAAACACCACTGAATGAATGGCACCGATGCGGGCACAGGCGAGCATCGCGTAGGTGGCCTCGGGAACCATCGGCATGTAGATGCACACCCGATCCCCTTTCTTCACACCGCGAATGCGCAGTACGTTGGCCAGCCGGCCCACCTCGTCGTGCAGCTCCTGGTAGCTGATGTGCCGGGACTGCGCCGGATCGTCACCTTCCCAGATGAAGGCGGTCTGCCGGGCGCGGTCCGGGAGATGGCGATCGATGCAATTGACCGCGACGTTGAGCTTGCCACCGGCGAACCACTCCACCGAGCCGGTGCGCATGTCGGCGCTGCAGACCTTGTCCCAGGGCTTGTCCCAGAGCAGAAAGCGCTGTGCCTGCTCGGCCCAGAATTCCTCGGGTTGCTCCACCGACCGCTGGTACATCTCCCGGTAGCGCTTGTCATCCACGTAGGCGCTTTCTCGCCACGCCTCTGAAACCGGATGGACGGAAAACTCACTCATGTGCTCCCCCTGTACTCATTATTCACTCGTTTACAATAGCACGTGGGCGGGATGGTCGTCCTATCCCGCCGGCGGCCTGGCAAAACAAGTGGTGTGGTCAGGCTCCTGTCAGGAGGCAACCTGGACGGGAATGGTATTGGATGTGCGGTCGACGGTGTTGTCGGCGTTGAGATAGACCAGCTTGGGCTTGTGTTGCGACATTTCCTTGTCGTCGTACTGAGCATAGGTGGCGATGATCACCCGATCGCCGACCTGAACCCTGCGCGCCGCGGCGCCATTCATCGAGATGGTCCCCGAGCCGGGCTCGGCCTTGATGATATAGGTGGTGAAACGCTCGCCATTGTTGACGTTGTAGATGTCGATTTGCTCGAACTCGCTCAAGCCCGCCAGATCGAGCAGAGCGGAATCAATGGCACAGGAGCCGTCGTACCACAATTCAGCCTGGGTGACGGTGGCCATGTGCAACTTCGCTTTCAACAGTGTACTCAGCATGGGGTTAGCCTCGGTTTTCAAGGGTGAGGGAGACATTGTCGATAAGCCTGGCGGCACTGGTGTAGATCGCCCCCAGTATCGTGATCTCCCTGTCATCAAGAGCCGCGGGGGCCAGGGTCCTGCTGTTACGCACAGCAAGATAGTCGACCTGGAAACCCGCAGTCTCTATCCGCTCCCCGCCTTCCCTTTCCAGAGCGGAGAAATCATGACTCCCTTCACGGATGCTTTGCGCCATCCATTGCAGGGTGTTGTACAGCACATTGACCCTGGGTCTTTCGGCGGCGCTAATATAGCCATTTCGCGAACTCATTGCCAGACCATCCGGCTCCCGATGAATGGGCGCCGCGGTAATCGTCACCGGGATGCACAAATCCTCCGCCATCCGCCGAATCACTGCGAGTTGCTGAAAATCCTTGATGCCGAACACCGCCTCGTCGGGCTGAACGATGTTGAACAACTTGGTGACCACCGTGGTGACCCCCTCGAAATGTCCAGGCCTGCTGGCGCCGCAGAGCACGTCGGTCATGGTCGGGCACACTACCCGGGTCTGACCATCGAGGCCGTTGGGGTACATTTCGTTATCACTGGGGTGGAACAGAAAATCGCAGCCGGCGCCGGCGAGCTTGCGGATATCGTCTTCGATGGTGCGCGGATAGCGATCCCAATCCTCGTTGAGCCCGAACTGCAAGGCGTTGACGAAGATCGACGTCACCACCACATCGCAGTGCTGGCGGGCGATATCCACCAGTTCGAGGTGGGCGTCGTGGAGGTTGCCCATGGTCGGGACCAGACCGATGCGCCGCCCCCTGGCCCGCTCCACGGCCAGCGCCTCGCGAAGCCCCTTGATCGTATGAAATGTCTGCATAAATGCGGATACCTGCTGCAATGCCTGAGGACGGGGTGCGCGCGATTATTGGCCTTCGCCAAAATAGTCCTTGACGAGATTTTCAAAGCGGGTGTACTTGCCGAGAAATGCCAGCCGGCAGGTGCCGATGGGGCCGTTGCGCTGCTTGCCGATGATGATCTCGGCGACCCCCTTGTCCTGGCTGTCCTCGTGATAAACCTCGTCCCGGTAGATAAACACGATGACGTCGGCGTCCTGCTCGATGGCCCCCGATTCGCGGAGATCCGAGTTCACCGGGCGCTTGTTGGGGCGCTGCTCGACGTTCCGGCTCAACTGGGACAGGGCGATCACCGGGCAACCAAACTCTCTGGCGATGGTCTTCAGCTCCCTGGAGATCTGTGAAATTTCCTGCACGCGGCCGTCGCCGGGGACACTGGCGCTCATCAACTGCAGATAGTCGACCATCACCAGGGCGGGCATGCTCAGTTCGTCGAGCTGTTCGAGGTTGAGATCCGGATGCTGCTGGCGCACCACCTCCCGCCGCTCGCGCATCAGCTGGCGGATGCGATTGCGCAATTCCAGCGGGGTAATGCCCGGGGTATCGTCGATATACAGCGGGCGGTCCTTGAGGCGCTGGGCGGCATTCGACAGGCGCGGCCAGTCGTCCTCGGTGAGATTGCCGCCGCGGATATGCGTCTGGTCGATCTTGCCGATCGACGACAGCATGCGGATCACCAACTGGTTGGCCGGCATCTCGAGGCTGAACACCAGCACCGGCCTCGGCTGATGCAAGGTGGCATGCTCCACCATGTTCATGGCGAAAGTCGTCTTGCCCATCGACGGGCGACCGGCGACGATCACCAGATCGGCCTTTTGCCATCCCGAGGTCATCTGGTCGAGATCGCTGAACCCGGTACTGAGGCCGGTGATGTCGGTGTCGCTGTTGAACAGCTCATCGATCCGTTCCACCGCCTGGCGGAGCAATTCGTTGACATGGATGAACCCGCCCTGCTTCGGCCGGCTTTCCATGATTTCAGTGAGGCGCTGCTCCGCTTCGGCGAGCAGTTTGGCACTGTCCCAGCCGAGAGGATTGTAGCCCTTGCGGGCGATTTCACTGGTGGCGATGATCAGTTGGCGAACAATCGAGCGCTCGAGAACGATCTGGGCATACGCCTGGAGGTTGGCGGCGCTGGGCGTGCTGTTCGCCAGCTCGGCCAGGTAGGCGTCCCCGCCCGCGGCGGCGAGCTCGTCATGCTGCTTGAGGGTTTCCGACAGGGTGATGGGGTCGAAGGGCTTGTCCTCCGCCGCCAGCCGATGCATGGTGCGGAACAACAACTGGTGATCCTGGCCGTGAAAATCCTCCTCGCGCAGGACGGCGGCCACAGTATCGAACAGCTCGTTGGCCAGCATCAGGCCGCCGAGGACTGCCTGCTCGGCCTCTAGGGAATGGGGTAGCTGTTGTCCATTGATGGCATTTCGCGACAGGTCGGTCATGGAACCCCTACCGGAAAAAAAGACGAAACGGCGCCATCCGCAATGGCTGGCGCCGCGTGTCGCAGATTGAAGTTACGCGGTTACCCGGCGACGACCACAACCTTGACGGGCTGGATGACATCGCTGTGCAGCTGGATGTCGATCTCGAACTCGCCCACTTCGCGCAGTGCGCCTTCCGGCAGCCTGACTTCGCTCTTGCTCACTTCGACGCCAGCGGAGGAAATGGCGTCGGCGATATCGCGGGAACCGATCGAACCGAACAGCTTGCCTTCATCACCGGCGTTGGCGGTGATGGTGATGGCAGCCAGTCCGGCCAGCTTGGTGCCGCGGGCTTCGGCTTCGGCGCGGCGTTCGGCGGCGGCCTGCTCGAGCTCGGCACGACGCTGTTCGAAGGCGGCGATGTTGTCGGCGGTGGCAAAAATCGCCTTGCCGCTGGGGATCAGGTAGTTGCGGCCGTAACCGGAACGCACGGTGACCTTGCTGCCGATACCGCCCAATTTGCCCACTTTTTCCAGAAGAATGACTTCCATCTTGAATACCTCTTGTTCAGTAACCCCGGCTACTTGCCCTTGCGGGCCGGAATCCGGGCTCTAAAATCGAAAAAACTATCGAGAAAACCGATCCCGATCAGCACCATACTCAGAGGGCCGAACACCAACAGCCCGATATACAACAGTACCAGCCACTGTACACCCAAATGCCAAAACTGCACCACGTGGTGGACCAGCCCGAGCCCGGCGAGCAACAAAGGCACGCCGAGAAGGCTCACCCAGGTGCTGTAGTCGGAGCTGCCCAGGTTGCAGGCCATGATCCCCACCACCAGCCCGGTAGCCAGGGCCCGGTCAAAACGCAGGCCGTGAAACTCGGCGCGGAAACCTCCCGGGTTGTACAGCAGCGCCTGCCACCAGCGCGCCAGCAACAACGTCGCCACCGCCTGCATCGCCACCAGCCAGGACAGGAAACCGAGCACAAACGCCGCACTCACCTGTTCGAGACCAAGCCCTACGGCCGTGGCCGCCATCAGCAGGTAGAAAACCGACTGGGGGCCGTCGCTATCGCCGCTCTTGAGCGCCACCAGCACCTGCTGAAGATCCGTCAGCAGCAGTTCCAGCTGCGGCCCGGCGAGCAGCCCCGCCAGCACACAACCGCCGGCGCTGACCGCCAGCGACACCATCAGCGCCAATGGCCAGGACATCGCGCGCCGCAGGGTCTCCGACGCCGGGATCACCGCTACCAGCCCGATCAGGGAGGTGACGGCAAGGAGCGGATTGACATCGCTCAGGTACAGCATCACCACCAGCGGCAGCGCCGCCCACAACGCGACCAGAAGCCCTTCCTGCAGCGAGTGCCGCAGAGTGACCAACCCCACCGTGGCGGGGCTGACCAGTGGCAGCAGGTTGCCCAACAGCGCCACCACGGAGGCCTGCCAGCGCCCACGCATGATGAATTCGGCAAGGGCGCGCATCAGCAGCTACCGGTGAACCTTACTTGTGGCTGTCGGTATAGGGCAGCAGGGCCAGGTGGCGGGCGCGCTTGATGGCAGTTGCCAGTTCCCGCTGGTAACGGGCCTTGGTACCGGTGATGCGGCTGGGGACAATCTTCCCGGTTTCGGAAATATAGCCCTTCAGCGTCTCGAGATCCTTGTAATCGATCTCGGGAGCACCTTCGGCGGAAAAACGGCAGAACTTGCGGCGACGATTAAAACGCTGTTGCATGATTACTCCTCCCCTGACTCTTCACTGGAACTGTCATCGGCACTGACAGCCTGCTCGGCTTCCTGAGCGGCCTTGGCGACGCGCTCGGCTTCGCGGCGCTCACGGCTCTCCTTGTCGGCCCGCTCGGAACGCTCGGCCTTCATGATCGGCGTCTCGCCGGTCTTGGCTTCGTCGCACTTGATCACCAGGTTGCGCAGTACGGCGTCGTTGTAGCGGAAGTTGGAGGACAGCTCGTCGATGACGTCCTGGCCGCATTCGATATTCATCAGCACGTAGTGTGCCTTGTGAATCTTCTCGATGGGATAGGCCAGTTGGCGACGGCCCCAGTCCTCGAGACGATGGACCTTGCCGTTGCCGGCTTCGACGGTCTTGGAGTAGCGGTCGATCATGCCCGGAACCTGTTCACTCTGGTCCGGGTGGACCATGAAGACTATTTCATAGTGGCGCATTGAGCCTCCTTACGGGTTGTAGCCACCCGCGACTTGCGGTGTGGCAAGGAGCCCTGGGCAAGTGCCCGGGGGTTAAAAGGGTGCGGATTTTAGGCGATGCGCCCGCCGGATGCAAGCATTCCGGAGCCCCGCCCCGGGGTTCTCGGAACCTGTTCAAAGCCTCTCGAGAAGCATCGCGTGAAGCCTCCATCGGGTGCGTTGACGAAGGAAACGCACCACCCGCTGGCAGCAACCCCGCTGCGCTTCGTGCCTAGGCACACCTTGTGCCGGGGATATCGCCTGTCAGCAAGATCGCGAACAGGTTCTCAGGGCTTGCTCCCACGGCGCTCGGCGGCGCGGGCACGCCGCGCGCGCAGTTGCTCTTTGCGCGCCGCCAGGGACGCCCTGGCCCGCCGCGACAGGTTGCGGGCGTGAATGAATGACGGCACATTGTACTGGTTGCGGTCGAGGGTCAGCACGATCAGCACCCCCTCCACGGCGACCCAACCGTGAAAGAAGATCACCGCCCTGAACAGCAGCGAGTGATCGGCGAGGGTCAACAGGTAGTAAGCCGGCGCCAACAGCAATGCCGCGAGCTTGGCGGCCCAGGTATGGTAGCTCGGCAGTTCGCCGAACTTGATCAGGCTGGCGCTGGTCGGCAACAGATAAAATCCCACGCCGAGGACCAGAAACCAGAACTCCCTGGCAAACAGCGCCGGCCAGGCCAGCGACAGGCCGAGCACCATCGCCCCATAGGTGAGCAGATCGCCCCAACTGTCGAGCTTGGCACCGAAATCCGAGGTCTGGCGCAGCAGGCGGGCGAGATAGCCATCGAGAGCATCGGACAGCAGCGCCACCGCCAGCACCGCCAGGAACAACTCCCGCTGCTGCTGCCAGGCACAAACCACCAGCACCGGCACCAGCAGAATCCGCAACCCGCTGAGCAGGTTGGGCACTGTCATCAACCGCCCTGTCATCACCGCCAGGTCTCCCGCCGTCAGTGACCCGTTCGCTGCCGCACCGCCTCGTAAAGACATATACCCGCGGCCACCGACACATTGAGACTGCTCACCGAACCGGCCATCGGCAGGTTCACCAGGCTGTCACAGCATTCCCGGGTCAGCCGGCGCATGCCCTTGCCCTCGGCGCCCATCACCAGTGCCAGCGGCCCCTTGAGATCCGCCCGGTAGACCGTTGCCGGTGCCGAACCATCGGCACCGATGATCCACAGGCCGCTATCCTGGAGCTGCTTGAGGGTGCGGGCGAGATTGGTCACCACCACGAAGGGCACCGTCTCGGCGGCGCCACTGGCCACCTTGCGCACCGTGGCGGTGATACCCGCGGAATTGTCCTTGGGTGCGACCACGATGTCGACACCGGCAGCATCGGCGGTGCGCAGGCAGGCGCCCAGGTTGTGGGGGTCGGTGACCCCGTCGAGCACCAGCAGCAGTGGCGGGTGCGCCAACTCCGCGAGGCGGCTGAACAGATAGTGCTCGTCGCGCACCTCGCCGGTTTCACAGAGCGCGACGACGCCCTGGTGATTGCCCGGCGCCAGCGCCTCCAGCTCATCGCGGCTGGCGGCGGTGACCGCAATCTGATGCTGCTCGGCGAGGGCGCGAATCTTGTTGAGCCGCTGGTCGTGGCGCCCCTTCAGCAGGCGCAGTTCCAACACCCGGCCGGGCTCTGTCTTGAGCAGGGCCTGGACGGAATGCAGCCCGTAGAGCCATTCGCCCGCTTTTGCCTTGGTCGACTGACTGGCCATACGCTAGCCCCGACCTCCTTTCCTGCCGCCTCTGGGCCTGGACGCCGACTTGGCGCCCTTACCCGCCGGAGGCTCCCCGCCAGGCGCTGGGTTTGCCCCGGCGCCGCTGGCGGCCTTGGGTTTTTTGCGCCCCTTGCCGCGGCCCTCACCCTGCTCCGTCGCCGTGCGGCGCGGCTCGGCGCCAGCCTTGCGCTTTGACGCCTTGCCGCGGCTGTCCTCGAGCAGATCGAAGTCCACTTTGCGCTCCTCGAGATCGACCCGGCTGACCCGCACCCGTACCCGATCCCCAAGGCGGAACACTCGCCGGGTGCGCTCTCCCACCAGGCGGTGATGGGCGGCTTCGTGATAGTAATAATCCTTGGGCAGGCCGGTGATATGGATCAGCCCCTCGACAAACAGGTCGTCCAGCTCGACGAACAGGCCAAAGCCCACCACCGCGGTCACCACCCCGGCGAACTCTTCGCCCACCTTGTCGAGCAGATATTCACATTTGAGCCAGGTTTCGACATCGCGGGTGGCTTCGTCGGCGCGGCGCTCGGTAAAGGAGGCGTGATCGCCGGCCTCCGCCATCCAGGCGCTGTCGTAGGGATAGGATTGCGCCACCGCGAGAGGTTCGGCGCCGGCCGCCCGCAGCAGGTGGCGGCTGCGCTTCTTGCCCCGCAGCAGGCTGCGGATGGCGCGATGCACCAGCAGATCAGGGTAGCGGCGGATCGGCGAGGTAAAGTGGGTATAGGCCTCATAGTTGAGGCCGAAATGGCCGAGGTTGTCGGGGCGGTAATCGGCGCGGCTCATCGAGCGCAGCATCACTTGCTGGATCACATGGGCGTCTGGGCGCCCCGCGACCTGGGTCAGCATCTTTTGATAATCCATCGGCGAGGGCGAAGCGCCACCGCCGAGACCGAAGCCCAACTCGCCGAGAAACTCACGCAAGCGCTCGAGCTTCTCCTCTTTCGGACCTTCATGCACCCGGTACAGTGCCGGCACCTTGCACTTTTCCAGCAATGTCGCCGCGCTGACGTTGGCGGCCAGCATGCACTCCTCGATCAGCATATGGGCTTCGGTGCGCACCTGGGGGATGATCTGCTGGATCTTGCGCTGGTCGTCGAACAGTATCCGGGTTTCGGCGGTTTCAAAGTCGATGGCGCCGCGCTCCTCCCGGGCACCGCGCAACGCCTTGAACAGATCGTAAAGATGATCGATACGCTCCACCACTCCGTGGAACTGTTTGCGGATACCGCTATGGGCGTCGTCGCGCTGGGCGATCATCCCCGCCACCTGGGTATAAGTCAGCCGGGCACGCGAGTGCATCACCGCCTCGAAGAACTTGAAATCCTTGACCACACCGCTCGGCGTCACGTTCATCTCGCAGACCATGCACAGCCGGTCGACGTGGGGGTTCAGGGAGCACAGCCCGTTGGACAGCTTCTCGGGCAGCATCGGCACCACCTGGCCGGGAAAGTACACCGAGGTGCCCCGCCGCCAGGCCTCCTTGTCGAGCACCGAGCCCGGGCGCGTGTAGTGGGACACGTCGGCGATTGCCACCAGCAGCCGCCAGCCGCCCTTGAGGCGGCGCCAGCCACCCGATTTCAGCGGTTCACAGTACACCGCATCGTCGAAATCCCGGGCGTCTTCGCCATCGATGGTCACGAAATCCAGATCGCGCAGATCGACCCGCCCGGCCTTGGCACCCTCCTCCACTTCTTCGGCGATGGCGTCCAGTTCGGGCTGCAGGTCTTCCGGCCACTCGTGGGGAATATTATAGTTGTGCAGGCTCAACTGAATTTCCATGCCCGGTGCGCGATGCTCTCCAAGTACCTGAACGACCCTCCCCATGGGGAGGTGCTGGCGGGAAGGCTGATGGGTGATCGCCGCCACTACCATCTGGCCACTCTCCGCGCCACTGCTGTTCTCCGGCGGGATGATGATGTCCTGGCTGATCCGCGGGTTGTCGGGGCGCACGAAATATATACCGCTCTCGACAAAGTACCGCCCCACCACCTTGGTGGTATTGTGGGCCACCACCTCGACGATCGACCCTTCCGGACGACCGCGCTGATCGTACCCGGCGATCCGCACCAGCACTTCGTCGCCGTCGAACACCCGGCGCATCTGCCGGCTGGTCAGGTAGACATCCTGGGGCTCGCCGGTCACCACGAAGCCAAATCCTTCCGGATGGCCCACGACCCGCCCCTTCAACAGGCTCATCTTGTCGAGCGTGCCGTAGCCACCACGGCGGTTGCGCACCAACTGGCCATCGCGGACCATGGCGCCCAGCCGGCGGCGCAGGGCCTCGACGCCATCATCGCCCGCGATACCGAGCGCGGCACACAGCTCCTCCTGGGTGAGAGGGCCAACACTGGCGCGCAGTTGGTCGAGGATGAACTCACGACTGGGAATGGGGTTTTCGTACTTCGCCGCTTCGCGATCGGCGTAAGGGTCCGGTTTTTTCAAGGAATCTCGCCTGAAAGAAATTAAGGTTCCACAAGAGTAACAGATTTTTTCACTTGAGAATTGACAAGACCGCCAAGCCTCAGTAAAGTGCGCGCCTCGACGGGACGCACACTCCCATCGATGCCCAGATGGCGGAACTGGTAGACGCGCTAGCTTCAGGTGCTAGTGATCGAAAGGTCGTGGAGGTTCAAGTCCTCTTCTGGGCACCAATTGAAGGTCTATAGACAGCCAATAACGTCTATAACTCATTAAAAAATCTATAAAAATCCCCAAGATAGCACCAGGGTGTTCCATTGGCATCCAGGGGAAGCCATGTGCAAATGAGTACATTTTTGAGTACACTGAAAGTTCGAGAACAAAAGTGTACTCACCATGGCTCTCACAGCTCGAGAAATCCAGGCTGCCAAGCCTAAGGAAAAAGCCTATGCTCTCGCCGATGGCGGAGGCCTGTCGCTGTGGGTCACGCCCATAGGCCAAAAGTACTGGCACTTCCGCTATCGGTTCGATGGCAAACAGCCTCGCATTTCATTGGGTGTCTACCCAACCATTTCCCTCCAACTCGCTCGCGAGAAAGCCGCCGAGATGCGTGCACTCGTGGCCCGGGGCGTCGACCCCAGCCAGAAACGCAAACAGGATAAACAGACCTCGACCGAATCGAAGGCCAACCTGTTCGGTGCAGCCGCAGAAGAGTGGTACCAAAGCAAGATCAAGGCTGGCCGCTCCGCCTCAACCCTGGACAAGATGCGGACCTACCTCGACAAGGACATTCTCCCGGTACTCGGCGACAAACATCTTCCCAGCGTATCGAGAGCAGACTGCGCCGCCGTCCAGGCCCGCATCGAGAAACGTGGTGCATTGAATGTCTCCAAGAAGGTGCGGGGCTGGCTGCGCGAAATCTTCAGCCGGGCGATCGCCAAGGGCCTGTGTGAAAACAACCCGGCATCGGAACTGCGCTACATTGCCAAGGAGGCACCGAGGGCCGAACACTACCCCCATTTGCTCGAACCCGAGTTACCGGACTTCCTTCGCAAACTGGACAACTCTACCAGTCGCCTGATCAACCGTACTGCCGCCTGGATGTCCATCCTCACTGCCTCGCGTCCTGGCATGATCCGCTTTGCTGAATGGCATGAAGTCGACCTGGATGATGCGCTTTGGCGTATCGGCGCGGAGAAAATGAAAATGCGCCGTATGCATGTGACGCCGCTCCCCGTTCAAATGGTTGCCATGCTCAAAAAGCTCAGAGAGATTACTGGAAGGCAACCGTACCTCTTTCCAGGCATCGGTACCAAAAACCCCATGATGAGCGAGAACACAGTCAACAAAGTGTTCCGGCTCATTGGTTACAAGGGCCGCATGGTCAGCCACGGTACCCGACATACCGCCAGCACATTACTTCGGGAACATGGTTGGCCCAAGCAGTTCGTGGATGCGCAACTGTCTCACAAGGAAACCGGCATTGCCGGTGACTACAACCACGCCATCTATCTCCCCCAGCGCCGACTGATGATGCAATGGTATGCAGATTATCTGGATGCACTCAAAGCGGGCTTGAAGCCTGAACAGTCGAGAAAGTTTGCCAAACGGGTCAACACTAATGCTCGCCTTGAACCAGCTTTGACAAATAACCCTTCGCACCTTGAATAGAGGCTGTGTGATCTTACCCGGCTATTCTGACAGGGCAATCCATCAAGTCCTGCCACTTAGTGAGTTACCGCCGCTGAGTCACAAAGTTCGTCTACTCGCTGCTTGAGTACAGTGACCCATCTCATCAGCTCGTCGATCCCATCCTTGTCCAACTCATAGATGCGCCATTGCGCCTCCACACGAACTCGTACCAGTTTGGCAACTCGAAGCGCCTTCAGATGTTGGGAAATTGCCGGAGCACTGATCTCGAACTTTTCGGCAATCTCCCCTGACGACAAGGGACCTTGCGCCAAGGTCTCGATGATCTGGCGGCGAGTAGGGTCTGCAAGCGCAGCAAAGCTATTCATTTTATGGTAATGTTGCCTCTACTTAATTAAGTCAATCATACATCGTTTGGCTTGCAGATTACATTCGAAGCGACGCCCTTGCGGAAGGCGGACTGTTGTAAGGGCCATAATCGCACTGCGGTGGCGTCAATCGCGAGGACCTAGCGCATGGAATTACGCCACCTTCGATACTTCATAGCGGTCGCCGAGGAGCTCCATTTCAGTCGTGCCGCCGAGCGTCTGAACATCGAACAGTCCCCGCTATCACGCACCATCAAGCAGCTTGAAACCGAACTCGAAGCGACATTACTGGAACGTACGTCTCGCGGCACACGCCTGACCTGGGCAGGTGAAGTCTTTCTGGAAGATGCCCGCCGCACCCTGCTCTGCATCGATCAAGCCAAGACCAATGTCAAAGCGGCCGCCACCGGCTACCGAGGCACGTTGCGTATCGCACTTTCCGATGGCATTGCACGCAGTCGCCTGACTCCGCTGCTCGCCCTGTGCAGGGAAGAGGAACCTGATGTCGAAATCAGATTGTTCGAGATACCCCTGGCTCAACACCAAAGAGGATTGAGACACGATCTCTATGACGCCGGCTTTGCGCTCTCCAATGACGTGGATGATGACTTGGTTGCCGAGGTAGCCTGGCAAGAATCACTGGTTATCGCTGTCCCGAAACGACACCCATTACTGGCTCACAAGCATGTTCCTCTTGATGAGGTCGTGAAGCACCCCCTGGTTCTCTGTCATCCCGAGTTTTGTGAAGGGTGCAGTCGACAGTTGGAAAGCCTGCTCGCCTCGATTGATTCACCCATCACCGTGGCCGAAAGAGTATCCACCCATGATCTCATGCTGACATTGGTTGCCGCCGGTTACGGTATCGGTTTTTCCAGCGCGGCGCGTATCGAATCGTCGCACCACACAGACATCATTATCAGGCCGCTTGTCGGCCACTCCCACGTGATGACGACTTATTTACTTCGACCTGATACTGAGCCTTCGGATCAACTGCACAATTTCATGCAGCGCGTCGCTCGTATTGGGCTATAGGGTGTCCAGCTGTGGCGATTCTTTTTTTGCATCCAGTCAGACCAGAAAGGTATCAACACCCACAGGTCTCCTTCTGAGATGTACCTGCACACGCGGTGTATTTCGACCCCGAGGCGATGCCGATGTACGTGTGCAGCCTTGGAGAAACTCCAAGCAATTCACATGGGGTAATGTTTTGTCACTGTCCAGACCTGAAAAGTCTTGATGATGATTATTGGCTTCAGAAATTCAGACGCTGACGTCTGATGTCTTTACGGGAGTGCCATGTCTCTCGACACTCAGGCAACATGGGTATGTCTGCACTCATGAAGAGCAGCCTCGTCTATGGGGTGATATAGCGGTCCATAGAAAGCAACGATGACAACTCGTCCTCGGCGCCACCCTGCCCATAGCTGCGTAACCTCCAAGTAGGCATCCGTGCGGTAGCTGCTTGGCTGGGAACTTGTTGACACTTTACCAGGAGGGCCAGATGTCTGGAACGCACCATGGAAAAGAACAACGACTCTCGGCATGCCAAAGTCTTCTATCAGCCCATCGAGGCAGCGATTCGATGGAGTGACTTGATGCCATTTGAAGCCAGAATTCTTCAGGAAGTCACTGGAATCCATGTATTAGGTGAAGGACCGTTTTCGAGATGGCCGACACTGGCACTGAACTTGGAGCGTCTCTTCGACGGCCTCAGAAATGGGGATTTGCCTTACGGAAAATTCGGCATTACCTGCGATGACCCAACGCTACTGGAAAACTCTGAACTGACTATTCGCCACGTCGATCTCAAGGCATGGATGTCCCGGTTCTATCCTGACCAAAAACCTGGCTTCCTGTTCGACGAGATAGAGCGGCAAAGTCACATGGCCATCACTCCCGGTACCATGCAAATCCTGATGGTCGATCGTGAAGCATTGAAGTTAAAGAATGCTGAAATGGAAAAGAATCTCAATTTTCTTGAGGACCAATGCCGACAATTACGAAAAAAAGCAAATCAGAAGAAAACGACTGAGCACGAGATTTCATCCAGAAGCGAAGCCACCTACCTCAACATCGTCGGCGGCTTGTTGACGCTACTGCTTGGCCAATCCCCCAGCGGAAAGCGCTACTCATCGTTTGACACCACAGATTCCATTATCAGTGCTCTGATGACTTACTACCCAGGTCGTCCTGGACTTAGCGAACGCACGTTGTGGTCGAAGTTCAAGGCCGCCAGGCAGCACATCGATACGGAGCCCTACTGACTGCAATTGCAGTCCTGATCTCTGCAATTGCAGTGCAATGTGCAGTGGGTAGGCATGAAATGGCGAGCATGTTCCGCAACACGCTAAAGAGCGTCCAGGAGTGCTCGATATGACTGCACAATCTCTCCCGACTCAACCGGTCGAACGCCGCATCCTGCGCCGTGCCGAGGTCGAGGCCAAGACTGGCTTCAAGCGTGCGCACATCTACAACCTCATGAAAGCGGGCCAATTTCCCAAGGCAATCCGCCTAGGGGTACGCGCCGTGGGTTGGGATGCCGCTGAAATCGATCAGTGGATCGAAGACCGGCTCAACGAACGCACTTGAGATTTCCTTTTCGGAAAAACGGGGAGGAAACCCATGCAAGTCGTATCCATCATTTCCACCAAGGGTGGCGTGGGCAAAACCACCACGGCAGCCAATCTAGGCGGTATCGCAGCCGATGCGGGGCTGCGTGTCCTGCTGCTCGACCTCGACGTGCAGCCCACCTTGTCCAGTTATTTCACCCTGCAACACAGGGCGCCAGGTGGCATCTACGAGTTGCTCGCCTTCAATGAGCAGGATCGAGATCAACTGGTCTCGCACACCGTCATCGATGGCCTGGATCTGATCTTGTCCAATGACGACAAGGGGCAACTGAATACTCTGTTATTGCATGCACCAGACGGTCGGCTGCGGCTGCGCAATCTGTTGCCCGCATTCAGTGCTCACTATGATCTGCTGCTGATCGATACCCAGGGTGCCCGCAGCGTTTTGCTGGAGATGGCGGTACTGGCTTCCGACCTCGCCCTCTCACCGGTCACGCCGGAGATTCTGGCGGCAAGGGAATTCCGCCGAGGCACCCTGCAATTGATGCAGGACATTGCCCCCTATCGGCGTCTTGGTATCGAACCACCGCCGCTGCAACTGCTCATCAACCGAGTGCATCCGGTCTCCAGCAACGCGCGGTTGATCCAGCAGGCATTGCGCGACCTGTTCTCTGCCGAACCCGGCATCGTCGTGCTCGACACCCGTATCCCGGCTATCGAAGCGTATCCACGTGCATCGACCCAGTCCCTACCGGTACACCGGGTGGAATACCTCCGACCCAACGGACGCGTCACGCCAGCGGCCTTCGACACCATGCGGTCACTGG
>Ga0265293_10004675_pt1 | contig 23896 bp, 19 predicted proteins | sample Munlanlewell138R_FD_192505 | JGI IMG/M metagenome (GOLD analysis project Ga0265293, IMG submission 192505) | Leachate microbial communities from a municipal landfill in Southern Ontario, Canada - Leachate well 138R | ecosystem: Engineered > Solid waste > Landfill > Unclassified | place: Canada... | reverse complement strand
TCTTGGTGGTGCCGCCGTTCCTCTTCACCGGGCTGGCGCTTAGTTCGCTCTTCAGCCTCCGGCCGGAGCTGAGCCACCGCCTTTATTGGGCGGACCTGGTGGGGGCGGGATGCGGCACGCTGCTGGCGCTGCCGCTGCTCGGCTGGCTGGGCAGCACCTCCACGGCGTTGGTTGGCGCCATGCTGCTGGCGGTAGCCGCCGTGGTCTACAAGCCCCGCTTGGCTGTGCTGCCCGCCATCGCGGTGGCGGTGCTGGTGGGAAACGCGGCGGGCGCGTGGCTGGAGCCCGACATGGCGCGCCTAAAGAGCCAAAAGCCGCTGACCGCCGAGCTGACCGCCGGAGCCGTCACGCTAGCTACTGGTAGCGACTCCTTCGCGCGCAGCGACCTGATCCGCAGGTTCGGCTCAGGGAGCCACTACCTGTTCGTGGACGGGGCCGCAGGTTCTCTCGTTCCTCTGTCAGACGACCCCAGGCTGCTCAGCGACATCGGCTACTTACCGTTCCGGGTGCTGCAGCCAGATAGCGCCTTCCTGCTGGGTCCGGGCGGCGGGCTCGACGCCAGCCTGGCGCGCATGGCGGGCGTCGAGCGGATCGTGGCGGCGGAGCTAAACGCCGCCGGCCTCGAGCTGGTAGCCGGCGTGAACCCGGCCGCCTACGCGGGCGTGGAGTTGCACGTGGACGAGGGCCGCAGCGTGCTGCGGCACCTGCAGGAGCGGTTCGACGTCGTCTTCCTGGCGCACGTCATCACTCAATCGAGTGACCTGCGCGGCTTCGCGCTGAGCGAGGCCAGTACGTACACGGTGGAAGCGTTCGGCGACTACCTGGATCACCTCAATCCCGGCGGGGCGCTGGCGCTGAAGCTGTACGACGAACTAACGCTCTCCCGGGCGTTCTTCACCGCCTGGCGAGCCCTAGAGTTGCGCGGCGCTGAGCCTGGTGCGCACCTGTTCGCCGCGCTCGATCCCGCCGCCTCGCAACCCCTGCCGCTCCTGCTCGTCACGGAGGCGCCGCTCGAGCAGGCTGGCGCCGTGGCTCTGGCGCGCACCGCTGAGGCGATGGGTTTCGCGCTTCTCTACGTGCCGGGGCTGCTGGTGAACCCGCCGCTGGACCGGTTGGTAGGCGGCATGGCCGACGTGACGCAGCTCGTGAACGAGGCGCGTGAAGGCGGTACTGCGCTCGCGCCGGTTACCGACGCGGCGCCGTACTTCTTCCAGTTCGAGACTGGCGTTCCCAGCGTGCTGAGACCCGTGGCCTGGGCCGGTCTGAGCCTGCTGCTAGTCACGCTGCTACTGCTCGGGGCGCGGCGCCGGCCCGCCGCCTGGCCGGCCGCTCCCGTTACCTTCGCTGCGCTGGGCGCCGGCTTCATAGCCACCGAACTGGGCCTCATACATAGGGCGCAACTGTTCATCGGCCACCCCACCATGACCCTCAGCGTGGTGCTGGCAACTCTGCTCATAGGCGGCGGCTTCGGGAGCCTGATGGGGGAGAGGCTGCGGAGGCCGCTGTTGTGGGGACCACTCTTCACCGTAGCGCTGATGCTGCTGTGGCACGCCGCGTGGCCGGTGCTTACAGGCGCGCTGCAGGGCTCGAGCCCCGCCCTACGCGCCGCAGTTACCAGCCTCAGCGTTCTGCCTCTAAGCCTGTGCCTCGGCTTCCAGTTGCCAGCGGGCCTGCGGCGGCTAGGTAACCAGCCGCAGCGCGTGGCGGCGGCCTGGGCGGTGAACGGCGTCTACTCTGTCATCGGCAGCGTAGCCACGGTCGTGCTGGCGCTGACCTTTGGTTATCAGGCTTCGCTGTGGCTGGGGGTCGGCTGTTACCTGCTGGTGCTTCTTACTGGCTCTGCGAAGGTGGAGCGGAACACGCCCAGCAACCGCTCCAGCTCGCCTATCGGCTGAGGGTGGTCGTCGACCCGCAGGTCGATCCAGCGGTCGGAGCGCCCGCCGTAACCGAGCCCCGGCCCGACCACGTACAGCGCCGCAGATTGCCGGCCCCGACTGTCGCCACCGGCGCGGTCTGCAGCGGCGAGCGCCTTCAGGAGCCGCTCGGGGAACGGTTCGGTGCCAGCCAGCCACGTGTCGGCAAGAGCATCTAGGACCTCGGGGCCGCTCAGGATGTTGCCCTGTGCGGCGTAATCGGGGCCGGTTCGGCCACCGGCCCACGGCAAGCAGGCGGAGCCGGTATGCGAATAGCTCGCGCCCTGGGCGGTCACGAGGCCGTACTGCCGATGCTGGTATTCGGCGTCGCTGGCTGCCAGGTCGGCCGCGATCGACTCCAGGCTGCGGCCTTCTGCCAGCGCGCGTAAGGCGGTCGGCCCGAAGGTGGTGTTCGACTTGGCTTGGCTCGCGAACGCGCCCACGCCGGCGGTGGCGGTGGGAACTATGGAACCTACTGCCAGGAACTTGCTGGCTACTGCTACCCCGAGGTTGCCGCTGGCGGGATCGCGCGCCACCAACGAGAAGGTAGCTACTAGGGGGCTGTTCATCCTGTTGGAAGTGTAACGTGCGGGCGCCCGCGAACACCCGCGCTGCGTGATATCTTCACAATCCCGAGCTTGACGCCGGGGATTCCCATGTGCGAACCTCGGAAACGCAATCTTGAGTTGTGTACTCAAGATTGCCGGATTGCGCTGTAGACGCGCTTCCGGCGCTTACCCCATAACCCTCGGGAGCCCTCCCGGGAAGAGAGAAGGCCGCAATGTCACGGACCCTCAAACTCAGGCTCGCACCTCTATTAGTCGCCCTCGTGGGCGTTCTCCCACTCGCTTTCGCGCAGCCGATCACGGTCCAGCACGCTCAGGGTGAGACCACCCTCGAGCAGAACCCCGCGCTCGTGTTCAGCTTCGACTACGCCTCTATAGACACGCTTCACACCCTCGGCATCGAGGTCGACGGCGCCCCGCCGCTGGCCGGCGCCGCCCCCAGCTGGCTGCCCGCTAACCTCGTGAACATCGGCAGCTTGTTCGAACCCGATTACGAAGAAGTGAACGCTTCTCAGCCCGACCTGGTCATCGTCGGTGGCCGCTCCGCAACCGTGTACGGCGAACTGGCGCGCATGGCGCCCACCATCGACGTGACCTTTGGCGGTGACTTCTACGAGAGCCTGCAGGCCAACACCCGCCTGCTGGCCACCATCTTCGATAAGGAAGCCGAGGCCGAAGCGGCCCTGGCCGAGATAGACGCCAAGATCGAGGCGTTGCGCGACGCGGTTGCAGCTGGCGGCGATGGCCTGGTCGTCATAGTGAACGGCGGCAGCCTCTCGGTGCTGGCGCCCGCCACGGCGCGCGCTGCCCGCGGCATGCTGCTCTACCAGACCCTCGGCCTCAAGCCGTCCGTCGAGGACGTGGAGGCCGCCACTCACGGCGAGCCGATCTCGTTCGAGTTCCTGCTGCAGCACGACCCCACCTGGCTCTTCATCCTCGACCGCGACGCCGCCGTCGGAACTGAAAGGGGTCAGCCCGCCGCACAGGTGCTCGACAACGAACTCATGCACCAGACCACGGCGTGGAAGGAAGGCAACATCGTCTACCTCGACCCGTTCAACTGGTACATCATCACCGGCGCCGGCCTGACCAGCGCCAACGAGATGCTGGACGAGATCGCGGCGGCGTACGCCGAGTAAGTCGCTCCACTAGGTAGCACCCACGTAGCCTTCGGGCGGGTGGCGAGGCCGAGACGCTCCTCGCCACCCGCCCGGCATGTCGGAGGAACCGTTGATAGTCCCGCAACCGCGACCCAAGCTCGCTCGAACCTTCCTGATACTGGGAGTGGCGGTCGTTCTGATTCTGGCGCTAGTGAGCGTGACCATCGGCGCTTACGACCTGGCGATCGCGGAACTTCTCGACGTAAAGAACCTGCGCGCCAACCTGGTGCTGCTCGTGAGCCGCGTACCGCGCACTATCGCCATAATCCTGGTGGGCATGTCGATGGGGGTGGCCGGCATGCTCATGCAGATGCTCTCGCGCAACAAGTTCGTATCGCCCTCAACGGCCGGCACGCTCGAGGCCGCCAGCCTCGGCATTCTGGTCGTAACTATGTTTGCGCCGAACTCGTCGGTGTTCTTCAAGATCCTGATATCGAGCCTTTTCGCCCTGGCCGGCACGGCCCTGCTGCTGGCCATCCTGCGCCGTGTGCCCCTGCGCTCGCCTCTGGTGGTACCCCTACTGGGCATCATGCTCGGCGGGGTCATCGCAGCGTTCACCACCTTCCTCGCCTACCGCTACAACTTCCTGCAATCGCTGGCGGCCTGGACCAACGGCGACTTCTCCCGCGTGCTGCGCGGCCGCTACGAGCTCCTCTGGCTCTCAGGCGGGCTGACGCTGCTGGCGTACATCGCCGCTGACCGCTTCACCGTCGCAGGGATGGGGGAGGCCTTCACCAAGAACCTCGGGGTCAACTACGGGCGCATCGTGGCGCTCGGGCTCACCATCGTCTCGCTCATCACGGCCGTGAACGTCGTGACCGTAGGCGCCATCCCGTTCATCGGTCTCGTGGTGCCGAACGTGGTGAGCATGCTCATAGGCGACAACGTCAGGCGCGCCATCCCGTGGCTGGCGGTGTTCGGCGCCGGCTTCGTGCTGGCGTGCGACATACTCGGCCGAACCCTGAGGTACCCGTTCGAGATCCCGATAGGCACCGTGATCGGCTTCGTTGGGGGCGCGCTCTTCCTGGCCATGCTCCTGCGGAGGTCCTCGCGTGTCGGCTAGCGCTATCCAGCCGGCCAGGCCGACGCGCAGGCGCTGGGGCCGCTTCGCCCCTTCCACCAGCCTCGTGATCCTGGCGCTGCTCGCCGCTGGCGTGGTGGTGCTCTTCATGACGCTCGAGGCCCGCGGATCGTGGAGCTTCATCATCCCCTTCCGCGGGCGCAAGGTGCTGGGCATGGCCCTCGTCGGTACCTCGATAGCCGCCTCCACGGTCATGTTCCAGACCATCACCAACAACCGCATCCTCACCCCGTCCATCATGGGTTTCGACGCGCTCTACATGCTCATCCAGACTTGCCTCGTGTTCTTCCTGGGCTCGAACAGGCTGCTGCAGATCGGGGTGAACACCAAGTTCGCGGTGGAGGTGACCATCATGATGGGCTTCTCCGCCGTGCTGTACTACTTCCTGTTCGTGGTCGGGCAGCGCAGCCTGCACCTGCTGGTGCTGGTGGGCATCGTGTTCGGGTTGATGATCCGCAGCTTCACGAACCTGCTGCAACGGGTTATGGACCCAACCGAGTTCGCGGTACTGCAGGACCTCGGCTTCGCCAGCTTCAACTCCATCGACCGCAACCTTCTGATGATCTCGTCCGTGGTACTGATAGTGGTGCTGGTGGGCATGTGGCGCATGCGTTACACGCTGGACCTGCTGGCGCTGGGCCGAGAGATGGCTATCAACCTGGGAGTCAACTACCAACGCAGCGTGATGATCGTGCTGGGCGCCACCACGGCGCTGGTAGCGGTATCGACGGCTCTGGTAGGCCCCATCACCTTCTTCGGCCTTCTGGTGGCCAACCTCGCCTACGCACTGGTGCGCTCGTACCGGCACGGGGTCATAATCGTGGCGGCCGCACTGCTGGCCATCATCACGCTCGTGGGCGGCCAGATGATCCTCGAACGGGTGTTCTCGTTCGATACGAGTCTCTCAGTCATCGTCGAGTTCGTTGGCGGACTCGTGTTCATCTACTTACTTGTGAAAGGGGTGGTCCGGTGATCGAACTGAAGGGCATCACCAAGAAGTACGGACACACCACGGTGGTCGACGACGTGACCGTCGCTATCCCCCGCGGCGGCATCACCGCCATCATCGGGCCCAACGGCGCCGGCAAGTCGACGCTTCTATCTATCGCCAGTCGCCTCATGAAGTACGACTCGGGCACCGTAAGCATCGACGGCGACGACATCAGCAGGCTCCCGAGCGACGTGCTGGCAAGGCGCATCTCGGTGCTTAGGCAAGATAACCACCTGGCCGTGCGCCTTTCGGTCGAGGACCTGGTGGCGTTCGGGCGCTACCCCCACTCGAAGGGGCGCCCCACGTTGGAGGACCAGCAGCACATCGAGGCGGCCATCGAGTACCTCGAGCTTGGTCCGCTGCGTAAGCGGTTCCTAGACGAGCTCTCAGGCGGTCAGCGCCAGCGCGCCTTCGTGGCCATGGTGCTGTGCCAGGACACCGATTTCGTGCTGCTCGACGAGCCTCTCGCCAGCCTCGACATGCGCCACGCCGTGGCGATGATGAAGCAGCTCAGGCGCGTGACGGAGGAGCTAGGGAAGACGGTGGTCATCGTGCTGCACGACATCAACTTCGCCTCTACCTACGCGGACTCGATCATCGCCATGAAGGACGGCAAGGTGGTCCACCACGCCGGTCCGGAAGTGGTCATGACGCCGCCCGTGCTGCGCGAGATATACGACATGGACGTGCACGTGCAGGAGATCGGCGGCCACCAGATAGGCGTCTACTTCAGCTGACCGCGCTGGCGCCGTTTCGTTCGGCCTTCAGTCAGCCACTTGCTTGGCGAGTTGGCGGATGGCGCCCAGGTGGTACGCGGTGTGACCGTACGAGGCGAGCATAGCCATCCGCCCCATCTCCTGATCCCACTCCACGGGCTTGGCCAGGTGAGCGAGGAGCCTGTCACCGGTGGCGCGAAGCGCGTCGCGGAGGGCGCGCCAGGCGCCTTCGTCCACCGCGGTGACGTTCCAGCTCTCTGACCAGTCCGGCGGCGCCTCCTGACCGTCGTAGTAGTCGTTCACCAGTTGCATGGCCCAGCGCAGGTGCTCCACGTGCGCTGCGAGGGTCGTGCCGTTGACCTGCCTGGAGGCCTGCTCGGCGCTTAGGCCCGCGATCGTGCCGTAGGCGCCTCCTTCGGGTCCGCCGGACGTTACCCACGATGGCTGACCGGTCGGCACCCCCTCCAGCAGCTCGCGGTAATGCGATTCGTACGTTCTCGTTAGCGCTCCAACCAGGTCGCTGGTGGCCCCGCCGTTAGTTGTTCCGTCGTCGTTCAACGCCTACCTCCAGTTCTCCCAGATTGTAGGGTCGAACCTGGACACGCGGTGTCCTGGTTGCCGCTAGGCTGTTGGTCATGCCTGGATCGTTGCCCAAGCGCCTGTTCGACCTGGTGGACGCCTTGCAGGGGAGAGGCGTGCGCACCACCGAAGCGCTGGCCGCCGAACTGGGCGTCTCTGAGCGCACCGTGCGCCGCGACCTAAGGCGGCTCCTTGAACTGGACGTGCCGGTGGAGTCCACGCCCGGGCGTAACGGGGGAGTGCAACTGGAGTCCGGAGCTTTGCTGCCGTCTGTGCGGTTCACGGACGACGAACTGCTGGCACTCGTGACGGGCTTGAGGGCCGCGGCTGTTAACACCGACGAGGGGCTCGAGCGCGCGGCTAACCGCGCGCTTGTCCGGTTAGAGACCGTGCTCTCGCCGACCGTTAGGGTGCGCCTGCGCGCCTTGCAGCAGGCGCTGAGGCCCGCGCCGGTGGAAGACATGCGGCCAGTCGCGGCGGCCAGCGAGCACGTGATCGCGCTGGCCGAGGCCTGCAGTGCGGGGCGGCGCCTGCTGATCAGCTACCGGGGCGGTCATGGCGAAGCGGTCACCGAACGACAGGTAGACCCTTACGGTCTGGCTAAGCTCGGCCCCTGGTACGTGGTGGCTTACTGCCATCTGCGAAAGGACCTGCGTACGTTCCGCGTCGACAGGATCCGCTCGATATCCCCTCTGCCAGAGGCCTTTGAGGCTCCCTTGGAGTTCGACGCTTTGCGCCACGTGAACGATGCCATCGCCATGGCGCCGCTGCAAGGCGACCTGGTGTGCTCGGCCTGGCTCGCCATGGACATCCAGACGGCTAGTCGCAGGCTTGCGCTCGCCACGGTGGTGCTGCAACCGGCCGATGACGGGGTGCGCCTCACCGTGCGAACCGATAAGGCGGGCCTCGACTGGGTGCTGTATCACCTGTTGCGCTTACGTTGTGAGGTGCGAATTGAGGGCCCGGAGGAGTTCCGTCAGGCGGCTATGCGCATGGCGGCGCGCCTCGAAGAGATGGGCGCGCCGCTCCATTGATGAAGTTGGGAACTAGCGCTGCGTAACTAGCCTTACTGCCGTGCCCCACGGGTCCGTCGCGTACAGCCCATCTTCGGTTGTTCGGACTTCGTAACCGTGTTCGTTCAGGCTAGCTCTGGCGGCTTCGACGTCATCTGCGCTTGGCAGGCGAATCTCCCAGTCGAGGAGGCGCGCGTCGGAGTCGGTGGCTCCTGGGCTGGCCGCCGCCCACGTGTTGAGACCGAGGTGGTGATGGTAACCGCCGGCTGAGAGGAACAGGGCGCCCGGGTAGCTCCACACCACGCGGTCGAATCCCAGCCCCTGGTGGTAGAAGGCGTCTGCCTCCTCGATGGCGCCAACGTGCAGGTGAACGTGACCCATTTGCGTGCCGGTGGGCACGCCGCTCCAGGGGTGGCCGGCGCTATGCGCCAGGAGGTCGTTTGCGTTCAGCGGGATGGTGTCCATGCTGATCTGGCGGTTCACTACGGTCCACTGGTCGCGGGGCCGGTCGGCGTAGACCTCGATCCCGAGCCCGTCGGGGTCCTGGAGGTACAGGGCCTCGCTGACCAAGTGATCGGATGCGCCTGCGCGCTCCCCTAGGTTGGCGAGATGCTGAAGGAAGGCGCCTAGGGAGCGGCGGTCAGGTAAGAGCAGTGCGAAGTGGTAGAGACCCAGACGTCCGCGGCGCGGTACGGGCGTTGCTCCCGGTCGCTCAACGAGTTCGACCAGTGGCGCTTCGTCGCCGTGAGCGCTCAGGACCGCGCGGTCCTCAGAACGCTCCACGGTGCGCAGGCCCAGCACGTTCTGGTACCAGTCGAGCGAGCGCTCCAGGTCGGCTATCTGCAGGCGCACGCGGCCCAGGCTGGTGGCGGCGGGCAGGCGGTGGCCGCTAGGGGCCAGGTCCACGGCGGTCGAATCGTTGTCGGCGCGGTGTGTGAGGGTCGCTGTTTCGGTCATGGCTGCTCCTTCTGTTCTTCGCACGGCTCTGTGCTCTTTCGGTTCGTGCTTTGGCGGCGGATAGTCGTGATAACAAGTAATGGGGCTGGTTCGTCTGAGTTTGCGCGGTGCGGGGGGGTTCAGGGTTCGCCGGCCTCCTCGAGGAGGGTAAGCAGTGTCTGGAGTTTGGTGGCGCCCAGGTGCCCGAGTTGCCGGTTGTGCATGTCGCTGACTGGCTTGTCTAGTTCTGCCAGGAGCTCGATGCCCTTCGCGGTGATGCGTGTTTTGACCACGCGGCGGTCTCGTTCGTCGCGCTCGCGCCGCACCAGCGCCTGCTTCTCGAGCCTGTCGAGCAGGCGGGTGACGTCGGAGTCGCGGCTGATCATGCGCTCGCCGATCTCACCGCACGAGAGCGGGCTGCCTTCGGCGCCGCGCAGGATGCGCAGGGCGTTGTACTGCGTCCAGGTGATGCCGGACTCGCGCAGCAGGTCGGCCTGCCCGGCGTTCAGGTCGCTCGCCAGGCGCGTGAGCGTAAGTGAGACCTCTTGCTCCAGGCTCTCGAACGGGCGCGTCTGGCGTATGGCGCTCTGCAGTTTCGGTGACATCCCTGCCCTTCCTGCCGCCGGGGCGACAGGCATAACAATAGTCGTTATAACAGATAATGTCAACACCGCCCCACCGACCGCGGTAGCCAATGCTCTTCGATCATGGAGCGCAGCCTACCGCTCGATCCTGGACTACTGGACCTGCAATGAATGGGTTGCACATCGGCGCTCCATGCGCAATAATTTGGTTGCACGTCACTTGGAGGCGACACATGACCGACCCGACCGCAACCCCCGGTACTGACCAGGCCGCAACATCCTCCGACCTCCCCGACAGCATCGAGCGCAGCATAGATATAGGCGCCAGTGCTGAGCGCGTCTACGAGCTGGTAGCGCGGCCCGGCTGGTGGATCAACGAGGGCGCAGTGACCGACAACCTCGTCTCTACGGACGGCAACGTCAGCACCGTTACTCACGCGAAGTACGGCTCGTTCCGCATCCGCACGGTGGAGCAGGACCCGCCGCGCTACGTGTCGTTCAGGTGGCTCGGAGGCGACCAGGCGAACGAAGCGCTGGAATCAGTACCCGGCACCCTGGTGGAGTTCTGGGTGGAGGAGCGAGCAGGCGGCGTCACACTGCGCGTGAAGGAGAGCGGCTTCTCGGCGCTGCCCGTGAGTGATGAGAAGCGGCGCGCCAACATCGAGGCCAACACGACCGGCTGGGAAGAAGAACTCAAGGCCGCCAAGACGTACGTGGAGGGGCGGGCGTAAGCGGTGCGACCGACATCCGGAACGGTCGCTGACTTTGGTGCACCGGCGGGAAGTGGCGCGGCGGACACTATTCCTATCACCGCTGTGTTCGCCGCACTTGGCGATCCGGTCCGCGCCTCGCTCCTGGACCGGCTGGCTGCTGACGGGCGCGGCACCGCCACCAGCCTCACGGAGATAACTGAAGTGACCAGGCAGGCGGTGGACCGCCATCTGCGGGTATTGGCGGGCGCGGGGCTGGTGGAGTCGCGCCGCGAAGGGCGCGAGGTGGTCTATAGCCTCAGGCCGGCCACCGTGGCGCGGTCAGCGAAGTGGCTGGAGGAACTCGGGCGCACGTGGGAGCGGCGCCTGCTGGGCATAAAGGCGCTGGCCGAAAGTCAGGACCCAACGTAGGGGAGAGCGAGTATCCTTCGCTCATGCCGTCCGGCCAACAGTTCACCGTCGACACCGATCTGAACCGTATCGATCTACGGAAAGTGCATCATTGGCTCTCCACCGACGCGTACTGGGCGCTCGGCCGCCCATACGAGGTCGTACTCCGCGCCGCAGAGGCGTCCCTCAACTTCGGGGCGTACGACTCGGCCGGCCAACTCTGCGGTTACGCGCGGGTGGTCACCGACGGCGCGACCTTCGCCTGGCTCTGCGACGTTTACGTAGACAGGGAGTACCGCGGCAACGGCTTAGGTCAGCTCATCTCGCAGGCGGTGGTCGACAAGCTCGCACCCATGAACCTCAAACGCATCCTGCTGATGACCACGTACTCGCATAGCCTGTACGAACGGGTCGGTTTCGAACGGTTCGGCGAACCGGGCAAGGTCATGGTCTACAGCAGTGGTAGATAGAACGGTCTGGTAGAGGTCGGTCGGCAGGATGGGATACCTAGGAAGCCCGTGAACTCCGGGTAAGTTCGCTTGATGCCCATCCCACTCTCCATCCTCGATCTCGTGCCGGTCCCGCCGGGTCAGAGCGCCACGGCCGCGTTCCATAACAGCGTCGAGGTAGTCCGGCTGGCCGAAGAGCTGGGCTACCGCCGCTACTGGGTGGCAGAACACCACAACACGCAGGCGTTCGCCTCCATGTCCACCGCCACCCTCATCGCCGTGCTGGCAGGCTCCACGGACACCATCCGCGTGGGCTCCGGCGGGGTAATGCTGCCGAACCACTCGCCGCTCAAGGTGGCGGAAGACTTCCTCACGCTCGAGGCCCTGTTCCCGGGCCGTATAGATCTGGGGCTCGGGCGCGCACCGGGCACCGACCAGGTGACCGCCCTGGCGTTGCGGCGCAGCACAGAACTTCTGGCTGCAGACGACTTCCCGCAACAGGTAGAGATGCTGCGCTCCTACGCCGGCGAGTCCGACTTCCTATCCGGCCACCCGCTCGGCAAGGTCTCGGCGGCGCTACCGGGCGTGAAGCTGCCGCCGCTCTGGATCCTGGGTTCGAGCATGTACGGCGCCCAGTACGCGGCCCAAACCGGGCGCGGCTACTCCTTCGCGTATCACTTCAGCCCCGATTACGCCGTGCCGGCCCTCAACGCCTACCGCAATGAGTTCAAACCGTCGGACGCGATGAGCGAGCCGTACGCCATCCTCGGCGTGGCGGTGGTGACCTCCGAATCCGAGGAGCGCGCCGAGATGCTCGCCCGCGCGCACGACCTCATGTGGCTGAGGATTCGCCGCAACGAGAAGGGCCTGCTGACCACCGCCGAGGAGGCCGCGGCGTACGAGTTCACTCCCGAGGAGCAGGAAGCGGCCCGCGCCTCCCGGCGCATGCTCGTGTGGGGCACGCCGGAGACTGTCAAAGCGCGGCTCGATGAGCTGGTCGAGCAGCTGCAAGTAAACGAGTTGATCGTCACAAGCCACATCGCAGACCACCAGGAGCGCCTCGCTTCTTACCGACTGCTGGCAGAGGCCTTCTGACATGCTGCCGCAGTCCGGCTCCGTGTTAGCGACGGAACGCCTCGTGCTGCGGCCGTTCGTGGAGCAGGACCTGGAGGCTTTGGCGGAGTTGCACGGGGACGAGCGCGTGATGCGGTACGTAACTGGCGCCCCCGTAAGCAGGGCGGAGGTGGAGCGCGAGGTGCTGCCGCGTTTCGTGCGGCGCGATCAGTGCCGCCCCGCTTTCGGCGCCCTCGCCGCTTTCGAGCGGGAGAGCGGCGAGTTCGTGGGCTGGTTCGCGCTAACGCGTCCACCGGGCCGCGGCAACACCGAAGCCGCGCTCGGCTTCCGCCTGAAGCCCGAGTTCTGGGGTCAAGGCCTCGCAACCGAGGGCGCCTCGGCTGTGCTCGAGCACGGCTTCCGGCACGGTGTGCGCAAAGTTCGCGCCACCACCTACGAGCTGAACCTCGGCTCTCAGAAGGTGTTGGAGAAGCTCGGCATGCGGCTGGTGCGCCGTTACCGACCGACCGTGCAAGACCTCGCGGGCGGCGCGTTCGTCGACCCCGCAGCGAGCGAAGTATGGGACGGCGACGAGTTCGAGTACGAACTGAGCAGCGCCGCATGGCGGGACCAGGCCGGCACTGCCTGAAGACGCAGTCGCTAGGCCCTGTTCCGTCAGCTGACCGCGGCCTCCAGGCTCTCGATGCTCATGGCTCCGGGGTCAACCCTGACGCGGCAACCGAGCGGCACCACCACGTGCGGGCTGGTGTGCCCAACGTCGAGGCCTGTCACGACCGGCGTGTCAGTCAGGCCGAACTCTGCCAGAACCCCAACCAGTCGCCGCTCCAGCTCCTCGTTGCCAGCGGCGTCGTAACCCATGGGACGGGCGAACAGCAGGGCCGAGGCCCGTTCCAGGACTCCCTGGTGGCCGTAGTTGCGCAGGTACCGTTCGACCGCCAGGGGTGAGGGCACCTCCTCGCTGGTCTCGAACAGCAGCACGGCTCCACGCCACAACTCCTCGCGCGGCCACCAGCGCGTGCCCTTCATGAACTCCAGAACCTCGATGTTGCCGCCCATAACGTGACCTTCCACAGCTTCTTCGCCCTGCAGCCAACGCCAGCCGGGGTTGGGGATGAAGCGCCTTTCACGCTCCTGGTTCGCTGGTTCGCTCCAGTCGAGGAACTCCTCCGTCCAGCGCGGTGAAGGCTGCCAGGGCGCCGGTGCGCCGTCGAACAGTGTGCGCCTCACGCTCTGATCGACTTGCGGCAAGATGCCACTGTTCTCCGCCAGGTCCGTCATGAAAGCGGGGCCATGGAACGTGACCACGCCGGCGTTGAGGAACGCCGTGAGCGTGATGGTGGTGTCGGAGAAGCCCATCAGCACCTTGGGGTGCGCGCGGATCAGGTCCTCGTTGAGGTGAGGCAGGAGGCGCACGCTGTCGTCGCCGCCGATGGTGCTAACGATGCCGGCGATCTCGGGGTTGGTGAGGGCCCAGTGCAGGTCGTCGGCGCGCGCCTGGGGGTTGCGGCGGAGCCAGGCGTCGTCCCTAAGCGCGTTCGGAGTCTCGACCACGCGCACCCCGAACGCGCCCTCGAACTGGCGCTTGCCCGCCTGGTAACGGTGCGGGAACAGCGCCGCCAGGCCGCTTGAAAGCGAGATCGCGGCGACCGTCTGCCCGCGGCGCAAGCGTGGCGGTTTAAGGAACGGGAGAGGACCGCTGGTCGGTGCCATGAGGTAGCGACATTAGCACTCCGTTACTGGGCCGTGACGCTGATAACCGTGCCTGGGCTGGCCAGTACCAGGAGACCCTCGCGCGCGCCCGTGAGCCTTAGGTAGGCGCGCAGCTGCTCGCGGTAATGCTCGAGGGTGGCAGGGTGGGGGTTCACGTCGCTCTTCCAGTCGATGACCACTTCAGGGGCGCCGTCGGCGGTGAACGCCACCGCGTCCGCGATGCCCGACCAGTAGACGCTGGCGCCCGGCGACCCAGGATCCTGCTCCACTCCGGCCACCTCGGCCTCGGCCAGCAGGCGGCCGTGAAGGGCGGTTATCTCCGGCAGGTTCCAGGCGCGCAGCGCCGTGCTCGCCATCTCGCCAGCGTCGTAATCGACGTCCGCCAAGCCAAGCTGCTCAGCCAACTGGGTTGCACGCGCGCTCAGGCTGGCCGCCTGTGCGGCGGCGTCGCCTGTGATCAGCTCTTCCATCAGCTTGTGGAGCAGTTTGCCGCGGGCCGCGCCCAAGTTCCTTACCCCAGAGTCGTCCAGCGGCTCGACCTCGTCGTCGAGCGTGGCAACGATCCTGGCCAGCTCCGGCTCAGTCAGCAGCGCGGGCCCCTGCTCACCTTCTTCTGCCTGCTCGAGCGTGCTCGGCGCCTGCTCGTCACGCCGACTGGGGGCGCGGCGTTCGATGCTTGCCATGCCTGCCTCGATGGCGCGCTGCTGCTCCTCGAAGAGCGCGCGCGTCTGAGCGGTGTCGACGGGTTGCGTCTGACCTTCGTAGCGGGTGGCCGAGCCGGCGGCTTCCACTGCCGGCAGTTCCTCCCACTCCCAACCGATCATGTTGCACCACGCGCCGTTGGCCGTGGCGGCCTGATGGTGAGGCACGACGAGGAGTTCGCGGGCGCGCGTGGCGGCCACGTACCACAGCCTCAGCCGCTCTGCGCCCGTGGCCGCGTCCTCAACTTCTTTCACCGCGCCGTAGGAGCTGCACGAGATACCGAACAGCTTGGTCGCGATGACGTTCCTGTTCCTGTCGTACAGGACGCCCTGTGCCCCTTTGGGCGCCGAGGTGGTGTTGACGGGTATCACTACCGGCCATTCGAGTCCCTTGGCCGAGTGGATGGTTATCAGGGTCACGGACTCCGCCGCCGAGTCCGTCCGTCCTTCTAGCTCGCTGTCGCCGTTGCGCCAGGCGGCAGATACCTGCTGAGCGAACTCCTTGAGACCCCTGACGTCGAACGCCCGACTGTGTTCCAGGTAGCGGTCGACGTTGGCCAGCGCGCGGTCGGCGTGCGACCCGTGGCGGCTGAGGAGCACGGCGCGGACCTCCAGCGCGTCGATGGCGCGCCACAGCAGCGCGTGAGGTGTGGTCGCGAAGCGCCGCAAGACAAGCGGCCTTAGGCGCTCCAGGGTGCGGCGGATTGGCCCCTCCGGCAGGGCGGCAGGATCAGTGAGCACGTTCAGGTAGCGCTCTTGAGGCGCCGCGTCCTTCAGGCACTCGGTCGCGTCCAGTAGCTCCTCGTCGGTAGCTCCAACCAAGGGTCCCTTCAGCAACGCGCCCAGGGCCAGCCGGTCGAGCGGTTCGGCCAGAGCGCGCGTCAGCGCCACCAGGTCCTGCACTTCCTGCCGCCGGTAGAACCCTTTGCCGGCTTGACTGGCCACGTTCAACCCCGCGGCGTCCAGTGCGCGTTCGTAGATCTCGAGGCTCGAACCCACCGGTGCCAGCAGGGCGATCTCGCCCGGTTCGACCGGCCTGTCCAACAACCCGGATTGACCGTTCACGAGGTCTAGCACGAGCGCCGCGACAGCGACGGCCTCTGCGTGCCTTAGGTCACCGGCGTGGAGCTTGTCCTCGACCTCGGGTTCCGGTACCAGCAGGCGCTGCACGCTGGGTCTGGTGCCGGCTTCGAACCAGGGAAGCAGTGGCCGGTAGCCTGGTTGCTCCGCCCCGCTTAGCGGTTCGTGGAAGGTGCTGTTTACCGTGTTGATGATCTCGGGCCTCGAGCGAAAGTTGGTGTTGAGCTCCAGGCTGAGCGAGTGAGGGTCCGCTTCGAGGCTGCTGACGAGGTGAGCGTAGGTGGCTGCGTCGGCGCCGCGGAAACGGTAGATGGACTGTTTCGGGTCGCCGACCACGAAGCGCGCGGCGGTGCGCGAGGGCCAGTCGCGCCAATCACCTTCGGTGGGTACGCCCGTCAGGCGCCACACGATCTCGGCTTGCTTCGGGTCCGTGTCCTGGAACTCGTCGATCAACACGTTGCTGTAGCGAGCGGCGAGCTCGCTTCGCACCTCCGGGTGGTTCCTTAGCAGCGCCAAAGCGGTGTCTATCAGGTCGTCGAAGTCGAGCATGGCCGCAGTGCGCTTGTACTGGCGGTAGCGGACCCCAACCTCCTTCAGCTCGTCTACCAGCGCCGCCAGCAGTGCGTCTACCGCGGCGCTGCCGAGCTCGGCTAACGCCTCTGCCAGGCGGCGGTGGTGGTCGAGCGCTTCGTCCAGCGTAGCCTCGACCTCTGCCTTGCTCAGGCCGGCGGCCGCCGCCGCCTTGCGCCACGTACCCTTGACCTGGAAAGCGCTCAGGGTGCCGGCCTTGATGAAGAGCGGGGCAGGCCGCTCGAGCTTGATGACTGCGGTGGCGCCGTCCAGGCCGCCGGGCAGCTCCTCTAGGGTGCGCATAAAATCCGGCAATTGGTCCAGCCGGTCCCCCACGGCCTCCTCGGCTCCTGGGGTGGTGCGCACGACCGCCAGCAGGTCGTTGGCGGCAGCCTGAGCTCGCGCCAGAACCTCTTCGAGGGTCGAGGGCGCGTGCACCTCTGCCTGCGGCCACTGGCTCAAGGTGCCGGCGAGGTCCTCAAGTACCTTGCGGTTCACGCCGCCCTCGGCTAGCACGAGCCGGGCGACTGCGCTTAGCTGGTTGTGGTCGGCTGGAGGCTCTGTCTGGGTGTCGGCGCCGGGCCCCGAAGGCGCGCCGAGCTTCTCCCTTATCCACAGTTCGAACACGTCGGCCATCACCAGCTTCTGCCCGGTTCCGTCGAGAACCGTTGCGCCGGGATCGAGGTCCGCCTCCACCGGGTAGGGGCGCACGAGCTCACGCGCGAAGCCGTGAATGGTCGAGCACGTTAACTCGTCGAGGTGCTCCAAAGCCGCTACCAGGGCATTACGCTGCTGCTCGGACGGTTCGCCGTCAGGGAACGCCACTTCCAGGGTCTGCGGCACTTCGCCGTAAGCCAGCAGCTCAACGTACTCGCGCACGCGGGCGGCCAGCTCGGCCGCGGCTAGCTCCGTGAACGTTATCGCCGCGATGGCGTCGGGCCGGACCCCGTCGGCCAGCAGTAGCGCGACGCGCCCGGCAAGGATGGCGGTCTTGCCTGAGCCGGCGCCTGCCTCCACGATGAGGCCGTGCCGCCTGTCCGTCAGGGCGGTCTCTCGCGCCTGCCGGTCGTGAAGCACGCGGACTGGTTCGCTTGCGCCGCCGCTCGTCATTCGCGCACCTCGCTGAGTGGCCCGGAAGGCTCTAACAGGAGGGCGTCCAGGCGCTCTCGCTCACGCGTCAGGGCGGCGCCCTTCACCGCGTAGTAGTAGCCCGCGCCGAACGAGGGCAGGGCCAGCAGCGTCTCCTCGTACAGGCTGGTAACCGCCGGCCCGACGAACACCTTGCCGTCGGCCAGCAGGCTAAGCGCCTCCTGCGCGGCCTGCCCCAACTGGAGGGCACCCGCTTCCGCGTCGGGTACGAAGTCGGGTTCAGAGGCGCCGGCGTAGAGCAGGCCGGCTTCGACGTCGTACTCCTCCCCGAGCAGTTGCTTCACAGCCATGGCGTAGAGGGCGCGTTGCAGTTCGTTGCCCTGGTCCAGGTTGCCCTCATGCTTCCTCGGATTGCCGCTCTTGTAGTCGATCACCCTTACGCGGGTGCCGGCCTCGTCAACGTCCAGCCGGTCGATCACGCCCCGCAGCCGCAAATCTGTGCCAGGGAGCACCACCTGGGCGGTCGCGCTCCACGGCCCCCGTGCGTCTTGCTGTTCATGGGCCCTGTCGAAGCCGAAGCGAACCTCAGCGTAGCTGCGTCCGCCCTCGAAGCCGGTCCAGGTCACCGAGAGCATGCCTACTGCGGTGCGCACGGCGCGCTCTAACTCTGCCTGCCAGGCCAGCGGCGGCGGAACAGGTCCCTGCAACTCCCACCGGATGCGCGTTGCCTCGGCGGAGTCCTGCGCCAGGCTCTCTAACTCCGAGGTCGCCAGGGCGCCGAAGCCGCCCCGCTCCTCGATCCGCGCGTTGCAGGCCTCGAGTATCTCGTGCAGAAGCGAGCCGCGTCGCGCGGCGTCCAGTTGCAGCGCTTCGCTCTCGGGCTGCGGCTCCGTCCAGCCGAGACCGTAGCTGGCTACGAAACCTTGCGGGTTGAGAAGCAGCCGCTTGAGCGACGTGGCCGAGAGCGGCCGGGCGACGGCGCGTAGCACCACCGGGTGGTTGGGCCTAACCAGCCCGTCGTGCGCCGTGAGGTTAGGGTCGCGCGCCGCCGCGAACGCAGCCACAGCGCGGCGCATGGCCGGGTCGGTGGCTAGCTCGTCTTGCCGCGAGGAGCGCCGATCTGCCTCGCTCAGCGCGTGAACGGTGCCGCGTTTGGGTAGCCGCTCCAGTTCGGCGGCGCCGGTGAGTCCGCGCAGGAGCGGACTCGGGCTCAGTTTGCGGCCGTCGCCGCCGCGGCGCGGTCGCGACAAGGTCACGTGTTCGCTCGTTTGTGCCAGTAGGGTCGTTAGCGTCTGGCTGTCGCGGCGGGCGGTGCTCTGTTCGTGCAGGACGTGCTCGCCGAGCACACGCTTCGGCAGTAGCGGGTCGTCGTCGCTGCTGCGCCGCGGCCACGAACGTGCTGAGAGGCCGAGGAGGCGGACGTGCGTCCGGGGCCAGCCCGCTAGCGACTCGGCGGAGCACCAAGTGACCGCGGTGGCGGGGTCAACCGAGTCGCTCACCCGCAACCTGAGCAGCGAACTCTCCAGCGCCTCGGCGGGACCCTCCGCCAGGGCCGCCTGCCACGACAGCGCCGCGGTGCCGCTAAGCCAGCGCTGCCCCACGCTAGCGGCGGCTGCCGGGCCCAGCGCCAGATCCAGTACCAGGCGCATCAGCAGATCAGTGAGGTGCGGCGACCGTCCGCTACGCTCGAGCGCCCGGCGCCAATGGGCGGGAGTGCCCAGCGCGGCGTCGGGGGAGATGCCTTCGCTCCAGTCGGGCGGGAGGGCGCCAAGCACGGGGTCTCCCGCGGTCGTAGCGGCGCCTATCAGCCTGCGGACGCGCCACTGATCGGCGCCGTTATGCAGCGCGTCGGCCAGCGCGGCGGCGAACTGGCCCGAGGCGGTGGTGGTCAAGGGCGAACCGTGCCCGAAGTGGACCCTAAGCCCGCTCTGTGAAGCCAGCGAGTGGAGCGCGGCGTCGTAGGCGCTGACGTCCACCGCGGCTATAGCTATCTGGTCCGCCGGTACGCCGCTCACCAGTAGATGGCGAACCCAGCGGAGCGCTTCTAGGGCTTCGTGGGTCGGGTCCGCGCACGACTCTATGGCGATGGTGGGGGTGTGCCGCTCGGCGGCTTCCAGTTCCACCGCGCTAGGCCGCCAGTCAGGCGTCAGGCCGCCCGGCAAGCGCCAGGTCACTTTTACGTGCGCCGTTAACGCTTCCAGCAGGGGTCGGTAAAGCGGAGGCACGTCCGCCAGCCGCTCCAGGACCACGTCGCCGACCAGCGCCTGAGCGCGCTCCACGCGCTGAAGTGCTGCCGACGCTATGCGCGTGGGCAGCCAGGTCCCGGGACCGGTGGCTTGGTCGACGTGTCGCTCAAGGGCCGCCAGCTCCGCCCAGCGTGAGTGGGCTCCCGGAGCGGAGGCGTTGGCAGACAGGTCCAGCCCCGCGTTCCAGGCGGCCCTGAGGGTGTTAGCGGCCGCACGAGCGAAGCCAGGCAACGTTGCGATGCCAGCCAGGCTGGACGCCTCGTCTATGGGGGGCGCCTGGAGCACGCTCTTGAGTTCGCGCGATGAAACGGGCTGAGCGAAGCCGCCGGACAAGCGCGTCGCGAGTCCCGCCAGCGTGACCACGCCGGCGCCTAGCGCGCCCTCGCGGGTTATGGCGTCCCGAACTCGTCGGTGGGCAAGGCTGTCGGTTACTACGTAAGTTGTGCGGCGCATGGGACCCCCGGTGGTGACTTGAAACTGAGTGTACGACCTCGACCTTTGTGGCCCGGATCACACCGGGACCTTAATAACTAAGGTATGGTGCTCCCATGTTGATCACGGCGCTCCAAGTAACGCTCTTCTTCGCGAGCCTCGGCCTGGCTGTCGCGCTCCTGACCGCGCTCCACGACTTCGTCGAGGCGAAGCTTCAGCAGCGTAGCAACAGCGCACTGCGCGGCGCAGGCGGCCTGCCTGCACCTGGCGCGGCGCCGCGCCGGGCCGCTCGGCGCATGGTCCCGGCGCCACTCACCGTGGTGACCAAGCCGCAAGCGCCGGAGGGGCAAGTAACCGATCAAGGCTCCAGGCCCGTGTGGCTCGAGAACGCTCAGCGCGACGTAGCGCGTCACTAGGCGCCTGAGCCCACTGAAGCGGGGCCCAGCCAGCGCGTAGGATTGCTGCATGAGTAGCACGTCAGGTGCCGCCGACCAGATCGAACGGTTGCGCGAGCAGATCCACCACCACAACTACCGCTATCACGTGCTCGACTCCCCGGAAGTGCCGGACGCCGAGTACGACGACCTGATGCGTCAGCTGCGCGAGCTGGAGGCCGCCAACCCCGAGCTCGTTACGCCCGACTCGCCCTCGCAGCGCGTCGGCGGCGCCCCGCTGGCGGGCTTCGAGACGGCGCGGCACTTGAGGCCCATGCTCAGCCTCGACTCCAGCCCCAACGAGGCCGACCTGCGCGCCTTCGATACCAGGCTCCGGCGCGCCGTGGCCGCCATAGACGAAGAAGCCAAGGTCAGCTACTCGCTTGAGCCCAAGATCGACGGCTTGAGCGTCGAACTCGTGTACGAGCAAGGCGTGCTGGTGCGGGCAGTCACTCGCGGCAACGGCGAAGAGGGTGAGGTCATCACCGCCAACGTGCGCACCATCCGCGCCGTACCGCTCAGGCTGCGCACCAGCGAACTCGCCGTACCGCCACTGCTAGCCATCAGGGGCGAGATATTCCTGCCCATCGACTCGTTCGACGACGTCAACGCCGAGCTCCTCAACCAAGGCCGGCAGCCGTTCGCCAACCCGCGCAACGCCGCGGCAGGCAGCGTGCGCCAGCTCGATCCGGGCCTGACCGCCTCGAGACCGCTAACGCTCTACTGTTACGACGTGCTGGCGGGAGCCGACATGGCAACTCAGTCCGAACTGCTCGCGGCCATGGCGCTATGGGGCCTGCCTGTTAACCCGGATAACGGCGTCACCGACGACGTTAACGGCATCCTCGACTACTTCTCGAGAATGGTCGCGGGCCGCGACCAGCTGTGGTACGAGATCGACGGCGTGGTCGTGAACCTGCAAGACCTCAACCTGCGGCGGCAGCTCGGCTCCACCGCTCACCACCCGCGCTGGGCGTACGCGGTCAAGTTCCAGCCCCGCAAGGAGGTCAGCGAACTCCTCAGCATCGTGCCCAGCGTCGGCCGAACCGGCGTCGTCACGCCGATCGCCATGCTGCGCCCCGTTAACATCGGCGGCGTCACCGTCAGCCGCGCCAACCTGCACAACATCGACGACATCATGCGAAAAGACATCCGCGAGGGCGACACCGTGAGGGTGGAGCGCGCTGGCGACGTCATACCGCAAGTGGTCGAGGTGGTGGAGACCGGAGCGCAGCGCGGCCAGCCGTTCGCCATGCCCACCAACTGCCCGAGCTGCGGCACCGAGCTGCTGCGACGCGGCCCGTACACCGTGTGCCCGAACTCGTTCGACTGCCCGGCGCAGCTCACGGGCCGGCTCACGCATTACGCCAGCCGTGGCGGGCTCGACATCGAGGGACTCGGCGAGAGGACCGTGCAGCAGCTGGTGGAGCGCGGACTCGTGACCCGCTTCCACGAGCTGTATGACCTCACGCCCGAGGTTATACAACCGCTAGAGGGGTTCGCCGAGCGCTCGGCGCGCAAGTTATGGGAAGCCATCGAAGCCTCGCGGCAGCCGCCACTCGCCCGCTTCCTGTACGGCCTCGGCGTTCCTGAGGTTGGGGGGTCGGTGGCGCGGCTCCTGGCACGCGAGTATGGCAGCGTGCAGCGACTTCGCGCCACCACCGTGGAGGAGCTGCAGAACATCGACGGCGTCGGCCAGGTCATGGCCGAGCAGATTCACGGCTTCCTCAACGAGCCGCACAACGTAGAGGTGCTAGACCAACTGCTGGTAAGGGTCACCCCACAGGAGGAGAGCGTCGCCGAGGGCCCCACTACCACGGTGCTCGAGGGTCTGTCGTTCGTGTTCACGGGCAGCCTCGAGCGGATGACCAGGCAGGACGCCGAGTCGCTCGTGCAGGGCCTCGGCGGCAAGGCGTCGGGCTCCGTCAGCAAGAAGACCTCTTACCTGGTCGCGGGTACCAGCGCGGGCAGCAAGCTGGACCGGGCGCTCGAGCTGGGCGTCACGGTGCTATCCGAGGACGAGTTCCTGCAGATGCTGACCGAGCGCGGCGTGAACGCTACGCCTGACGCGCCCGAGCGGCCAGAGCCATGACTAACGCCGAGCTGGCACGCAACCTTGAGCTGTTCGCCGACCTGCAGGAGCTGGACGGCGAGAACCGCTTCCGTATCCGCGCGTACCGTAACGCGGCGCACAACGTGTACGAGCTGCCGGACCAGGTGGCGTCGCTTGTGGCTTCGGGGTCCGATCTGGAACAGATTCCCGGCGTGGGCAAGGAGATCGCCGAGAAGCTCCGCGTCATGGTCGAGACAGGCGAGATGCCTCAACTCAGCGAGCTTAGCGCGAGGATCCCGGTCGGCGTCGCCAGCGTCATGCGGGTCAAGGGCATGGGCCCCAAGCTGGCTGCCGCAGCCTGGACCGAGCTAGGTGTCGATAGCGTTGACGCCCTCGCGAACGCCGCGGAGGAGGGCCTCCTCGGGAAGCTGCCGGGCTTCGGTCCGAAGCGGCAGCAGTCGATCCTCAAAAGCATCGAGGCTCATCGGCGCAACGTCGAACGAGTGCGCTTAGGCGAGATAGACCCGGTGGTCGCCCCCCTCGTGGCCGAGTTGCGCGCGGTGGCGGGCGCCAGGTGCGTGGAGGTGGCGGGATCGTACCGGCGCCGGCGCGAGACGGTTGGCGACATCGACCTGCTGGTAGCAGCGGAGGACGAGGACGCTGCGGCCGCCATCACCAAAGCTTTCGTTGGCTTCACGGACGTTGAAGAGGTCCTCGGTAGCGGCCCCACGCGCTCGAGCGTGCGGCTCAAGAACGGACTCGAGGTCGACCTGCGGGTCCTGGGCGAAGACGCGTTCGGCGCCGGGCTCCTGTACTTCACGGGTTCGAAGGCGCATAACGTCGAGCTGAGGCAGCTGGCGCTCGACAAGGGCTGGCACCTGACCGAGTACGGCCTGTTCGAGGGCACCGGCGCTGAGGGAGCCTCTCCGCTGTCTAGCGGCAAGCGCCTCGCGAGCAAGACCGAGGAGGAGATCTACGCCGCGCTGGGTCTCCCGTACATCGAGCCGGAGCTGCGCGAAGGGCGGGGCGAGATCAAGGCTGCCCTGGCGGGCGAGCTGCCTAACCTGGTAACGACAGCGGACGTGCGTGGCGACCTGCACATGCACAGCACCTGGTCCGACGGCCGCTCGTCAGTAGAGGAGATGCTGCTAGCTTGTGCCGAACGCGGCTACGAGTACATGGCGCTCACGGATCACTCGAAGGCGCTCGCTATGACCGGCGGTCTCGACGAGGAGAAGCTGGCGCGCCAATGGGAGGAGCTGGACGCCGTCACTGCCGCTCATCCCCACGTGACGCTCCTCCGTGGTCTAGAAGTCGACATCCTGAAGGACGGGAGCCTGGACCTGTCGGACGAGTGGCTTCAGAAGCTCGACATCGTGCTGGTGAGTGTGCACTCGCACTTCTCGCTCCCGCTGGAGG
>Ga0265293_10004674_pt1 | contig 23897 bp, 17 predicted proteins | sample Munlanlewell138R_FD_192505 | JGI IMG/M metagenome (GOLD analysis project Ga0265293, IMG submission 192505) | Leachate microbial communities from a municipal landfill in Southern Ontario, Canada - Leachate well 138R | ecosystem: Engineered > Solid waste > Landfill > Unclassified | place: Canada... | reverse complement strand
TCTTTAAAATTTGGATACCCTTTAAAATAGGCAGAGAGGTGGCGTCTCATCTCCAAAACCCCCACCCTCTCTCCCTTCACCTCTACCGATTTTAAAAGGTGTTTTTTTGCCAACTCCACCCTCTCCAAAGTAGTTGGATCGGGCAGCTCTTCTCCGGTTTCAATTAATCTTTTAATCTGTTTGAAGAGCCAAGGCCTCCCATAAGTTGCACGGCCAATCATAACCCCATCTACCCCATAGCGGTCAAAGGCCTCTTTGGCTCCGGCCGCATCTTTAATATCGCCGTTGCCCACAATTGGAATAGTTATCTTACTACTCTCCTTTATCTCTCCAATAAGAGTCCAATCTGCCTCTCCCCTATAGAGTTGGGTTCCCGTTCTACCGTGTATAGTGAGTGCGGCAACCCCTACATCTTGAAGCCTTAGGGCAAGATCGACAATTATTTTAGACTCCATATCCCAACCCAATCTGGTTTTAACAGTAACCGGCAACGATACCGCTTTTACAACAGCTTCCGTTATCTCTATCAACTTGTCGGGGTTGCGCATCATGCCGGAGCCTGCCCCCCTACCTGCAATCTTTCTCACCGGGCAGCCAAAATTTATATCCAAGTAGGAGGGAGAGGAGTGGGCCGCTATTTGTGCAGCCTCTACCATAGCCTCTTTAATATGGCCATATATTTGAATAGCGATAGGGTATTCGTACGGTTCAATCAGCAACTTCTCCTTAGTAGATTTGGCACCTCTAATCAATCCATCGGAAGAGACAAATTCGGTGCAGAGCACATCTGCCCCATACTCTTTACAGATAAATCTAAAAGAGGGATCTGTTACACTCTCCATTGGGGCCAAAAAAAGTGGCTTTTCGCCTAACTCCAAAGTTCCAATCTTCACACTCTTCAACTATCAAAATAATCTTCAAAAATACCAAAATTGGTGTGAATCCTCTCTATTAATTGTGAAGATTAAAGAAATTGTGTAACAATTAGAGCACTACTATTTTGAGACTTATAAAAATAAGTTTAACTTTGCATCCCCAATATTTTTTGGGTGATTGTAATACAATTACTCTATTTAACTAAAGATCAAGGAAGTGAACACATTGAGTTACAAAACTGTATCGGCCAATCGAGCAACTGTCAATAAGGAGTGGGTTGTAATCGATGCTACCGATCAGGTGCTGGGTCGCTTAGCTTCTCGAATAGCACTTATTCTTCGAGGCAAGCACAAACCCTATTTCACCCCTCATGTAGACTGTGGCGATAATGTAATAGTTATCAATGCCGAAAAGGTTCGTCTTACTGGGAACAAAATGAGCGAAAAGCGTTACACCAGATATTCCGGATATCCTGGTGGGCTAAAGAGTACTACCCCTAAAGAGCTGTTAGAAAAAAAACCTTTAGAGGTTATGAGGCACGCTGTAAAAGGGATGTTGCCAAAAAATCGTTTAGGTTCCGTTATGTTAAAGAACCTCTATCTCTATGAAGGGGAAGAACACAAGCACCAGGCGCAACAGCCTAAAGAAATCACATTAACCGAAATTTAAAGAGAGCATGGAATTAATTAACGCCCTTGGAAGAAGAAAATCGGCAATTGCTCGCGTTTATCTAGGATCGGGAAAAGGAGCTATAACAATCAACAAGAAGCCCTTAGAGGAGTACTTCAAAGAGGAGACACTCCAGTACATTGTAAAACAACCTTTTGAATTGACCAATACATTAGGTTCGTTTGACATCTCTGTAAATCTACAGGGTGGAGGCTTAAAGGGGCAGGCAGAAGCACTTCGTTTAGGAATTGCACGAGCCCTTTGTGAAGTTGATAAAGAGCAGTATCGTCCTATACTTAAAGCAGAAGGACTCCTTACCCGCGATCCCAGAGAGGTTGAAAGGAAGAAACCCGGTCAGCCCGGAGCCCGTAAGCGCTTCCAATTCAGCAAACGCTAACCCTATTTTAGCCGATTTAAGAAGATTCAATTAGAATAGAAAACTTACGGACCCTGTATAACGGTTACCTGTAGGTTTGTTCTATTGAGAAAATCCGATAGACCAACAAAAGTTGTTACTTAGGATTGAAGAGAATAGAAATTATTAAAATTAAAAAAGAAGATGCCCAGAACTAATTTCCAAGAATTACTTGAAGCCGGTGCCCATTTTGGACACCTAAAGAGGAAGTGGAATCCCAAAATGGCCCCCTATATTTTTATGGAGAAAAATGGAATCCATGTAATAGATCTCCACAAAACCATTATCAAGTTAGATGAGGCTGCAAGTGTAGCCAAACAGTTGGCGAAAGCCGGAAGAAAAATATTATTTGTAGCCACCAAAAAACAGGCAAAAGAGATTGTTGCAGAAAAAGCAGCAGCTGTAAATATGCCCTATGTTACAGAGAGGTGGCCCGGCGGGATGTTGACCAACTTCCCCACTATCCGTAAAGCTGTCAAAAAGATGAACACCATAGACAAAATGATGGTTGACGGCACTTTTGAGACTTTAGCAAAGAGAGAGAAATTACAAGTTACCCGCCAGAGAGCCAAGTTGGAGAAAAACTTAGGCTCTATTGCCGACTTGAATAGATTGCCTTCGGCCCTTTTTATTGTTGATATACAAAAAGAGGTCAATGCAATAAAAGAGGCCAACAGATTAAACATTCCCGTTATAGCTATGGTGGATACCTGTTGCGATCCCACCTTGGTAGATTATGTAATCCCGGCCAACGACGATGCTGCAAAATCTATAGAACTTATTACCGAAATTATCTGCCAAGCTATTGCAGAGGGGCTTGAAGAGAGAAAGTTTGAAAAAGAGAAAGAGGGTGCTTTTCAAGTCACCGCCCCCAAAGAGGGGACAGAGAAGAGGGGTCGCACTCGCAGGGGAGCAACCAAAGTAAAGATTGAGGAGCAGGGGGCAGCAGAGCCAAAAGCTGAAGCTCCGGCCGAAGCTAAGGAGGAGCCAAAAGTTGAAGCAAAAGCAGAACCCAAAGCAGATGCCAAAGTAGAGGCCGCACCTGCGAAGAGCGAAGCTCCGGCCGAAACTAAGGAGGAACCAAAAGTTGAAGCAAAAGCAGAACCCAAAGCAGATGCCAAAGTAGAGGCCAAAGTAGAGGCCGCACCTGCGAAGAGTGAAGATACTCTTAGTGAGTAATCTTCGTTTTATTAATAAAAAGAGTATATCAAGATGGAAATTAAAGCGACAGAAGTTGCCAAGTTGCGTAAAATGACCGGTGCCGGTATGATGGATTGTAAAGCTGCACTTGTTGAGGCAAATGGCGATTTTGAAAAAGCAAAAGAGATAATTCGCGAGAAGGGCAAATTGGTTGCTGCCAAACGGGCCGACCGCGATACTACCGAAGGGGCCGTTGTTACAAAAGCCAATAGCGACAACACCTCTGCTATTATTATTGCCCTTGGTTGCGAGACAGATTTTGTAGCCAAAAATGAAGAGTTTTTAGCATTGGCCAACTCCTTTGCAGAGAAGGCACTTGAGGAGTTGCCTGCCAATTTGGAAGAGCTTATGGCAAAAGAGATAGAGGGGTCGACCATAGAGGAGTTGGTAACACAACAAACCGGCAAGAGTGGCGAAAAGCATGCTCTCCTCTTCTACTCTAAATTGAGTGCCCCTTTCATATCATCCTACATTCACAACAACAATAAAGTTGGAACAATTGTAGGTTTCTCAAAAGCTATAGATTATGAGGTTGGCAGAGAGATAGCAATGCAAATTACTGCAATGGCACCCATCTCCGTTAATCGCGACAGCTGCCCTCAAGAGGTGATAGATAAAGAGTTGGAGCTATATAGACACCAAACTAAAGAGGAGGGGAAACCCGAAAACCTTATAGAGCAGATAGCTCAAGGGAAGCTAAACAAATTTTTTAGAGAGAGTACTTTAGAAGATCAGATATTTGTAAAGGATGGTAAGATATCGGTAGCCCAATATCTTAAATCGGTAGATCCCGAAGTTAAGGTTACCGCATTCTATCGCTTTTCACTAAACGATTAACTATAAGAGATAATTTTTAAAATAATCTTCGGGGCAGGGTGAAATTCCCGATCGGCGGTAAAGTCCGCGAGCCGTAAAAGGCAGAACCGTTTAAACTACGGTACCGACAGTTAAAGTCTGGAAGGGAGGAGATCAAATGAGAACAAAATATTCTATTACTACTTGCATGGCAATACCTATAGGTATCGCCATGCTTTTGTTTATAACCCCTTTGACATGGGGCAAAGAGTCTCTTTCGGGCGAAGTGAGAGACACCACAAAGAGAGAGGAAGAGCAGATTAGAGCTGCCCTATCGCAGCTCCTATTTACCACAGCGGCAGTACCGGAACGGGATGCTCCACTCAGGCTCACCTCTATCGGCCAAAAGCAGATAGCTCTCAAATCGCCGGCAGAGAGTTATCCACAGCTGCTAAAATGGATACCGGGTATCTACTCCACATCGGAAAATGGAAGTTATGGCGATGCCAAAATTAATATTAGAGGGTTCAAGCAGGAGAATATCTCTATACTTCTAAATGGAGTCCCAATTTCGGGTTTGGTCACAGGAAATATGTTTTGGAACAACTGGTTGGGATTGAGCGATGCCACCCATAAGATAGAGGTTCAAAAGGGAATTGGAAGCTCTATGCTGTCGGACAATTCGGTAGGGGGAACTATAAACATTGTGACCAAAGGGGTTGAAGAGAGAGGCTCTTGGGGTGTAGCCCTCTCTGGAACTGAATGGGGGCTTCTAAGCAACTCCCTCTCCTTCTCTACAGGCAAACTAAAGAGTGGGTGGGGGGTATCGCTCCACACCTCATATACTGTAGGTAAAGGAGTTCCCAAAGGGACCAGTGTAAACTCAGGCTCATACCTACTCACCGTTGCAGGAGAGCCCACCAAACGAAGCTCGCTCCAACTAACAATTTTAGGTTCCCCCGACCGTCATGGTCAAAGAAGTGTGCGCCTTTCCAACAGCGAAGTAGAAGAGAGGGGTTTGCGGTACAATAAAAATTGGGGCTACCTAAATGGTAAAGAGAAGAGTATTAGTGAGAATTTTTATCATAAACCTTATATAACGCTAAGCTACAACTATTTTCCTACTCCAAAATTGGAGTTTAAAGCTACCGGCTACCTCTCTATTGGAGATGGAGGTGGTATCTGGAGCGAAAGTAAAGGAGAGAAGATAATTGAATTTCAAAAAGATGGGCAGATAGATTGGGAGGGGGTGATTGAAAAAAATAGAGAGCAACAGGGAGGGGCATTAAATATACTCTCCAACTATCTTGCAGGACACACCCAAGTTGGTCTCTACAGCTCGCTTACCCGCCATTTTAAAAGATGGTCGTGGGAGGGGGGTATAAATTATCAACACTACACCACTTGGGAAAAAGAGCAGATAACCGATCTATTGGGGGGAGAGTGGTGGTATGAAGAGTATGAGCGATTCTCTTTGGCAGGAGTGGCGGGCCGCCAACAGCAAAAGGGAGTTGGCGACTATATTAGAACCTACAACGGCAAAATAATTGACCACCTCACCCTCTACTCCTCTGCAAATTATAAGAGCGGCAATTGGAGGGGCACCCTTGGAGCATCGCTAATGGGGAGCCTAAATAGCAGATGGGACAAATATAACTACATAGATGATATAGGGAGTAAAACTGCAATAGGTATTGGTGCAGCTATAAAGGGTGGAGTCAACAGAAGAGTCTCCCGCTCACTCTCTCTATACTTGAATGGGGCCGCCTATCTACGAGCCCCCTATCACAACATCTTCTTCTCATCGGGCGACAATAGCATAACCAATGGGGTAAAAGGTGAAAGCAACTATATGGGAGAGGGTGGAGTGAGGCTTCTATGGGATAGGATAGCTATAGAGATTGGAAGCTACCTCTCACTTTGGAAAAATAAGAGTATAATTTCGCCGCGCTACACCCAGCCCGACCAGAGTAGCAGCCGCTATTTGGTACGCGGATTAAATGCTCTTCATAGTGGTGTAGAGGCCACCGCAAGTTGGCATGCAACCCACTGGGCACACTTAGAAGGCTCACTCTCAATAGGAAAATGGCGTTGGCTCAACAATGTGGCTGCCAACATTTACCATCCCTACTCGGGGCTTCCGATAGATAGAATAGATATCTACACCAAGGGAGTTCCTGTAGGAGATGCTCCCCAATTACAGATAATGGTTTCGCCACACCTTAAACTCTATAAGGGGTTGGAGATGGTGCTCCAAATGAGCTATTTTACAAATAATTGGGCCGATTTCAACCCCTCCGAAAGGGTAGATCCCAACGATACCTCCCCACCCTATAAAATTCCAGGCTACTCCTTAATCGATCTTACCCTACAGTGGAGCTTCAAAATTATTGAAGGGAGAGAGAGCGCACTATTTTTAAAGGTGAATAACCTTACAGGAGAAAATTATATAGAGCGGGGATTAGATGGAGCCGACCATACCCTACACTCTTTTAGAGGTTTTTGGGGAGCGCCCAGATACCTCTCATTGGGAGTTAGATTCTAAAATAGAGTCTAAAATTTTAGTGGCGGCCCCCACATTTTTCTTAATAAACCATAAAGAGCGTCTAGAGCATTCGGCTCTATATTTATCGTTTAAAGCTAAGGATTCAAAGATATCTACACTCCCCTCCATATACCCTTTAGGGTTACTAATAACAAAAGCGCCACCCATTGAAATTAAGCTGGAAGCCTCTATAAACCTATCGTGTTTAGGGCCAAACAAGACTGGAAGCCCATAAGCAGCCGGCTCTAAAATATTGTGTATTCCACCGTCAAACCCGCCTCCTACATAGGCAAAGTGGCCATAACGATAAGCTGCCGACAAGATTCCAACACTATCTATAATAAAAATCTCTCCCTCCCCAACCCTCTTCTGTTCGCTTTCCGACAGCTGCTCTCTATTAAAATTTGAATAGAGTAGAGGTTTGTGCCGGGCAAAGAGAGTTTTAAGAGAGAGAATACTCTCTCTATCTACATTGTGGGGTGCAATCACCATTTTAACTTCCCCTAAGGCGTTCTCCTTAAAACGGTCAAAAAAAGAGAGCAGCATCTCTTCATCTTTAGGGTAGGTGCTCCCCGCTATTAGAGTAATTGGGGGCCTCCCGCCACTCCCCTCTTTTTGGCTAAAATAGTGGAGAGGTGCAATCTCTACTCTCTCCTCTGCCCTCTTGGCAACCCTATCGAATCGAGTATCCCCACACACCGAAACAGCGTTAATCTTTATATTTTTGAGAAGCTCCCGCGAGCCCCAATCCTGCACATAGATATGGGTAAAAAAAGTAAGCATCTTCCTAAAGAATCCCCCCCACCATTTGAAAAAAGGTTGGTTGGAGATAAAATTGGCCGAAACCAAATAGAGCGGAATCCCCCTTTTATTTATCCCCTTTAAAAAATTGTACCAAAATTCATATTTGATAAAGATTGCATAATCGGGTTTTACACTATCTAAAAAGCGTTTGACATTTCTGGGGGTATCGAAAGGGAGATAGAAGACAAAGTTGGCCAACTTGTAGTTTTTCTGAAGATTATAGCCACTTGGAGAGAAGAAGGTAACCACAATCTTGGCAGAGGGATCTCTCTCTTTTACCTGTTCAATAAGGGGTCTCGCCTGCTCAAATTCACCGGCCGAAGCACAATGGAACCAATATCTCTTTCCTGTGAGATAGAGTGGGTCTTGAGATATTGCCCTCTCAATCTCTGTGAGTAATTTTTTTCTCCCATCAACAAGTTGACGCGCTTTGTTCGAATATAGAGATGCCCCTTTAGTAGCTAAACGGTAACTCCTAATGGAGAGATTATAAATAATTGCCAATTGTTTTCTTACTTTTGTGCAAAGATATAAATAAGAAGACTATTTCTTACAGATAAAATGGGAGATACTTTAGAAATATTTGGAAGATACTTTAAGTTACTAAAGGTAGTTTTCACCAAACCCGACAAAAATTCCGCCTTTCGCAAACAGTTTCTAATTGAGAGCGAAAAACTTATATTAAATTCTATCCCAATAATTGCAGTAATTTCACTCTTTATTGGTGCAGTTTTAGTGATCCAAACTGCAAGTAACATAGAGAACCCCCTTATCTCCAAAATGTATGTGGGATATATGACTCGTGAAAGCTTGGTTTTAGAGTTCTGTTCAACTATGGTTGCCCTTATTTTGGCAGGTAAGGTGGGATCCAATATAGCTTCCGAAATTGGAAGTATGAAGATCTCCGAACAGATAGATGCAATGGAGATGATGGGAATAAATTCGGCAAACTATCTCATACTCCCAAAAATTGTTGTTACTGTACTCTTCAACCCTCTATTGATGCTTATGAGTTTTATAGTAGGGCTTCTTGGAGGCGCAATGATAATATACATCACAGATATTATCACCCTCAACCAATATAGCGAAGGGCTGCAGTATGCCTTCAATTTCTACTATTTTATCTACAGTATGGTTAAGATGGCCATCTTTAGCTTTCTTATAACCTCTATTTCGGCCTTTTACGGCTACTATGCAGAAGGTGGCGCCTTGGGAGTTGGGCGTTCGGCCACCAGAGCCATAGTCACCTGCAGTGTTGCAATTTTAATAGCCAATTTGGTAGTGACCCAGATAATGCTCAATTAGCGGCCAAATGATAAAAGTAATAGATTTAAATAAACGGTTTGGAGAGAAAGAGGTGTTAAAGGGTGTCTCTATAGAGTACACCCCTGGAGAGTGTTCTCTAATTATTGGTGCAAGCGGTTCGGGTAAAACGGTGCTGCTAAAATCGTTGGTGGGGCTACACCAAATAGACTCCGGAGAGATTTGGTATGGCAATATAGAGTGGAGCGCCCTCTCCTTTAAAGAGAAAAAGAGTATCCGTAAAGAGATAGGTATGCTTTTCCAAGGTAGTGCCCTCTTCGACTTTGCCACAGTAGAGGAGAATATCCGCTTCCCTATGGATTTTTTTACCGATTGGAGCGATTCAGAGAAGAGGAAGAGGGTAGATTTCTGCTTAGAGAGGGTAAATTTAAAAGGGGTCAATACCCTACTCCCTTCGGAATTGAGTGGAGGTATGCAAAAGAGAGTGGGTATCGCAAGAGCCATAGCTCTAAACCCCAAATATCTCTTTTGCGACGAACCCAATTCGGGATTGGATCCCCAAACCTCTATCCTAATAGATCAACTTATCTCAGAGATTACCAAAGAGTATAATATTACCACTGTAATAAATACTCACGATATGAATTCGGTAATGGCAATAGGAGACCGTGTTGGATTTATACACCAAGGGGAACTGCTTTGGGAGGGAGACAAAGAGCAGGTTCTTGTTTCGGGATGCAAAGAGTTGGACAACTTTGTCTTTGCATCTGAGATGGCAAAGAAGATGAGAGAGCTGTTAGACTCTAAAAGACAGGAGTAACAGACTCAATTACAACATCCTCAATTGGTTTATCTCTATGGTTGGTAGCTACCGAAGCTATCTTATCTATTATATCGAACCCCTCTACTGTTTCGCCAAAAATTGAGTAGTCGCCATCTAATTGGGCACAAGCAACAGGATTCTCTACTATATAGAATTGTGAGCCCGACGACTCTTTATGGGGATTGGCTGCATCGCCTCTTCTTGCTGCTGCTAAGGCTCCCTTTTTATGTTTAAATTGGGGTAAAATTTCTGCAGGAACAGTGTAACCGGGGCCTCCAGTTCCAAAAGCCGACTCATTGTTGGGGTCTTTGGTTAGAGGGTCTCCCCCTTGAATCATAAAACCTTTAATAACTCTATGGAAAAGAACTCCATCATAAAATCGCTCCGAAGCGAGCTTTACAAAATTGTCTCTATGGGCAGGGCTCTCTTTATAGAGTTTGATTCTAATTGTTCCCATATTGGTAACAATATCAAAAATTGGCTCATCGGAAAGTGACGAGGGGTCGAAAAGTAATTTGCTCTCCATTTTAGTACTATCTTTAATATTCTCTTTTACAATCTCTTTTACCGGCTCCTCCTTTACCCTTGTTTTACAAGAAAAAAGGAGCAACGATGTGATTATAAGTAAGTTAAAAATTTTAATTTTCATCTCTTATATTATTAAATTTTATAACTTTGTAATGGTTGGTAAATTTACTCAATTGCTGTCGAAATGCAAGTAGTTCGCACTCTCTTCATACTAATATCGTTGTCGATTGCCACTACGGCGCAATCGCAGAGTGTGGGGTTGGTTTTAAGTGGCGGTGGAGCAAAAGGGCTCTCTCATATTGGTGTTATTAAGGCTTTAGAAGAGAGTGGCATTCCAATAGATTATATAACCGGAACCTCTATGGGGGCAATTATTGGTGCACTATACTCAATAGGGGTCTCTCCCGATCAGATGGTGACAATGTTTAAATCTGAAGATTTTGCCTCATGGCAGCGGGGAGAATTTGAAAGAAACTTTGCCACAAATATGTATAGACGGGAACACACCGCAGAGATGGTCTCTATGGTTGTTAAGAGAGACCGCTTCAACCGCCCCACCATAAAACTGCCGGTGAGTCTTATATCACCCTTCCCAATGGATTTGGCTGTTATGCAACTTTTCTCTACAGCTGCGGCAGCAGCCCAATACAATTTCGACAATTTAATGGTTCCTTTCCGATGTGTAGCGGCCGATATTACCAATAAACGCCCCTATATTTTGCGCAAGGGCGACCTTGGAACTGCAGTAAGGGCATCAATGACCTACCCCTTCCTCTTCAAACCAATCTATATAGATTCCACCCTTCTCTTTGATGGGGGGTTATACAACAACTTCCCTTGGGATGTTATGGTAGAGGATTTCAATCCAGACTTTATAATTGGCTCCAAGTGTTCCGACCAATACTCGCAACCTACTCAAGATGAATTGGTATCGCAAATTGAAAATATGCTTAGAGTAGAGACAGATTACCAAATTCCAAAGGGGTTGGGCTCTATTATAGATATAGGTGTAGATGCCGGAGTTATGGATTTCAATAAGATCGATAAAATTATAGAGATGGGCTACATCACCGCTTTAGATTCAATAAGATCTATTAAAGAGAGAGTTGAAGCAAGAGTCTCTTCTCAAGAGATAGAGAGTAAGCGGCTCTCTTTCCGCACCAAAACAGTCCCTTTAAAGTTTAAAGAGATCGATTTTGTAAAGAGCAGGCTCAACGCCAATCAGCAGCAATATATTATAAATACCATAGAGGGAAGGGAGGGAGCCCCATTTACCTTCGATCAAATGAAGCGGGGATACTATCATCTGGTTGCCTCTCAAAACCTCAATACCCTTTATCCCCAAGCGATCTTTGGGGCAGACTCCCTCTACACTCTAAAGTTGACTGCAACAAAGCGAGAGCCTATAACCCTCTCCATTGGTGGAAACATCTCCTCTTCATCGCTCAATCAAGGTTATGTAGGATTTCAATACAATAGCTTTACACTTCTGCCGTGGCGTCTAAATATAGATCTAAATTTAGGGCGTTTCTATTCGGGTCTCAATTTGGAGCTTCGCCAAAACATAGATACCAAGAGCCACTGGTTTTACGAAACACAATTTACTGCCCACCAATTTGACTATATTGGCGGCAGACAAACTGTCTTTATTGCCGATAGGCTCTCAAGTAATATTCAGGAGCGGGAGTTTTTTGCAACTGCCTCTATTGGAACCCCTCTAAAATTTGAACGCGATATAATAGCAAAAGCCTCTCTAAATGCCGGAGCCAATATCTACGAGTTCTACGAAAGCGACAACTTCTCTACCACAGATATACCCGAAAAAACCCGTTTTATCTTTCTCTCTCCCTCTTTCCAACTCTCAAAAAATAGTCTAAATCATAAAATCTACCCTACAGAGGGGCGTTCTGTAGAGGGCTCTTTCAGATATGCGCTCTTGGTAGAAAAGCACACCCCCGGCACTTTGTCGCTTCCACACTGCTTTGCTGTATCAAGAGTGTTGCATGGTAACTATCTATTCAAATTTAATTGGGAAGATTACTTTAGAGTGTCGCCTCATTTGACCTTGGGAACAGTTGCAAACCTCACCTTGAGCAACCGTTCGGTGATGAGCAACTACATCTCTACCCTACTCTATCTACCATCGTTTCAGCCCAATCCACACAGCAAAAGCCTCCTGTTACCCAACTATAAAGCTTGTGCCTTTATTGGCCTGTCGCTACAACCCATAGTGAAGATCTCCAACTCTGTTGCCCTTCATATGCAGGGGTCGCTCTTTATGCCCCACCGAAGATTGGAGAGAAATAGCGATGGCCGTCCGCACTTTGGTAAGGCCTTCCCCTCTCCTACCTATATGTTGGATTTTGCACTTGTTTGGCACTCTCCATTTGGCCCCCTTTCGCTTTCGGCATCGTACTACCAAAAAGAGGAGGTGAAGTGGTATCCCCAACTCAATATTGGCTTCCTTCTTTTTAAAGCGCGCGCTTTAGGCAATTAACCCCCAGAAAATGAGTAAAAATCCACTTAAAAAATTGGCAGGAGAGACCCTTATTTACGGATTCAGCACCATATTTGCACGCTTTATAAACTTTATATTTGTTCCTCTCTACACCTACAAACTAACCACAGAGAGTTATGGAGTTGCCACTGAATTTTTGGCATATATTGCTATTCTTCAGGTGGTATTGACCTTAGGATTGGAGACAGGCTGTTTCCGATTTGCCAATAAAGGACAAAAACCCAACCTTGTCTTTTCCAACGCCTTAACAACTGTGATTATAGTTGCAGGAACCCTCTTTGCCCTCTTATTGCTATTTAGAGAATCAATTGCCATATCGTTGGGTTACAGGGGGCAGTCGATTCTAATTTTCTTTGTTGCCGCCATCCTACTTTTAGACTCCATAACAGCAATCCTCTTTGCCCAACTTAGATTTCTAAATAGAGCGGTAAAATTTGCTACCCTTAAGAGTATTAAAATATTGAGCGAGACGCTCTTTAATTTTTTACTCTTCTTTGGGGCCCCCTCCTACTTTAAAGGGCACCCAAATTCATTTCTGTTAAAGTTTGTTTCGGCTACACCCGACTACACCTATATCCTCTTTGCAATCTTCTTGAGCACTGTAGTTTCGCTCCTGATCTTTCTTCCCGATCTCTTTAAGGTTAAATTGCAAATCGCTCCCAAGCTTTGGAGGGAGATGATGCGTTACTCCATTCCCATCATGATTGCGGGGCTCCCCGGTATCCTAAACGACTTTGCCGACAGGGTGCTATTTAGGTTTTTTGCCCCTCAAGGATTGAAGTGGGAGTCGGAGCTGGGGATTTTTCAGGCGGGGGTTAAAATCTCTATGTTAATGATGCTCTTTATACAGATGTTCCGCTTTGCTGCAGAACCCTTCTTCTTTGCCAAAGAGGGAGAGAGAGGCTCGCGAATCTTATATGCCAAAGTGATGGAGCACTTCACCGCCATAGGAACCCTAATATTTTTGGCTATACTCTTCTATATAGATATTATCCAATATCTTATTGGAAGCCACTTTAGAGAGGGACTCTCTATTGTACCGGTAATGTTACTCTCCTACCTGCTGCTGGGAATTAACTTTAACCTCTCTATGTGGTACAAACTTTCCGAAAAGACCAACTGGGCCATAATAATAACATTGGTAGGACTCCCCGTAACTCTTATTATAAATATTGTGCTAATGCCCCTCTACTCCTACCATGCAGCAGCGTGGGCACACCTTGCAAGTTATTTGACAATGTTAATTCTAAGTGCCTATTTGGGAAACAGACACTACCCTATCCCCTACAACTGGAAGAGGATTGTTGGATATATTGCAATAGGGTTACTCTTCTGGTGGGCAAGTACAAAGCTCTTTATAGAGAGTACTCTTCTAAAATATTTTTTCAATACCACTCTTATTATTCTCTATATTTGGATCTATTATAGAGGTCAAAAAAATAGACTACCGTATGAAAGTTAAAATTGTAAACCACTCCCCTTTTGAAGTACCACAATATGCTACTCCCCTTTCTGCGGGGTTGGATTTGAGGGCAAATATCGAAGAGCCCCTTATACTAAACACCTTAGAGAGAATTTTGGTACCTACCGGGCTCTTCATTGAACTTCCCCCGGGGTATGAGGCTCAGGTGCGCCCCAGAAGCGGCTTGGCAATAAACCATGGGATCTCAATTGTAAATAGCCCGGGAACAGTAGATTCCGACTATAGAGGGGAGCTGAAGGTGATTATAATCAACCTCTCCAACACCCCTTACAAGCTGCTGCCCGGAACACGAATTGCGCAGATGGTGGTCTCTAAACATGAGCGAGTGGAGTGGGAGGAGTGTAGTTCACTACAGGAGAGCGAGCGGGGAGAGGGGGGATTTGGCTCTACCGGCACCAAATAGGTTTTACCATTAAATAAAAAGGAAAAAATGAGCAATATAGAATCTATTTACAACAAATTCCTCTCTTCAAAAGGTGTAACTACCGATAGCAGAGAGAGAAGAGAGGGAACTCTCTTCTTTGCACTACAGGGAGAGAGTTTCGACGGCAACCAATTTGCCGCCGATGCGTTAAAAAATGGGGCAGAGTGGGCTGTGGTAGACAACCCTAAGGTTGTAGAGGATGAGAGATATATCTTAGTAGAAGATAGTCTAAAAACCCTCCAGCAGTTGGCACATCGCCACCGCAGAGAGTTCTCTATTCCTATTTTGGCCCTCACCGGCTCCAATGGAAAGACCACTACCAAAGAGCTTATTGCAGCTGTTCTCTCTACAAAATATAGAGTTCTCTATCCATCGGGAAGCTTCAACAACCATATTGGGGTTCCCCTCACCCTTTTGGGGCTCAATAGTGGGCATGAGGTGGCTGTTATTGAGGTTGGGAGTAGTGCACCCGGCGAAATAGCCTCGCTACTCTCTATTATAGAGCCCACTTTGGGGCTAATTACAAATATAGGAAAGGCGCATCTGCTTGGATTCAACTCTATAGAGGGTGTAATTGCAGAGAAGGGAGAGTTGTACAACTCTATTGAGAAGAGGGGAGGAACTCTCTTCTATAATGTAGAGGATCCCACTCTTGCCAAGATGCTCTCCTCTAAAGAGGGGGTTGAAAAGATAGCTTATGGTTTAGCACTCTGGGGATTGAAGATTGTTACGCCTCAAAAAGGGGGAGTATTCCTTACAGTAGAGTTGGAAGATGGCTCAACAATCCACACTAAATTTGTGGGGGAGTACAATGCAATCAATATATTGGCGGCACTAACAGTTGGCAGGCACTTGGGGTGTACCCTGCAAAATTCAATTGGTGCAATTGAGAGATATACTCCATCCAATATGCGCTCTCAATATATCGGAGCAGACAAGAACACCATAATTTTAGATGCATACAATGCCAATCCTGTGAGTATGCGGCTCTCCATTGAGAGCTTCTCTAAAATAGAGAGTAATAAAAAAGGGGTAATCTTGGGAGATATGAGAGAGTTGGGAAGTGGTTCCGCTATAGAGCATAAATCACTTCTTGAGAGCATCAAAAAATTGAACTTCAACCCTATTATTTTAGTAGGAAACGAGATGGTCAAAGCTTCTAAAGATGATCCCTATTTTGCCGAGCGGGGCAGAAGTTTCCGTAGTGTAGAGAGCCTTGTTGAGTGGCTAAAAGAGAGTCCCATTGAGGGGAGAGTTCTGCTTATTAAAGGTTCGCGGGGGATAGAGTTAGAGAGAGCACTCCCACTCCTTACCTAATTTTTTTCTCTATTTGTGAAAAACGAAGTTTACCCCCCCTTAGGGCGTAAGCAAATAAAATAGAGCCTCTGTAGATTGAATCTACAGAAACAACTTTTGGGGAGGCCTCTCTCTCTCTCTTCAACTCACCCCTTGTTGCTAAAAATTGGCGATACCCCTTCCAAACAGCCGAAGCCAACTGCCACTCCCCTTTAATTAAAAAGAGAAGTGAAGAGAGAAAATCGATTCCTCCTCTCACTAAAAAAACCCAAAAGAGAGCATTGGAGGGTAAATTTTTATAGAGCATAAAAAGATTGTTTCTGTAGTTGAGCATAAGCTTATATGGGGAGTTGTTTGGTAGAGTCCCTCCCCCAACATGATAAACCATAGATTTTGGAAAGATAGCAATCCTCCACCCCTCTCTTTTAGCTCTCCAACAGAGATCTATCTCTTCCATATGGGCAAAGAAACGCCCATCAAAACCACCAAGAGAGTGAAAGAGCGGTGCCCTTACAATAAAGGCTGCACCAGAGGCCCAGAAGAGCTCTATAGAGCTCTCATATTGCCCCAGATCTCTCTCTAAGCAGGAGAGTATCCTTCCCCTACAGAAGGGGAAACCCCATCTATCTATAAAACCGCCTGCCGCACCGGCATATTCAAAGTGCTCTCTGCTGCTGTAAGATCTAATTTTTGGCATAGCAATAGCAACATCGGGGGAGCGATCCATCTCATCTACCAACTGCTGCAACCACCCCGGTGTTACCTCTACATCGGTATTGAGCAATAGATAGTACTCTGCCTCTATCTCCTTGAGGGCAAGATTATACCCTTGGGCAAACCCGTGATTCTCCTCAAATTTTATCAATTTCACCCGATTGGGGTAGTTGGAATTGAGCCACTCCACAGAGCCATCTGTAGAGCCGTTATCTGCTACATAGAACTCAACCTCTCCACTCTCTAAGGTTGAGAAGTGTAGTAGAGGAGTTAAAAATTGCTTCAAAAACCCCTTCCCATTCCAATTGAGCAATACTACTGCAACTTTCACAACAGCTTTTTGTTTCAAAGATAGCACGAAAATAGTTAACTTCGCTTGTTCAATTATCTACCATATATGTCCTTCAAGCCATTAAAAAAAATTCTTCAACACTCTTCTCTACTGGTTGTAACTCTACTGCTTCTTACTGTTACACCCCTACAAAAAGGGCTCTCACAAATTAGAGAGGGCTCTTCCCCACAGTGTGAACAATCTACTCTACAGCTCTTTCTTAAAGGGGTGGCACAATTCAACCAAGGCAAAAGAGAGGAGGCCCAAAAGAGTTTTAAGGCACTCCTTGTCAAAGATGGAAGTAACCACGCTACTCTCTACTATCTCTCCCAAATTGCCTATCAATTGGGAGAGTTGAAAGAGGCACGGGAGTATATAGAGAGAGCAGTAGCAATTGCCCCCAACAATGTAGAGTATCTTAAACTCTCTATAGGCTACCTTATTGAAGAGGGGAGTGATTATAAGAGAGCACTTGCCCTATTGGATCTATTGGAGAGAGAGGAGGGTAGTAGCGAAAACTCAATTTTAATGCGGTTCGACCTCCTCTCCCGTATAGGAAGGGGAGAAGAGGCAATAGAGGCTATAGAAAAATTGGAGAGTGAAGTTGGCTCTCCTCGACTCTCTATGATTTTAGGCGATTGGTGGGCAGAGAGGGGAGAGAACTCCAAAGCAGAGCACTACTTTCTAAGGACACTTGCAGAGGCCCCCAACTATCCCCCTGCAAATTTTGGTCTGGCAGAGATATATAGAGTTGGAGGGAAGTTTGATCTCTACTTTCGCTACCTCTTCCCATTTCTTGAGGAGAGTAGTGTAGATCCCAAAATGAAGCGGAGCTATATTGGTCAAATAATGGAGAATAGAGGTTTTGTCCAAACTTTTCTGCCCCAGATAGACTCAATTTGGAGTTTAACATATGCGGCACACCCGGGCGATACCACAATTGGAAACGGCTATGCAATCTTTTTAGTACAGTCGGGGAGAGAGAGTGAGGGAGAGGAGATTCTACACAACACCGTAAAACTCTACCCCACCTCACAAGGCGCTGCACACCAATATCTTTCACTACTCTATTTTCAACAGAGATGGGATAGGCTAATTGAAGAGAGCAACCGAATTTTAGAGATAGAGAGTGAAAACTCCAATTTTTTACAATTTAAAGGGATTGCACAATTGCAGTTGGGCAATTTAGAGGGCTCCATTGAAACCTTCAAGAGTGTTTTGCGTTATTCAAAAGATAGTACCACCACAGTAAATACCCTAACCACCTTAGGCGACCTGCTCTATAGAGCCGAAAAAGAGAGAGAGGCTTTCAAATATTATAAAAAGGCTATAAAAGAAGAGCCTCTAAACCTTCCCGCTCTTAACAACTACGCCTACTACCTTTCACTCAAAGGGAGGGAGCTTAGAAAGGCGGCCAAGATGAGTAAACGCACCATTGAAGCAGAGCCCAACAACCCCACATATTTAGATACCTACGCATGGATAGAGTATAAATTGGGCAACTACGAAGAGGCAAAAACACACATTAAAAGGGCTCTCCTATTTGGGGGGAAGGAGAATGCCGAAATCCTCAACCACTACGCCACTATACTCTTCTCTCTAAAGGAGTACGATATTGCCTATTTCTATTGGGATATGGCAGATAAGATAGACCCTTCTAAAGGGATTGCAGAGAAGGTAGAGGAGCTGAAAAGGGAGCGCCGTAATAAAAAGTGACCACTTAATTTGTAGAGTAAGAGATCGATCTAAAGATGAAGAGAGTTGCATTCATATTTATAGCACTACTACTACAAGGGGGGGTGGCTGCCCAAGATTTGGGAGAGAAGCAGGGGGAACGGGAGAGATTGGAGAGAGAGATAGAGCTATTGGATAGACAGCTCTCCAACAATAGAAGCGAGCAGCGGACAAGTGTTAAAGAGCTTAACTTCATTCAAAAAAAGATCTCAAACCGTAAACTTCTAATAGTTCAGCTTGAGAAGGAGCTTAAGAGTATAGAGTTGGAGGGGGTGGCGCGAGAGCGGGAGTTAGACTCCATCAAAAGCAACTTGGAGAGAGTTTTAGAGGGGTATAGCACCCTTATCTACAACGCCTATAAAAATAGAGACCAAGAGAGTTGGCTACTCTTTATTTTGGCAAGTAGAGATATAAAGCAGGGGTTTAGAAGGTGGGAGTATCTCAAGAGCTACTCCAACGCAATAAATAGTGTAGCCGACTCCATAATAGCCAAACAGGAGAGGGTTCAGAAGCGAAAAGAGGAGTTGGAGCAGCTCTACTCTACCTCACTACAGAGAAAAGAGCAGAGAGAGAGTGAAAACCACTCATTGGTAAAAGAGGAGCAGCGCTACAAAACCATTGTTCAAAATCTCTCTAAGCGAGAGAGGGAGTTTCGCCGCACTATTACCCAAAAACGGGGAGAAGTTGAGCGGCTCAATCGTGAAATAGAGCGTATGCTTGCAGAGGCAACAAGAGAGAGCAGCCGGGCAGAAGAGGCAGAGATCAAAGCTGCCAGAGTGTTGTCGGGCAACTTTGAGAGCAATAGAGGAAAGCTCCCCTGGCCTGTAGATGAGGGGGTGATAATTGAGCCGTTTGGCGAACATAACCACCCTGTTTTCAAACATATTAAGCTCCCCTTCAACAATGGGGTCACTATCTCAACTTCACTTCACGCCCCTGTAAGAGCCATCTTCGATGGGGTTGTCAAACAGATTATTGTTATGCCGGGCTACAACCAATGTATCTTAATTCAGCACGGGGAGTATTACACATTCTACACAAAGATAGAGAGCGTAGAGGTGGCTACCGGTTCAAGGGTATCTACCGGCGATATCTTGGGTAGGTTAACAGATAGTGAGGGGAACTCCACAATACATTTTCAGCTCTGGAGAGGTACCACAAAACAAAATCCCGAAGTTTGGATCTCTAAATAGCACAATCAATAGATAAAGCTACTCCCTCCAATAAACTCCCTCATTACCGAAGTGGGAGGAATGGCAGCTATCTCTGAGGGTTGCAACTGGCGAATATAGGAGAGAAACTTCAAGAGTCTTATACTCTCTACCGATGCCGGCGAATTGGCAGGTATTCTCCTTAAAAGCGGCTCTACAAAATATTTGAGCATAGAGAGCTCATATAGCATTGCAGAGTTGAACATTATTTGAGAGTTCTCCTGATAGGGAAATATATTTTCAATCTCACCCCGTCTCACACTTGGCCATCGTAAGATTGTATCTTCTGCAGAAGCCCCCCTGTAGCTGTTGTCTCTAACAATTCTTCTAAGCAGACGCGAATCGGATGTAGAGATAGAGTTGTTTTCATCTAAAGCGAGTGAGGTGAGAGCCGAAACATACAATTTATAGATTTTATCGCTCGGAAAACCACTTGTTATTAGAGGATTAAGAGCATGAATCCCCTCCATTATCAAAATGTCGTTCTCTCCAAGAGAGAGAAAAGTTCCATCAAACTCCCTTCTCCCCTCACTAAAATTAAATTTTGGCAGTTCAACCCTCTCTCCCTCAAAAAGAGCATTTAGCTGCTCTTTAAGAAAATTGATATCCAACGCCTTAATTGTTTCAAAATCGAAGTTGCCATCACTATCTAAAGGGGTATCTTCTCTATTTACAAAGTAGTTGTCCATCTCAATTATTACAGGCTGTAGCCCCAACACCTTTGCCTGGAGTGCCACTCTTTTGGAACTGGTGGTTTTACCGCTCGAAGAGGGGCCGGCAACCAATATCAACTTTATCTTATCGCGCCCTCTATAAATTTCATCGGCAATAAGAGAGTATTTCCTTTCGTGTAGAGCTTCCGAAATTTGAATAAGAGAGGCAGCTTTCCCATCTAAAATAGCTTTATTAATTGAACCTACGCTCCTAACTCCCAATATATTACACCATTGAGCATGCTCTTTAAACACATCGAACAACTTATACTGTATAGGGATATCGGAAAATTTGTAGGGAGAGGTATGAGAGGGCGACTTCAACATAAAGCCGCGGCTAAAGAGATCCAAGTCCCACTTTGTAAGAGCGCCGGTAGAGTAGAGAAGAGGCCCGTAGTAGTGATCGGGGTACTCCTCAATAAAATAGACCGAAGTAAAGAATCTTCCACGCAGCTGATGGAGCAGAGCCTTCTCCTCTCTTCCCGTAGAGCGAAAAAGTTCCAACGCCTCTTCACACCTAACCTTCCTCTTTACAAAGGGGAGATCGGCATCTATAATCCCCTGCATCCTATTTTTTAAAGTGTTCAACTCCGCTTCCGATATGGTGGCAGGAAGAGATGGTCCCCCATTCTCATTTTTTTTCTTCAACTCTACATACATTCCATTCTGCATATTGTACTCAATAGAGAGAGAGTAATTTTCAAAAATCTCTGAAACTGCCTTCTGTAAAACAAAAGAGAGAGATCTAAAGTAGGTTCGTGCTCCATCGGGGTGTGAGTAGTCGATAAATTGGATATTGTGTGAGTCATATATCGGGTAGGAGAGCTCCTTAAGCTGATTATCTACTATAGCAGCCAAAATAGGCCACTCGGTAACCTTTCCACATCTTTGGGCAAGCTGGGCCAAAGTGGTTCCCGGCTCACACGAAATCTCTTTCTCTAAGTTTGTACAATATAAATTTATCATCTCCAATTGTTTTTATTCTAATATAAAAATTAAATGTAGGGTCCGGTAACAGACCCCTTCATATCTCTAAGCGCTTGGGGCGATCCTACCGCCACAATCCTACCTCCCCCCTCTCCTCCCTGGGGGCCCATATCTACTATAATATCGGCAGCCCTAAGAACATCCAAATTGTGTTCAATAACCACCACACTATTCCCCTTATCTACCAACCGTTGTAGTACTCCCAAAAGTACCTTGACATCTTCAAAATGGAGGCCGGTGGTGGGTTCGTCTAAGATAAAGAGAGATTTTCCCGTTGAATTTTTAGAGAGCTCTTTTGCCAATTTTACCCGCTGACTCTCTCCTCCACTAAGTGTGGTAGAGGATTGCCCCAATTTAATATAACCCAATCCAACCTCCTCTAAAGTTTTTAGCTTTCTACAGATAGAGGGAATAGAAGAGAAGAATTTAAGAGCCTGAGAAACAGTCATATCCAATACTTGAAAAATATTGCGTCCACCATACTTTACAGCAAGCGTTTCGGGGTTATATCTCTTCCCATGACAGAGGTTGCACTCAATATTTACCGAAGGTAGGAAATTCATCTCTACCACTTTAACTCCTGCTCCTTTACACTCCTCACACCGCCCCCCTTTAGTATTGAATGAGAATCTACCCGCTTTAAAACCTCTAATTTTTGCATCGGGGGTCTCTCCAAAAAGCTTTCTAATATCGGAGAAGAGATTTGTATAGGTAGCGGGATTGCTCCTTGGAGTCCTTCCAATAGGAGATTGATCTACCTCTATCAATTTATCTATATATTCCACCCCTTCAATAGATTTATACGGGAGTGGAGAGTCTAAAGAGCGATAGAGAATTTTATTTAAAGCGGGCACCAATGTTTCGTTTATTAGGGATGATTTACCACTGCCGCTAACTCCTGCCACCCCAACAAAGCAGCCTAAGGGTATTGAGAGATCTACACCCTTTAAGTTGTTGCCAGTAGCCCCCTTCAATGTTAAAAAATGGCCATTCCCCACCCTCTTTTCGCTGTTGCTCTCCATACCTCTTACCCCTCTAAGCCAATCTAAAGTGTAGGAGCCAATTTTTGAAAGCTCTTTACTACTCAACTCAAAAACCTCTTTTGGGGAGCCCGAAAAGATTAGCTCTCCACCCTTATCGCCCGCTCCCCTGCCCAACTCTATAATATGATCGGCAGAGGTAATCGTTTCGCTGTCATGCTCTACCACCATAATTGAGTTACCCTCGTCTCTTAACCTCTTGAGCGACTCTATCAACTTCCTATTGTCTCTATAGTGTAGCCCAATACTTGGCTCATCTAATATATAGAGCACATTTACCAGCTTGGAACCAATCTGGGTAGCCAATCTAATCCTCTGGCTCTCCCCCCCGCTTAAAGTTGCAGTAGCTCTATCTAAGGAGAGATATTCCAACCCCACCTGCAATAGAAATCCCAATCTCTCGCGCAGCTCTTTCAAAAGCTCTCGGGCAATAAGAGCTTTTTTTCTCTCTAATCTACCCTCCAACCCCTCCATCCAACTATAGAGTTTAGATACCTCCATTGCAGAGAGCTCTGCAATTCTCTTCCCATCTACCTTAAAGTTTAACGCCTCTTTTTTTAACCTTGTGCCATTACAGACATCGCAAACCACCTCTTCTGTAAAGTGTCGGCTACGATGCTTGAGGTTCTCCTCTTCGTCGCGCTTCTCAATAAGAGAGACAATCCCATCGAATGTAACCATATGAGAGGAGTATTTGCCTGCAGAGTGGTTGCCGGAAATTCTAATAAGTTCGTCGGAGCCGTAAAGAATCAAATTGAGTGCCTCCTCCGGCAGCTCCTCTATAGGGTCGTGTAGAGAGAAGTTATATTTTTTTGCTATCCCCTCTATCTGCCTAAATAGAAGAGTATCCCTCATTTCGCCTATAGGTTTGATACCACCTTTTGCAATTGAGAGAGAGCTGTTGGGTATAATTTTTTCAAGATCGGCTTTCATTAATATACCCAACCCCTTGCATTTGGGACATGCACCCTGCGGAGAGTTGAAAGAGAAGGAGTGGGGGGCAGGCTCAGGCAAAGAGAGCCCCGATACCGGGCACATCAAATCTTTACTATAGTGCACAACCCTCTCCTCCCCTTGAGTCAAGAGAAGGTCTAAAGAGCCCTTACCCTGCTGCAGAGCAAGGTTTACAGAGTCTAAAACTCTCCTCTCCTCTTGTGCAGAGGGGACAATCTTATCTATAACAAGCTCTATAAAGTGTGAGGAGTAGCGACTAAGCGGCTCAATAGTAGAGAGATCGCAAAGCACCCCATCTACCCTTACCCAATTGAATCCTCTCTTCAATAGAGTCTCAAAAAGCTCTTTATAGTGCCCCTTCCGCCCTTTAACAAGTGGAGCCATCACAATTGCTTTTTGACCGGAGAACTCTTGAACGATAGAGTCAACAATCTCTTTTGGAGTGTAACTCACCATCTGCTCACCGGTTACCGGAGAGTAGGCGGTAGAGGCGCGCGCATAGAGCAATCTTAGGAAGTCGTAAATTTCGGTAATGGTGCCTACCGTAGATCTGGGATTCCTGTTTGTACTCTTC
>Ga0265293_10004673_pt1 | contig 23898 bp, 25 predicted proteins | sample Munlanlewell138R_FD_192505 | JGI IMG/M metagenome (GOLD analysis project Ga0265293, IMG submission 192505) | Leachate microbial communities from a municipal landfill in Southern Ontario, Canada - Leachate well 138R | ecosystem: Engineered > Solid waste > Landfill > Unclassified | place: Canada... | reverse complement strand
GATGCAGAGGGAATACTTAATCAAGTTTTGAATTTTTCTTTTGGAAGAGAGATTAAGGTTGAGGATGTTCAAGATATGCTTGGGGTTGTGGACTTAAGTTTAGCGTTTGAGTTTGTAGAGTTTTTAAGGGATAAAAACATTTCCGAAGCAGTTAAATATTTAAATGAAAAGATAGAGAAAGGATTAAATATTGATGAATTTAGCAAGACAATAATTAACTTTTTAAGAAAGCTTTTGATTTTGAAAATTAGCAAGGATCTAGTGGATGATATTGCTATGGGAGAAACAAAAGAAACAAAGGATAGGATGCTAGACTTAGCTTCTCAGTTTGAAGCAAAGAATTTGAAATTAATCCTAGACTTATTTTTAGGAGCTGAAAGTAAAAGAATGTTTTCCTCAATTCCACAGCTTCCATTTGAATTGGCACTTGTAGATTATTATTACAAAAGTTGATTTTTTTGGTGGAATATAATAGGATGTGATTGCATTGTGGGATCGTCTAATGGTAGGACAATGGGTTTTGGTCCCATTAATCTAGGTTCGAATCCTAGTCCCACAGCCAAGTTGAGCGCCTTACGAGACGCGTTGAAAATATATAAATTATATTAAATTATAATTATGACTAAAAAACTAGGAAAATTTATAGGAATGAAGTATTCAGAGGATAAAGACAGTGACAAGGTTATAGAAATTAAGAAGAATTGGAATCAATTTGTAAAATTTTTTTGGATTATTTTTGTTTTAAAAATTTTAACAAAAGGAATTGTTCCAGAATTAGATGATGTTTTATTAATATTATTAGTACAGTCTATTCCTGTATTATTAATGGTTTTTACGATGGGTTATTTTGCCCACAAGATAACAAAGAGGAAAATCGGTTTATTTGCTGGATTGTTTGGATTTTTTTGGTTTGCAATAGTTGGGATATTTATTGGTTACTTATATTTAAGCATGTTAAGAAGTCGGGAAATTAAGAAAGAAATAATTAAAAATGATTAGAATAAATAACAATTTATTAATAACTAATTATGATGGAGACACCCTTTGATTTGGGTGTTTTTTAAAATAAATGTGTGAACTTATATCTAATAATTTAAAAGAAATAGAAGAAACGTTCAAAGGGGTTGGTGTAATTATTAACCAAAGAAAAGATTTAAAAAGATTACATAAAGATAATATTTTTAATAGAATGTATTCTGTTGTATTAAGTAGTCTTGTTGATGTAGAAATTCTTTTTTTGAGATTAGAAAAAAATTTAAAAAATATAGAAAAAATATCAATAAAAATAAATAAAAGAAGTCAAAAAGAAGACAAGGAAGAAATATCTAAAGAAGGACAACAGTTGAGAAAAGAGATGGATAAGTTGAAAGGAGAAGCTTTTGTCGATTTTAAAAGTGTTTATATTTTTTTAAAAATTTTTTTTGATAAACATGTTTCATTGTTAAGATTTCTATTTAATTGGCGAGGAATTGGAGATAAGTCAGTTACTAATTTTTATAACGATTTGAATTCTTACGATGAAACAGATGGGGATATTGTATTTTTTAAAGAAAAATGTTTAAATAGATTAAAGGCGATTGATGTGTTTATAACACAATATAGAGATGATTATATAATGCATGACCAAACTGGCCATAAAGAAATTACAAGATGGGTTATTTTTGAAAATGATAATATAAGGATTTTTGGAAAAAGACCATCTATTACTCTTAATGATATGGTATTTATTTTATCAAATTATATTAATGATACAAGTGAATTTATTGAAAGTAAATTTAAGATAAAGTAAAATTTGTTGTTTTTATTTTTTTGATATAATGCACACGAAGAGCGTAGAATAAGAAAAAATAAAAATGTTTGAGAAAGCTTTACAGATTATCAAAAATATTTTATATATGAAGTATGTCTTATAAAAATATAAACCGAATGGATTCAAAAGAAAAAATAATCGTTATAGCTAAAAAGTATAATAAAAAAGAATCATTGAGATGTTTTTTTGATGAAATTATTCTAGATAATAAAGAATTTTTAATATTAACTACAAATAATTTTAAGTATATTAAGAATGGTAAAGAGAGAGATAAGGGGTATAGAATGGATTTAATAATTTTTAAAGAAAAATGGTTTAATGCATTTGTTTTTTATAAGAACGACAAAAAACAAAAATTCTATTTCAACATTGCAAGTCCTGCTAGTATAAAGGATAAGTATATCGAATATATTGATATGGATATTGATTTAGTTGTTTCATCTGATTTTAAAAAGGTGGAAATATTAGATATGGAAGAATTTAAATCGCATATAAAAGAGTATAATTATAGTGATTTTTTTATTAAAAATTCACTAGGAGCATTAGAACAGGTTAAGGAGTTGAAAGATGATAAAAATTTTTGGAAATTATTTAAATAAGTTATGAACTATAAGAGAATTAATAATTTTAAAGAAGCTTTTGAAATAAAAATTAATTTATTAGTCACAGGAATTAATGTTGATTTAGATGACACAAAAATTAGTTTTAAAAAGAAGGTGGATGCGTTATATTCACATACTCCTTATAATTATGATAAAATTCCTCAAGAGATAATACTTTATCATGATGAGAATACGAAATTACCCATAGTTTGTAATATAAGATTCAATAAAAAATCTCCTTACAGAGTTTTTTTAAAGGATAATATTTTGTTATTAAAATATGAAGATAATTTATATATTATAGAACCAACTCGGATAGGTAATTTGTATGATTATCAATTTTCTGAATCTATTCAAATTTTAGGAGTTAATTTGGCGGGAATTGTTTTGAGTAATTATTGTCATTTTGTGCATGATAATAAAAAATGTAGATTTTGTGAAATAGATAGCAACTGTTTTAATGTAAAAGCAAAGAGCAGGGTAGAGATTTTAAAGCATTTTAAAAAAATAAAGACAAAAAAAGATATAAAATATTTATCAATTACCTCTGGTAATTTTAACAAGGATTATGATAAGATGCTTGTTTTTTTTATTGATTTTATAAAAGAAATTAAATTTATAAACAAGGACATAAAAATTTTATTATCATTAATGCCACCTAGTGATGATGAATTGTTAATTAAGCTTAAAAATGTTGGTTGTGATATGGTAGCTTTTAATATAGAAATGCTTGAAAGAAAAAGATTTGAGAAAATGGTTCCAGGAAAAAATTTATTAGGTTATGATTTATATGTTGAGAAATTAAAAAAAGCGAAATCTATATTTGGAGCAGGAAATGTTTATTCTAATTTTGTTTATGGAGTACAATCTTTAATTAAAAACAGAGGAGATACTTTTAATGGAAAAGAAGAGAATGATATTTCATTGAAAGGTGTAAAATTTTTATTGAAGAATGGAATAATTCCTTTGTATACAGTTTATCATACAAATGGAACTAACGAGATAGGAGATATTAATATAAACATAGAAAAATTAATTAATTTTTCATTGGATTATGGAAGGCTTGTTTTGAAAAGTAATTTAGTTGATAAAGACAAAAAGGGTGTTTTATTTGATTTAGGTTCCATCTCTAATCATGTTTACAATGATGCATACATATTAAATAAGTATTATTTATGAATTATATACTATTATTAACATTAGCTTTCTTTTTTGGAGTTACCAATAAAGTAGCAGATTTATTAAATGAACATGGATTAAAATTGTTTAAACATGCTGATATTTTGTTTGGAATAATATGGGGAATATTGGGAGCATTTTTAATGTTTTTCGACCAATCAATTGCTATTAATTATTTCGCATTAATAATTTATTGGTTTTTTATGATCAAGCTTGATTATAAGAATCATTCATTGGCAGGAACAATAATGCTATTTGCTGGTATATATATTATAGATTTTACTAATTTTGTAATTTTACAGATTTTATTATTGTTTTTATTGGATTTTATTACTATTTTAATTCAGCATAAAATTGCTAGAAGCTTTCCTTTGTTGGCAAGATTAAGATTAAGAATTTATTTAATCCCATTGCTTTATAGTATCTTGATGGATAATTATCTTATTTTTTATGTTACAGTAGTTGCTATGATTGGAGTGGAGATAATAACCATTTCTTATGACCATTATTTAAAAAAGAATAAAAAATGAAAATCATTTTAGAACAAAAAATAGAAGACGGATTCAACACTAAAAAATTTGCAATTCTATTAGATGATAATAATATAATAGAAGCAGTTTCTTTTAAAAAGAATAATCACACAATTTGCTTGTCTTCTCAAGTTGGATGTAGCGTTGGTTGTGTTTTTTGTGAGAGTGGGAAAAATGGCTTAATTAGAAATTTGACCGCGAAAGAAATTTTTGAACAGTACGAACTTGTTATGCAATATTCTGAATTTAATAAGGATGAGAATGGTTATATTTTATTTATGGGTATAGGAGAACCTTTATTAAATTATGATTGTGTAAAAGAAGCTGTTTTTAATATTAAAAAAAATACCAAAGAAAAAATAATAATATCAACAGTGGGCATAAAAGGAAAGATTGATCGAATAATAAAGGATAAATTAGATATAGATTTATGTGTTTCATTACATGCGACCAATCAGGATCAAAGAGATGAAATTATTCCAATAAGTAAAATGTTTAATTATAATAATTTATTATCAGAGATATATTCCTTTGAAAAAAGAGGCAAAAGAACATTGCCTATAGATATAAATTACTTATTATTTAAAAATTTTAATGATTTTAAAGAAGATGCATTGCAATTGGTAGATTTTTTTAGAGACAGAGACGTTAGAATTGTAGTTAAAGAACCATGCCCAATAAGTAATCAGAAGTATTTCATGACATCCTCTCAGAATGCAAAAAAATTTATTGATATTTTAAAAGAAAATAACATTAATCATTTATTTACTAGAAGTACAGGTAGAGAAATTAATGCTGGTTGCGGGCAATTAAAATCTAGCATAGTAAAAAATATAAAATAAATTTATTTTTAAAAAGTTTCACTTTTGTCACTTTTTTGCTACAATAAACATGTGCACGAAGAGCGTAGAATAAGAAAAAATAAGAATGATTGAGAAAGCTTTACAGGTATTAGGGATTTAATAGTTCTAACTTGAAGTGCTCAGCCACTTTGAGCGCTATACGAGACGCGTCGAGATATATGTTTATAAAATAACCAAAATAATCGTGAGGGCAACATTCGTTGAATATTTTATAGATTGTTGAAAATAACATGGTAAGATGTTAATATTTGTTTAGCAATTCAAAGGAGGTGTTACATTGTTTGTGGGTTGTTAATTTAGAACGCGAGAGAGATTATGTTAAAAACAAAAAAACAGGATGGTATATTGATGAAATTAAGTAAAGTTTCTTTAATTGGAATTTTATGCTTAATATCTTTAAGCGTAATAGTTCCTGTCAGTGCTAGTACGCCATTAACGATCACGCCATTCAACTTGTTTGGCCTTAATGGTATGCCTGGATATGCTTATCATGACGAGGGATACCTATATTGGTCATATTTCGGAGAGAATCTTGTGGCCAGCTATAGCCGAGGTTGCGGAGCAGATACGCAATTTGCTGACAATTACGGGTATTACTGGGGTGAGTGCGTTAGCGCAGTAAAAGCACTGAGTGGAAGCAACGTAGTTACAGCCAACTGGATCAAGGGTAGTCAGGTAACAAGTGGCGGAGTTGCTTCAGGCACAGCCATAGCTACCTTCTCGGGCGAATCTTACTATGGACATACAGCAATTTTCAAAGGATATATCTACAGTGGATACACTATAACAGGAATCGAGGTATGGGATCAGAATTGGCGTTATGATGGCCTATTTATGAAGCATACTATAAATTGCTATGGTTCGGGAGTAAGTAACGCTAATAATTATTACGTTGTTGAAGTTTAACAACAAACAATTCACCTCCTTTTTTAAATATGTTATAATATAAACGTATTACTATAAATATTTTTAAAATATGGAAAAAAATAAAAATATTCTCATTATTTTGTTTTTTATGTTATTACTAATAGTCAGTATAGTCTTTTTTTGCAATAAGGCTCAAAATAAAAATTTTAACAGAGAAGAACCTAATGAAAATGTTGATTGGATTTTGTACCAAAATGATAATTTAGGTTTTTTAATAGAGCTTCCTTCAGAAATAGCCACTGTTAGTAAATGTCCTAATAACAAGATGGTAAGTGTTCCTGTTAAGGTTTTTGAGAATAATGAAAGTCGTGTGGCATATATCGTTCCTGAATATTATTACGATGCAAGTTGGAGCTCCGAAGAGCAAAAATTCACTGAAGATTGTGTAAAGGTAATATATTCTTTGGATATGCTTGAAACCGAAAAACGTGAAAAACCTTTTTTAGGATGGACGATTAATATTAGTGATATTAAAAATGAAGAAGATATTCTTAGGGCTATTAAGGACAATTTTGGATCAACCTGTGAAATTAAAGATAAAGTAAAAGATGAGCAGGGAAATTATGAGATAAGTCTCTATGGTAGTGATTGGGATTCCAATAATGGCTTAGAGAGTAGTTGTATGATAAATTATTCATATAAGATTATTTATTGTCCGGATAAAGGAAAAATGATGTCCGTTATATTAGGGCAGGAGTGTACTTTTGGAACAGATCCTAGCGCTAAACCATATTATTGTTACGATGAAGGTATGATCAATAGTTTCAAATTTCAGTAGTATACACGAAGAGTGTAGAATAAGGAAAAATAAAAATAATTGAGAAAGCTTTACAGGTATTTAAAGATTTAATATTTTTAACTTGAAGAGCTCAGCCACTTTGATCGCGGCACGAGACGCGTAACTTGCAATAAATTCCATAAATTATTGTGGGTTTTTTGCATAAAAGTCTATGCAAATTTATTATTTTACGCTATAGTTTATGTAAGTAAAAATACTAATAAAAGAATAAGGTTATTTTAATAGATATGCTTCACTCAATAATCACAAATGCGTTAATTGTAAAAAATAATAAGATATTAATTTCGCAAAGAGCGTTAAATGAGAAACATGATCCTGGTAAGTGGACAATTCCTGGAGGTAAAGTAGAGCAAACAGAGGGGAACGTTTGGAATATTCTAGAAAAAACTTTAAAAAGAGAAGTAGAAGAAGAGGTGGGTGTAATGATTGATGATAATATAAGACTTATTTCGAATAATACATTTATAAGAACTGGGGGGCAGCACGTTATAGCATTAGTCTTTATTTGTTATTGGGTTAGTGGTGTTGCTAAACCATGCGAAGACACTAATGATGTGGCATGGATAACTGAGGAAGACTTGAAGCTTTACGATTTTTCTCCTAATGTTGAAGAGTATATTAAGCATGGGTTTAAGAATATTAAAATCTAATAAGTATATTAGATTTTTTGAATAATCATAAAAAATTTATAATTTTAACAACTAATCATATGAAGAAAAAAAATTTATTAATTTCTATGGCTTGCATTGTAATTGTTTTTATTGCATCTTTTTTACTAATAAATAATAATCAAAATAAAGAATCCTCTGAAAATTTGGAAGAGGTCTCAATAAGACTTAAATGGTTAGATCAAGCTCAATTTTCGGGGTACTATGTTGCAAATAGCAAGGGGTATTATAAAGAAAATGGTCTTGATGTAAAAATAAATTCAGGTGGTCCAAATATTTCTCCCATTCAAATGGTAGCGAATGGTACAGATGATTTTGGTATTACAAGCGGAAATCAGATTATTTTAGCTAGAGAACAAGGAATACCGGTTGTAGCCATTGCTGTTGTGTATCAAAAATCACCTATTTCTATAGTTTCCCTAAAAAATAAAAATATTAGTAATCCGGAAGATTTAATAAATAAAGTAGAATAATAAAGGATAAAATGCTTAAATTTTGATAATTTATGAACATAGCAAGAGCCAAAATAAAAGACTTAAAAGATGTAGTTGAATTATCTTACAAATCAGCGATGTATCATAAAAAGTTGACTCCATATTATGATACTAGTAAAGATGTTAAAGAAGTATTAACGAAGTCTTTAAAGAAAAATATTTATTCTTCAAATAGTTGTATTTTTATTGCAGAAGAAAATAATAAAATCATTGGTTATTTATTAGCATTTAAAGTTAATAGACTAGAAATGTTTAAGGTTAAAAAAGCGGGATTAATAGCAGATGTTTTTATCAAAGAAGATTATAGAAGAAAAGGAATTGGAGATAAGTTAATTAAAGAATGTTTTGATTGGTTTAGGGGGGATAAAATTTCTTTTGCAGAAATTAATGTTGAAGTTTCGAATAAGCAGGCAATTAATTTTTGGAATAAAAAAGGATTCAAAGATGTTTCCATTGAAAGATATAAGAGAATATAACATAATAAACATGCGCTCAAAGAGCGTAGAATAAGAAAAAGTAAAAATGTTCGAGAAAGCTTTACGGGTATTAGAGATTTAATATTTCTAACTTGAAGTGCTCAGCCACTTTGAGCGCCTTATGAGGCGCATATAAAATTATATAAATTATGGCAAGAACTTCAACTTCTCATAAAAAAGAAATAGCAGAAATTAAAGAAATTTCTAATGAAACAAATAAAAAGTTAAATTCTTTCCCTTTTTCATTTTGGGGAGGTTTAATAATAGGTTTTATTGCTGGTTTTTTATCTAATATAGTTTATAACTGGATTTTTTAAAAAATTCAGTTTTTATATACAAAAAATAGCTTTACTTTTGTTTATTTCTGCATTATTATTAAAACAATGAATTTATCAGAAAATGAAAAAAGAGATATTATAAAATATATTGAATCAGGAAAGCCTTTGCCTGAAAAATATAGATTTTTGTTATTTAATGATAGCAGAGAAGTCGAACTTCTTTGGAATGGAAAAACAGATGAGGTTGAGAATACAGTTTTACCATTTCAAACAATAGAACATATTGATGAGCCTAGAGATGAAAGTAAAATAAAGATACAAAATTCTCTTTTTGATCTTTCTGGAAGACAAATACAAGGATGGACTAATAAATTGATATGGGGAGATAATAAATTAATTCTCTCATCTCTTAAAAATGGTCCACTAAGAAAACAAATAGAAAAAGAAGGTGGTTTAAAATTAATATATATTGATCCTCCATTTGATGTTGGGGCTGATTTTTCTTTTAATATAGAAATCGGAGACGAATCTTTTATCAAAAAACCTTCAATTATTGAAGAAATAGCTTATCGTGATACTTGGGGAAAAGGAGCTGATAGTTTTATTTCTATGATTTATGAGAGATTAAAATTAATGCACGATTTACTTGCTGATGATGGTAGTATTTATGTTCATTGTGATTGGCGTTTAAATAGTAGTTTGAGATTGGTTTTAGATGATGTTTTTGGAAGAGATAATTTTAAAAATGAAATTATATGGAAAAAAAGAAATATACCAAATGCGCAATCTAATTTTTATTCTCAGGTTTATGATAGTATTTTATTTTATTCTAAAACAAAAAATTATATTTTTAATAAAATATATTTACCTTTAACAGAAAAGCAGAAAGAACCTTATAGATTAAGTGACGATAAAGGGCGTTTTAGGTTGATAATGCTAGAAGCTCGTGGAAAGCAAGCTACTGTGAATAGAAAAAGTTTTGAATGGAATGGTCGTAGAGCACAATGGCTTTACTCGAAAGAGAAATTGAGTGATTTTTATAAAAAAGGATATATTTATGGCGATAAAGATAGAGGATATTCAAAGAAACAATACTTGGATGAAGTAGAAGGGGTTTTGTTGACAAATATATGGAATGATAAATTTGTAGCTCCCTTACAGGGTGGTTCTAAGGAATTTCAAGATTATCCCACTCAAAAACCAGAAAAGTTATTGGAAAGGATAATAAAAGCATCTTCAAGTGAAGGTGATTTAGTTGCAGATTTCTTCTGTGGATCTGGTACAACTTTAGCTGTTGCTGAAAAATTAGGAAGAAAATGGATTGGATCAGATTTGGGAAGATTTTCAATTCATACAACAAGAAAAAGAATGATTAATGCTCAAAGAGAATTAAAGAAAGAAGGAAAAGATTTTAGAGCTTTTGAAGTTTTAAATATTGGAAAATATGAAAGAGATTATTTTGTTACCGTTAATGAAAATTTAAGAGAAGAAGAAAAAAGAAAGCAAAAAATAAGAAAGGAAGAAGAATTTATAAAATTAATATTGTCTGCATATAGAGCAGAAGAAGTAGAATCTTTTAATAATTTTGTAGGGAAAAAGCGTGACAGATTAGTGTCGGTTGGTCCTCTCGATGTTCCTGTGACAAATAATTTTATAGAAAATATTATTAAAGAGTGTAGAGAAAAAGGGATAACAAAAGTGGATATTTTAGGATTTGATTACGAAATGGGAATAAATTTCGAGGAAGCAAAAAAACAAGGAATTAATATTCAATTTAAAATAATTCCAAAAGAAGTTTTTGACAAAAAAGCAGTAGAAAAAGGGCAAGTTAAATTTTATGATGTTGCATATATAGAAGTGAATCCAATCATTAAAGGAAGAGGAAATTTAAAAGAATTGTCAATAGAATTAATTGATTTTAGTGTTTTTTATAATCAAGACAATAATGGAGAATTGGAAGAAAAATTAAAAGCAGGTGGAAATAAGGTTATAATTGAGAACGGAGATGTTGTTAAGCTATCAAAAGATAAGACAGGAATTATTGAAAGAGAAGTTTTAACAAAAAATTGGACAGACTGGATTGATTATTGGTCAATAGATTTTGATTTTGAAAGTAAGAAAGAAATAGTAAAAATTATAAATGAAGATAATAAAGAGGAAGAAAAATGGACAGGATCATATGTTTTTGAAAATGAATGGCAATCTTTTAGAACTAAAAAAGATAGAAAAATAGAATTAGTATCGGCAATTAAAGAAGTGTCTACGGGAAGAAGAAAGATAGCAATTAAGGTTATTGATATTTTTGGAAATGATACAACTAAGGTAATAGAAATTAATATATGAATATAATTTTTAAGGTTCAAATATTTTTCAAAGAATCGCATAAAAAAACAAGACCTGATTCGGAGCAAGTAATTCAATGGCTTAAATCTAAGGGTTTTGATGTAGATAGTTCTTCTTTTTCAGATACTTTTTTTGTTTGTTTTAACGGAAAAGAAAATGAAAAAGATTTTTTTCGGGATAATTTAGATTTGCATCTATTAGCTATGGGTGAAAGAAATTGTAGTGATTGTGCACTTTTAATAACAGAGGAGTTTCAAAATTATAATGAAGCAGATATAAATAAATGGTGTCTAGTTGGTCCAAGTAATGAAGGAATGAATTATTTTAAAGATTTTATAAAAAATAATTCAGATTTTCATGAAAAATTAAAAGAATTAAGAATTTTTTATTCTCAAATAGATCCACGTTCTCAACTTATTTATGGAACATCATTATTAGAGGAATGGTTTAATGTTGACGCAGAGCATTGTTTAACAAAAGATGAAAAGGAAAGTGTTATTAAAGCAATAAAAGAATTAGAATTAGATAAAAAGAAAATATTTAAATTAAAAAATGAAATAAATAATCCATCATTTTTTTCTAAGAAAAGTAGAAATGAGAGAATTGCTGAAGCGGTTCATGAATATTATGGATTAGAATTGAAAGAAATAAAAAAGAAAATTAAAAAATTATATAATACAAGAGCAGAACTTGCTCATTTAATAAAGCAATGTGAGCTAGAAGAATGTTTAGATTTTTTAAAATCAATTTTTAGAACATTTCTTTATAGTAAGTATAGTTTTATAGAAATTGAATTACATTAAATATGGCACTACATAGAGATTTTCCAAAAGATAAATTCGCAATACTTAATCCAGGTATTAGATGGTTTCCAGCGGAAGAGGATTTAAGAGAAAAGGGGTATGAAAAATTACTTCCTCCTTTTGTTCCTGAATTAAGAGAAAAAGTTAAGGAATGGAGAGATAATAATTATGAGGGATGTACTGAAACATCAAAAGCATTATTGAATTGGTGGTTTAATGAAGAACATGTGATTTATAATGAAGACGGATCAAGTTCTTCTTTTCAATATTATTTTGCGCAAAGAGAGGCTGTGGAAACAGTAATTTGGCTTTATGATGTAGAAAAAGTAAAAAACAAGTATGATTTGATTAAATTTGATAAGCTTGGAAGAGTGAGTCCTAATATGTTTGATGAAGATTGGCTTCGATTTGTTATTAAAATGGCTACAGGGAGCGGAAAGACAAAAGTAATGAGTTTACTTTTAGTATGGTCATATTTTCATAAACTATATGAAGAATGTTCGGAATTATCTAAAAATTTTTTAGTAATTACTCCTAATATTATTGTTTTAGATAGGATAAAAAACGATTTTGAGGGATTAAAGATTTTTTACGAGGATCCAGTATTACCAGACAATGGTTATATGGGGAAGGATTGGGAAAATGATTTTCAATTAAAACTACATTTACAAGACGAAATTGGATCTATTTCTAAATCTGGAAATATATTTTTAACAAATATTCACAGAGTTTATGAGGGAGATGTTAGAGAGGCAAGTTTTGAAGATGTCGATACGTCAAATTATTTTTTAGGGAACAAAGTTACTGGAAAGACTAACGATTCAAAGATTGATTTAGGTGAAATTGTTCGTGATGTTGATGAAATTATGATTATTAATGATGAAGCTCATCATATTCATGATCCTAAAATGGCATGGTTTAAATCAATTGAGGATATACACAATAAATTGCTTCAAAAAGGTAAAAAACTATCTTTACAAATCGATGTAACAGCTACTCCTAAAAATGAACGAGGAGAGATTTTTGTGCAAACGATATCAGACTATCCTTTAGTTGAAGCTATACATCAAGAGGTGGTAAAAAAACCTGTAGTTCCTGATGAGCCAAGCAGGGCACGATTACAAGAAAAAACAAGTTCTTTATTTGCAGAAAAATATGAAGATTTCATCAGATTAGGAGTAGAAGAATGGGAGAAGGCTTATAAGGAATTAGAACCAACAGGGAAAAAATCAATTCTTTTTATAATGACAGATGATACAAAGAATTGTGATGATGTTGCTGATTTTATAGAACAAAATTATCCAAAATTGAAAGGTGCGGTTTTAACTATTCATACAAATAAAAGTGGAGAAATATCAGAATCAAAAGCAGGAAAAAAAGAGAAAGAGCTTAAGCAATTAAGAGATGAGGCAAATAATATAGATTCTTTAGAGAGCCCATATAAGGTTATTGTATCAGTTCTTATGCTTAAGGAGGGTTGGGATGTTAAAAACGTAACAACAATTGTTGGATTAAGAGCGTATTCTTCTGATTCTAAAATATTACCAGAACAAACATTAGGAAGAGGATTGAGAAAAATGTTTTTTGGACAAAATAAGGAAGAATATGTGAGTGTTTTAGGAACGCCACCTTTTATGGAATTTGTTGAAGCAATAGAAAAAGAGGGAGTAGAATTAGAAAAAAGAAGGATGGATAGAACAGGATCTCCGATTACTCCAACTGTTATTGAGGTTGATAATCAAAATACTAAAAAAAATATAGATAGGTTAGACATTGAGTTGCCCGTTTTAACTCCAAGAATACAAAGAGAGTATAAAAATCTTGAGTTACTTAATGTTGATAAATTTAATAATGAAAAGATAAAAATTAAAGAATATACAGAGGAAGAAAAAAAGGAAATAACCTTTAGAGACGTTGTTGAAAAGGAATTTCATCATAGTATTGTTTTAGATAGCTCTGTTGAACCAAATTATCAAAGCGTTGTAGGATTTTTTGTTCAAAGAATAATGAAAGAATTACGTTTATTTGGATGTTATGATATTCTTTTCGGGAAAGTAAAAAAATTTATAGTCAGTTATTTATTCGATCAAGAAGTTGATTTAAATAATTTAAACACTCTAAAGAATTTGTCTGATTTAGAGGCAGTAAAAATAATTGTAAAAACTTTTAAAGAAGAGATAAATAGTTTAACAGTTCAGGATAGGGGGGATACAGAAATTAAAAATTATATTAAAATTGCTAGCGCTAGACCGTTTGTTGTAAATGATCAGAAATATTTAATACCTAAAAAAAGTATTTTTAATAAAATTGTAGGAGATAGTGATTTTGAATTAGAGTTTGCAGATTTTTTAGAACGAGCAGATGACGTTATGTCTTTTGCTAAAAATTATCTTGAAATTCATTTTAAAATTGATTATAAAAATTCCAGCGGATCTATATCAAGTTACTATCCAGATTTTTTTGTAAAGATAGACAATAAAATAGTTTATATTATAGAAACCAAAGGAAGGGAAGATTTAGATGATATAGAAAAAATAAAAAGGTTAAAACAGTGGTGCGAAGATGCAAATGATAGACAGAAAAAGATAGAATATAAAATGCTTTATATTAAACAAGAAGAGTGGGAAAAGTACGATCCTAAAAATTTTAAAGATCTAATTAAATTATTTTCTTGAAAGTATGATAGTTTTATTAATTGGTCCTTCTGGTGTTGGAAAAAGTTTTTTAGGGGAGATGATTGCTCGAGAAAAAAGTTATAAATTTGAAAAGTTGGATAAATACGTTGACAAAGGAGTAGGTATTGATTCTATAGATTTAAAATTAGAAGCAAAGATTAGAGGATGTTTAGATTCTTTAATTTTACAAGATAAAATATTTATAATAGATGTTGGGGCTGGGTTTCAGAAGAAGTTTGAGTTTGATTTTTTTAAAAAATATAAGAAATATTTAATATATATTTTTCCGAGGGATATAAAAGATTTAAAGAATAAGGTTGAAGGTAGAAGTATTGAGGGGTTAGAGAATGAAGAATATAGTGAAAAGAGAAAAAATGTTTATAATTTAGCAGAACATCAACTGAAAAGAAAGGTTAATTTTCGAGATAAGAACTGCATAGAAGATTTAAATGAATTAAATAGATTGATTTTAAAAATTTCATATTGAAAAAATGATCATATTTTTTCTATATAAATTTGTTTGTCTTTTAAGATAAGTTTATTTTTCAAACAAGAAAGTAATTCTCGTTTTTCGTGAGTTGAGCCTTCTTCTAAAATGAATTTAAGGTAGTTTTTAATATCTATTTGGTTGATCTCAATTTTTTGAGATTTTTTATTAGATATCAATCTTTGAAATTTTTTAAATCTTTCTATTTCGTGTTTGATTTTTTCTTTGATACAAAGTTCGTCTATATTTATTTGATCAATTAAATTTTCTAATTGTTTAATTAATTCTTCTTCTCTAATATATCCACATTTACAATTTCTATCTTTAGCCTTGGTGCAGGTATAATAGATATAGTTATTAATTTTTCCGTTTTTGAGTTTTTTGTATTTTTCATCAGCTGTAATACCAGAACCACATAGTCCACAGGTTAATAGTTTAGTGAAAGCAAATTCTTTATTATGTCTTTCAAGTGTACTAATTCTATCTTTAATTTTAGATTGAACTTTATCAAACAGTTCTTTATTTATTAAGGGAGTATGTTTACCTTGATACCAATTACCACTTTTTTTAGGATATTCAAAAGTTCCATAATAGAAATGATTTTGCAATATAAGATAGATATTGCTTAAAGTTAAATATTTTCCATTTAAAGTTTTAAAGTCTAAATCATATCTTAACCAATTATATACTTGTCTTCCACTCCATCTTTCGTAAGCTACTTTTTCAAACATTTTCTTAATAATAGGAGCTCTATCTTTATCAATAAAAGTTTCACATTTTTTATCAAATTGTTTTTCTTTTAAATATCCAGTTGGAGCAGGAGCAGGCCATAATCCCATTTCAACTCTTGTTTTTAATCCTCGCTTAACATTTATACTCTTATTATCATTTTCTAACTTGGCTTGGGAGCAGAGAATCATTAGAAGAAATTTTTCACTTGGATTATTAGTAAAACATTGCCCGTAAGTTTTAATTTCAATAAGTTTCTTTTGATCCATTAAATCAACTAATGATCCTAAATCTCCAGCATTTCTACTTAATCTATCAGGAGCCCATGTTAGAATGGCATTATATTTATCTTCTCGAACTCCTTTTATAACTTCTTCATAAACAGGTCTTTTACCAGAATCTTTAGCAGAATGAGATTCTCTTTTAATATCAATAATATTAAGATTTTCTTTTTCTGCTATTTTAAGCATTTCTTTTATTTGTGAATCAATAGAAAGAGCTTGTCTTTCATCTTGTTCGGTTGATTTCCTGCTATATAGGCAGTATTTTATTTGAATATTATCTTCTATCATACTTAAATTATGACAGAGAATGCTAGTTCTGCTAAGAGTCTTCTTGCTCTTTAGGGAGACTATTAAATTCTTTATTATTACGCCAGTCTTCTAAGAATTTTCTGTATTCTAGTATTGTTTTATCATGTATATCAAGAGCAGTTTCTTTTCCCTCAGAATTTTTATTTAGTTGACGTTCTATAGCCTTCCAATGTCCGTTTTTTATTAATTCGACATATTTAGCTTTTGCTAGGTCTGTAATACTATCGTCTCCTTTTCTCATAGCTTTTTCAAAATCTTTTTTAAATTCTTCGTTTTCTATCCTCCATTTATAGATTGTATTTCTTGAAATATTACATTTTTTACAAGCAAGACTAACGTTAGGAATGTTTTCTAGTTCTTTTAGAAAGATTTTTTTATGTTTTTCGTTCTTCATGATAATAATTTTTTATTATCTTTACCGCTTTATTTGAGACCTTTTTAAATCTTTTTATTGCTAAATCACAGAAGATAGGTTCTATCTCTAGTGAATATACTTTTCTTTTTAATTTTTCAGCACATATCATTGTGCTTGCTGAACCAGAGAAAGAATCTAGTATAATATCTCCAACCTTTGTACATCTTTTAATTGCTTTTTCGTGCAAAGATGATGGTTTGCTCGTCGCATGTTCTAATTCACTTGAGGGTATTCTTTTTTCAATCCACAGGTTAGATAATTCATCAAGCAATGCGTTTCCATTAGTTAGTTCTTTATTCATTACCTCATTCAATCCTTTAAAGGAAGGGGAAAGGTAAGGATTCCCCTTGGTTCCATATACACAGAATTCAGTACTTTTATTAAAGGCTATTTTAGGAGTAGGGGAAAATCCATTTTTAACCCATATATTCAATCTTCTATTTGTAATATTTAGTTCATTGTATAGTGTTTGAAATACCCATACTAGAGATTCATCACACCAGTAGAAACAATGAAAATCTTCTTTTGTTATAGATAGAGCAGTTAACATGCTCTTTTTTATAAATTCTTTGTACTCTTCAATTGGCTTGTTGTCAGTAACAGTTCCTCCGTAATTTGCTTTTCCTCCAATGCCTTTATTGTAATCTAGATTGATGTTATAAATAGGGTCACTATAAATCATAGACGCCTTATCTTTTCCAAATAGTTTTTTAACAGCGTTAATATCTGTTGCGTCAGCACATAATAATTTATGATCTCCTAATATAATTAAATCTCCGCGGTTGGTTTGAGGATTTTTAATCTTTTTTAATTCTTCTTCTTCATTAAATTCATCACCTGTTTCTTCTTTTCCAAGAATGTTATCCCAACCAATATTTAAATCTTCTTCGTTAAATCCTAAGTCTAATAGGAGGTTTTTTTCGAAGAGTTTATCTAGGGCAGAGAAGTCCCACTCTCCAGATATAGCATTTAGTTTAAGATTAAGAAGTTTTTCTTGCTCTATATCAAGATTTACATACACAACAGGAATTTTTTTAATTCCTATATTTCTAGATGCCTTAACTCGTGCGTGTCCCCCTATAAGAATATTCATTCTTTTTGGATTAGAATTTACGATTACTGGATCGACTAGCCCAAACTCCTTTATGGATTTTTCAAGTTGTTCAATCATAGATTTATCGTGAATCCTAGGATTGTATTCTGATAATTTTAAGTTGTTTATGTTAATGTATTCTATTTTATAATTTGTTTCTGTCATATTTAAAAAGTACTTAAATTAATTATTAAGTACTAATTAGCATATCCATATAAAATGAAGGTGACATTTTGTGGACCACAAAATTTATTTTCTACGTTGTCTTACTTTTTTTATTATGTTTATATTCTTTTTAGATTCTTCTATTGTGGGAAAATCATCTTCTTGCCAAACATCTGCTTCGATTGACATATCATTATATTTGTAGTTATCGTCGATTCCAGGATTCGTATTTGCCATGGTTCCTTTTTCCTTAGATAATTCTACAATTTTTATATCTCTATCTATTTTAGGACTTGGTTTGAGAATTGTTTTTCCATAAGGGTAGTTGTATTTTCTAAGAAAGGAGTATTTCTCTTCTTTTGACATTTCAAGAAACATGTCAGCTTGTTTCTTAAGCAAAGACCATTCGCATTTAGTTGGTTTAGTGAAGAAAGTTATTGATATATTATCTTCATTTGTTGTTAGGACTGCATTTTGAGAAGGAGCATCAACTTTATCGTAAACGATATAGCATAATATAAATTTTTTAAAGTTATTTGGGAATTTAAAATCTATCAAAATATCATCTATTTCTTTATATAAATCGTTAAAATTAAATTGTTCTTTATTTTCATATTTCTGAATTAATTCATTCCACCAAGATTGAGCTCTTCTAGGTTGTTTGAATCCTTTTTGGGGGATATAAAAATTTTTTCTTATATCTTTAATTTTCTTTTTAAGGTCTTTTTTGAGAAGATTTTTTTTGAAGATATCAAGGTTAATTTTGTGTATTTTTTTGTAACATTCATTCATATTCTTATTTTAATATTTTACAGTCATGAATTTCAATATCAATATCGTGTTGTAATGATGTAAAAACACCAATTCCTAGTTGTATATTATTCATATAATTCACATTATTTAAGATTATATCGGCATTCATGGATTTTTCATTAATAAATTCGTTTTCGAGATTTAGATAATCTTTATGTTTTGGTACGGTTGATATTCTAAAATGATTGCCATCTTTAGAAATAGATAATTTAAAGTAAAATATGGGGTGATTTTCTATTTTTCTTCCATATGTTATTTTTTGATTTTCAATCCATTCTCCATTATTTTTTGTAAAAATTTTAATATCTAATTTTGATGTTTCAATTTTTAGGAAATTATTTCCAATTTCGTCTTTTAATAAGATAGAAAGAACATCGTTATCAATCATGTTTTGGGAATATAATTGAAGAATTAAATCCTTAGAATCATTAAATTCTATTTTGTTGTTATATATTGCTTCATCACCCTTGTATCCTTTTTCATATCTAAATAGTAGATAATTTTGATTTATTTCAATGTTTTTTCCAACGGCTGTCCATTTATTTTCAATCAATGAATTGCAAATTTCATTGTTGTTATTTTCAATAAGGCTTTTTACTTCTTCTGTTTTTTGATTTATACAATTGACTACACTAGCAAATCCATTTGCTAGAATTTCATCTGTGTTTGTAATATATAAAGGTAATATTATTCCCAGAAAAAAACATAAACAGTTTTTAACAAAGTCAAGAAAAGGATGTCTTTTAAAAAACAGGTTTATTTTTTTGACATTTTTATCTGGCCAATTAATAATGTTTAATGTTTTTTTAGGATTATCCTTCATTTTTTTAATATTCTCCGAATATAAGGTTATTGATTTCGAATTCGTTATTTGACCATGATCCTATGCCCCAATAATCATTTTCGTATATTTCTTTATTTCTATTATATGTGAATATTTCAGAAGATTTAAAATTATATAGATTCTTGATTTCTTCGTTAATTTTTTCTCCAAAAATTTTATAAATATTTTTATTTCTTATAATTTTGACTCGATAATGTTGATTTACTTTAAAATTAAAGGGAATATATTCATCTTGTTTTTTTCCACTTTTTATCCCGAGCTCATAATTATAAAAAAAGAAAGTATCTCCATTGCTTAATAGGTAGATTATAGGTTTAGCATTTTCTGAATTTAATTTTAATGTGAATTCAATAATAAAGTTTTCGCTAATCCTGTATTGAGAAGCCAATGAAGGATGCCCTGTTTGGTCATTATTTTTAAAATATAATGTATTATTTTTGATATCCCAACTATCTCTATTGGTTCCCTCTGGGATAACCCAATTTTGATTTATTCCATCAATTAAAGGAAAAGAGAAGTCATCTTTTAATAAGTAATTAAAGTTAAAGGCTTCGTTGTTTATTATGATTTTGTGTTGTTGTGGTAATATTAAAAAGGGTAATTTTGACAATGCTTGATTTTTGTTTTCAATATCTATTTTTTCTCCATCAAGTGTTATTGTGTTGATTTTTTCTTTGCAATTTTTTATAGAAATCGTAGGGGGTTCATTTATATTTCCGATAATATAGTTATTTTGGTTGGTTAATTTTGTGTCATTGATATAAAAGATGCATTGATTATTTTCTTGTGATTGTTCTTCTTGATTATGTTCTGTATTTTTAGAGGCAAAAAAATAAAAGGCAATAAAAATTGTTATTATTATAAGACATCCAATTATTTTTGCTTTTTTGTTCATATGTAAATAATAGCATAAAAAATTTTTAATTTGAAGAATTTATTGGAATTCTTAATAAAAATTGATATACTTTAATCAATGATATCGAAAGAACAATTAGAAAAATTTAAGTTGATATGTAAAAAGAAATTTAACAAAGAGATATCAGATCAAGAAGCGTTGAAGGGAGCAAATGAATTGTTGAGATTAATAGATATTATATATGAAACATTAATAAAGAATAAGATGAGTAATAAAAATATTAAAATTAAAAAATATGAGCGAGATATGTTGGGAGGCTGTTTCGGCAATAGCCACATTTTTAGCGGTAGTAGTTGCTCTTTTTATACCTTATTGTGAAAAATTACAACGGGATAAGATAAATACAAACATAATAGAGGTTGTTACCAATGAGCTAAAAAACAATATTAAACTAATAGGAAAGGGGGATATGGAAAGTCTTAAAAGGATTAATCTAAATGTTTGGAATGAGTATAAATATCAGATTGTTATGAATAACCCAGAATTTTATAGAAAATGCAATGATATTTATAAAGATATTGATGTTTTATTAAGTAGTTTATTTAATGGATCTATACATTCTCTTGCTAATTTTGATGTGAAGAAAAAGTATGAGATTTTAAAAAAATATAATAAGTTTTTTAAGTTATGAAATGTATTTATTGCAATAAAGAAAAAGAAAAAGAATTGTTTAACATAGAGCATGTTTTGCCAAGAATGTTGGGAACCTTTCAAGAGAACTTAACTATTAAGGGGCATGTTTGTAAAAATTGTAATTCTGTAATTTTTAGCTCCCTAGAATCAAGGTTCAAGGAAGATTCTGAAGAGGGTATATTTTGGCAAATGTATAATTTAAACGATACTTATCAAGTAAGGATTAGGGAAGAATTCACTAAGACGTCTTTTATGGCTGGATTGGGAGATGATTTTTTTAACGATATTTTCCCTTTTTTTAAATATAAAGATGGAGAGCATTGTATTAAATTTGTTGATCAAATAAAAATTAAAAATTATTGCAAGGATGGGTATTTAATTTTATTGATAGATAATTTGAAGAAGATAAGGGGTTCTAGTAGGTTTAAAAAATTGATACAAAATTTAGAGGGAACGAAAAATAAGGATGTTTCTATTTTCGTTGGAGGGCAAAATGATAAGGATAGATCAAAGTTAGATGAAGCAACCTCTTTATTAAAAGAATTAGGTATTGATTATAAAGAAAAAAAAGGAAAATTTACAGGATTAGAGGGGATTGAAGGTAAAGAATTTAGAATATCTGTGAATCAAAATATTGGTAGTTATGTAGCACGATTTTTAGCAAAAATTTCTTTTAATTATTTTTCTTATTGTGCGTTTCAATCTGAGATGGGACACATTTTATTTCATGATAATTTTTTTTCCATAAAAGATTATATTTTAGGAAAGAAAGATTTGCCAACAAAAGAAGTAGTAATCTCTATTCAACAAGAACCCATTATATATGATGAAAAAATTGCAAGAAAGAGATTGGTGGGACATACAATCGTTTTTTATAAGTTTAATGGTGAAATATTGTCACAAATTAGTTTTTTAGGAAAAAAGATATACACTGTTAATCTAGGGAAAATACCAGAAGAATTAAATAAGGATAATTTTGGATGTGGACATTTTTTTTATCCTTTTAATCAGAAATTTTCGGGAATGAGTCAGAATCCTAATAAATGGAATAATGGCGTACAAGAGGGGTTTGGACTTTTTAAATCGTATTAGATATGCAAAAAAATAATGGAATCACAGAAAGTGAAAATTATTTAAACAAGATGTGCACAAAGGCATTTCTTTCTCTTTGGACATATCCCAGGGTTTTTAGGGATCAAGGAAAGAGCAATGGGGGTGACGGAAAAGAGATTTGTGATGCATTAGTTGTCTTTAAAAATCATGTTATCATTTTTTCAGATAAAGATTGTAGTTTTTCTAATTCGGGAGATGTAGTAAAAGATTGGAAGAGATGGTTTAAGAGGGCTGTAATGAATTCCGCAAAACAACTTTGGGGAGCAGAAAGGTGGATTAATAATTTTTCGGATAGGATTTTCTTGGATAGTAAATGTAATCATAAAATCCCTTTTTCGTCAGAAGGGTTAGATATAAAATTTCATTTGATTGTTGTTGCGCATGGAGCATCTAAAGAGTGTGGCGCATTAGGAAAAACTGGAAGTTTGATGTTTAATTCGGGAATTGTGGGTGAGAATAATCACGATGCACCTTTCGTTTTAGGTGTTTTAAATAAAGATAAAACATTTATTCATTTTTTAGATGATTCTTCTTTAGATATAATATTAAATGAGCTAGATACAGCTCCAGATTTTATAAAATATTTAGAAGAAAAAGAGAAATTTTTAACTTCAGGGAAGATAATATCTTATGCTGGGGAAGAGGAATTATTAGCCTTTTATTTGCAACATAAAAATAATTTAGGGAATGTCTTTAAAGATTCTTTTGGTCCAGATATGTTGTTTTTTGATGAGGGTTCTTGGGAGGTTCTTAGTAAAAATCCTAGAAAAATTTTGCGTGAGACTAAGAGTAAAATAAGTTATCTTTGGGATGATATTATAGAACATTTTAGTTATTATGTCGGAGATAATTTTCATGAAACAGAAAAAATAATGCAGTTTTTAGCAAGCGAATCTCGATTTCATAGAAGAATATTATCTGAGCAGTTCAAAAAGGTATTTTATAGTGATTTTAGAGAAGGTAGTCCAAGATATGTAGTGTTGGAAAAGGATAATAATGAACTTGGTTATGTATTTTTACCTTTTTCAAATAAATTCTCTCATTCTTACGATGAATATAGAAAAATTAGGATTGGTATGCTTCAAGATTATTGCAAGGTGGCCAAGTTAAGATTTCCAACATTGAGAAATATAATAGGAATTAGTACAGAATCATTGATTCCTTATAAAGAAAAGACTTCACTTGATGTTGTTTGTTGTAATGTTGATGGATGGACGGAAAAAGATGAAGAAGAAGCAGAAGAAATAAGAAAAAGATTTAGTTTATCGGAGACTAAAATTAATCATAAAAGTAAAAAGGAGTATCCTGATATAGATTAAAAAGTGTCACTTTTGTCACTTTTCTGTTATAATAAATACATGCACGAAGAGCGTAGAATAATAAAAAATGAAAATGATTGAGAAATCATTGCAGGTATTAAAGATTAAATATTTCTAACTTGAAGTGCTCAGCCAATTTGAACTATCAGTTAGTTCTAGCACTGAATCGAAGGGAGGAGCTATTGAGAAATATAGCTTTCTGTCTTTTATTGTAGGGTTCTGAAGTAGGTAATTTAAAAATGTTCTTTTCCCTGCTATATCAGAACTATTTTCAAATATAGCTCTTGCCCTCCGTGCTACAGAAACAACAGTGGCAACAGTTGTTTGATAT
>Ga0265293_10004672_pt1 | contig 23905 bp, 20 predicted proteins | sample Munlanlewell138R_FD_192505 | JGI IMG/M metagenome (GOLD analysis project Ga0265293, IMG submission 192505) | Leachate microbial communities from a municipal landfill in Southern Ontario, Canada - Leachate well 138R | ecosystem: Engineered > Solid waste > Landfill > Unclassified | place: Canada... | reverse complement strand
ATATCTACGGCATGGAAAAGGATGGTGATGAATTGCCTTTACCATCTAGAACACCAAAGATTGATTCTGATACTGCTATTGGATATATGCTTTCCCCGATAACCGTTTTTCCTGATATTGTTAAAAATGAATTAGATAATAGAGCTGTGAAAACGAATTTAACTATTCCCGCCTGGTTAAAAGAAATGGCGGAGGCTCAAGGTGTAAATTATTCAAAAGTATTTCAAACTGCATTGATGGATTATTTAGGTGTTGATAATATTAATTTGCAAAAGCATAAAGGCGAGTAGAACTCCACCAAAAGATGACACGATTTTCAAATTGGGAATCGTGTTTTTAATATATTAATATGTAATTGAAGCTAGAGCCGATAGTAAAAGAAGGATTTTTTGTATTTATTACAGAAGAAGTAACGTAGTAATAAATCCCGATAAGGGGGTAAATTTTGTGTCAGCGAATGATTTTGTAAACCAAATGATTCCATATAGCTTTTTTCAATCTATTATAGATATGTTGCCAATAGCAATTGATATTATAAATGAGGAACAGGCTTCTGTACTGTCCAATGCAAAATTCAGAGAGATGTTCTCCTGGGAGAATCAAAGACCTTTTTCTAAGGAAGTTGAACAGGTATTCTTATTTAAAACACCAATTGATTCATATAATTATGAAGTTCCAACACTGACTGGTATTAAATCGATTCATTTAATTATAGAGCCTATTATTGATCAATCAGAGATAATTGGCGCTGTAGTTATAGCTAAAGATATAACTAATTTAGTAACATTTCAGCAGCAGATTCAACTGCAAACAGATACTATTAATAATTTAAATGAGCAAATACATCACCTTAATGAAGAAATGCAGTCACAATCAGCTCTTAATATTGAGACTAAGAATAGTAATGATACAGATATTACTGATAATGATATAAAGGATAATGTTGATTATGCAAGCCGTGATAATGATACATGGATCGCAATAAGAGAGTTACGTAACCAGATTAAATGTAATATTCCTACATATCTTTATGGTGATGAAGGTGTTGGTAAACGCAGCATAGTAGAGCAAATAGTTCAGAAACTTTTCAAGCGTAGTGTCAAATGGTATCATATTGACAATTCTAAACAATTGACCTATCTAATAAATGATATGGAAAAGCAGTCTATATTCGCAGGGGTATATGTTAAAGATACTAAGATTATCGCTAAGGTATTAGAAGCACTGGCGAAATTTACGCATAATGATGTTAATACGAAAAGATGGATAATAGTCAGCGACACCAAGTATACTGAGGTTGATAGTTTAACCCAGAAGCTTACTACTATAAAGTTGCCTTCCCTTAAAGACCGAAAAAGTGATGTACTATTGCTTGTTGATAAATTTCTACCTGATGGTATTAAATTGAGTGATAATGTAAAAAGGAAATTTATACAATATGATTGGCCTAAAAATATACGTCAGCTTAGAAGTGTATTACGCTATGCTGATACAATGCGTGGTCATGACGAGCAAATAATACAATTAGTGCACTTGCCTGAGTACTTTCATTTTACAGCAACTCATAATAGTTTTAATGACTGTTCTAATAATGTTAACAATTATGTAAATGATGATTATAATTTTAATACGAATAGTGATAATTGCTATATTAATGAAATTGATAAAAATGAAGTTAGTGAAAATGGTGCTGATAAAAATGTAAATGCTTTAGACATCTTATTGAATTCGATGCACCAATCAAATGAAAGTATGCCAGAAATATTTGATAAAATCGAAAAAAGCTATATTGAACAAGTTTTGCAAGATCAACAATACAATATTACACACACTGCTAGTAAGCTAGGAATTAAGCGCCAAGCACTTCAATATAAATTAAAGAAATACAATCTGCTCGTAGATGAGCTAAGCGATGAAGTAAATTAAGTGATAATTAAGTGATAAAGTAAATTAAGTGATAATTAAGTGATGAAGTATACAGGGATATATAAGAAGATTTAGTTAATATATTAACATATATACCAATAAGAATAAGACCTACGGTGGTAGGATAATTCTTATTGGTTTTTGTTTGAACAGGCACATAACTATCGTTATTTACTATATTAAAAGTGATAAGTATAGGTATTTGTCTGGGAGGAATATGTATGGCTAAAAAACTTGACGAAAATAATATTATGTTAAATCCAATAATAGTCCTATTAGAGACAGACTTATTAATAATAGGTGGTGGAACAGCTGGTTGCTTAGCGGCAATTGAAGCAAAGGAGTTAAACTCTAATATAAATGTAACCGTTGTAGAAAAGGCAAATATTATTAGAAGTGGCTGCCTAGCTGCTGGGATGAATGCTATCAATGCATATCTTAATCCAGGCGAAACTCCAGAAAGCTTTACTAAATATGTTCGTTATGATGCATGTGGGTTATTACGTGAAGATTTAGTTCTATCACAAGCAAGCGAGTTCGAATATGTAGTAAAAAAGGTAGAATCATGGGGATTACCGATATTAAAGGATGCAAACGGAAACTACCAACCACGGGGTAGATGGAATATTAAGATTAATGGTGAAAAATTAAAGCCAATAATTGCACGTAAAACAATCAAAGCTGGTGTTAAAGTTATCAATCGGGCATTTGCCACTAATTATATTATTGAAAAAGGCTCAATTAAAGGCGTTTACGCTGTAAGCACCAATGAAAGTAAATTTTACGTTATTAAGGCAAAAAAAACTATAGTGGCAACAGGTGGAGCTGCAGGCATATATAAGCCGAATAATACAGGCAATGCTCGTCATAAGATATGGTATTCGCCGTTTAATGCGGGCGCAGGATATGCAATGGGGATTCGTGCCGGAGCAGAAATGACATCCTTTGAGCATCGATTCATTGCACTAAGAACTAAGGATATTATTTCTCCGACGGGAACATTAGCGCTTGGTTTCGGGGCAACCCAAATTAATGCAAACAACGAAAGGTTCATGCAAACAAAGCTATCCCATGTTGGCGGTGAAGGTGCGCCAACACCGTACCGAGTTTTTGGACCAACAAGAGAACTTAAAGAAGGACGTGGCCCGTGTTACATGGATACCACACACCTTTCTAAAGAACAGGCATATGAATTGAAGAAATCGTTTCTTGATATGTATCCAGATATTGTTCTGTATTGGGCTGCTAATGGGATAGAACCAGACAAAGAGCCTATAGAGATTCAAGGGACAGAGCCCTACATAATGGGAGGACATAATCAAGCAGGATACTGGGTAGATGTTAATAGGCAAACTAGCCTGCCTGGACTGTTCGCTGCAGGTGATGTGTCAGGTGGAGCTCCATATAAATTTGTCAGTGGATGCTTTGCTGAAGGAGTGATTGCTGCTCGGCAAGCAGTTAAAGAGATTATGTTTGAACAGCAATTAACAAATTTAGAAGATATAAATAAAGCTGAGTATTCGTTGGAAAAGGAATTAGAGCGTGTCTATCAGCCGCTTCACCGATTTCATATTAAAAATCAAGAACTTACACAAGGAATCACATATGAAGAGATGGAAGCTCGTTTACAAAAAATCATGGATGAATATGCTGGTGGAGTGAGCAGTTTCTATGAGATGTCAGAACCCCGATTAAAAGTAGCTGAGAAGAAGCTACAACAACTTAGAAGCCAAATTCCTTTTTTAATGGCGAAGGATTATTTTGAGCTAATGAATGTCCATGAAGTTATAGATCGTATAGATGTAGCGGAAGTATTAGTACAGCATTTAATATATAGACAAGAAACACGTTGGCCAGCCTATCAATCCAGAACAGATTACCCAGAGCGAAATGACGCAAAATGGCTTAAATTTGTCAATTCAATCCGAGATAAAAACGGTGAAATAAAAATAATAGAGAGACCTTACGAGCAAATTGTACCAGGTGATCGTTATTTACCTTGAGAAAGAAAAATTAGCGTTATAGAAATTTTTGATAAGGTGTGAGCATATGGCTGTAATTATTGATCATTTAAAATGTAACGGATGCAGGGATGCATTAGAAAGTCGCTGTGAAGAAGTATGTCCGGGAAATTTAATGATACGAAATGAGGAGCATAAAGCAGTTATAAGGAGCATGTCAGATTGTTGGGATTGTATGGCATGTGTAAAAGCTTGTCCTATGCAAGCAATTAAAACAAAGCTACCATATGAATTAGCTGCATTTGGCGCAGAATTAAAACCGAAGACAACGAATAAGCAGATAGTATGGACACTTAAATATCCAGATGGACGTGAAGAAGTGTTTACCATTCCTGTTGAGTCAATCTAAACATATATAGAATAATTACGTACTTTTGAATCAGGAATGATATAACTCCCTCTGATGGTGTTGAAGAGGGGTCTTGTAGAAATCGAAGATAAGGAGATTTTGAAATGATTGAACAAATTAAACCACATGGTGGTATATTGATAAATCGTATGGCAGATGATAAGGAAAAAGCAATATTAAAAGCTAAAAGATTAGCAACTATTGAAGTTGATAGCTGGAATCTATCAGATATTGAGATGATTGCTATTGGTGCATTAAGTCCACTCACAGGGTTTATGAATGAAGAAGATTATCATAGCGTATTAGAAAAAATGAGACTAGCAAACGGTTTACCATGGAGCATTCCGATTACGCTAGCAGTCGACGATGAGACCTATAAACGAATCAGCATAGGCGATACTGTTCAATTACAATGCAAAAAAACGGGTGTAACATATGCAATAATGGAAATACAAGCTGCATATACTTATGATAAGGAACAAGAGGCTCGGTGTATTTATGGGACAACTGATATACTTCATCCGGGAGTAAAGAAATTATATGAACGTGGCGATATTTATTTAGCTGGACCTATTACTATGATTAGACAAAGAATAGAACGGATAAATGATCCATACTATTTCACACCAGCACAGACTAGACAAGAATTTGGGAATCGTGGATGGTCTACAATCGTTGGTTTTCAAACAAGAAATCCAGTACATCGGGCACATGAATATATTCAAAAAAGTGCTTTAGAAATAGTGGATGGATTATTTTTAAATCCACTAGTTGGAGATATTAAAGAAGATGATGTACCAGCCGATATTCGTATGGAAAGCTATCACGTATTATTAGAAAATTATTATCCAGCTGATAGAGTTTTCCTTGGAATTTTTCCAGCGGCAATGCGATATGCAGGTCCACGTGAGGCTATTTTTCATGCTATTATAAGGCAAAATTACGGATGTACCCATTTTATCGTAGGCAGAGATCATGCGGGCGTAGGGAATTATTATGGTAGCTATGATGCTCAGAAGATATTTTCTTTTTATAAAGATGACGAGTTAGAGATAATTCCGCTATTTTTTGAACACAGTTTTTATTGTAATAAGTGCCAAGGAATGGCATCGAACAAGACGTGTCCGCATAATGCAAGTGATCGACTGAGTCTTAGCGGAACTAAAGTAAGAGAGATGCTTCGTCTGGGATACAGACCACCAGTTGAATTTACTAGACCAGAAGTAGCTGATATATTAATAAAGGGGTTCAATTAGGAATTTAAACTTTTTTGTTTAAGTAATATATGGTATTCTTTAATAATAACGGTAGAATAATATATAGAACGCTATGGAAAGCAGGAGGCAAGTAATGGGGGAAATAGATTTTGCCAACATTTTCAGAGATTTCAAAGATATAATTGATATAGCTGTTGTTAGCTTCGTGCTGTATAAGCTGATTATGATGATAAGAGGTACACGAGCAGTACAGTTATTACAAGGAATTATCATTATTATAATTGCGACAGCGCTCAGTAGCCAGTTAGAACTTCGTGCTTTTAACTGGTTATTAGATATGACCCTAACTACTTTCTTCTTTGCTATTCCGGTAGTCTTTCAGCCAGAGTTAAGACGAGCTTTAGAACAACTTGGACGAGGTAGCTTTTTCAGGCGTTCTAATCAAGATGTTACAATGATGGATAGATCAATCAATGAAATAGTTAAAGCGGCAACATCTTTAGCAAAGAATAAAATAGGTGGGTTGGTGGTCATAGAAGGTGCATCTGGACTTAATGACTTTACTGAAGCGGGGACAAGGTTAGGGTCGGACATTAGCTCGGAATTACTGATTAACATATTTATTCCAAATACACCGCTGCATGATGGTGCAGTAATTATTCGTAGAGATAAGATATTAGCTGCTGCATGTTATTTGCCACTAAGTGAGAATCCTTTCATTAGTAAAGCGCTTGGGACTAGACATAGGGCTGGGATTGGTATTAGTGAGAATTCTGATGCCATGGCAGTCATTATATCGGAAGAAACAGGGCAAATATCAATTGCAAAAAATGGTCAATTATATAAAGACCTTGATGAAAAAAGCTTGCGTGATAAGCTGACGAAACATATGGTAGTTAAGAAGATAAAGACTTCTTTTTGGCCGAGGAGGTCCGCAAAAAATGGATAAATGGCTGCAAAATAATACATTTGTTAGGGTATTCTCAATTTTATTGGCAGCTTTACTCTGGTTTGTTGTTAGCACAGAGGATCAGACATCAACACCAATAACACTAACAGAGCATGAGTTCAACGTATCAGTTACATATTTATTAGATGAAACACAATATGCGATTATTAATGCGACGAAAAATGTCGACGTAATCCTTAATGGCAATCCAGCTGATATACGAAGCGTATTGCCAGGCTCTTTGAAAGTTGTTGCTGACATAACTGAATTAGGGCAAGGTAGTTATGACGATGTTCCGATAGTAATTGAGGGCGTGCCAAGAGGGGTTACGGCATCTGCTAGACCATCGCAGGTAACTGTTGAGATTGCTAGGAAATCGACAATAGAGCTGCCAGTGCAAATCGTCTTACAAGGAACAGCAGCGGCAGGTTTTGTTGCTGGACAACCGATTGTTTCGCCGAGCCGTATATTTGTTACTGCAACACAGGAAATATTAGACCAAATTTTCACTATATCTGCCCAAGTCAATATCAATAACGCACAATCTTTGATTGATGAAACAGTGCGTGTAAGAGCGATTGATAGCGAAGGCAAAGAATTAGATGTTGGCATTAACCCTGCCGTTGTTGATGTTATTGTGCCGGTTTCCAGCCCATTTAAGGAACTGCCAATAAGTATACATTATGAAGGTTATCCAGCAACAGGTTATGGCGTGAGTGATATTGTCTTATCATCTGATCAGGTAACGGTCTTTGGGCCAATGCAGGATATTAATGGCTATGAATTTTTTCCAGGTCCAGAAATATCTTTAAGTGGATTAACAAAGACAACGACCTTTGAGCAAGAGTTAGCGCTTATTCATGGTACGACCAAAATTGAGCCGGGCAGTATAACGATAACCGTAGAAATTGAGCCATCGGAAAACCTTGTTGTTGAGAATGTGCCTATTATCGTTAACGGCATAGGCGATGATATAAAGGTAAATTTAGAGAATCAGAACATTGATATAACACTTGAAGCAGCTCCAGATAGATTGCGAAATATTAAGAAAGATGATATTCAGGTATTTGTTGATGTTAGTAATTTACCATTAGGGTCACATCAGCTAAAATTGCAGGTTAATACTCCTAGATTCGTTAAAGCCCAAAAACTACAGTACAATGAAGTAACTGCAAACATAGAGAGAGCTGCAATTGAAGGTGAAGAAGCACCAAATGATGATAGGGTGAACACCTATGACTAAATCACCTATGATTAAAATTTCTAATATTAAGCTTCCAGTAGGGCATGAGCAACATGCTCTACTTTTGGCTATTGCCAAAAAATTAAAAACATCGCAGTCGCAAATTGCTAGCTATCAGATAATGAAGCGCTCATTAGATGCGCGTAAGAAACCGCAATTGTATTATGTATATCAGGTAGTAGTAGAATGCAGGAATGATGCTACAAAGTTGCTAAAGGCTTCAAACAAGCGAATAGATAATAAGCAAAAAGACATTGAGATTTATCATCAGCCAATTAGCGAGCCGCTTAAGCTAGGGGAAATAACACTTAAGCATAGACCTGTTATTATTGGAGCAGGACCTGCAGGGTTGATGGCGGCGTTGTTATTAGCGGAGCATGGATTTAGACCTGTGGTCTTCGAGCGTGGTCAGGATGTTGATAAGCGAGCTAAAGATATTGATGAGTTTTGGAAGACTGGCAAGCTAAATTTAGAATCTAATGTGCAGTTAGGAGAAGGTGGAGCTGGCACTTTTTCCGATGGTAAATTAACAACTCGGATTCGTGATACATTGATCGATAAGGTTTATCAATATTTTGTTGAAGCTGGAGCTCCTGAGGAAATTCTATACATTAATAAACCGCATATTGGCACAGATATACTTCGAATGGTCGTTAAGAATCTCCGTGAAAAATTGATACAGCTAGGCGGAGAGATATATTTTGGACATAAGGTTGCTGATATTGACATAGTAGACGGTCAAGTACAAGCTGTAGTTGTAGAATCAGATAGAATCAATACTAATAATATTATTTTTGCTATTGGACATAGTGCACGTGATACATATGAAATGTTATACAAACGAAATGTAGCAATGGATCCCAAGAGCCTAGCTATAGGAGTGCGCATTGAGCATCCGCAAAGCTTAATTAACCATTCCCAATACGGCGAATATCATAATTATGAGCAGTTGGGAGCGGCGGAATATCAATTAGTAAGGAAAAAGGATCAGCACATAGATCGTTCTGTCTATACATTTTGCATGTGTCCTGGTGGAGTAGTGGTGGCGGCGGCTTCGGAAGCTTATGGAGTAGTAACGAATGGTATGAGCTATCATGGAAGGGATTTAGCGAATGCGAATTCAGCAATGGTTGTCAATATTGACCCTGTTGATTACGGATATGTTAACGGTAAATCCCCTTTACTTGGCATTGAATATTTGAGAAAATGGGAAAGGAAAGCATATGAGTTAGGTGGCAATAACTATCATGCACCTGCCCAATTGGTTAAAGATTTTTTGCAGGATAGACCATCAGTAGAGATTGCTAATAATTTAGTTACGCCAACCTACTTACCAGGGGTAACTCCAGCAGATTTACGCAAATGCTTACCCGCATTTGTAGCTGATGCATTAAAACAAGCAATAATAGACTTTGGAAAGCGAATTGACGGGTTTGATTTAGGGGAAGCGATATTAACCGGTGTCGAGACTCGAACATCTTCACCTGTGCGTATACAACGACAGCAAAACGGCGAATCAGTTAATGTTAAAGGACTATATCCGACTGGTGAAGGTGCTGGTTACGCAGGTGGAATTGTCAGTGCGGCAGTCGATGGATTGAAGGCTGCTCAATCGATAATTCAGACTTATCGTCCACTGTAGAGCAAATAGTTTTTTATTATAAATAAGCAGGTGATATAAATGGGAGAATTTTTTGGAACAGATGGAATTAGGGGAATTGCTAATAAACAACTGACACCTGAATTAGCATTTCGGCTGGGGAAAGCGGCAGGCTTTGTATTATTAGAGCAACAAATAGATAATGCTGATGGCAAGAATGATAGTAGGAATGATGACAAGACTGAAAGCAAAAAGAGCGTACTTATCGGTAAAGATACACGCTTATCTAGCGACATGCTGGAGAATGCGCTAGCGGCAGGTTTTATGTCTGTAGGTATTAATGTAATTAAACTAGGTGTTATACCGACACCAGGTGTTTCGTATTTAATTTCAAAATATGGTGCTTTAGCAGGCGCTATGATTAGTGCTTCACATAATCCATATCCAGATAACGGCATTAAGATATTTAATAAGAGCGGTTTGAAGCTTTCAGAAACAATTGAAGAGCAAATAGAAACCTATTTAAAAGATGATAAACAGTATCAACTGTTGCCATCTCCAACCCATGATGGAATAGGAACTTATTATTTTGACGAAAAAGGTTTACAGATATACGAGGAGCATTTGCAATCAACTATCTCGGAATCGTTACAGGGTTGCCGTATTGTACTTGATTGTGCAAACGGTGCGGCAAGTGAATTAGCACCGAGGCTTTTCAGTAAGCTAGGAGCTACAGTCAGCTGCATTAATAATAATCCGAATGGCACTAATATTAATGTGGAATGCGGCTCAACGCATATTGAACATTTGCGCAAACAGGTTTTGGATGAGCAAGCTGATATTGGCTTTGCTTTTGATGGGGATGCAGATAGATTAATTGCTGTTGACCATTTAGGAAATGTAGTAGACGGTGATTATATTTTAACAATTTGCGGTAGAGATCTTAAGCAACGTGGGAAGCTGGTTAAGAACACTGTAGTTACAACTGTTATGGCTAATATGGGATATTTCGTGGCAGCTAAAGACCTTGGAATTACTACAGCACAGACAAAGGTCGGGGATAAGTATGTGCTGGAAGAAATGCTTTCACATGGTTATACCTTAGGTGGAGAGCAATCTGGGCATATCATCTTTCTTGAATATGCAAATACAGGCGATGGGGTATTGACGGCATTACAGTTAGCAGATTTAGTTAGACGAACTAACAGCTCTCTCTATGAACAATGTCAAACGATGATTAAGTTTCCACAGCTACTGGTAAATGTAAGGGTAGCAAACAAGGAATTACTGGATACCAAGCAAGCCATCTGGTCAGCAGTTGAGCAGAATGAACAGCAATTAGCTAATGTAGGTAGGATTCTAGTTCGTCCTTCAGGAACAGAGCCATTAGTAAGGGTGATGGCAGAGGGACCTAACGAAGAACAGCTACAGACAATCGTCAAAAACATAGTAGCGGTAGTAGAACGAGAATTAGCATAGTTATTCAAAATCATATACTAGTAATATGGACTATTGCACAAGTGAAAATAATACGGCATACTTTAATGTATGCCGTATTGTGTTTATACGTAGATTTCTTGTAGTTTTGTAATAAGAACAATGATAATTTAGTTAAGCGCCTGGACTGTAATTGCAGTTGACGAGGTGGAGGAGTATCGAAAGATTCGGCGGATGCCTCCCGGTACTAGCCTGTACTGTTAAGAAATTGTTGAAAACCATGGGGTGACCTGTGTTACAAGGTAGTTTCAAGGCTAAATCTACAATAGCTCAAAGACGGCAGACAAAAAATGTCTTTGAGAGGAGTATGTAAGAATGTGTGGAATTGTAGGGTATATAGGGCACCAATCTGCCCAAAATATCTTAATCAACGGTCTGAAGAAATTAGAGTATCGAGGTTATGACTCAGCGGGTGTAGCTATTGATACTAAGAATGGGATAGTAGTTAATAAAGCTGTTGGACGACTCGGTAATTTAGAAACAAAAATCAATAGAACTAACATAGAAGGATTTTGTGGAATTGGACATACACGTTGGGCAACCCATGGTCGCCCTTCTGATGAAAATAGTCATCCACATTTTGATTGTAGCCATAAATTCGCTATTGTTCATAATGGGATTATTGAGAACTATACAGAATTACGTGACGAGCTAAAAGCTAAAGGGCATGTTTTCAAATCAGAAACAGATACTGAAGTTATAGCTCATCTTGTAGAAGAATTATATAATGGCAATTTGTTTGAAGCAATGCGCACGGTAGTTGCAAGGCTTGTTGGCTCATTTGCTATTGCCGTAATATCTGAGTATGAGCAAGATAAGATTATTGTTGCTCGTAAGGATAGTCCATTAGTTATTGGGCTGGGAGTTAATGAGAACTTTATCGCATCTGATATACCTGCTATTTTAGAGTATACTCGTAAAGTTTATATTTTGGATGATCATGAGTTTGCTGTTTTAAGCAGAGATGCTGTAGAACTATATGATTTACAAGGCAACAAAATTGAAAAAGAGGTTTTTGAAGTGACATGGGATGCAGTAGCAGCAGAGAAGGGCGGCTATGACCATTTCATGCTTAAGGAAATCGATGAACAACCGAAAGCTCTAAGAGATACACTTCGGGGCAGACTAGATGAAAAGCTAGAACGGATTCATCTAGAGGAAGTTAAGCTAACTGATGAGCAACTTCGAGATATACAGAAGATTTACATTGTTGCGTGTGGGACTGCTTATCACGCAGGGCTTGTCGGTAAATATGCGATTGAGCAATTGGCTAGGATTCCAGTTGAGGTAGAGGTTGCGTCCGAATTTCGTTACCGCAATCCTATTATTAACGATAAGACGCTTGTGATGGTTATTAGTCAATCAGGAGAAACTGCTGATACGTTAGCGGCACTTCGTTTAGGTAAAGCTGGTGGCGCTAGAGTAGTAGCTATTACTAACGTAGTTGGTAGCTCAGTTGCTCGTGAGGCTGATGATGTAATATATACGTGGGCAGGTCCAGAAATTGCCGTAGCTTCAACCAAAGCATACACAACGCAGTTATTAGCAATTTATCTATTTGCAATATATATAGCAGGAATACGTAACACTATTACTGAACAGTTAAGGACTGAGTTATATCAAGCATTACAGGATATTCCTGAACAGGCTGCTAAATTGATAGAAGATAAACAGCATGTAAGAACTGTAGCACAAGCTATTATCGATTGGAATAGTGCGTTCTTCATTGGGCGTGGTATGGATTATACAGTTGCATTAGAGGGTGCATTAAAGCTGAAGGAAATTTCCTATATTCATGCGGAAGCATATGCCGCAGGCGAGCTTAAGCATGGAACTATCGCACTGATTGAAGCAGGCATTCCAGTAATAAGCCTATTAACACAGCCAGATGTCTACGAGAAAGCTATGAGTAATGTAATCGAAGTTAAAGCCCGTGATGCAAAAATTATTGCAGTTGTTAATGAAGGTGATAATAAGGCTGCTAATATAGCTGACGAATTGTTAATAATACCGAATACGCATCCACTTCTAACACCAATACTATCAGTCATTCCTTTGCAGCTATTAGCATACTACGCTTCAATTCTCAGAGGCAATGACGTTGATAAACCGAGGAATTTAGCAAAATCCGTGACGGTTGAATAAATTTTAGTGTTATCATATTTGTTGCAATTTATTACCACCCTTTATATACTTTAGATAGCAGAGGATAAGCTCTAAAAATATCTGTAAATATGAGGAGGAAAGAATATGTCAATAACTAAATGGGAAGTAGATGTAGCTCACAGTAGTATTGATTTTTCAGTTCGTCACTTAATGATTGCAAAAGTGAAAGGTGCCTTCGAGAAATTCACTGCAGATATTACGGCAGATCCAGCAGATATGGCAACTGCATCGATAGCTATTACTATTGATGCTGCAAGTATTAACACGCGTATTAATGATCGTGATAACCATTTAAGATCGGCAGATTTCTTTGATGTAGCTAAGCATCCAACCATCCAATTTGTTGCGAATAAGATTGTCAAAACAGGTGATAACACATATGATGTATCAGGTGATTTGACAATGATTGGCGTAACTAAGCCAGAGACGTTTAAGCTGGTATATGAAGGAACTATTAAAGACTTTGCAGGTGTTGAAAAAGCAGGTTTTAGTGGTAGTGGCAAAATAGTTCGTACTAATTATGGACTGAATTGGAATAAAGCATTAGAAACTGGTGGAGTATTGGTAGGCGAAGATGTAAGCATAGAATTTGAAATGCAGCTGGCTAATAAAGGTTAAATTTAAGAATACGGATACGATAATTAAGCATTATAATTGCTATGATTTTATTTGATTAAGATAGGTACAGTGATACCTATCTTTTTTTAGTACATCAGAATTTATAAATTTAGTGTTGATAGTATAACGGCAACTAAGGCATTCACTTGCGTCTGTAGACTTGGTGCATGCCAAGTTTTGTTTATTTTAGAAGTCAACTTTTTATTGACGCATCCGGATCTTGTTGGTATTTTACTGGCAGGGGCATATTATTTGCTTTAATTAGGGGAGATAAACATGGCTTACATTTTGGTAGGCGTTGCAGGAGCTTTGGGGGCAATTTTAAGGTATGCAATAGGGGTTGCATTATTTGTGGATAGTGTATTCCCTTATGCAACATTAAGTATCAATTTAATTGGAAGTTATGTATTAGCGTGGCTTACAACCAGATTATTTACAAAGGTTTACTGGTCGTCTCACATAAAAACTGCAATTGGTACGGGCTTTGTTGGCTCATTTACCACCTTCTCAACATTAAGTGTAGAAACAGTTAATTTGTTTGAAAATGGGGATATATTATTAGGGGGTATTTATGTTTTTGTAAGTATTATTGGAGGATTAGTTATGAGTAGACTAGGATTCGATGTAGGTAGTGTGGAGGTGCGAAAGTAGTGAATATAGGACATATATTTTTGGTTGGGATAGGTGGCTTTTTAGGGACTATTGCTCGATATTCTATTAGCAAGCATCTAGATAGTGATTCAAGGCTAACAATCCCAATGGGAACGCTAACGGTTAATTTATTAGGATCTTTTCTTTTGGGTATTATTATTGGGGCGAATGCTGATACAATGATAGTCGTTTTATTTGGAACTGGGTTTATGGGTGCGTTTACTACCTTCTCTACTTTAAAGCTCGAAATGATAAATTTGTATAGCAATAATCATAAAAGAGGCTTTTTTCTGTATGTAATAATGACCTACGGCGTTGGAATTCCTCTTGCTTACCTTGGTTATGTTATCGGTAGTAATTTTTTGGTTTAACAAGTCTGTTATATTAAATGACAAGTATAAAATATATGAGCTGAATCCTGCACGTGCTCTTATCAGAGGTGTGGTCTGTGGGATCAGAGTAGAGGATATTGAAGAATCAACTATGCAAGAAATTCGCTATCTACTAAACTCTTTACAAAAATAGGTAGTTTAATGGTATAATGTGTATAAATTTAATCTGTGCAAAGGAATTTTGCAGGGAGGGATAGAAAATGAAGCGAGATTCTTTTGATATCTCTAACCTAATAAGTCACCCGGACAAAATTGATGCAAAGAAGGACGCTTTTGGGATAGTCTTAAGGTTTGTAATTTTTGGTCTATTGTGGATATTAATATCTGATAATCTCTTAAGTTGGCTAATTGATAATCCATCTTTATATATTAAATTACAGACTTATAAGGGATGGCTATTTGTCGTGCTTACAGCTATATTAATTTATGGACTAGTTTATAGGCGCATGAATTTATTAGGACAAGCAATCAAGAAGATTGTGGAGGGTTATGAACAATTAGCTGCCACTTATGAGGAAATGGTAGCAACCGAAGATGAGCTTCTTAAGCAAAAGGAAAGGCTGCAATATCTGGCGTATTATGACTCGCTCACTGGACTTATCAATCGGGTGAAATTTGAACAGGAAATAGAAAGCAATTTAATGCAAGAGGGTAGTGAGAAATATTTTGCGGCATTTTTAATTGATATTGATAATTTTAAATATATAAATGAAACCTTAGGTCATAGCGCAGGAGATACTTTTCTGCAATTTATAGCGGATAAATTCCAGAGTATTATACAACCGCCGAATATTGTTGCCCGTATTAGTGGTGATGAGTTTGCTATACTTATTAAGGATGTAAAAGATAAAGATAAGATTATCGATCATGTAGAAGCAATTAAACAGGCTGTTGGAGATGTATGGAAGCTTAATGATTATGAATTCTATATATCTTTAAGTATAGGAATAACACAATATCCAGAGGATGGAGTTAATCTAGCAGAGCTACATAAGAATGCTAATATTGCCTTGAATAAAGCCAAGCAGCTAGGTAAGAATTGCTATGTGTTTTTTACGGAGCAAATAAAGACAGATAATCTGGAACATATAAATATGGTCAGTCAACTAAAGCATGCAATCGAGAATCAAGAATTCATGCTGATGTATCAGCCGCAGTTTAATCTAGTGACCGGTGAGATTACAGGGGTAGAAGCATTAATTAGATGGTTGCACCCAGAGCGAGGTTTTATTTCGCCTGCTGAATTTATCCCACTTGCAGAGGAAACTGGGCAAATTTATGAAATAGAACGATGGGTGTTTAATGAAGCAATACGACAGATGAAGCTATGGGACAGCTTGGGATATCCAGCAATTGAAGTATCGGTAAACTTATCAAGTAAATCACTGACAAGTGAGTTTAACTTTTTTGAGATAGAGGGAATCCTGAATCTGCATAACTTTAATCGAGCTCGGTTAGTGGTTGAGATAACGGAAACAGCTATAATTTCTGATGTTCACTGTGCGATTGAACGTTTGCAGAGGTTAAGGAATTCAGGCATTAGAATTGCGCTTGATGATTTCGGTACAGGTTATTCGTCGCTAACATACTTGAAGGAGCTTCCGATAGACTTGGTGAAATTAGACAGCAATTTTATTAAATGTATTGAAAATAAAGGCTCAGACTCCGTAATTGTGAAATCAATTCTACAGTTATCACATGAATTATCGTATCAGGTGATTGCAGAAGGTGTTGAAACAAGTGGACAATTGGAATGCCTGATTGATTATGGGTGTAAAAGTGGACAAGGATATTTATTTAGTAAACCTATTAAGGTTGAGGAATTAGAAAATAGGTATTTTTAAAAGGCGCTTGCGCCTTTTTTTACGACCAAATACCCATTTACACAGTTTGCTACAGCCGAATATAATAGGTACATAGCAAGGTGAGTAATAACTTACTCACTGCAAAAGGTCGCTTGTAAAATAAGTAATTCACTACAAATGTCACTTCAAAGCAAGTCGTGGAGGATTGATATGGAAAAATACGTTTTACATCGCAAAGATAAAATTATTTATACAACTATTGATGTAATTGATAAATATGGTATTCAGAATGTATCTACGAAAGAAATTGCTAAGAGACAGCGAATATCGGAAGCAACAATCTTTAAGCATTTCAAGACAAAACAAGAATTATTGATGGCTGTTTTGGATTTTTATTCACAATATGACGATGACATAAGGTTTTCTGTTATGGAGAAGCTAGCGAATCCGTTAGCTGCAATAAGGTTTTACATACAGGCATATACAGAATATTACGAGAATTATCCAGCGATTACTGCAATCAATCAAGCTACCGATATTATTACTTGCGATGCAGAATTAGGGGAAAGAATTAAGATTATTTATACTAATCGCATTAATGCTTTGATTGAAATTATAGAAGCTGCTAAAGAGATAGGACAGCTACCTCAGGATATTGATGCAGATAGGCTTGCAGATATTATCTGGGGGACATATCAAGGAATAATCTTGAAATGGAGGCTTAGTGAATATAGTTTTCCTCTTACAGAGTATACGTTTAGCACGATAGATTTATTGTTAGACGTCTTTAAGAATAAGCAGTAGTAATACCATGTTTGAAGAAGCATGACTAAGAAATTTTCTTAATTAATGGGGTGATAATTTGTCAGAGCAGTATAGTAATGAGCCAATGCTTGAAATGTATATCTTTGAGACTTCTCAGAATATTGATCAGCTTGAGGAAGCGATTTTAGCAAGTGAACAATCAAATTGTTTCTCAGAAGATGCTATCAATGGTATCTTTCGCATTATGCACACGATTAAGGGTTCATCAGCGATGATGTTGTTTAATGAAATTGCTACTTTAGCCCATAGTGTTGAGGATGTATTTTTTTATCTTAGAGAACAGAAGCCTGAGAATATTGATTGCTCAACTCTATCAGATTTGATTTTTGAGAGTATTGACTTTATGAAGGTTGAACTAGAGAAGATTAAGAACAGTGACAAGGTAGATGGTGATGCATCAATTCTCATCGGCAATATTAAGGAATTCTTAGAATACTTGAAGCACATGAATCCTAATTTGGAAGAGGTGGAGAAGCCGCCATCCAAGAACAAACAGCAGTACTACATATCCTCTGACAAAACGGTCGCTATTACTAAAGATGCTGTACATTCGCAAGCACAGAACTCTTTTAAAGCAACCATCTTTTTCAAAGAGGGCTGTGAGATGGAAAATATTCGTGCGTATACAGTTGTACATAACCTGAAAGAATTTACTAATGAAATAACACATTATCCAGAAGATATCATTGAAAGTGATGATAGTATTCAACTAATTAGAGAGCAAGGCTTTACCGTTTATGTTAAGGCTGATAAATCCTATGATGAAATGCATGAGTTTTTCATGCAGACGATATTTCTAAAAGAGTTAAATTTACTAGAGATATCAAATGATAGTGTAACTGATACGGATAATCGTCAAGGCAATGCACAGACTATTGATTTAGAAGCTAGCAATATAGATAAGGACAATCTGCATGCTAAGAGTGTGCCTTTAGAAGCTGATAGAGTAAGCGTTACAGATAGCACGGCAAACAGCACCAAGGATAACGCAAAATCCCAGAAACAGCAAATTAAGTCTGAGCAGAGTAGCATTATTAGCGTAAATGTGGGCAAGCTTGATCAGCTAATGGACTTAGTTGGTGAAATGGTAATTGCTGAAGCTATGGTAACCCAAAATCCTGATTTGCAAGGGTTAGATCTAGATAATTTTCACAAGGCTGCTAGACAATTAGATAAAATAATGACTGAATTACAAGATGTAGTGATGTCAATAAGGATGGTTCCTTTATCGACGACATTTCAGAAGATGCATCGAGTTGTAAGGGATATGTGTAAGAAGCTAGAAAAGGATGTAAGACTAAAGCTAGTTGGTGAAGAGACAGAGGTAGATAAGAATATTATTGATAGAATCTCCGATCCACTTATGCACTTAATAAGAAATTCGCTTGATCACGGTATCGAAACAATCACCGAACGGGAAGCTAAGGGGAAATCGCCTACCGGAACAATTACTATTGAAGCCAAAAATATTGGCAGTGATGTTCTAATAATCGTAAAAGATGATGGAAATGGTCTGAATAAAGACAAATTATTAAAACGAGCACAGGAACATAATCTTCTAACTAAACCTGTTCAACAAATGACTGATAGAGAAATTTACAATTTAATATTATTGCCGGGATTCTCGACAAAGGAGAAAGTGTCTGAGTTTTCGGGCAGAGGCGTTGGAATGGATGTAGTCACTAAGAATATAGAAGCAGTTGGTGGAACGGTATCTATAGATAGTGAGCAAGGACTAGGCTCTACTTTTACAATGAAGATACCTCTGACGCTAGCAATTATTGATGGGATGAATATTACTGTTGGCAAGTCTTGTTATACTATTCCGATAACGTCTATCAAGGAATCATTTAGACCTAAAGGTACGGATATTATTAAGGATCCTAACGGACGGGAAATGATTATGGTTCGTGGACAATGCTACCCAATTCTCCGCTTACATAGGCAATATGATGTAGCGACCAATATTACCGATTTAACAGAAGGTATTCTAATTATGGTCGAGCAGGATGACAAGAGCATGTGTGTCTTTGCAGACCAATTAGTAGGTCAACAACAGGTTGTAGTTAAAGCGCTTCCTAACTATATCAAAAACACCAAGAAGATAGGAGGCCTAGCAGGGTGTACTGTCTTGGGGGATGGAAGTATAAGCTTAATACTTGATATTGGAAGCCTTATAAACACAAAGAAGATAAGTAACAAATCAAATGAACACGCTCTTAAAGTGCCGATGTAATAGAAATATCGATTGTGATAAAGATGAATCTAGTATTTAACTGCGTTAAAAGGGAATCTAGTATTTAACTGTATAAAAGGGAATCTAGTATTTAATTGAGGAGTTGAGATTATGACAGAAGTATTGTCGCAGGAAATCGACGATGGCTTTGAAGATACCCAAAAGGATAAGTATCTAACATTTATATTAGGCACTGAATGTTATGGCATAGAAATTAAATTTGTAACAGAAATCATAGGCATTCAGCCCACCACTGAGGTTCCAGAACTGCCAGAGTATATTAAAGGAATAATCAATTTACGTGGCAAGATTATACCTGTAATGGATGTTAGGCTAAGGTTTAAAAAAGCGTTCCGGGAATACAATGATCGAACCTGCGTTATAGTGATAGATATTTCCGATATATCAATTGGACTTATTGTAGATGGCGTATCAGAGGTATTAACAATTCCGGAAGAAGATATTGTTCCACCTCCTGATCTTAATAAAGATGGGAATAGGTATATTAAAGGAATTGGCAAGGTTGGCAATCAAGTTAAACTTATTCTTGATTGTGAGAAGCTATTAAATGAGCAAGAAACAGAGAATCTATTAAATATTAAATAAAAAAATCCTCAATAATAAAACTTTAAAACACATATCAATTAGGGGGAATTACAATGCAATGGTTCAAAAATCTAAAAATACGTACAAAGCTAATGACCAGCTTTATTATACTAATTATTATTACAGCAGTAGTAGGGTATATAGGCATAAACAATATGAATACAATTAATGAACGTGGAAATTCAATGTATCACAATGACTTCATTCCCGCCCAAGGATTAGCTGAAATAAATGCAGCTATGCAAGATGTACGTGCTAACTATTTATTAATGGCTTATGATGATAATACAGCTAACTTCCAAACTAGGGAAAATACCATTGTAGATGCTGGCGTTAGAACTAACGAGTTATTAACAGCATATGAACTAACTATTAGAGCAGACGAAGAGCGTGCATTATATAACGAATTAAATGTTGCACTAATTGAGTATAGAGATATTCGCAATAATCAAATAGAAATGCTCAAAAATGGCTTGCGTGATCAAGCATTAGCCCAAATTGGTGTTCAAACACAGGCTCGTGAACGAGTACAAGGACTTATTGATAACTTAATAACATACAAACAACAAACAGCAGAGACAAATGCACAGCTAAGTGCTAATGAGTATGCTAGTCAATCTAAGATAATGATAGGAATTATTATCGGAGGAATTATCTTAGCACTTTCGTTAGGATTATATATTGCTGCAATTATAAGTAAGCCAATTGCTCAATTAGCAACTGCTGCCAACCAAATAGCTGACGGTAATCTGGATATAACGATAGATTTTGAAACAAAGGATGAAGTAGGCGAACTTGCACAAGCATTCAAACGAATGACTGAGAATACCAATGACGTAATGTCTAATATTAACTCAGCCTCTGAGCAGGTAGCATCTGGTTCTAAGCAATTATCTGATTCAAGTATTGCTCTTTCACAAGGAGCAACAGAGCAGGCAAGCTCGGTAGAACAATTAACTGCTTCACTTGAGGAGATTTCGGCACAGACAAGGCAGAATGCGGAAAATGCTAATGTTGCTAATACGCTTGCAGATACAGCTAAGAAGAATGCAGTACAAGGAAATGACCAAATGCAAGGAATGCTTAAAGCGATGGACGAAATTAATGTTTCTTCTAGTAATATATCTAAGATTATTAAGGTAATAGACGAGATAGCGTTCCAGACTAATATCTTAGCACTTAATGCAGCAGTAGAGGCGGCGCGTGCAGGTCAGCATGGTAAAGGTTTTGCTGTTGTAGCAGAGGAAGTTCGTAATCTGGCAGCAAGATCAGCTAATGCTGCTAAAGAAACAACTGATTTAATAGAAGGCTCTATTAAGAAGGTTGATGATGGTACTAATATTGCTAAGGTTACTGCTTCTGCCCTTAACGAAATTGTTGATGGAGTTTCTAAGGTTGCAACGCTAGTAGGCGAAATTGCTGTAGCATCTAATGAACAAGCGGCAGGTATTGCTCAGATTAACCAAGGAATAATGCAAGTATCAGATGTAGTCCAAACGAATTCAGCGACTTCAGAGGAAAGTGCGGCAGCTAGTGAAGAGCTAGCAAGCCAAGCAGATCTATTGAAGCAACAGGTTGCTAGATTTAGATTAAAAAAGCAGAATAACTCAAGTAATTACCATATGCTAGATGAATTGAATCCAGAAGTTTTACAAATGTTGGAGTCAATGCATGACAAGAAATATAATTCAGATACATCAGCTATAAATAAACCTAAAGAATTTGCCAAAAAGGAACAAAAGAAAATAATGTTAAGTGATATGGACTTTGGAAAGTATTAAAGTCTATAATGGATGAATTTTTATGAAATAATAGAATTGAATGGAAGGAGTAGAGTCAGCTTGCTTACAATCTCACACAAGGAATTTGCCAAATTAGCTGAATACATTAAGGTGAACTATGGTATCTATCTTAAGCAAGAAAAGCAGACACTGTTAGTAGGTAGATTGCAAAATGTGTTACAGCAAGCGGGCTTTACGAATTTCACTGACTATTATAACTACATAGTAGCTAATAAAGATAAAGAAGCTGTTAACACTTTAATTAATAAGATAACTACTAATCATACATATTTTATGAGAGAGCCACAACATTTCTATTTTTTTCGTGATCAAGTATTACCTTTTTGGGCGAATATATTAAGTACCAAGGATCTTCGTGTCTGGTCTGCTGCATGTTCTTCTGGAGAAGAAGCATATACCTTAGCAATGATTATTGATGAATACTTCGGGCAGGATAAAGCGGCATGGGATACGAAAATTCTAGCAACTGATATTTCGTCACAGGTATTAGATATGGCTAAAGATGCAATATATAGTAATGAGCGTATTGCTCCATTACCAAAACATTGGAAGGTTAATTATTTTAAAAGGTATGATAGCGAAAACTCTGTTTTAATTGATAGAATTAAGCAGGAAGTAATATACAGAAAGTTTAATCTTATGGATGAGGTTTTTCCTTTCCGAAAAAGGTTTCACGCCATCTTTTGTAGAAATGTTATGATTTACTTTGACAATACGACTAAGGAAAAGCTTGTTGATAAATTGTATGAGCAAATAGAATATGGCGGATATTTATTCATTGGTCATTCCGAAGCGCTTAACCGAGAAACAACTAGATTTAAATATATCAGCCCTTCGGTATATCGGAAAGAATAAATAGTTTAATATCTACTAGAGGTGATCTCATGGCTAAACAATTACAAATACGTGTGCTTATAGTGGATGATTCATTAATATTTCGTGAAGTTATAGCAAGAGGTATTACTTCTGATCCACAAATAGTTGTAGTTGCAAAGGCGGTAGATCCGTTTGATGCTAGAGATAAGCTGCTTGAGCTTGAGCCTGATGTTATGATATGTGATATAGAGATGCCGAAGATGAACGGAATCGAATTCGTCAGACGACTTTTACCGCAATATCCATTACCAGTAATTGTGGTTAGCACGGCAAGTGATGCTGTGTTTGATGCTATAGAGGCTGGAGCGGTTGAGTTTGTTGCAAAGCCTGACGTACAGTCACCAAAAAGTGTTGAGAGCTTTATACTAGATCTTATTGCTAAAATTAAGGTAGCAGCTAAAGCAAAAGTAATTAAACCTAAGCAATTATTTAAGGATGATCAAACGAGAAAGGAACAGACCAAAGTCATGAACAATTTAGCTACCAGTAAGTATATTGAGGATACTGGTATTGAAAATAATAACCAATTGGATAACTATAACCCACTAAGTATAATTGCAATTGGGGCATCAACTGGTGGTACTGAAGCGTTGTGGACAATTATTAGAGAACTGCCAGCAACAATACCAGGGATAGTTATTGTACAACACATTCCGCCAATTTTTTCACGTATGTTCGCAGAAAGGCTTAACAATCAGACGCATTTCCACGTTAAAGAAGCCCAAGCAGGTGATTATGTAGCCCCGGGCAAGATATTGATAGCCCCAGGAGATAAGCACATGCGAATCAAGAAAATTGGTGACAAATATAAGATTGATGTATTTGAGGGCGAGAAGGTCAGTGGACATTGTCCATCTGTAGATGTACTGTTTGAATCAGTGGCTAAAGAAGCGGGAAGTCATGCTGTTGGGATTATTCTGACAGGTATGGGCTATGATGGCTCGAAGGGATTATTGGCAATGAGGCGTAAAGGTGCACGTACGATTGGTCAAGATGAGCAATCTTCTGTAGTGTATGGCATGCCGAAGGTTGCATATGAATTGGGTGCAATCGAGAAACAAGCATCACTATCAAATATTCCTCATCAACTGATGAAAATATTGAAAGAAACAAAGAAGGTGTAGTA
>Ga0265293_10004671_pt1 | contig 23905 bp, 21 predicted proteins | sample Munlanlewell138R_FD_192505 | JGI IMG/M metagenome (GOLD analysis project Ga0265293, IMG submission 192505) | Leachate microbial communities from a municipal landfill in Southern Ontario, Canada - Leachate well 138R | ecosystem: Engineered > Solid waste > Landfill > Unclassified | place: Canada... | reverse complement strand
ATCAGTATGAGGTCAACTAGGGTATAGGGGAGGCGTTTGCGAGCCTGGCTTGGATCATAGTGTCTGCCTTCAAGGGCGAGAGAGAGATCTTCAGCTTTGTCGAGGATTAAGGAGAAGATCGAAGTTGCCGTATCAAAGATAGCTTTGATAGGGTTGTGACGGCGCTCTAAGCGCGCTTTACGGGCAGTAACGACCTCCAAGGAGGCGTCAAAGACCATGGGCAGTAGTGAGAGGGTCAACTCGACAGTGCTGGCTACAGCCCAGCCATCAAGCTTAGGAATCCGATTGAGGGTCGACCCGATTGACCTGGCTAAATCGTCCGCTGCAGTGCAATCGGTGAGAAGCAGTCCGCATTGGATGATGGCCAAAAATCGCAGAGCTGCAACCAATGAGAGAGAAATACTTCTAAGGGCGAGATACTCGGTGACCAAGATCAAGATGAGGATAATGGCAAAGTAGCGTAGCTCACGTCGGTAGCGAAGGATAGGAAGGCGCTGTAGGGCCATGACAAAAGAGAGGCTGGTCACTAGCAAAAGGAGGCCTTTGAGCGTGAGAGAGAAGAGGGTGACACAAATGGCAATTACACTGAGGAATTTGATCAGCGGGTTTGCTCGATTGAGCAGGCGCTCTTGGTGACGATAGTGAAAGATCAATGCTTCAGCCATGAGAGCTCCTCGATTGGCACATGATCTGGCACATACACACCGTGTGAGCGCAGGTGCGGATGAACGACTTCCTTGCTTCCTGAGAGGACGATACGCCCTTCGTCGAGGATGAAGACCGAGTCAACGTGGGCGAGGACCTTCTCTACCTCATGGCTCACCAAGAGAATAGTGTGGCCTTCAGCGCGTAGGCGCACCAACGTCTCCAGGACGCTGACGGTCGACCGCCAATCAAGGTTTGCAAACGGCTCATCAAGAATCAAGAGGTTAGGGCGCATGACAAGGACTCCTGCGATGGCCAGGCGGCGCTTCTCTCCACCGCTGAGCGTCTTGGGTCGGCGTCCTAGGTATCGATCAAGATCCAAAAGATCGGCCACCTCTTTGAGCCGCTCTTTCTGTGTCTGCTCGTCAAGGCCTAGATTTTCCATGCCAAAGCGAATATCTTTCTCCACAGTCTGTCCAACGACCTGTGTCTCTGCATCTTGGAAGACCAGCCCGATAGTATGCATCCGTGCTTTGCGCTTACTGGATAAGTTTTTGCCTGCAAGGGTGATGGTGCCCTCTGTTTGTCGTTCAAGACCCTTGATGATCCGCACCAGGACGCTCTTACCTGACCCATTGGGGCCGGTTAACAAAGTCAAAGATCCTTGGGGCACAGCAAGGGATACTCGATCGAGTAGCGGCTTTTTTTTGTCTATATGGTAGCTGAGGTTATCAACTTCTAAGAGTAGGTTTTCCCGATCATCCATCATCGCTAGACTGTAACAGATACTCAACGGCTTGCTCAAGATTGGCCTGCACCATCAATTTTACGAAAACAGTTGACAAGGCCAATTGAAACAGGGTATACAAGAGGTCGTTACGCCGCTTTAGCTCAGTTGGTAGAGCGAATGACTGAAAATCATTAGGTCCCCAGTTCAATTCTGGGAGGCGGCACAAAAAGCTCCTTGTCCGTTCGGATGGGGAGCTTCTTTTTGGCTATTACTTGCTGTGCTATATTGCAGCAAACTCTCCATTCTATGTCTAAAGACTGTGTGTTGCTATCCCCCATTTGGGGAATAGTGAGTCAAGATTGGCCGTGGTATACTGCTTGCGGACAAGAGGGAAGAGAAGATGGTAGAAAGTGAGATTTTAGAATTCAAGCGTTCTGTGACTGACGACTTTGAGAAAGAGATCGTTGCTTTTTTGAACACCTTGGGCGGCGTACTGTATCTTGGCCTAGACGATACGGGTACTGTTGTGGGATTCAACAATGTTGGCAAACAAGCCCTAGCAGTTATCGATCGGATCAAGAACAATATCTGCCCCTCTTCTTTGGGACTGTTCAATGTGGAGACCATGAGCGAAAACAGAAAAGGCTATATTAAAATTACTGTTGCGCAAGGCCCTGAGAAGCCTTTTTATTTGAAAGAACATGGTCTGTCCCCAAGGGGTTGCTACCTGAGAGTTGGCTCACAAACCACCGCAATGAGCCAAGAGATGATCGACAGTCTGTACGCTAGACGCGTTCGCAATTCGCTTGCCAACGTGCCATCGCCACATCAAAATCTCACGTTTACCCGATTACGAATTCATTATGCAGAGAAAGGCTTTGATGCAAGCAGTGAGTTTTTCTTAAAGAATTTGGATTTGTATACCCCGGGCGGACAATTCAACTACATCGCCTTCTTGATGGCCGATACGAACAATATCTCTGTTAAAGTGGCTCGTTTTCGTGGTTCTGATAAGATCGATATCGTCGAGCGTAACGAGTATGGATATACGTGCCTTCTTGAAGTTGTGCGGTTGGTGCTAGGAAAACTGGAGATGGTCAATGCTACGATTGTCAGAGTGGGCGGGGAGCCCGAGCGCAAAGAGATTCATCTTGTGGACAAACATGCCCTCAGAGAAGCGGTGCTCAATGCACTGGTGCACAATGACTACCTGAGGACATCCCCGGCCTTCGAGATTTACGATAACCGCATTGATGTGCTCTCCTGTGGTGGCCTTCCCCTTGGTTTGAGCGAAGAGGAGTTCTTCAAGGGGCGCTCGCTGCCCCGAAGCAGGGAATTGATGCGAATTTTTGCTGATATGGATCTCAGTGAGCGACTGGGCTCTGGTATGCAGAAAATTCTTAGGGTCTATCCTAAAAACATCTTTGAGATCTCTGAAAACTTTGTTCTTGCAAGTTTTCCATTTAGTAAAGAAGCGTTGAAAATTTTACATAATCAAACACCCGATATGACCGGTGAACACTCTGCCTATCACGTGTCACAGCTCAGTGCACAAGCGCTGAAAGTCTTGGCGTTGCTCAAGGAGAAGGGGCAAAAAACCGGCACGGAGATCGCAGAGGAATTGCGTCTTACCAAGAACCAGGTGAGTGAGGCTGCCATTGAGCTACGGTCCCATGGCTTGATTGACAAAGAGTCATCTGGATATATCGTGAGATAATTATTTTTGCGTTAACGGCAAATTTGCTATATCCTGCTTGTACACAGGAGCTGATATGCAAGAATTGAGAAAACTGTACGAAGCACTCGAAGCTGATGCGAGCGATGAACAGGTTCGCTTGGCAATCGAGAACCTTGAAAGACGGCAATTTATGCCCACCTTGATCCTTTCGGTACCCAATTTTCTCTCTCTCAGACGAGCAGATATGCTCGCTGAATTTGAGCGAGTTGTAGCCCTGGATCCAAAGAGTGAAGAACTGACAGCAGTTGTTGGCCTCAGTGGAGCGGATGAGGTGAAGAAAAAACACTTAGAAGTGTTGCTCCATCAATACCGCCTGCTCTGTGGACTGAGAGTCGGCGATGGGGATGCATGGATTCTCATCAATGAACTGTATGAGGACGATTAACTACAACAAAAGTAGGAATTTTTAAAAAAACCTTGCAAGGAAACATATGGCACCGTAGGATGGAGCTAGCGATACGCCTTGTAAAGCAAAAACTAAAGCGATGGGAACGGTAGAATCCATCGTAAAATGAGGAGCGAACAACATGAGACGATTAGTGAAGAATAATGTATCCTGGGTAGGGAAAATTGACTGGGAGTTGAAGAAATTCCACGGCGATGATTACTCGGTCAACAACAGCTCAAGCCAGAATGCATATTTGATCGAAGAGGAGAAGACGGTCCTCATCGATACCGTCTGGCTTCCCCATGCCAAGGAGTTCGTTGACAATCTCGAGAAAGAAATCGATCTGAACAAAATCGACTTCATCGTTGCTAATCATGGAGAGGTGGACCACAGTGGTGCACTCCCTCTGTTGATGGAGAAGATTCCCAATACGCCAATTTATTGTACCGCCAACTGTGTGAAGTCGTTGGTTGGCCAGTACCATCACCCCGAGTGGAACTTCAAAGTTGTGAAGACCGGTGATTCGGTTGATATCGGTAATGGCAAGAGCCTGGTCTTCGTTGAGATGCGCATGCTGCACTGGCCGGACAGCATGGCTACCTACATGACCGGCGATAATATCCTCTTCTCCAATGATGCCTTTGGCCAACACTACGGAGTGAAGGAACTCTTCAACGACAAGGCAGACCAGTGCACCCTCTACGAAGAGGCTATCAAGTACTACGCCAACATCCTTGCCCCCTTCTCCCCACTGGTGAAGGCAAAGATCAACGAGATTGTTGGCCTGAACCTGCCAATTGATATCATCGCAACCAGCCACGGCGTTATCTGGCGGGATAATCCTCTGCAGATCGTCGAAAAGTATGCCCAGTGGGCCGATGACTACCAAGAGGATCAAATCACCATCGTCTACGACACGATGTGGGATGGTACCAAAGCCCTGGCTCACGCGCTTGCCACTGAAGTTCAGGCCCAGAGTCCCGATACTGTGGTCAAGGTCTTCAATGTCTCAATGACTGACAAGAACGATATCATGACCCAGGTCTTCAAGAGTAAGGCAATCGCCGTTGGATCGCCGACGGTGGGACGCTCAATCCTCTCCTCAGTTGCGGGGTGGATGCACTTCCTCTATGAGCTTCAGTTCAAAAAGAAGAAGGGAGCAGTCTTTGGGTGCTACGGATGGAGCGGTGAAGGCAATGCTGAGTTGAAGGAACTGCTGAAGAAGGCCGGCTTTGACGTAGTTGAGCCTGAGGTGAAGGTCAACTGGAACCCAACCGAGGAGCACTTGAACTCCACCAAGGAGATCGCTGCAGCACTGTTGGCATAAGAGTCAATGATGCACGACCGAGGGGCTGAGATGATCAGCCCCTTCACTTTGCCGCTTTCCTTGCGTCATTTCTGCTCTCTGTGGTAGAGTCGAGTGGGGGACTTGATGGACGAATTGCTACATCGGGCACTGAATTGGGAGACCCTGCTCGCTGTCACCAAAGAAGAGAAAGCCGATACAGTCTATGAGGCAGCCTGTCAGGAAGGCATCGTAGACCAACCATTATTGCTTCATACTGCTTTCTACGCAGAGCAACTTGGCCTCGATACGTCAGTAGTTGGTGATGCGTATCTTGTAGCACGACCTTTCTTTGAGGAGATGGACGAGTCTGTCTGTATTCTTGATGAAACCAGCCCTCAATGGCCTTCTACCCTGAATGACAATCCCTACAAACCTCGTTTCCTCTATACCAAAGGCAATTTACAGTTGCTTGAGGAACCGCTTGTCTCAATCGTGGGAACTCGAAGTCCATCTCTAGCAGGGCGTCAGCTAGCTCATCGTAGTGCCAAAGCACTCGGAAATGCTGGCTTTACCGTAGTGGGAGGCCTTGGCTTGGGTATCGAGGCTGCAGCCCACCAAAGTGCCTTGCTCTCCGATCGGCCAACTATGGCAGTCCTCTCTACCTCTTTGGAGCGAGCCTATCCGCTTCAGCATGCTGATTTGCAAGAGGAGATCGGTAAACGAGGATTGTTGGTCAGTCGCTTTGGCCCCGCTTCCAAAACACAAAAAATCCACCTTTTCTTACGTAACCGCCTCATGGCAGCACTCAGCTCTGCGATGTTGGTAATCGAGGATCGCGATGGAGGGACGGCTGTAAGTCAGGCAACCGATGCCCTTGAGCGCGGAAAGCCTGTGCTTCTGTATCAACTCAGCCTTGATAACTCTGCGCTCTTGTGGCCCCAGCGTCTCGTTGCCCATGACTTAGCCACCGTCGTCAAACGAACCCAGGATTTGGGACGCATAACGCGGAGGGTTACCAATACAAAACCGGTGAAAAAAGTGAAGAAAAAACCCAGTGGACAGCTGGACCTTTTCACTGTGGCAACCGGCTCACCTTGACATCGATCAAGGTGTAAGACTACTATCTCATACTATGGAAAAACAGCTTACCGCCAACGAATTACGGCAAAAATTCATTGACTTTTTCGTCTCAAAGAACCACAAGCAGATCAGTGGGGCTTCCTTGATCCCAGAAAACGATCCGACGGTTCTCTTCACCACCGCAGGAATGCACCCCCTGGTGCCCTATATCCTTGGCGCAGATCATCCTGCTGGCAAGCGGCTGGTAAACTATCAGAAGTGTATCCGAACCGGCGACATCGAGGCGGTAGGAGATCCCCATCACCTGACCTTCTTTGAGATGCTGGGCAACTGGTCCTTGGGAGATTACTTCAAGAAAGATGCCATCGAGTACAGCTACGAGTTCCTCACCGAAGTCCTTGGCCTTGATGTCAACGAACTTTCGGTTACCGTTTTTGCAGGTGATGATGAAGTGCCCCGTGATGATGTGGCTGCCGATGTGTGGCGGAGTTTGGGGATTCCCGAAGAGCGGATCTACTTCCTCGGTCGAGAGGATAACTGGTGGGGACCTGCCGGTGAGACTGGCCCCTGTGGTCCTGACACTGAGATGTTCATCGACACCGGCCGGCCTGCCTGTTCCGAGGAGTGTCGCCCTGGCTGTGGATGCGGTAAGTACTTTGAGATTTGGAATGACGTCTTCATGGGCTATAAGAAGAACAGTGATGGCACCTATGAAGAGATGGATCGCAAGTGTGTTGACACCGGCATGGGTATCGAGCGCACTGTTGCAGTCCTACAGGGCAAGCAGTCAGTCTACGATACAGAGGTCTTCGCTCCAATCATTGCCAAGATCGAGAGTCTTTCTCAAAAGACCTACGGTAATGACGAAGGGATAGATATCTCGATCCGCATCCTCGCTGATCACGTACGTACCAGTGTCTTTATTCTTGGCGACCAACGGGGAGTGGCCCCCTCCAACGTTGGACAGGGCTATATCCTTCGGCGCTTGATCAGACGAGCAGTTCGGCACGCACACAAGATCGGTATCGAGGGCTCCTTCCTCTCTAAGCTAGCTCCGATCATCATCGATTTGTATGGCCAAGCCTACCCTGAGCTCGTCCACAACCAAGAGTTCGTCCTCAAAGAGCTCGCCGCTGAAGAGGCGAAGTTCAGCGATACTCTGGCAAAGGGAGAGCGAGAGTTTGAGAAGATGCTGCCCAACCTCCTTAAGGGAAAGGACCGGGTAATCAGCGGACGTACTGCATTCAGGCTCTACGATACCTACGGCTATCCATTGGAGTTGACGGTCGAGCTCGGTAGTGAGCATGGCTTCACCGTCGATGAAGAGGGGTTCAAGAAAGCCTTTGAGAAGCATCAGGAGCTGAGCCGTAGTGGTGCTAACCAACAGTTCAAGGGAGGCCTTGCCGACCACAGTGAGAGAACAACTGCGCTGCATACTGCAACCCACCTCTTACACCAGGCCCTGCGCACAGTCCTCGGCGACCATGTTGGACAGAAGGGGTCGAACATCACTGTCGACCGACTACGCTTTGACTTCACCCATCCTCAGGCTATGACCAAGGAGGAGATCAAGGCCGTTGAAGATTTGGTAAACGAGCAGATCAAAGCAGATCTTCCCATCACCTTCCAGACAATGACTCTTGAGGAAGCTCGGGAGAGTGGCGCAATTGCGCTCTTTGATGGTCGCTATGACGAAGAGGTGAAGGTCTACTCCGCTGGCTCCTTCAGTAAGGAGGTCTGTGGTGGCCCACACGTAGAACATACTGGTCTATTAGGTCACTTTAAGATTGTAAAGGAGCAGTCCTCTTCAGCTGGAGTGCGACGCATCCGAGCAGTCTTGGAGTAACATTTGAAACTCAGCTAATAAGAATGCACCCCTGAAGATCTCTTCAGGGGGCATTTTTAGGCATCATCCTCATCGTCGGCAAGCAAGTGCCACTCTAGGCCCTTATTCAGGGGAACTGCTAACTGTCCGCAGGCTCCATCTATAGCCTGACCTCGGCTGATGCGGCGAGTATGGTTGATACCCAATCGATCCAAGAGTCCGGTGAAACGACTTATTTCACTCTCGGTGGGTGGGATGTACGGCAACCCTTCTGCTGGGTTCCAGGGAATCAAGTTAACTAAGGCATCAAGGCCATCGATCCAATGGGCAAGCTTATAGGCGTTCACCTCATCAGTGTTAACACCCCCCAATAGGCAATATTCGATAGTAACTCGCTTACCGGTCGTCCTTTGATAGTCCAAAAGGGCATCCTTGAGCTCATGGATGTTATAGCGCTTGTTTACCGGCATAATTGTAGAGCGAAGTCGATTGTCGGCTGTGACCAGCGACACAGCGAGTTTTACTCCAAGCTGCTGCTCAGTCAATCGCTTTATTCCGTTCACCAAACCGCAGGTGGAGAGGGTGATACGTCTCAGGCCAATATTGAATCCCTCTGGATCGTGTAAATACTCTATGGAGTTGATGACCTCAGTGGTGTTGGCAAGAGGCTCTCCCATCCCCATATAGACGATATGGGTGATGGGCACCGCACTTATCTCTTGAAGGTGCACATATTGCTCGATGATCTCACCGGCTGAGAGGTTACGTATAAAACCCATGGTAGCGGTTTTACAGAACGTGCATCCCTGAGCGCAACCGACCTGGCTGGAGAGGCAGGCGGTTGCCCGACCCTTGTTGTCGGTAAGCAGGACCGCTTCGATGACCGAGCCATCAAATGTGGCAATACCAAGTTTAGCGGCTCCACTGTCTCTATCTAACTGTTTGTCCACCACCTTCGATGAGACAGCCGACCCCATCAGTTCTGTAAGGCGCTGACGTTCAGCTTTGGAGAGATTGGTCATCTCATCAAAGGAGGTCACTCCTTTGATGAGCCATTGATGGATTTGTTTGGCCTGGTATCGTCTTGATAAGCCAAGGGTTTGACCGATCTCATCAAGGCTCAGACCATACAGAGAGTTGGGTTTTTCTTTCACACGGCAATCCTAGCCGAACATGCTGATGATGGCAATCACAACCCCGGTGATTCCCTCTCCTCCGAGCAGTCCACTGGCGATCAGGCCGGTCTCATCGGTGATACGCTCCTTGGAGAGCTTCTTGCCAAATCCCTTCTGAAAGAGGATCGCCAACAATGATCCGACTCCCATTACCGAAGAGATGTAGATAGGCAGATAGACCCCAAGGCCAAGGGTTGCACTGGGAAGGTTTGCCAAGAAGAGTCCAAGACCTACAACCAAACCGATGAGGAAGGCAGGGATATGGCCCAGGCCACCGACCATGGCACTGACTGCAGCTGCCTGAGGGGCTGGGAGGGCTTCTGTGCCAAAACCGCCGAAGGCGCGGCGCATCACCAGCAATACAAAGACTGAGAGCACCGCTCCGACCACGCCCCCGATACCCTCACCCAGGATTTGCTGGCGGGGATCGGTATTGAGGAGGTGCCCACTCTTCAGGTCGTTCATCACATCTCCGGTCAGTCCACAGGCCACCGCAACGACTGCCGCAATGGAGAAAGAAGCGCCCATCGAAGGTTTAGAGATCAATTGAATCGCCAAGAGCACGAGGATTGCAAAGATTTCCATTGGGTTGATGCCGGTTTGGCCGGTAAGCATACCACTGAGATATGTTGCTACATAGATGCCTGCCATGAGGACCAACGCTTCGATGAGCCCTAGTTCAGTACCAACGGCAAGGATAATCACCGCAAAGGCAAGGATAGCTAAGGTCCACAGAGCTCGGCCAGTCAACAACGTTTTCTTACCTTCAGTAAGCTTTTTTTGTCGTAGTAGCCGCGAGGCGATCGCCTTGAGGAAGACACCAAGGCCTGTACCGATCATCAGGCCAATGCCCAGGTTCTGTCGAAAGAGATCTGCATCAGCCATCGATGCAAAGAGTCCACCCTTGATGCCCAGAGGTGTGAGGATGTAGTAGCCAAAGACTGCTCCTCCGAACCAAAGAAGCGCAAAGAGTGGGCCAATAATTGCCCCGATCCCCATTGCCATCGGACTGACCCAAATGGAGAAGGATGGGATGAGGGCATTGCCGCCCCAAAGAGTCAGCAGCGCTGGAATCTTAGCAAAGCCATCGCGAAGGGTAGTGAAGATGACACTAGCCCCCATTGATGTGAAGAGCGTCCTCGCTCCCTTACCACCTTTGGTTCCTGCCTGCAGGGTGTTGTAGCTAGCAATGCCCATTGGATAGGGAAGCTGCTCCTCCTCAATGAGCTTGGTACGTAGCAGCGCTGAGAAGAGCGTACCGAGGATCGCGCCTACTACGGTGAGGATGATCATGCTGGGAATTGGAATCATCGCATCGGGATTGAGTATCCACAAGCCAGGCAGAGTGAAGGCCAGGCCACCGGCAACCATCGCACCACTACTCATGATTGTGTGGGTGACGTTGATCTCCTGTAAGGTCGATCCCTTCGCCCGAGAAAGGGCTGCCATACTCAGTACAGTTACGAAAATCGTTGGCCAGGGAAGGGCCCCCATCCGAAGGGCAACATACATTGAGCTGGCAGTAATTACTATCAAGCCCAAGAGTCCGACTATCAGGCCACGAACGGTCAGTTGTCTCTTCATATCCTTACACTTCTCCCATAAGTGTATAGTAACGGTCTTCGATGCAAAACTCCATACTCCACCTTGCTGCAAAAGGAAAATGCCAAAATGGCCTACTTACTGACTAGGAAACAATGGTGTTACATGGTATAAAGAGAATGAAAGCACGAAATAGGATTGTGTCCTATGAAGGAAGGAAAAACATGAGAAAAGTATTACTGACTCTTGTGGTCATCACCCTCATTCTTGTTCCGGTATCTGCTAAGAATGCGCTTGCCGTTGGTGTGAACCTTGGAACAAATGCTGGTGTCGCCGTTCAATACCAACTCAGCGATTTCGATGTAGTGGCTAACGTGGGATACAATTTCCTCAACCAGGGATACCTCTCCGCTGATGTAACTGCCAGTTATAAAGTAACTGACTTCAATATCGGTGAGGCCCTCATTGATGTGACTGCTGGTTTCGGAGCACTTATGGGTATCCCCGTAACCTCCGGTGCTCAATTTGGTGTTGCAGCAATGGTACCGGTTGGCTTGCGTTACAGCCTTGATAGCAAGGAAGTCCCATTGGACTTCTACCTCAGGGTAGCCCCTGGTGTCCAGATTCTCCCGAAATTGGACTTTGCATGGGGTGCGAACTTCGCAGTGCTCTGGCGCTTCAACTAACGCTCATTTTACAGACAAGACACTTTGAGAGGATGCTCGTTGAGCATCCTCTCAAAGTAGGTACGTAGCAAGATCGCTAATACTATATCCGTTAACTATCAGCGACGGGCAGAAAACGAAAGCTTTTAAAATTTTTTGATCCAAGGTTTAGGAGTGAGTGTATTAAGAAATTTCTTCATATTGAACTTTAGTTACCCAAAGGAATAAGACAAATTGTTATCACATGTTAGTAACTGGAGGCAATTTGTCTGGACGTGGTATTAGAAGCTCTGCAATTATACAAAGCACGTAAGGCATTCAATTTTGAAGCATTGCTTGCATACGCAAGAATTTGCCGGGTTGAAAAGGTTATATACCCTTACCTGCAGGTTGTTGAGTAGTTAGAAACCAGTTGAGTATTCTCTCACTGTAGGTACTCATCAAGAGGTCCTCGATATCGACCCTCTATGCGAGCTTTGACGAGAATTCCTTCTTCCGTGTATTCGATGTCTTGTACTTGGCCCCAGCGATGGATATGGGCTACTAGGTCATGACGATCGGTGGGGATGTTGTAGCTGGTCAATGGGCGAAGCGTATTGAGCAGATTAGCAATTTCAGTGATTAACTCATCAAGACCCTGGCCGGTGAGCATCGAAGTCTCAATAACCGGGGTGTACATTGAGCACAGTCGAGCTACGGCAAAGCCATCGGTTGTACTGTCCATCTTGTTGGCAAGGACAATGGCTGGCTTGTCAGTGGCGCCCAACTCCTCCAACACCTCGATCGTGGTGGTATAGTTGGAAATCATATCCGGCGAGGCGGCATCGCAGACGATGATGAGAAAATCAGCCCAAACAGCTTCTTCCAAGGTGCTCTTGAATGCCTCTACCAAGTGGTGAGGAAGGTTTGAAACAAAACCGACAGTATCACTGAGGAGAATCTCCTCACCCCCGGGAAGCTTGACCGAGCGGGTAGTGGGGTCGAGGGTGGCAAAGAGCTTGTCCTCAACAAAGACGCCGGCATCAGTGAGGGCATTGAGTAGTGATGACTTACCGCTGTTGGTGTAGCCAACAATCGCCCCGATGGGAACGCTGGACTCCACTCGTTGGCTACGCTGAGTAGCGCGGTGAGTTTCTACTTTTTGCAGCTGTTCCTTGAGAACAAGTATTTTGTCATTGATCTGCCTGCGGTCCATCTCTAGTTGGGTTTCACCGGCGTCACGGGTACCACGCATTCCACCTCGTTGTCGTGATAGGTGGGTCCATCGTCGTGTCAGCCGTGGTAAAGAGTACTCTAAGCGAGCGAGTTCTACCTGAAGCACTGCCTCTTTGGTCTGGGCTCGGTCGGCAAAGATCTGCAGGATTACTTCATCCCGATCAATTACTGCACACTCCCACGTCTGCTCCAAGTTTCGTTGGATCCGTGGGCTCAGAGGAATTTCAAAAATTGTAGTGTCTACTTCGGCTTCATCGATGACGCTGGCAATCTCGGCTACCTTGCCACTACCGATCAAGGTAGTGGGGTTAGGTTGCCGTAAAGTGATGTGCTCGATGGCAACAACCTCCAGGCCCATCGTATCGACGAGTGACGAGAGCTCTTCGGCTCTTCGTTCACGTTGGCTTTGGGTGTCTGAAGTGGATGAAATTATCAACAACAGGGCCCTTTGAATCTCAGTTGCAACCTCATGGATGCGTTTTGCTTTGGTACCCATCCTTTGCAGGATACGACTGGTTAACGCGCAAGTCAATATATGCTACACTCACCCCGGTCAACAGAAAGTTGGCAATTACGAGGTATTCAATGAGTTTGAACTGTGGCATTGTCGGCCTGCCCAATGTGGGCAAATCGACTATTTTTTCTGCACTTACGGCCGCCCCTGCCGAGGTGGCAAATTACCCTTTTTGTACAATCGACCCCAACGTAGGGATCGTTTCCGTCCCCGATGAGCGACTTGATCGAATCTCGGGCCTAGTCCCCTCACGAAAGACAGTTCCAGCCACTATCGAATTTGTCGATATCGCTGGCCTGGTAGCTGGGGCAAGCCGAGGAGAAGGGCTTGGTAACCGTTTTCTTGCTTCAATTCGTGAAGTGGGTCTCATCGCCCATGTGGTGCGATGCTTCGATGATGAGGATGTGACTCACGTCTCGGCCAAGGTGGATCCTGCCAGTGATATTGAGACGATCAACATTGAGTTGGCCCTAGCGGACCTAGAGACGGTGACAAATCGCTTTACCCGCCAAGCTCGTCTTTCGAGTCTGACTAAGGATGCCCAAAATGGGGCTCAACGAGTACTGCCTATCCTTGAGCGGTTGAAGAAGGGCCTTGAGGACGGTAATGCTGCAAGGTCATTGGGCTTCACTGCCGAAGAGCGAGCGCTGGTAGCCGACCTACACCTGATAACCTTCAAGCCGATGATCTATGTCTGTAACGTCGACGAAGACCATGTTGATGGCAATCATCCGTACGTAGAGACAGTAAAGAAGATTGCCCGCTCAGAGGGAGCAGAGGTGGTAGTGATTTGTGGCAAGATTGAAGCTGAAATTACAGCCTTGGAGACCGAAGAGGAGCGAGCTGAGTTCCTCGATGCAGTTGGCCTTACTGAAAGTGGACTCAATCAGTTGATTCGCAGTGCGTATCACACCCTGGGATTACGCACCTTCTTCACTGTCGGGCCGACAGAGGATCGAGCGTGGACCTTTACCGAGGGTATGAAGGCTCCCCAGACTGCTGGCTTGATTCACAGTGACTTTGAGCGAGGGTTCATTCGCGCTGAAGTCTATAAGAGTTCAGACCTCTTTGTCTTGGGGAGTGAACAGAAGGTCAGGGAAGCTGGAAAGCTACGCCTAGAGGGTAAGGAGTACAAGGTGCAGGATGGGGACATCATGCACTTTCGCTTCAATGTTTAGGCTACCATCGCACTGTGAAGGTGATGGGGTCGGCCAAGAGCAAGAAGTCGATCAGAGGGAAGCTGAACTCATACAGGTCAGCTGATCGCTTTGTGCCGGCAGTGAAGCTTTTGACCGGTCTGGGAGTCCGAAGGGTAAGGGTGATCGTGGACTCTTCAATAGCGGGCACTCCCTCTTCACCGAGCATGAAGCTGATCATCTCCAAATAATCCTCTTCGCTTAAGCCTTGGTTATAGACTGGGCCGAAGGCCTCAAAGTTGGGATCTGCCAAGAAGGGGATGACCGGTACCAACTGATCGTAGTTGTCCATGGAAAGGAAGAAGGAGAGTGAGTCGTCTGTGAGAGTGAGCAGAGTTTGGTTTGCTCCTGCTCCCAAATCGACGATCAAGCGCTCCAGGTCATGAACGGTAAAATAGCCATACCAACTGTTCTCATCGACTTTATCCAGTGATACCCCAGAGGTTGCCGGGCTACGTTGTAGTGCCCGTTCGAAGTCACGGATGGCCTTATCCATCAGATCCTCATCACCTTCTGCCGGGGAGAAGTCACTGAAATCTTCCAATACCGCAACGAAAAAATCCTCGACCTCGAAGTCGAAGGAGGCAGTGCGCTCTTTGGCACTATGGTAATCCAACTGCTGGGTGACCGTGCAACCGCTGATCAAAACAATGGCCAGAAGAGCGGCCACTGAACGTACTGTTCTCTTCACTGAATCATCCTTTAGAGACACTGTACGAGATTTTTTCTATCTACTCAACAAAAAAACCTCGGATAGCGTTCATTTAGCTTCTACTTGTCCATTGGCGATTACCTTGGAGCAAGATTGCAGGGAGGAGCGTGGAGTATTGGATGAAAAGAGATGCGTTAAGTCTTCGTTTCATGGTACAGTGAAACTGATGAAACGTCTGTTGCTCATCGTTTTTCTGTTGATCTGCCTCATCACCCCAGTACTGGGAGATGAGTTTGTCTTTCATAGTCTTGAAGCATACCCCACCCAACTCTACATGATCTGGTCTGCGGTGGAGGGAGCGGAGTACTACGACATCTACTTGGATAGAGCTCCCTTGAAACGGGTACAAGGGGGTACAATGGCCTTCATCGGTGATGAAGAGAATCCACTGGAGAGTCAACGTAGCTATGAGGTTTTAATCATTGCCCGTCAAACGGGTGATATAGACCTTGCCTATCTCTCTGAACGTATTACCACTGCAGAGCGTTACAGCCAAGAATTTGCTCTTCTCGCCGCTCATCCGTGGCCTAATCAGTTTGATCTCTTCTGGACGATGGTTGAGGGGGCCAAATACTATGATTTGTACCTTGACCGAGTTCCTATCAAGCGGGTGTGGCAGAGTCATGGCACCACCATTGGATCCAATGAGCAGCCTCTAGTGAGCAATCAGACCTATGAAATTCTGGTCATCGAACGCAAAGAGGGAGATGTCTAAGTCGGCAGTGCGGCTATTGAGGTGACTACCACCGGATGGGATGGCCTCTATCGATGGGTCAACGAGACAAAGAAGGATAATAAAGGAAAAGCCCGCCAATTGGACTTTCGGGTCACCTCAACCAAAGACTCCTATAGAGTTGAAGGATTGTACGGTCAGTGGCACACCATCTTTCCCTTGGTACCCGCCTCCGAGATTGGTAAGACGTTCACCTTTGACGGAGAACGTGCCGTGCAACAGGCGTATCGAGAGAATGCCCAGACCTTCAATACTTCCAAAATGCGACCGGATACCTGGTCGGTGACCAGTATTTGGCATGAAGGCAACTCGATGGGCGTTGATGTTCGCAGTCGCGCAAAGGGAATCAATGTGAGCACCTACTCAACGTTCACCTTCCTCTTGAATGAGAGTAGGGGTCCGATGCTATACTTTGAGACCTCCGCTGATGGAATTGCGGCTTTGAGCATCTTTCGCTCGCCAAACAGCGGTGATGACGGAATCTTCAAAGCGAAGCTAATCTCGTCACAAATCTAGTCATACGTTGACAAATCCGCGTTGTCCAAGTATACGTGTAACACTGAGCCCTCGCTCTCCTAGGAGTATTGTACATGTCTGATGAGAACATATTGATAGTCGTTGAGTCCCCCACCAAAGCTAGGACGATCAAACGATTCCTTCCCAAGAATTGCACCGTTGTCGCAAGTAAAGGTCATATCCGTGACCTTCCCGATAATCGGATGGCTATCGACATCGAGAAGGACTTTGCCTGCGAATACCAGGTAGTCCCTGGCAGGGAGAGCGTCATTAAAGAGCTGAAGGCTGACCTGAAGAAGGCCGATCGCCTGCTGCTCGCCACCGATGAGGACCGTGAGGGTGAATCAATCTCTTGGCACCTAGTAGAGGTGCTTAAACCCAAGGTGCCCTACCAGCGAATGGTCTTTCATGAGATTACCAAGAGCGCGATTACCAAAGCTTTGGAGGCCGGTCGGCCTCTTGATGAACACCTTATCCATGCTCAGGAGGGTAGACGAATCGTCGACCGCCTCTACGGGTATACCCTCAGTCCGACCCTGTGGCGTAAGCTCTCCAACAAGAAGCTGTCAGCCGGAAGGGTGCAATCGGTAGGCCTGCGCCTCATCGTTGAGCGTGAGCGTCAACGCTTAGGATTTGAGGAGTCGGTCTACTTCGATGCCAAGGCAAACTTGGAGACGGCAGGCAAGCAGCCATTTGAGGCCAAGCTGACTGCCTACCAGAACCAACCCCTGGCAGGGAGCAAGGACTTTGACTCGATCACCGGTGCGTATAAGGGAAAGAAGAACACTCTGTTGCTCAATGAAGAGCAGGCCCAGGCCATTGTCAAAGAGGTAGCAGAGGAGCCGTTTGTCGTCGCCGACATCCAGCGCAAGCCCTTTGTCACCAGACCAAGCATTCCATTCACTACCAGTACCCTGCAACAGGATGCCATCAAGAAACTGCGCATCAGTGCTGCCGAAACCATGCGGATTGCTCAGAAGCTCTATGAAAACGGCTTCATCACCTATATGAGAACCGACAGCCCTTCATTGAGCCAGGAGGGGACAAATGCTGCACGCAATCAAGTAGAGGCGCTCTATGGAGAGAAGTTCCTCAGCCCCAAACCCCGGTACTTTGCCGCTCGTTCTGCTAGTGCCCAAGAGGCACACGAGGCGATCAGGCCAGCTGGAGGCCACTTCCTCAAGCCCGAAGAGAGTCGCCTCAGCGGCCGCGAGCTTGCCCTTTATGACTTGATTTATAAACGAACCCTTGCAAGCCAGATGGCCGATGCCCAGAAGGCAACAACCACCGTCCGCCTGGAGGCAGGAGATGCGACGTTCACCGCCACGGGCACCGAAATTGTCTTCGCCGGCTTCATCCGCGCCTATGTAGAAGGCTCTGATGATCCAGAGGCTGCCCTTGAGGATAAGGAGAGCTTGCTGCCGGCCATGCAAGTTGGCGAGACTTGTCCACTGAAGGAGCTGTTGGCAGTCGAGCATCGAACAAAGAGCCCGGCCCGCTACACCGAAGCTTCCTTGGTACGGGAACTGGAGAAGCGGGGCATTGGAAGACCTTCGACCTACGCTACGATCATCAAGACGCTTCTAGACCGTAAATACACCATTAAGGAGGGTCATGCCTTGGCACCGACCTTCATGGGCTATGGCGTCTGTCAGTTCCTAGAGACCAACTTTGCCCAATTCATCGACTACGACTTCACCTCCATGATGGAGGACGGTCTTGATAAGATTGCCTCCGGTTCATTGGACAAGGTAACCTTCCTTGAATCTTTCTACCTCGGTGAAGAGGGGCTTAAAGTTCAGAATGACCTGCAGCTGGAGCTCGAGAATAAGGTTGCCTCAAAAACCCTGAAGCTTTGCAGGATCAGTGATGAAAACCCCATTATGATCGGCCCCTACGGCCCCTATGTCGTTGGCAATGAGAAGGAGTTGATCTCGCTTCCGCCAGAGTGGATTCCCGGCAATATCACCGATGAGGATGTCAAACAGCTGATCGCTGAAGGCAAGAAGCGCCATGAGCCCAAGGTTTTGGGTAAAGGGCCCAACAAGGGTGAGGACGTACAATTGCTCGTCGGACGCTTCGGACCGTATTGGCAGGAGGGAAGTGGCAAGGAGGCAAAGCGTGCCTCGGTTCCCAAGTGGGTAGCCGAAGCCGAGCGCTCTGAGGATCTGGAGATTGCCAATCGCTACCTCTCACTTCCCCGAACCCTCGGCGTCGATGCGAGTGGCGAGGAGGTCATTGCCAATAAGGGCAAGTATGGCCCTTACATTGCCAGCGGGAAAAAGACTCGAAAACTTGCTCGTAGTAGCCGGGATGAAAATGTCTTCTCCATCACACTGGAAGAGGCGCTTGAGCTGCTTGCCCAAGAGGTACCTGCAAAAGGTAAGGGAAGATCTCGCAGTGCTGCGGTCATTCAGGAGATTGGTACCCATGGGGGGGAGAGCATCTCCCTCGCTGATGGCCGATATGGGTTGTACCTGAAGGTTGGCAAGAAGAACGTCGGACTGCCTAAGGAGTACAAGGAAGACCTTGATCGTGCCAAGGCATTGACCCTTGAGGAGGCGGTTGCCATTATTCAAGCCAAAAACGCGAAGTGATGGTAGACTATTCTTATGGCTAAGCGACCACAAAGACCACCTGCACACTCTCCCTCACCGTCCAATGATATAGCGACGACCCTGGCGACTGAGTTTAAGCTCAGCAAAGATCGGGTGGCAACGACGCTCCGCAGTGTCGGTGTGAACCTCGAAGCAACCGATGCCGAGGAGCTAGACCTCTACCGCGAGGTCATTGCCTGTAAGGTCGGCGACCGTAGCCGGTACCATAACGATGACCCTGAGTATCATGAAATGCTCGATGAGCAGCTACGCTCCTTCGATGAGATCTATGTCGATACAGCTCCTATCATCCAAGAGGATTGGTTTCTCTATTTTGTCAACGACGCGATGCCCATCATCAAGCGGCGAAAGAAACGCCTCATAGTCCTTGAGAAGACCCTGGAAGAACTTCACGGACTGAAGAACAACCCAGAGAAAGAACGTGACGTGCGTATCCGGGCAACTATCAGGCCCGATCTTCTGCGTCTATTGGCACGACGGGGGATTGTGAGAATCGGGGATACTGGATCCATCGGTATTGCTGACGATCACTTGGTGCGTCTCTTCGCCCACGTGGGTAAGGCGATGGATCTGCTTCTGATCACCCAGGACCGGGGCTTAAGCGAACGGATTGTCCGCCTCGGAGCCCAGATGGAGGAGACCCCTAAAGAAGAGGCCCCAAAACCCTGGTATCAGCGTCTCTTTCAAAAAGAGGATCCCAGTCAACGTGTCGTTGGCCACAGGATGGTCGCTTGCAAGCTCACCGAACAGGGGAAGCTCAGGCGCCTGTACGTCTGTCCTGAGTGCAATGAGAGCTATTATGACGATCTTCATGCCTGTGGAGGCATTGTTCTTTGTGGACGGTGCTACCTTCGCCTCAAAGAGGAGGAGGAGCTACAGGTAGAGGAAAACCGTAAGAAGAGGGAGCGAGAGCTCAAAGCCGAAGAGGAGCGTCAGCGACGCCTTGAGGAGGAGGAACGACGATTGGAAGCAAAACGTCCCAAGGAGACCGTTGGCGAGCGCGTACAGAGGCGTACCCAGCAACTTCAGAATAGAATTGGTATTACTATAGTTATCGCTCTTATGGCATTGTCCTTGACGATTATTTGGTGGCGTTAAAGGACCAGCCATTATCCCCATGATAGATCATCTGTCGACTCATCCCGCCATCGATGACGAACTCTTGTGCTGTAATGAATCGAGCAGCTGAAGAGCATAGATAGAGGACCATTGAGACGATATCGCTCGGTACTCCCACCCGACCTGTCGGGTGTTGCTGGGCATCTGGGCCGAAAAATTCGCTGTTGGTCGTATCAATCCAGCCTGGGGCAATCGCGTTCACCGTAACGGTGGGACCAAGGGAGATAGCCAGTGCGTGGGTGAGGGCGCTCAACGCCCCTTTGGCAGCAGCATAGCTCTCACTGTTGGGTTGGCTCATCTCGCTTCTTGTTGAGGTTATGTTTACCATGGCTGCATCTTCGGAGAAAAAAGGTCTCAGACGTTGAGCCAGATAAAAAGGGGCACTTGCGCCAACTGCAAGGGCATATTGAAAGCGCTCATAGCTGCATCGATCAATTCCCTCCATGATTGGAGGAGCGTTATGGATCAGATAATCGATGGTGCTATGTTTGGCTATAATCGTCGCAATAAAGTGATCGAGATCAGCTTGAAGGCCCACATCCCCGACAAAATCGCTGCCTTCCTTAATATCAATGGAGCATACGGTCGCTCCATGCTGGCCAAAAGCTTCGGCAATGGCCTTGCCGATTCCGTAGCTTGCCCCGGTTATTACTACAACTCTCTCTTTGAACATTGCAATGCCTCCGTCTTTGATAGTACCACGGGATACGAAAAAGAGGCCGTCAAATTGACGGCCTCTGATGTGTGCCCCCGGCGCGATTCGAACGCACGACCCCTTCCTTAGGAGGGAAGTGCTCTATCCAGCTGAGCTACGGAAGCGGTGCTCTGAGATGGTACCGCAAAGCCGCATTCGAGGGCAAGGCCTCGCCTCACTTCTTAAGCAGGTCTCTGATCTCTGTCAGCAGGACGATGTCAGCCGGAGGAGCGGGGGGAGGGGCTGCGGCGTTCTCCTCTTCCTTCTTTGCTTCAAAGCGCTCTCTGAAGCTGTTGATCGAGCGCACCATGACAAAGACAGTGAGACTGATGATCAGAAAATCAATGATTTTCTGTATGAACATGCCCCACGCAATTGCAACCTCTGCAGTATCGGCAGTTGCTGCGGTGATGATGAACTTCAAGTCAGCGAAGCTAATGCCACCGAGTAAGAGACCGATGAAGGGCATCAGGACATCCTTGACCAGGGAGTTTACGATGGCGGTGAAGGCGGTACCGACGATGATACCCACTGCCATGTCAACGACACTGCCTCGACTGATAAAGGTTTTGAATTCAGTGAGAAACGTATTCTTTTTAGCCATAACAACCTCTGTAGGAATTATTATCAAGAAGAATAGCAAAAAAATAAGAGACGGTGAAGGGTTGAGAGGTCCATATGGGCTGAGAATCCAGTCTTTTAGCGATGAAAATGGAAAGAATCAGCAATTGGTTCCAATTGCGATGGTTGAATGTTGCATAAATATACTAGTTATTGTATAACCTAAACATTATTCATTTGCGTATTGTGTGATTCTATTCGAACACTATCTGGAGGTACAAGAGATGAAGAAAAGCCTGTTTATCCTGTTGGCCGTCTTGGTCGTCTTCACATCCGCGCTCTTTGCGCAGGGAGGAGGAGAGGCAAGCAGCCCTAAGATTGGATTCATCGGCCCCATGACCGGTGATAACTCCAACTATGGAGTATTGAGCAACAACTCTGCCAAGCTCGCCATTGAGCAGTTCAATGCCAGAGGTGGTATTGATGGCAAGATCAAGGTAACCCTTGTCACTGAAGACAGTGAAGGAGTACCTGAGAAGGGCCTCTCGGGCATTGAGAAGCTCTCCTCCTCCGACAAGATCGTCGGTCTTATCGGGCCCATCTTCACCGGCGTTGCCTTCGCAGTAGGAGACCGCGTGCAGAACGAAGGAATCGTGATGCTCAGCCCCTCCGCAACCCACGCCGACATCACCAACATCGGTGATTACGTCTTCCGCACCGTGGTAAGTGACGGTCTGCAGGGAGAGGTTGCTGGTACCTACTTTGCCAAGAAGCTTGGCTACCGCAATATCGGTGTCCTCTATGCCAAGAACGACTACAGCCAGGGCCTCTATGAGGGTATGAGTGCATCATTTACCGCCAACGGTGGCCGGATCACCATCGCTGAGTCCTTCAACGTTGGTGACAAGGACTTCAAAACCCAGCTGACCAAGATCCGCACAGCAAACCCTGAGGCGATCTATATTCCTAACTATACCGCTGAGATGGCACAGATTCTCGAGCAGGCAGCCCAGCTTGGTATGAGGGCCCAGTTCCTCAGTAGTGATGGATTCTCCGATCCTAACATCTACAACCTCGCCGGTGACTTCACCGATGGAGTAATCTATGTCGGTCCTGCAAAGGTCAAGGAGAGCCCCTCCTACGCCAAGTTTGTTGCCGACTATCGAGCAAAGTTCGGTGTGGATCCGGACAGCTTCGCCACCAACGCCTTCGACGGCACCAACATCCTGCTCGCAGCGATGGACAAGGTCTACAAGGCTACTGGTAAGTTTGATCGTAAGGCAGTCCGTGATGCTGTTGCAGCAACTTCTGATTACTCCGGAGTCTCCGGATTGGTCAACTTCGCTGAGAACGGTGACTTGGTTGCCTTCCAGGGTCTCTACAAGGTCAACAAAACGACCCCTGAGTACCTGGGAACCTTCACCGTTGTTGATGGGGAGCTCGTACAGGTCGACTAAGGCCTGTTGTTCCTACACAGTTTTGGAATGCAAAAGGCCGGTGTGTTGTGACCACCGGCCTTTTTGTGATATCGTTTGAAATAGTTTTCGTACGTTCAAGGAGAGACCAGCGTGGGTATTGCTGAATTCTTTCAACATTTGATGAATGGCCTGACCCTTGGGGGTATTTATGCTCTCATTGCCCTAGGCTATACGATGGTCTATGGTATCCTGAAGTTCATCAACTTCGCCCATGGCGATATCTTGATGGCAGGGGCGTTCATTGGCCTCTTCGTCTTCGATGCACTGCGTGGATCGGCCGAGCTTGGGGCATGGACAATCATTGCCTTCTTTTTGGCAATGCTCGTCAGTATGGGTTTCAGCGCTCTTTTGGGAATGTCCATCGAGCGAATTGCCTACAAGCCGCTACGCCAAGCTACGCGTCTTGCACCGCTTCTCAGTGCTATTGGAGTCTCGTTCATTCTCTCCAACGGAGCTGCTTGGGCCTTTGGTACCCAATCGCGAAAGTTCCATTATCCCTTTGACAACACCCCGATTACCATCGCGCAGGTTGTCATCACCCCTCACCAGATCCTCATCTTGGCTGTCAGCTTGGTGATGATGATCGCCCTCAAACTCTTCATTGACCGCACCCGCATGGGTAAAGCGATGCGAGCGACGAGCCTTGATCAGCCAACGGCGATGCTTATGGGCATCAACGTCAACAAGGTCATCAGCCTGACCTTTGCCATCGGCAGTGCCTTGGCGGCAGTCGGAGGTATCCTCATCGCCCTAGACTACAAGGTCTATGCCTCAATGGGGACCATGACCGGCCTGAAGGCTTTTGTGGCTGCGGTTGTAGGAGGCATTGGAAGCATCAGTGGGGCGATGGTCGGTGGAATTTTACTGGGTATTCTGGAAACCTTCGGGGTGGCCATCTTTGGTATCCCCACGGGCTTGAAGGATACCATCGCCTTTGGAGTCTTGATCCTCATCCTATTGATTCGTCCGGCAGGCCTTCTTGGCAAGGCCGAAAAGGAGAAGGTCTGATATGTTGAACTTCTTTTTGCTTATCCTTATTTATACCGGCATCTATGCACTGATGGCCCTCGGACAGAACGTCATCACCGGCTACGGGGGAATGCTCAGCCTCACCCAGGCAGGTTTCTTTGCCATCGGCAGCTATGCAACGGCCATCCTCGCTACCCGCTTCGGTTGGTCATTTTGGGCAACGCTTCCTGTCGCTGCCATTCTCAGCGCCCTCTTTGGTCTTTTGATTGGCCTGCCGACCCTTCGACTGAAGGGAGACTACCTGGCCATCGCGACCTTGGGCTTTGGTGAGATAGTGAGAAACGTGTTGAACAACTGGGACTCATTGACCAGAGGCCCGATGGGAATCCAAAAGATCCCGATGGCCTCCCTCTTTGGATTTGTCTTCAACCCCTATACCAAATATGCATTCTTAGTGATGCTCACGGTTGTCGTCTTCATCGCGTACTTGCTCTTTCAGCGCCT
>Ga0265293_10004669_pt1 | contig 23915 bp, 9 predicted proteins | sample Munlanlewell138R_FD_192505 | JGI IMG/M metagenome (GOLD analysis project Ga0265293, IMG submission 192505) | Leachate microbial communities from a municipal landfill in Southern Ontario, Canada - Leachate well 138R | ecosystem: Engineered > Solid waste > Landfill > Unclassified | place: Canada... | reverse complement strand
GCACCACGCACCACGCACCACGCACAACGCACAACGCACAACGCTCAACGCTCAACCTCAATCAAGGCGCAAGCGAGGTCATCGGTCATGCGCCTGATCTTGGCGAGTATCGTTTCTGATCAGGAAGAACATTGAAATGAACACCGATCTCTCCCACCCCACGCGCCGCGACCTGCTGCACTATGCTGGCGCCGGCTCGGCCGCGCTGTTGGGCGGCTTGCCCGCCGTGCGCGCATTCGCGCAAGCGGCTGACACCTTCAATCCCGACCTCGCGCTCGAGCTGCGCGCAGCGCCGAACAGCGTTGCGCTGCGTCCCGGCGCGGCAACGTCCGTCTGGTCCTATCAGGCGCGCGTCCTGAAAGGCGATCCGGCCAGCGTCCAGCCGCTGCCCGGCAGCTACCTCGGACCCATCCTGCGCGTGCGCCGCGGGCAGAAATTGCGCATCGATTTCATCAACGACCTGGACCAGGCCAGCATCGTGCACTGGCATGGCCTGCACGTGCCCGATACGATGGACGGGCACCCCCGCCTGGCCATCGGGCCGGGCGAGCGCTACCGCTACGAATTTGAAGTGCAGAACCGGGCCGGCACCTACTGGTATCACCCGCACCACCCTGGTGCGCGCGCTCACGCTCAATGTGTTGCAACCCATGGAGGATTCATGAATGCAAACCACCATCACCCACAAGATCGTCATCGCCGCCGGAGTGGTCGCGCTGCTGGCGCTTGCAGCATTCGCAGGCCGGAAGTTCCTGGCCCCGGCCGGCGCGCCGGTACCCGATGCGCCTGCGCCTGCGGCCAGCGGTTTCCCGGACTCCTCGACACACGTATCGGCGTCGTTTGCACGGCAAGGCCAAACCGGCGTGGTCACCCTGCACACCGCAAGCGGCTGGCACGTGAACGCCAACCCGGTCTCGCTTGAGGGCCTGATTCCGGCCACGGTCTGGATCGAGCAAGACGATACGCGACGCCCGGCACAGGCATCGTATCCGCCCGGTCAAAGCATAGGTATCGCCATCGACGACAAGGACATCCTGGTTTACAAGGACCGCACCCGCATCGAGATTGCGGGCCTGGACCAAGCGCAAGACAGCCGCGTTCTGGTGCACATGCAATCTTGCAGCACGCAGGGCATCTGCCTGGCGCCGGCAACGATCGTCGCAACACATGAAACCGACTGAGCAACTTGCCTGGTTTGACTGGCAGGCACAAACAGATCCCGCGACCCTGGGCGCCCTGCGGCACGCATTTCAACCAGTGCAAGCCGGCGCCCGGGCAGAAGCCAGGAGCCAAGACTGCCAATGCTGAGCAAAAAGTGGGTTTTCAGCGGCATCGGCGTGCTCCTGATCGGCGCCCTTGCCGCCGCCGTGTACGGCAACCGGGCCCCTGCCACGCCGGGTTTCATAGATCCTGCGGACAAGGCGCTGGTGGCGCAGGGCAAGACGGTCTACGCAAGCGCTTGTGCGGCCTGTCACGGCGCGGCGCTCGAGGGGCAGCCCAACTGGCGCCAGCGCCTGGCCAACGACAGGCTGCCGGCGCCGCCGCACGATGAAACCGGCCACACCTGGCACCATCCGGACGCGCTGCTCGTTGACATCGTCACCCACGGCTTGGTGCCCGGCAGGACCGCACCGGAAGGCTATGAAAGCGACATGCCGGCGTTCAAGGGCACGCTGTCTGACGAAGAGATCGTTGCCGTGCTTGCGTACATCAAGAGCTCCTGGCCCGCCAGGGCCCTGAGCTGGCAAAAACAGGTTACCGTGCAGCAGCAATGACTGCGTCCGGAGCTGGTGCGGACGCCATGGGCTTGAGGTTGAGCGTTGAGCGTTGAGCGTTGAGCGCGGTGTGCACACGCTGGACGCTGAACGCTTGACGCCAAACCTTCATCAGCCGCCGCAGGCGGCTTTCATCCATGGTCCGCAAGGGCCGAGGTCATCGGTCATCCGGACAGGTTGAGCGTTGAGCGTGGCGCGGCATACGCCGGACGCTATTCGCTGGACGCCGGACGGCCGACTCGCTGGACGGCCTACCCGCTGGACGGCCAGCGCTTCAGCGCATCGACCGATGCAGCGCATGCCTGACGTGGCGGCCGGCAGGTTCGTCGTCGCGGTGGTGATAATGATCGCCATCACCCGCTTCTTCGCCCGGGGCCTGCTCGGGCCCGGGCCGAGCCCGGTGTTCGGCGCTATCAGCGCAGTGGCCGGGCTGGTCTCGCTGCGGCTGCGGCAGGCGCTGCCATGGCAGCGTGTCTTCAAACGTGTCAAGAAAGGTCAACTCTCATGATGAATGGAATATCGATGAACGGGGCGGCCGTGTGGTTCGGCGCCCAGGGCTGGTTCATGCTGCTGATCGCGGTCGTGGTCGTCCTGCCGTTCTGGAAGATTTTCTCCAAGGCCGGGTTTCCCGGCTGGCTCAGCCTGCTGATGCTGGTGCCGCTGGTCAACCTGATCACGCTCTACGTGATCGCATTCTCGCGCTGGCCCGCGCGGCGGGATCCTGAATTGCTGAAATGACGATGCACGGAGCCGCCTGGACGCCAAAGCCGACGCGCGGCTAGCAAACGGCTCTCCATCGTTTCCAAGTCTGGCAGCGCCACCCGGATTGGTCACCGGGCCGACTTGAGCATCAACGGCGGCCGGATCGACATCGTTCGATCCCACACCCGCGACGAGCGTCTGCAAGACTGGCTCTCCACACGGTCGGATCGCCTTGTGCGAATCAGCATGGCGCTTCGGGGAGCCACCGATGACACTCCGGCATACGACGTTTACATCATCGACACACAGGGCGCGGTAGGCCATCTGCGAGACGCCGCGGTCAACGCTGCCGACGTGTTGATCACGCCGTGGTGCGCAACATCCTTTCAGCACGCGAGTTCGTTGCAGGCACCCTGCAACTGCTCGAACGCGATGAATCGGTGGTCAATGGGCTATAAGGTACCCGCGATGAAAGCAGTCATTAACCTGCTTCCAGTGTCGTGAATTGTGTCATATCGCTGGGGCATCTGCGGCCAGCGTGGCTGACGGCTGGTGATGCGTTGGAGATGGCTACATTTCTCTGTCATGGAAGTTGGCTTGCCGTCGGGCTGGTTCTCGACTGGCGCCCGATCCAGCGCCACTTTTACGTCTACTGCAAGCGCCATGATGCTTGACGCCGCAGACTCAATCCTGTAGTCTTTCAAACGTGAATTGCCCTACGGGCACCACGCGGCGTCCCAACTCTTGAAAGGCGCACGATCCGGCTCCCAAAGCCGGATTAGAGTCGTCATTTTTAGCAACCCGGACAGGGATTTTGCGTTCCCTGTCTTGGCCTTGCGGCCTGTGCCGGGCTGCGCGATTTCCTGCGTCCATTCTTGGAGATCGTCATGACTACCCAGCAACGGCAAAACTTCTTCAACCTCCATGTATCGGGGGTTGGCTATATCAACCGGATTCGGTGGGTCGAACCCAGCCGTCAGGCTGGCCGACGCAGCGAACCGTTCCTGGCCTGCTCGATTTCAGCCGTCCGCGGCAGCGCGGACAATCCGGCAAGCGCCTACTTCGAGGCAACCAAGGCGCAGCCTGACCAGGCTGCCGCAGCATGCTGTGGAACCGCTCCAGCTGCAGGTTCGGAGCGACAGGAGTCTGCCGCCAACTACGCATCCAGCACTAATGCACCGAACAGGCCCAGCAGCCCGTTGCCGTCCGGGTCCACGCCGTCCGGGTCGGCGATGGCGTCGGTCTGGGGAATCACCTTGTTGTCTGTCGGGCCGGCCCATACCGGCGCGCAGCGACCGAGGCCGCCGGAAGCGAGCAGTTCCGCCAGCACGGCGAAAGCACTCTCCGGTTCGGCAAGCCGGGTCCACAGCGCGGTGCTGTTGCCCGGTCCGGCAGGCACGTTTACCCCGAGCTTCGCTGCCATCAGCTCCTGGCGAAACCGGGCGATGCCGGCGGAGGTGCCACGCGCGCCGAATGAACGGTCGATGCTCACCACGTCCGCGCCGCCGTCGAACGTCATCCCGCGCCGGCGCATGTGGCTGGTGCCCACCAGCGTCCACACGTCATCCACGATCACCACCGTGCTGCGGATCGAGGTGGCGCGTCCCGGGAAGCCGATGGGCTGGAACGCAGCGACGCGCTGGCGGTCCTGCGCGGTCAGGGTATTGATGGCCTGCTTGCGTTCGGCCAGCGCAGCGCGCACCCAGTTGGCCTTGGCCGGATCCATGTCCGGCTCACGGGGAACGCAGAGCATGACTTTCAGTCGCGGGTTCGCCGCCATGCGCGCGCGCAGCACCTCGACCAGATCGATCTCGTGGGGTTTGGCTGCTCCGGTCGGGCGCGCGGTACGCGCGAAGGCGGGGCTCTCGATATACACGAACTCCCGCGCCTCGGTGAACGCGCGTGCAAGCGCCCACAACGCGTCGCGCTGGCCATGTTTGGCCGTGATCATCTCCCGTTGCAGCTCACGACGCAGTCGGTCCTCGTTCGCGGTGGAAAACGTCACGTGGGGAACGCCCAGGAGGTCGGCCAGTGCGTTGATGCCATTCTGGATGGTGTCACCCGGCTGCGGTACCGGAATCGCTGAAATACCCAGCTCCGGGGTGTCGCAGAACGGGGCAATGGTCTCCAGCATGGCCGCGGCGACCGTGCCGGTGGTGTCCGGCGCGGGGTCGTTCCAGTTGTCGCCGCCCGTGGTCATGAGCCATCCCGGCGTGCCCGCTGACATGGGAATGATGGGCTGCGTACGCTTGAGCGCATGGAACGCCAGGTCGTAGCCGAGTTGTCCCTCCACGCGCACACCGGCGGCGTGCACGTCGGGGCCGGCCGGGTTACCCGGGTCGCCCAGCTCGGGCTGTGCGCTGCGGCTCTCCGGGGTCCAGCGCGCGCCACTCAGCACGGCCTTCCATGCCAGTGGTTGTCCGGATGCTGGCGTGGCACCCACCGCCCATACGGTATCGAAGCGGCCTTGAGTGGGCAGGTGCGGACCCTGTCGCGGAGCCGTAGTCTCGTTGGCCAGCCGCCGCACCAGGCCGAGGATGCCGGTGGGCGTGCCACCCGCCGGCGGTACGCCCGGCGGAATGCCGAACAGCGAAGCCGGCGCCACCGCAGTGGCGCCAAATGCTGACATCAGAGCGGTCACGGTCGGCACGTTCAGGAGTGCCGTGCCACCGAAGCGGGCGCTGTGGTCCGTCCATGATGCGGTGGTAGTACTTACGTCCAGGTCCACCGCCGAGTGCAGCCGGCGCTGGCCGTTGCGGCCGACGGCTACCACATCCACGGTGAGGCGGGCGGCGACGGGCAGCGGGTCAGTGCCTTGCAGCGCGAACGGGTTGACCAGCAGTACGGGGGTGGGCTGGCCGGCCACGGCGATACTGGCTCCGCCATCGGCACGAACGAACGAGGGCTGCTCGCCGATGGCATCGATCTCCATGAAGCGACGCGGAAATATCCGCAGGTGGGTGCCAGCGGGCACGGCATCGGCGGCGATGGTCACGATGACGTCGAGCTTCGCATTCGCGCCATCCGCAGGCGCGCGGAACGCGGCGATCAGACCCTGGGTGGCGTCTGCGCTGGCGGTCAGCCTGCCGCCGGGATTGGGCGAGGGAAAGGCCGGCCAGTGTCCCGCCGCGCCCGGCCCAGGTGGTAGCGCAAGCGTGGTGTCGATGGCGGGCGAGGCGAGCAGCGCCAGCACGTCCGCGCCGGACGGCGGGAAGCCCGCGGCAATCTGGTTGGCCGCACCCAATACGTCCATGGCGTCCACCAGATAGTCGAAATTCGGCACGGCGGTACGCACTATCGGGAGTGCGAAGTCAGGCACCGTGTCGTCGTCACCGGGCACTTCGTTTACCGTTGCCGCCGTGCGGTTGCCCAGCAGATGCCAGTCCAGGTCCACCGCAACGACGCGGAAGAACTGGGTGGCCAGCGTGACGCCGCCGGGTAGTGGCGGCGGTACCAGCGCAGTGCGCGCCAGTACCGCCTGATGGGCCCAGCCCCATTGCAGGGGTGGGCGCCGCTGTGTGCCGGCGAGGGCGGTATTCTCGGCGCTATCATCGGCGCTGGAGCGGCCGATGCGTTGATTCGCTGCCAAGGTGATCAGCCCACTGTCGGCAACCGCAGAGACCTCGGCGTTGCCGGCGTCAATGACCTTGAGCCGCGCCGCGTCGCGGTTGGGTACGTAGCCTCGGCCGTGGGGATCGATGACGTGACAGCGTATCGACGAGGTCACCAGGGCGAGGATGCCGTTGAGCCCACCTGCAGCCCCGACTGCGGGCATGGCCGGGTCGCCGATCCGCAACGCGGGGCGCCAGGTGAGCAAATCGAGGAACAGCGCCGCCATCGCCAGCGGATCGATGGGCAGCCCGCGGGCATCGTGGAACGACACGGCGTGTGCACCGGCGAAGCCCAGGGCTTCGCCGGCCCGGAACCAGTTGATGGGCTGCGGTGTGGCAGGTGCGGACACGCCATGCACCAGCATCGCCACCGGTAGCGGACGTATCAGGGGCGCGCCGAGGCGCACCTCAACCAGCTTTGCCAGGCGGTGCGCCGCCTCCGGATGCAGCGCCAGCACCGCTACTGGCCCGCCCACCGGATCGCCGTTCAGGTCGCTCCACACCGTCGGCGTCTGCTCTATGCGCAGCGGCGCGCGAAATGGCGCGCGCGGATTGCTCAGCGTCAGCTGCAGGGAAGCCGCGGCGTAGTCGCTGGCCGTGGGCGTGGCATCGGCCCATCCCGAGCTCAGGTTCGGCGCTGTCAGGCCCAGCGCGTCCAGCGTGTTGGCCTGGAGTTGATTGGCCGCGTCCGTGGAGGTGAGGACGGTCTGTGGTGGGATGAGTGCAACCATGAACGTTTCCTCCGGCGCTATCCTCGGCTCAGCGTACGGCGCAACGACTTGGTGCGTCCGTCCGGCGCGGTCAGGGTGATGGTCAATTTGCCGCCCAGGCTGCCCCGCACCGCCACGGCAACACGTGTGTGTGCCCCGGGCCCCGGTGCACGACGCAACGGAATCGCATCGGAGTCGGCGAAAACATTCTCGCCTGCCGCAGCGATGCGGATGTCCGGCAGGGGCTTCTGCACCGAGATGGCCATGCCTCCCGGCCGCCGTCGCGGTCCAGGTAGGGGCAGGGGCAGTGGGAACAGCAGGCGTGGCACGTATTTCGCGCTGAGCACGTAAGGCCCCGCGGCCGTGGGTGTCACCGGCACCGAGGTCTGGAACGAGACCACGAAACCCTTGCCCATGATCTTCACCACTTTGGGCATCAGGATATCCGGTGCGAGCAGTGGGCTGCCGGCTGGCACTTCGAGTGCCCGTTCGGTACTGCGTCCCAGCGGATCACTGAGTAGCAAGCGAATCTTCAAGCGGTCACCGGTCGAGGCGCGGCGTGCCAATACGTGCAATCCGCTCTGACCGGGCGTGCCGCTGGGGGTGCGCCAAAGGCCGTGTGTGCCCGGCGCTGGGGGGCTGGTGGGGACCGCGTTGAGATGGTCCCCGTCGCCTGGCGTCGGCGGATAGGTGAACAGCATTGCGCTGGTGCCGTCGTCATGCTCGGCCAGCACGTCCACGCGGATTCGATGCGGACCCAGTGGCGTGTCTTCAACCGGCGCAAGGCTGGTGGCGTCGATCCGCGCATCGCCGAGAGCACCGCCCGGCCAGTGCCAGGTCAAAGCCGACAAGTCCGGTGGCGTGGCCGGCGGCACCACCACATCACGCAGCACGCTGGCCTGGGAGCGTCCACCGTAGAGCCCACGGCCGGGATCGTTGCCGGCCCACGCCACCGCGCGGTAGAACACGCGCTTCCACGAACCGCCCACGGCGTCCCGGCCGGTGATCGTCCCCAGGGGTTGACTCACCCCCGCCTCGCTGGAGACCGTGGGTGTCACCGCATAGTCGGCCGTGGCGCCGCTGATGCGCGCGATGGGTGGCCCCATGGTGTCAAGTAACACCGCGGCTCCGGATACACGCACCCGGTACAGATCGATGCGCGTGACCGTCGCGCCGGACTTGGCGCGCACACGCAACTGCGCGCGATATGCCGGCGGTACCACACTGGTATCCAGTACCCGTGACACCTCCAGGTCGGGTGGGGCCGGTATCACCACCTGCGGCGCGGCATAGGCGATGGGGCGTTTGCGTAGCGCGGGGTCGCCCGGTTGCGGCCACGCCGACTCGACTTGTCCAGCGCTGACCCCCAGCACGACGTAGAGGTGAATCTCCTTGGAACCCCGCGGCAGCGTGACCTGCATCCGGGTGCCCGGCACGGGTTGCGGATTGACACGGGTGAACGAGCGCCGTGACGGGTTCGCGGCAAATGCGTCGCGCAGGGCCAGCAGGCGTTCGGCCAGCGTCGACGAGCGCAACGGGGAGGCCATGCCACGGTCGGCGCGCAACTTCTCTTCGGTGGTGGTGTAGACGAAGTAGCCGACGCTGCCCGATGCCGCAGGCCACTCCAGCTGGGCGTGGTGCAAGCCCGCGGCGTCAGCCATGCTGGCCATGAGCACATCCTCATGCTCCAGCATGATCACCGGAGGGCGCGGGTCGGCGCTGGAGGTTACGGCTGGCCGCGTGCTCCAGGCGCCCACCCGGTGCGGTGCGCGATGCTCGATGGCGCGCGCCCACAGCGCCAATCCAAGGCGCGGAGCGGCATCGAAGTCCAGGCTCAAGCCCGTCACGGTGATGCGGTAGCGGCGTGGGCCGGCGGGAGTCACCGGGCTCGCTTCGATACTCTTGCCATCCAGGGAAAGAAATTGCACAACGGCCGTGACCGTGGCCGAGCCGGTCACCACTACCGGCGCTGCGGAGCCGTTGTAGTTCAGTGCAAGGATGAAACCCGGGCCACCCGCCAGACTGCTCTGCAGTCCCGTCGGCACGCTCAGGTTGGCGGGGGGATCGTCCAGTTTCGCCTGTGCATAGAGGCGTCCTGAGAACTCCACGCGCTGCGGACTGCGCGCGGCCCAGTCCCATGCGAAGTCCACCACCAGCCTGGCAGGACATGGCCCGGGGCGCACCGGCGTCACCTCCAGCCGGGTGGCGATGATCGACAGAGCCCGGACCGGGGGCTCGCCGATCGTCAAGGGGGTCGTTGCCCAAGCGCTCCACAGGCCGAACAGGTCCTGGTGCGCCAGGGCGTAGAGCAGCGTGTTTGGATTGGGAGCACCGGCGATTGCGTAGCGGTCGTCCAGCGCGCGCAGGGTATCCGGCGACTCTGGCTGGGCGCTGGTGGTGGCGCTGATGGGTTGCAGGGCGTGGTTGGGATCCAGAGCGCGCGGCTGCATCAGCGCCACCGCGGCGTGAGCTGGCGCCTGGGGTGCGCAGGCGAAGGCGAAACTCGCGACGCGAAACGGCAGCAGCGTATCGGCGAGCTTGTCCCAGGATACCCGCACCACGCCGTGCCAGTCGGCGTCCATGGTCTGCGGAGCACGCAAGCCGTCGCTGTGGGCGACGAGACCGGTGGGTACGGGCGGCGGCATGGCCACGCCGGGGGCAAATACGATGGCGGCAAACTCTGCGGGTGCGGATCTGCCGTCGAGCCCCTTGGCGTAGCGCGCGGTAACCATGAAGTCCCAGTCACTGTGGGTGGAGTCGTTGAACAGCGCACGGTCGCTGAGAATGATCGGCGGGATATCGATGTCCTCCAGTGCGGTCCCGAAGCCACTGATGAGCGAGGCCAGCGGGTCGGTCGCTGCGCCGAACAACAGGGTTGGCAGCGGCTTGAAGGTCGTGGTGGCAGACTCACCGTTGCCACTGGCGGGCGGCAGCACGTGCTGGACGGTAAATGCCGCCTGATCTGGGGGTGCGCGGGTCGTGATCATCTGGCGCAGGGGCCCGAGCACGTGTGAGGCCATCACCTGCAGCATCGCCTTGGGCTCTGCCAGCACCCACGGTGGTGCCGCCACGCTCGCGCTGATGTCCGTTGCCCAGCCATAGAACGGCGCACCGCGGCGAAAGCGATCCAGCGCCGCATCGCGCGGATCGGTCAGCGCGCCGCTGAGTCCCTGTTTCACTCCCAGATCGAGCACGCCGCTCCAGCTCGCGTCCACCGGGAGCCCGACAATCTCCGCCAGCTCCCAGCCAGGATCGTCCGCCGCCGCGACGTCCATGCCGGTAATGGACCGGATACCCACTCCGGCCGACACCACCAGGCATTGGATCGCCGGACCCGACAGGGTGATGATGCCGCCGCTGGCGGACACCGTCCGGAACGCCACCACGGATGAGACGAACGGCGCACCGGCGAAGGCCAGGATGGTGCCGCCGGACGAGCCCTGCAGGTTGACCCGTACGAACACCCGCGGCCGGTCGAAATTCACGATGGCCATGCCGAACATGTTCACCACTTCCCAGCTGACCACGCGCTCGCCCTGCATGGGTGCGGCAGGACGCCGCCATACCTTGAATGGCTCGGTGGGATAACCCAAGGCCGGCGTCATCAGCCAGCGCAGCTGCACCAGACGCGCGGATTTGAGCCCGCGCTCCTGCAAGATGTTTTTCGGCGGAGCAACGGCCAGATTGCGCGTGCTGCGCCACCGATTAATGGCTGCCCAATCCGTGACCGCGCCCAGCAGCATGAACTGGTTGGGATCGACAATGCGTTTTGCTGCCACAGCGCGCTCTCCTCGATCCGTCTAGCTTTCTTCCCAGGGCGCACGATCCAGCTTCAGCTCGATCAGCGTCGCGCGCTGTTCGGTCTGGGTCAGGAACGTCAGCGCCGGGAAGGCCTTGCTCACCAGATCGATTTTCAGGGTCTTGCCGCGGGCATTGGGCGCCAGCACGATGAGTGCGCGCTGCCCGCCGGGTGCCCGGATCAATCCGCCCGCGGCCACCACGCCGGCGACGCTCTGGTCCTGCAGCTCCAGCCATTCCGTGTCCGCCAGCACCCAGCGCTGTGCGGTCACCGGACCGGTGTCGTCAGTCACCGAGCTGGGGTAGGGGCGTGAGCGCCACACCGGCTCGGTGGCATCGACCAGCACGCCCGCCGGTTGTGGCGGGTTGCCGCCTGCCTGCGACCAGAACACCAGGATTCTTGCGTGGTGCGGCACCTCCAGCGGCTCGATGCCGTGGCTGCGGAGCTGGTCGTCGAGCTCGGCACCCAGCGGCGCGCGACCGTTGAAGTACGCGCGCACCGCATCCAGTGCGCCGGGCTCGCAGGCGCGTGCCGTGGGCCAGGCGCCCTGCAGCGAGGCCGCGAAATCGTTGAGCGTGGTAAATCCACCGGTGGAGAAATGGCGACGGTAGATGCCGGGACCGCGGGCGTCTGGCGCCGCACCCACGTCCACCATTTCCACGTCCATGATGTAGTCGGTAAAAAGCTCCAGCGGGATGGGGATGTCCACCTGGCTGTGCCGCACGCGGTCCCCGTCGCTGGGTATGCAGCTGCCTGCGAGAACCTCCTGGGCTGCGTCCTCCCATGGCGAGAGCACCGTCGCCTTCAGTGGTACCACGGTGGCGGCATTGATCGGGAATGGATGCGGCACCGCGCCGCCGCCTGCGGGGTGGCGCGAGGATGCGGCCTGGAAGCGCACGCGCAGCTCCTTGCCGTAGGCGGCAAACACGCGGTCCACGTCATGGGTGTTGAATACCAGCCGCGTGGGTTCGCCGGCGAAGCAGCCCGTCTCGCGGTCAGCCGGCAGAGTCACCAGCATCCACGGGTCCAGGCGCACGGGCAACGGCGGTGTGGACAGGAATACCGGCTTGGGGGGCGAGTCGCCGGTGACCCCGATACGGTCGGTCTTGAACCAGAAGGTCTGGGTCTCGCTGCCCCGGGTCTGGCCATCGGACTTGCGCGTCCCGCTCCAGGTGGCAGTGAGACGGTAGAGAGAGTCTGCGAACAGCAGCACGTTGTCACTGCTGCCCAGAGCCTTGGTGATGGTCTCGCGGTCACGGTCGATTTGAGTCTGGTCCCAGTCGCTGCGTGCCACCTCGGCAAAGGACACGGCGCCGATGGCCCCCACGTAATAGCCAGGGAACAGCTGCTTCTGGCCCGCGGCGACGCCGTCGCGTGCGTGCTTGGCGTCCGTGCGCGGGTCGGGCACGATGCCAATCTCCACACGGTCGGCCTTGGGCGCCTTCGGTACACGTACATAGACAGCGACGTAGCCGTCAAGCTGCGCTGGTGCTTCCAGCAACTCGGCGATGTCGTCGACCCAGGGGCCGGTGGGGTCGGTCCAGTGCGCCGGCAACGTCTTCGGTGGCGCGATGTCGGCAGTGCTGATGAACAGGCTGGTGAGCTGCTGACCGTTGCCGTCCAGAGTGCGCACCACGAGCTGCCGTGGCGACAGCAGGTGCCGGCGCACGAACAGCAGCAGGTCGAGTTGGGCGAATGCCCCCGTGTGCAGTACCACCACGTCATTCAACGGGCCATGGATAACGCCGTGTGCCTTGAGCTGCTCGGCTACCGTCTTGGCCTTGGCCGGATCACCGAATACGATCGGGCGGCCGTCGTCGAGCAGGGGTGCCTCCAGTGCCCGCACCTGGCAGCGCTTGCCCGGCACCAACATCATGGGGATGCTGGCTGCTGATGGTTGAATGGTTGCCATGGCACCAAAGGTGGCCAGCAGCTCGGCGTTGGCCAGTGGCTCGCTCTGTTGCAGTTTGCGCACGACCTCGCTGAGTGCTTGTGGCGGGGACATGACGGTTGCGGCGCCGGCAGACAGGCCTGTTGCTACGGCGTCCGCCAGACCGGTGCGCACCTTGGCGTGGAGCGCCGAGGTGATGCGTAGCGGCGCCTGACTGTCGCGCCGCACCAGCGCCGCGTGTACGGGATCGTGGGGTGCTGCGGCGGCGCCGGATGGCACCGCTGCGTGCACAGGGCCAACGCCACCCACGACAAGCCGAGGCAGCGTGGCCGGGAGTTTGATGACGTCCATGGGCGGGCGCCGGATGATGCCCGGCCCACCTTTTGCCGGCGGCTGATAGCAAGGCACCAAGCCGGCAATGACCATGGCGGGAAAGATGCCGCGCAGGGTATCCAGCGCAATATCGCCAGAACGCCAGCGCTCCGAGACATGCAACCTGGTCTCCGGCGGCGTGGAGCGCCGCGTGCCAGGCGGGTCGGGCCAGGCGATACCTTCCAAATCCCAGCCGGTGGGCGAGGGGCCAACGGCTTCCCAGCGGAACGTCCACAGTACGTCCGCCGCCGGCGCGGCATCTTCGCACACGCGGCCCCAGCGCTCGTGGATGGTTTCCTTGAGTCGGTCAGTTTTCTCCAGAGCCTTGGTGGCCGGGGCCGGGTCCCAGGTGAACAGGGCGAGCTGTGCGGTGGCATTGCTCCCGGTCGCGTCCTGCACGGTCCACCACACCACCGGTGCGGTGCTGCCCTGCACCGGGGGGGCGATCGACGCGCCCGAGGACGGGTCGATGCGCTCCAGAACGAGCGCGGACAGTTCGTAGCGGTAGCGCTCGCCGCCACGCTCCGCATAGCCATCGACAGGCACGCCCGGCGCACTTGGCACCGACGTGCCCACGCCACCAAGCGTCAGGCTCGCCGCCGCCACCGGGGGAATTTTCATGGAGACCACCGGCACCACATCAATGGGCACCACCGGCAGGTGTGGGTCGTTTACGTCGGGCTTGGCGTCCTGAGCGAGACAATCACCCAGGCTGGCGTCGATGCCGCGGTCCACGCCGGTGCCCACCAGCAACGCGGGTGAGTGGCTTTTCAGCGACACCTTGTCCACCAGCAGCGGCATGGGCGCGCTCGGGGATGGGCCGCTGATGGTCACGTCCACGCAGCCCTCGATGTCGAAGAACAGCAGGCTCACATGGCCGCACGCTTTGCCGTGGATATAGAGCGCGAGATCTCCATCGGGTTGCTCGTTGACTATGACCGTGAGCTGCGCGTCGGCGCCGATGGAGACGATGAACAGGCGCAGCTCACCGCTCACGTAGATGGTGCCGGCGAGCACGAACGGATCGAGGCCGAGCACCGCGTCCATGCCACCACCGATGCGCAGGTACAGCCCGACGCTGGTGTCCCCCCAGGTGAACGATGCGGCCACGCCCAGACCGATGCCGAAGCCTTGGATCGCCGGCAGCGTCGCGTTGTGGACGTGGTACGGGGGCAGGCCGTCACCCTTGAACATCAGGTAGCCGGTGCCCTTCACGATCCCCAGCACATCCACCTCGACGGGGCGTCCGAGATCGGGTCGCGCGCCGAGATAGATGTGCCACTTGCCGGAGTCGGGCGCGAACGGGAACAGCGCCTCGATGGGGATCTCGATCTTGATCAGGTGCTGGATGTCCCAGTGCACCAGGATGCCAAGCAGGAAGTGCTCAGGCGTGATCTCGATGACGGCAAGTACGCCGCCGGAGTTGCCCAGTTGGTCCATGCTCGGCGGTGGGGAGACGATGCGCGCGTTCATCATGATGAGCACGCGCGGTCCGGGCAGCTCCAGCAGCAGCGTGCCGTCCAGGTTCATGATCACGCCGCCTTCCATGGTCCCGACCAGCATGCCCAGGCCGAACGCCCAGCGGTCGACATGCGGCACCCACAGCTTCACCTGGGTGTCTGGATTGACCAGCAGGTTGGGCTTGCCGCCGGCAGCCTGCAGCCACGCCAGCGCGGGCACGCCACTGCCGGCGCCGATGCTGGCATTGCGCTCGTAGTGCATGCCGAAGATGCCGCGGAAGCCGAAGATGCCGAGTCCGGAGCTGCCCAGCGGCAGGCCCACCGGTAGCACCACGTTCAAGCCCACATACACGCCGGTGGCGGGGCCGCCGGCGTCTGCCGGGATGTTTGCCACCTCGACCGATGCGGCCACACGCAGGCTCAACGGGCGCAGCGTGAGATCGAGCTGGCCACCGATGGTGGAGATGGTGTGGCCGCCGCTGTCGGTAGCCGAGCCGATCTGCAGGTAGCCCGAGCCGACCAGGGCACCGGGGATGTCAACGGACGCGGCGAGTGCGGTCAGCTCCGGTGGATGCGAGCCGTCAAGATACGCGCGCACGCTGGCGCGGTCCACGGAAACCACACCCAGATCGACGCCCAGACCAATGTCGATCTCGAAGGTAAGGGGATTGGTCCGCGAAAGGCGCGCACCCAGCACACGCAGGATCTGCCCCAGCGGCTTGGCAATCTTCAGCGCGCCACCGCTCTGCAGGTCGATGGTGTAGCCGCGCGAGCTGTCGAATATCGGCCGCAGGCTGAACTGGGCCGTGCCGTCGTCGGTGCGGTTGCCGAAGCGCAGGCCGATGGCCTTGTAGCGCACCGACAGCGGATGCTCCTTCTCGATCTTGATGATGTCGAGCAGGTTCGCCGACCAGTCGATGCCCACGTCGAACAGCAGGTTGCCTTCGAATTCGTCACCGTGGTTGCGTTGCAGGTATTCCGCCCCGTAGACGATGACCCGCTCCACCTCGAACCATGGCAACAGCGCGATCGCGCCAGGCACCTCGAGGGCGGCGCCGGGGAGTATCGCGTCCACCAGCTCGCCCTTGCCGCCCGCTGCCGCTGCCACCAGCAGTGGCCAGAAGCTGAGGTATGAGCCGAGCAACGACAGCGCCATGTTCTTGTCGGAAGGCACCGCTTCGCCCGGCATCCAGCCCCAGCACGCCAGTCCGTCCTTGTCGGCCGGATCGGCGCCTACCGCCATCAGCGTGGTGACATTGCCGGTAGCGGGATCGGACTGGCACAGGATCTGGAACTTGGTGATGCCGTCAGCGGGGTTGTCCGGTCCGAGGGGCACGCCGTTCTGCAGGGTGTGGCCCTGCGGCGGTTGGGCACCACCCAACTGGCCGGAGGCGGCGAGCTTTTGTTCGGTGGCGGTCTGGAAGTCGATTTCCGCGTCGATCTCCGCCGCGATCAGCGTGCTGCGCACGATGCGCACCTTGAGCCTGGCCGAGCGGAACCAGTCTGGTGCCTGCGGTTGCGGGACCGGCGGGTCGCGCACCGGGATCTCCGCCGGCACGGATGGGGCGGTGGGGCGGTTGAGGGTTCCCTCGGCATCGTCGTCGGCAGTGCTGAGTCCGGCGGGAAGCTGCACGCTGGCCTTCCACCAGTCGCGGTCGTCAGGCGCTGCGTGGGTCATCCAGCCGGTGCTGCTCACCCAGGCATTGACCGCAGCGTCGTCCTGCGTGCCCTCGGCGGGAAGCATGCCCGTGAGGTCGAAATTCTTGGCGGCGAAATGGGCGCGGATCAGTTCCCGGGCGGTGATGGCCCGGCGCCGCGCCAGCAGGTAATTGAAGCGACGGTAGCTCGCTTCCGCATGGCCCTCGTAGCTCGCCTGGCCGATGATGCGAATGACCGAGCCCGCCGGAGCCAGATCGAACTGGGGCTTGTAGGCTATCCACGGCGGCCGGGATACGCCGTCGCGCAGCGGCGTGTCCTTGCTTACCGCGCGCACGTTGGAGACGTTCTGGCCCGCCTCGCCGAAGGACTCCAGACGCTGCGCATCATCGCCCAGGGAGTCTGGCGGCTCGTTGTAGTAGTAATAGAAGTCCAGGCTGCCGGGGACGCTGGCGCCGGGTTTGCGGGCGCGGGCCGTGTGTGTGTCGCCCGGAGCCAGGGTTACCAGGAAGCTGGTCTGTGGACCGGTCTCGGCCCCGCCATCCAGGCTCCACAGGATGGTCGGATCGGCGGGGTCGGTGGTGAGCAGCACGTCCTGCGTGGTCTGCGAGGCGATCACGATCTTCGGTGTGTCCGCTGCCGCGGTGAGGGTCGCGATGAGGACGGGAGCTGGCGTCTCGCCTGGCGTGGCCAGCACGGGTGTGGCCTGGCGGCGCTCGGCGTGAATGGTCAACGTCGCGTGCAGCGCTGTCCCGCTGGCATCGTCCACGGTGACCACGATGCCCTGGGGCGACGCCGTGGAGAGATCCAGGTTGAAGGTCATTCCGGTCTGCGCCGGTCCTCCGCCCACCCGTACCTTCCGGGTGTACGGTGTGCGCCCGCCACTGACGTCGACAACCATGCGCGTCTGCGCCGGCACGCGCGCCTTGGCGTGGGTGGCATCCACCTGTTCAATGCCGTAGGCGTGGCCTTCGCTGTCGAAGAAGCGTGCGCTGAGCTTCAGTTCGCCGCTGCCCTGGTTGATCAGGGCAGCCTCGAAGTCACCCCAGATGCCGTCGCCGTCGCCAAAGCCAATCAGCAGCTGGTTGGCACCCGCCTCGAAAGCGAAGTCCCGGGCCCCCTCCGGGGCGATGAAGACGCGCACCTCGGGCAGGTACAGACCGGTCCAGTCGTCGCCCACGCCGCACTTCTGCATCAGCGCCGGCGGCGTGGTGCCGTTGGATAGATCCAGCGTCGCTCCACGAAAGCCAATGCCAAACACGCGATCCTTCACGCTGCCGATGAAGGCGTACGGCGGCGTCATGGAAACAAGCTCTGCCACGTCGATATTGCCCGGATCGTCCAGACTCGACACCCCGGCTGATACCAGGTCGAACGTGAGCTGGCTGCCGCTGGCGTTGCCGTGGGCCAGGCGAAAGCGCAGCTTCGGCAGCGTGAGCGCTACCTCTTTCACGCTCTTGTCGGGGATGAGCATGCCCTGGGCGTCGAGCTTCGCCGGGTGCAGGAACGGCGGACGCACCGACGGTGCATCAAGGATCAGGTCCAGGGTGAAGCCGCTGGCCGGGTAGTCACTGGGTGCGGGATCCAGGGGAAGGGCGTCCCACGCGTCGAACACGTCGCGGGTAGCCGTGAAACCAGGGTCCGTGATCGTTGCAGCTCCGGCAGCGATGATGGCCGAGCCCGCGCGTGGCACGAACAGCTCGAACGCTACTGCGGTCTCACGGATGTCGAAGACGGGACTGCGGCGGTTGGGGTCAAATGCGGCTGCGCCCTCGTCGGCGCCTGCATCCACCCGCAGGCCACCGGGGTCGATGTTCATGTGTCCATTGAACTCGCAACGGCCGCGTACCACCACGCCGAAATCGTCACAGGCCTCTTCGCAGGACACCACTCGGAGAACGGAAAGCGCAGCATGCTGTGCACCGATGTTCTCGCCGCGCAGAACATACGGACTGATGAGATCCAGCAGCGCAAGATTTGCCATTGCCCGGTTCCCCGACAATCACCACATGGCGCCTGGGCGCGCATGCGTACGGTGTAGCGTTGGTACTAGTCAGGTCATGTACGCGGAGGTGACACTCGAAGCCCAATATACACCTGTCTTGTTATGTTATTCGTGAGCTGCGCCAAAAAATTTCGTTGTCCGTCACATTTTTCTGGGCGCAACGAGAATCGCCTTCGGCAAGCCGAACGCGATTCTGCACGATCAACCAACTGTGTGGAACGACTGGGGTGCGTCTCAAGGGCAAGCTTCCTCGGGTTGACGTTCAAACTCGTGAAAGAGGCCGAACGTTCATGGCGGCGCATCAATGCGCCAAGCCGTATCGCCGAGCCACTTGCCGGCACCGTCTTCATCGACGGCGAGCCCGCAAACCACGATGGACAGCACGAGCACCGGCGGCTTGTTGCCTGATCAACCATGCAAGCCTGCGTACACCAGATTTGACAGTAGCTCGGCTTGCAGGACTGGAGCGTCGACGAACCAACCGGGCAATCGCCGTACATCCAGTGTGGCTGGTATCTGATCGAAGCAAGCAAGGACGGGTGGCGTGACTCAGACACGGCTGATGAGACATCATCAGGTTCGGCGCCGCTGGAGTTCTGAACTGTACCGCCGTCCTCATGGCATCCCAAAACGTCGGCGCAGATGGGCAGGCCGCCTGCCTTGCCACATTCAACGCGCGGAGCATCTTGGCGGACTTGGCGGCGATCCTGCCATGATCCGATCAACGCCGCGCCATATCGTTAAGCCGTTGGAGCTGCTCAAGCTCTTGGTGCAGCCAGCCGCGCGCACATCTGGAGTCTGCTCTCGTCGCTTTGGCCGTTGCCCGGTCCTCGAACGCAAGAGATTGGCCTACTTTCTCGCCTGTACCACTACGGCCTTGGGCAGGGTGAAGCCAGGTCGGCTCAGAGCTTGAGAATGAATTGATCGCGCCCGAGAGGATCGCCAAAGCCCGTCCAATCAAGACGCAAAGCGCAGGCATAGCCTGGGCTATGGCGAGCATTTGCAACGCGGAGTGGGCGGGTTTGGGCGGTCAAAGCGGGCATGAGGGATTCTTTCTCAAGCTCTCAATCATGAATTCCCAAGTGACTGGGACCACGGCCTGCGTGCGTCGGTATCCAGCTTGTTGGTATCCAGCTTGGTATCCATGGAATCGCAGCTTGAACCCGCGCGTCCGCTTCGTTATTGAAACCTGCGCTGCGTTGATCCGCGCCTTGTTGCGGCTGCTGCGCCGCATGAGGTGGGTGTCCGGAGCTCGCGCTGACCTTGCAAAACCGCGTAACCTGTGCCGTGTAACTTGTCCGCAATCGCCGCTCCCAGCACTCGCGCGCAACGGAACACAAAATCATCAATCTCCGCTTCGCTCCCTTTTGGGGACAATACTGTTCATTTAACTAGAATTGATTATCAAGACAGGCACAGGCGCAATCTTGCGATGCAGTCTGGCGCCCCTGTGGCGCAAGTTGAAATGGCTCATCTTGCGCTTGACCCCACGCGGGTTGATGCGCCCGCGGCTGCTCACGGCCGTGCCCGCAGCAATCTCGGTGAGCAGCGCATCACGCCAGACAGGCAGACGCTCAGGGGGAACGACCGCCGCTTGTGGCAGGCGTCGGCGAAGCACGCGCACCGCGTGCACAAAGCTGGGCCTGTCCGGGTCCTGCTTTTGTCGCCACGCGGCCTGCGCCATGAGCTGGCGCACGGCAAAGTGCGCCAGCAGCAGCCCCCACAGCTCCTGCAGCACCAGCTCGGGCGTCTTGCTGCGCAGTGCGCTCGAATAGCCGCCGGCCAGGTGCGTCTTGAACTCACCAAACGTATTTTCTATCTCCCAGCGCTCGTGGTAGAGCGCAGCCAGCTGCTGGGCGGTCCCTTCCTCGGGGTCCAGGTTGGTGATGAGCCGGTACGTCTGCGCAGGTCCTGGTACGCCGGCCAGCGTGTACTCGATGACGCGCACCTTCTGCCCCTGGCGGCGCTTGCGATCGCCGCTGGCAAAGACTTCGCTCGTGTACGAGCCATCGCGCAGGCGCTTGTGCACGGGCAGCCGCAGGTTGGACTTGACGCGCCACAGCAGCTTGGCGCCGCTGGCCTGCGCCTTGTGCCACGGCGCAAAGGCGTAAAAGCTCCTGTCGGCCAGCAACAGCTGATCGGGTTGCAGCCGCTCGAGCAGGGCCAGCACGCCGGTACTGATCAAGTGGGCAACGTCGATCTGTTGCGGCAACGTGTTGCGGCTGCGCGCCATGAGCCTTCTCCATCTGGGGGGGTGGAGAAGAAGAGAAAAATTTTATCGCTTTTTATATTATCTGAACAGTATTAAGTTTAGATATCGCTCCTCCCTGAATCGCCCCGGTTTTTGAGAAGGCTGCGTGGTTAAAGTAGTGGCTTCTGCCAAGGCTCGTTCGATGGTTCGATCGCTGAAGTATTTTGCCTCAGCTTCTGCCGGTGCGATGTTGTCGATCGCTTCGAGTAGCCGGATGTTGTTGTACGAGTGCACCCAATCGAGCGTGGCCACGCCGCCACCGGATCGAAAGTCACTCCCTCTCACCTCATCGTAGACGCAGGCACCGCTATCCCGGTGCCGGGCCGCTGCGCCGCAGGACATGCCGAAACCATGCAAGCGCGCATGCCGCGACTATGCAGGACTGCGCATGTGCTGATGCAGGACAGGCGAACAAGTTGCGTTGTTGCCGCGGGCAGCCACGTGCTGCCGGCGGACCGGACCGGCCGCTGGTTACCAAGCTCGCCCCGTGCCGCGCGGCGTATGCTCTCGCCGGTGTTCTTCTGCGTCCATCCGCTTTTTCCCTGCACGACTGCGGGTGACCTTGTCCTGATGTGCGTATCGCAGAAGCAGCGGGCCGGCGCCTGCTTTTGGTGCAGCCGCATCAGTCGGCGGTTTCTTCATTGGCAACGGCACACGAGGGCACCGCGCAGGTCGCTGCAGGGCCGAGCCGGATCTCAGCCATCGACAGGACGGTGCGGGGGACCCGGTGCTGATGGGGGAGCCCGCAGCGCTCCAGGGCGCTGAGAAACGCCTTGCGCCATGCCCCGACGTCATGGGCTGAAATGCATTCAAACATGGCTTGCCAGCGGGCGCGCCGCTCGGCCAGTGGCATCTCCAAGCCTTGCACCAGGGCGTCGACCAGGTCGTCCGGGTCATAGGGGTTGACCAGGAGCGCCTGCTGCAGCTCTTGCGCCGCACCTGCAAATCGGGACAACACCAGCACGCCAGGGTCCGCCGGGTCCTGCGCCGCGACAAACTCCTTGGCAACCAGGTTCATGCCGTCGCGCAGCGGCGTCACCAGCGCAACGCGCGCCATGCGGTAGAAGCCCGTGAGCGTGGCGCGGGCAAAGCTGTGGTTGACGTAGCGTATGGGCAGCCAGTCCGGGCGCGCGTGATGGCCGTTGATGGCGCCGACGATGCGCTCGACCTCCAGTCTCAGTTCATGGTATTCGGGCACTTCCTTGCGTGAAATCGGCGCCACCTGCAGGAGCGAGACCTTTTTGCGCCACGGCCTGTGCTGCGCCAGAAACCGGTCAAACGCCTGCAGCCGCTGCGAAATGCCCTTGGAGTAGTCCAGCCGGTCAACGCCGATCACGAGCTTGTGGCCATTCACGCTGGCGCGCAGCCCGCGAAACGCCGACCTGTTCATCGCAGCCTCTGCCTGGCGCGCCACCAGAGCCGTATCGATGCTGATCGGGAACGGCGCAATGCGGGTCTGCCGGCCGTCCTGCGTCACCGTATCCCCTGTGCAGCTGGCGCCCGCGACATCCAGGAAATAGCGGCGCAGCGACGTGGCGTTCGCAGCGGTCTGCACGCCGACCAGGTCGTAGGCAAGCAGCGTGCGCATGAGGTCCGCGTGGCAGGGCAGGTCGGCCAGCAGCTGCGGCGGCGGCAGCGGGACGTGCAGGAAAAAGCCCATGCGTGCGCGGATTCCCAGCGCGCGCAGCTCGCTGGCCAGGGGGATGAGATGGTAATCCTGCACCCAGATGCGATCCGCGGGCCGAAGCAGCGACGCAAGCTTTTGCGCGAACAGCTGGTTGACGCGGCGGTAGCCTGCATACTCGGCGTGGCTGTACTGCATGCGCGTGGGCTGAAAGTGCAGCAGGGGCCACAAGCTGCGGTTGGAAAATCCCAGGTAGTACGCCTGATATTCTTCCTGCGTCAGGTCAAGGAGCGCGTAATCAATGGCGCCGTCTGATTCATGATGCAGCTGGCGCCTGTCCTCGGCAACCAGGTTGCCGCTCCAGCCGAACCACAACCCGCCGTTTTCCATGAGTGCCGCGCGCATGGCCGCGGCCAGACCACCCGCGCGAACCTCGTTCTGGCGTGCGACACGGTTGGACACGACGACCAGGCGGTTGCTGCCGGCGCTTCCGCTGCCTGCGCGCCGTCCCCGGCTTGCCTCCACAAGGCCAAAATGCGCCGGCACGCCATGGACGGCGTCTGCAATGGCCTTGCCGGTCGATGATGCGCGCCAAAACGAGCACTGCGGTGGCGCGGCGCTCATCTGGGGGAATGGTGAACATGCGATTTGAAGCACCAAATTCGCGGCATTGTGCCTGCTCGCTGATGTGGCAAGGCGTTTTCATCGCGGGCGCTGGTCGCGCCGGCGAGAACGCGTGAGCAGCGGGTTGCTGCCAGCGCACGCATGAAGTGTATCCCGGACATGCGCATCGCCCGGGCTGCATGCGACGCGGAGATCCAACGCGTCGGTTCCTGGCTGCCTGCGCGGGGTGGGTCCCGCGCGCTGGCCACAAGCGCGGCCCGGCCCGGTTCGCAGCTTGTTGAGCCAGCGAGCCGGCTGGCGATTGAAGTCCGGCTCAACCGCTCCAATGATGCCGCGTGGCGGCAAGGTCATCGAGGCACCGGTGGGGTCACCCGTCATGTGCTCGGTTGTCGTGCCGACCCAGTGTCTGCGTCGCCTGCCGCGCTCCTCCTGCGCCATGTTGTGCGTGTCGCTCGCGCAGCGCCACGGCCGCACCCAGCAGCCCCGGGTTGGCGTGGACGATGACCTGCACCGCCATGGATTTCATGTAGCGCGTGTGGCGCCCTTTTGCCACGAACGCGTCCATGAAGCCGCTGTTGCGGAAGAATTCCGCAAAATGCAGCACCATGCCACCTGCGATGAGCACGGTGCGCGCCCCATGCATCAGCGCCGCGTCGCCTGCCACCGCACCATAAATGCGGCAGAAGCGCGCCAGCGCACGCCGGGCGTGGACATCGGTGCCCTGCAGCGCGGCGTCAACGATGTCCTTGGCGTCACGTTCACCCTGCTGGGGCGCGGGCGCCGCGGCCGGCTTCAGCCCGCGCAGCGCGGCGTCTATGTGCGACAGACCCCGGCCGCTCAGCAGCCGTTCATTGGAGACCCGACCGTAGCGGGTGGCCAGCCAGTCGCCAATGGCGCGCTCCTCATCATCGGTGGGGGCAAAACCCGCATGACCGCCCTCGGTTGCAATCACCTGCCAGCGCTGCGCGGGCGGCTGCACCAGCAGACCGACGCCAAGGCCCGTGCCCGCACCCACCAGCGTGACCGGTGCTTCGGGCGGAATCCGGACCGGACCCTGCAGCGGAACCCGGTCGCTTTGCGCCAGTTGCGGCGCCGCCCATGCAATGGCGGTGAAGTCGTTGACCAGCAGCAAGGTATCGACGCCCAGCTGGCGGCGGAGCGCGTCGCGCCGGAACGACCACGCGTGGTTGGTCAGCGAAATCTGCTCGCCGTCTGCCGGTCCGGCCACTGCCAATGCAGCCAGACTTGGGCGTGCTGAGGTGGTTTGCAGAAAGTCCAGCGCCGCGCCGGCCAGGCTGCCGTAGTCCGCGTCGTCCAGCGTCCGTTCGTGCTCGAACCGTGGCTCGGCTGCGGCCAGGTCAGTGAGCGCAAAACGCGCGTGCGTGCCGCCGATGTCACCGATGAGAGCCCATTGCGTCATGGCTGACTGCGTTGC